>Ga0137409_10001250_pt1 | contig 27792 bp, 14 predicted proteins | sample CZODoug1_16funga_FD_122059 | JGI IMG/M metagenome (GOLD analysis project Ga0137409, IMG submission 122059) | Vadose zone soil fungal communities from Angelo Coast Range Reserve, California, USA - CZODoug1_16fungal (Hybrid Assembly) | ecosystem: Environmental > Terrestrial > Soil > Vadose zone...
TCGGTCTTCGCCAGCGATTCGCGCACGGGTTGTCATACTCGATCGCCTACACACGCTCCAAGCTCGTGGACGATGCCTCGTCGGTCATCGACGCGTCGATTCTGACGGGTGCGGTTGCAAATTACCCGGTGGCCGACAGCTTCAACCGATCGCTCGAGCGCGACTACTCGACCGGCGACATCCCGCACGTCTTCGTGTTCTCGGGGGTCTGGGATCTATCGATGGGAGCAGGCCGCGGACGGCAGCCCCGCAGTGTGCTGGGCGCGATCGTCAACGACTGGACGGTGGCGACTCTCGTCACGTTGCAGTCCGGCGTGCCTGTTGCCGTCACCCAGACGACCAATTTCAATCTGTTCGCCGGGTTTGGCGTGCAGCGGCCGAATTCCATCGGCGACCCCACGCTGCCGGCCGATCAGCGCACGCCCAGCGAGTGGTTCAGCACGGCCGCCTTCGCCGTCGCGCCGCAATTCACGCTCGGCTCCGCGTCGCGGAACCCGGTCCGCGGACCGTCGTATCGGAATGTCGACCTTGCCCTCATGCGCCGCGTACCCGTTCGCGCCGGTACGTGGTTCGAACTTCGCGCGGAGGTCTTCAATCTCCTGAACACGCCGAACTTCGGGACCCCGAACACCGTGCTCGGCGCGGCGAACTTCGGCACGATTACGACCGCGTTCGACCCGCGCGTCGTTCAGCTCGCGCTGAAGTTCATCTTCTGAGGTGGGTGGGACTTGTATCCACGCGGGAGCTCGGACGAAATGGCTCAATCCGCTATCGCAAGGCTGCGGCTGCTGTACTCGTGTTGCAGGCTGCGTTGCCTGACGGGATCGATCAGCTCGATTTCGAATCTGTCGCCCGAACCGATTACGCCCTGCACGGGCAGCGTCCCACAGAACATCATCGTCCCGACCGGGAGCGTTCCTGGTGAATCGGGGAATTTTGCGACGAGGTCCCGCGGCGCCAGTAAGTTGTTCACGGATCCCTCTTGGTAAAGGATTGTCTGGCCACCCCGCGTCACGCGGGACCGGAGCATGAGCCGGTCCCAGTGGCGTTCGACGTCTGCAAGTCTCCACAATTCAGGACCGATCGGCTTGGGGCACATCTGTTTCGACACCGTCACGCCGTACGCTTCGACTTTGCGGTCGGTGTGATCGGATCCGACGCCGATATACATTCCGTCTGCGGCTGAAACGAGAACGTATTCGACCTCTCCGCTCGAGTCGTCACCGACGACGTCGACGTCCGATGCGCTCGTCGGCAGAGTGGTTCCGAGACGGTAGAAACACGGGATCGTGCGGGGCCGCCGCACGCCAATCGCCGCCAGTTCGGCAATGTGACGCTCCACCGCTTCACGATCGCGGCCGGTCCAGCCGGCGATCACGAGCTGTTCGACGTCGAAGCGCCTCGCGACGGCATCCACGTGGAAAGTCATTGCGTGCATGTCGGTTTACCGGCGCCTCAAGCTTGTCACAAGGCGGGTCCGCGCGGATAATCGGCCGCATGCCATCGAACTACTTCAAGGTCGGCCTGATCGTTCCGTCCTCGAACACCGTGATGGAGGCCGACTTCCATCGGGAGCTGGGAGCGCTCTGCGCCATCGGCACCTCTCGAATCTATCTCGAACAGGTGACGCGCGGCGCAGAGGAGGCCATGATCGACGAGGAGCTGCCGAGATCGCTTCGGCTGATCAAGACGACCGACCCGCACGTCATCGTATTCGGCTGCACGTCGGCGGGATCTCTGGGCGGACTGGAGAGCGACGCGGCTATCGCGCGCCGGATCGAGCAGCTGACGGGCGTCCCATCGTTGACCGTAGTCGGATCGGTCGTGGAACAACTGAAAGCGATTCGACCGCGGAGCGTGGCCGTCTTCACGCCGTACACGGAAGACCTGACGCTGAGCGTGGCGCAATGTGTCGTCGAGGCCGGTTGTGACTTGAGGAAGACCGCGGGCATGGGCATTCTCTCGAATCGCGACATCGGGCGAGTCAGCCCGGAAGAGATCGTGGATTTCGTCGAAACGCGCATCGACGATGCCGGCATCGACTGTATTTTTCTCTCGTGCACGAACTGGCAGGCGATCGATGCGATTGCTCCGCTCGAGGCCCGATTCGGCTTGCAGGTGATCTCGAGCAACCGGGCGACCATCGAGGCGGTTCGAAAGCAGCTGTTGAAGTTCCAAGACGCTCAGACCGCCACTTCCCGTGCCAGCTGAAACAACGCTCGGCAGCGGCGCCGCCGGCGTCGAAGCCGTCTACTCCAGAATCGCGAAGCGGATCATGCCCGTTCTGATCCTCCTCTTCGTGATCGCATGGATGGACCGGGTGAACGTCGGCTTCGCCAGGCTGCAGATGCTGGCGGACCGCGGCTTCAGCGACGCGGTGTTCGGCTTCGGAGCCGGCGTCTTCTACTTCGGCTATCTCCTGTTCGAGATTCCCAGCAACCTGTTGCTGCAGCGGATCGGCGCGCGTAAGACGCTCGCGCGCATCGCCCTGCTCTGGGGCGTGACGAGCATCGCGACGATGCTCGTGAAGACCGCCATGCAGTTCTACGTCCTGCGTTTCATGCTCGGCGCCTTCGAGGCGGGTCTCTACCCCGGCGTGATTCTCTACCTCACGTATTGGTTCCCCGCCAGGCACCGCGCAAACATGACCGGTTTGTTCATGACCTCGATTCCGGCCGCCGGCATTCTGGGCGGCCCGGTGTCCGGCTGGATCATGGACGCGATGGGGGGCCGGGCCGGCCTCGCCAACTGGCAGTGGCTCTTCCTCCTCGAGGGCATTCCGCCGATCGTGATGGGATTGGTGACGCTCGGAACCGTTGCCGACAGCCCCAGCGACGCACGCTGGCTGACGGCGAACGAGAAGCAGCTCGTTCGCGCCGATCTCGAAGCAGATCGGTATCGAGCCGGCCCCCGCACGCACGGGTTCGGCGCGGCGCTGCGGACGCCGCGCGTGTGGCTGCTGACGTTCATCTACTTCTGCCTCGTCAGCGCCAATCCGACGCTCGGTTTCTGGGGGCCGACGATCATCAGTGGCATGGGCGTCAAGAGCAACGCGACGATCGGGCTGCTCTCGGCAATCCCTTACGTCGCCGCGATGATTGGGTTGGTGGTGGTGGGCCGGAGCTCGGATCGCCGGCTCGAGCGCCGATACCACTGTGCGCTCTCGTGTTTGGCCGCAGCCACAGGCCTGGTGCTCATTGGCGCGTTCTCGAACGGTCCGATATGGGCATTTGCCGCGCTCGTGCTCGGCGTGACCGGCGTGCTCAGCGCGTTTTCACCGTTCTGGCAAATGCCGACGACGCTGCTCGGGGGCACGGCGGCGGCAGGCGGCATTGCACTGATCAACTCAATCGGCAATCTCTCGGGCTGGCTGGGACCATTTGTCGTCGGCTGGCTGACGGACCTCACCGGCAAGACGTCGGCCGGCCTTTACGTGGTGGCCGGGCTCGAGGCTCTTGCGGCGGCGATGATCCTCTTCTTCATTCCTCGCGAACGCTGGGTCGGACCCGGACAGCCGGCCGCAGCGGCCCCGGAGGACGACTTCACCGAGATCGGACGTGCGGCTTCACAGAAGATCAAGAGATCAGAAGACTCCTGATCTCCCGACGTCTTGTTCAAATCTCCCGGTAGTGTCCGGCTTTTCAGCAGGACCGTGAACGTCCTGCAAACCAGCTGGCTCTTCGATTGACTTGCGTTTGCCCTTGGCGTACGGTCTCCCCACGTAACCACAGAGTGGCGAACTGACCGATAACAGGAGATCACGACATGCCATCGAGTACTCGACGGCTGATGTACGTGTTGCTGGTTGTGTTCGTGCCGGCAGTGTCCATGGCGCAGACCACCAGCACCCTCCTCGGCGTCGTTCGCGACGCGAGCGGCGGCGTGCTGCCGGGGGCGTCCATCACCGTCAAGCACCTTGCCACGAACGCCACGCGCACCATCGTGACCGAGGGAGACGGGAACTTTCTGATTCCGTTCCTCCCCGTTGGCGCGTACGAAGTCACAGGTGAATTGAGCGGGTTTCAAAACGCCGTCAGACGCATTGCGCTGGAAGTGGACCAGAGGGTGCGTGTGGATCTGGTCCTCCAGGTCGGAGGCATCGCCGAGACGGCGACGGTCGTTGGCGAAGTGCCCCTGGTGGAAACGTCGACCTCCGACATCGGGACCATCATCGACAACAAGCGGATTGTCGAGCTGCCTCTCAACGGCCGGAACTTCATCGCGCTGAACGCGCTCGACGCTGGTGCCGCGACGCGCACTGGTGCGGCGAATTCGTACTTCCAGATGTTCGGCGGCGCCTACTCGTTCAGCGGTTCGCCGGGCGACGCCAGCACGTATACGGCCGACGGGATTGCCATGAAGGGCCAGGGCGATTCCCGCGTGACGATGAAGCTCACGATCGACACGATCCAGGAGTTCAAGCAACAGCAGGCCCTGTTCTCGGCGGAATCCGGCGGCAGCGCGAACGTGAACGTCATCACGAGGAGCGGCACGAACCAGTTTCACTGGGGCGCCTGGGAATTCAATCGCGACTCCAGGTTCGATGCGCCGAACTATTTCGACCAGGGGCAGAAGCCGCCATTTACGTTGAATCAGTTCGGGGGCACGGTCGGCGGGCAAATCGTCAAGAACCGCACGTTCTACTTCGGAAGTTATGAGGGGACGAGGATTACCAAGAGCGTCGGCAGAGCCTTCACGGTCCCCTCGCTGACGCTCAGGGCCGGAGATTTCCGCGGCAGGAGCATCATCTACGATCCGGCGACGACGCGGCCCGACCCGCTTCGCCCCGGACAGTTCATCCGCGATCCATTTCCCAACAACGTGATCCCGGCGGACCGCATCGATCCGGTGGCGAAACGAACGCTCGACATGCTGTTTCCGCTGCCGGACCGCGCTGGAACGGTACAGAACCTCTTTGCTCCTCTTCGTAACGATACGACCGAGGATCAGTTCACCGTTCGGGTGGACCACCAGTTCTCGCCGAGGAACAACACGTTCGTGCGATACAGCATGACGGATCCGCGCCGATACAACACGTCATTCGCCAACCTGCCCAACTACGCCGACTGGTGGAACACGAAGGCGCACAACGCCGTCATCAGCAATACGCACGTCTTCTCGCAGCGGCTGGTGAACGAGCTCCGGCTTGGCTACAACCGGATGTTTCAGTACCTGGTCGCCACGGACCAGCGGGACATTCCCGCGATGCTGGGCATCACGGGCACGCAGTCGGACATCTATCCCGGGCCTCCGACGATCAGCATCAGCGGCTACGACTCGACCGCGTCGCTGAGCAACACGCCGAACAACCGGCTGGAACAGACGTTCGTGCTGAGCGACAAGGTGTCCTACTCGGCAGGGAACCACGCGCTCGGCTTCGGGATGGAATTGAAGAAGCTGCTGGAGGACGGCGGGAACCGTGCGGGTGCTCGCGGAACGTTTTCGTTCACGCTGCGCTTCACGACGCTGCCTGGAGTGGCGGGCACCGGCGATCCGATGGCGGAGTTCCTGCTCGGCTACCCGAGCAGTGCGACGACGGCGCGGGGAGACGGCTATTCGAACATCCGTCAGTCGACGGCGGATTTCTATGTCAAGGACGACTGGCAGGTGACGCCACGCCTGACCTTGAACATCGGTTTGCGATACGAATACCCATCGCCTCTGACGGAAACGCTCAACCGCCTTCCGAACTTCGACGAAGCGACCGGAGTTCTGGTGCCCGTGGGTCCGGATGGACTCATGTATGAGAGGGATCTGAACAACTTCGCGCCGCGACTGGGGTTCGCGTACCAGCCGTTTGGCAATGCCAGGACCGTCCTGCGCGGCGGATACGGAATCTTCTACAGCGAGCCGATGACCTACATGGGCTGGTCGGCAGGCTCCACGCTGCGACAAGGCGTGACGGTCACGGCCAATCCGACGATTCCGAACATCACGCTCGCAAACGCGTTTCCGGAGGCGCTCAGAGTGGAGTCTCGCAACGTCACGGTGATAAACCGGGATCTCCGGACGCCATACAACCAGCAGTGGACGCTTGGCGTACAGCGGGAGCTCGCCAAGGATCTGATGCTCGACATGGCGTACCTGGGCAACAAGGGAACGAGCCTGATCAGCGGATCGCAGAAGAACATCAACCAGCCACCTCCGGGGCCGGGCCCGGTCGCGTCGCGCCGGCCGTATCCGAATTTCGCGAGCGTGTCGGTGTTCGAGTCCGACGGCGATTCCGATTACCACGCATTGCGAACCGGACTGCAGCGCCGTTTCAGAGGCGGGCTCTCGCTCAACGTCTCGCATGTCTGGTCGCACATGATCGACACGACCGGCACCTCTTTTCTCGCTGAAGGCACCAGCAACGCGAAGCGCGACGTTCACAATCGCGCGGCCGAGCGGGGCAACAGCATCTTCGACGCGCGGCACAGGCTGGTGGTCAGCTACGTGCTGGAGCTGCCGTTCAGCGGGCGGTTCACGAGCGGGTGGCAGCTGTCGGGAGTGACGACGTTCCAGACCGGCACGCCCGTCGATGCCGGGATGTCGTTCGACAACGCGAACACCGGCAGCACCGGCGACAACAGGCCGGATCTCGTCGGCGACCCGAACACCGGCCCCCAGACTCCGCAGCAATGGTTCACCACGTCTGCGTTTGCCGCCCCGGCGCCGTTCACCTTCGGCACCACGGGCAAGAACGTCATTACCGGTCCCGGCATCAAGACGACCGATTTCTCGCTGATCAAGAACGTGGGCGTCGGGAAAGCCGGGAAGCTGCAGTTGCGGCTCGAGGTATTCAACCTGCTGAACAACACGAATTTCAGCGCGCCCAACGCGACGTTCGGCACGGCGCAATTCGGCGTCATTTCCTCGGCCGGCGAAGCTCGCGAGATTCAACTTGGATTGAAGTTCACGTTCTAAAACGCGCGCTCCACATTTACCTGCGGAGCGCGCAGGGAACGCGGAGCAATCGATTCTCGCGGTCTCCGCGTTCTCGGCCGTGAGCTTCGTTGACATTCGGCCACCGCAGTCGCAGGAGAGTGTGCCGTGAGCCCAAACTTGCGTGTCGTTGCATTGACCATGTTCGTTCCCGTGATGTGCGGGACGGTGTTCGTGCACCGGGCGGCCATGCAGTCTGCCCCCGCGATCGAGACCAACGTCCTCGTACCGATGCGCGACGGCGTTCGCCTCGCGGCGGACGTGTACCGGCCTTCGGCAGCCGGCAGGTTTCCGGTGCTCCTTTGCAGGACGCCGTACAACAAGAACGGCCAGGCGGCGCAGGCGAAGTTCTTCGTCGAGAGCGGCTACGCGGTCGTGGTCATGGATTCACGGGGCCTGTACGCCTCCAAAGGCGAATGGCATCCGTACACGGACGAAGGGCGCGACGGTTACGACACGCAGCAGTGGATCGGCCAGCAGCCGTGGTCCGACGGGAAGATCGGGATGTTCGGCCGGTCGTACCCGGGTTATACGCAGGTCGCGGCGGCGCCGTACCGGAACACGTATGTCAAGGCGATCATGCCCGAGGCGGCGCAGTCGTCGAACTTCGAGGCGATCTGGTCGTGGAATGGGATCTACCATCTGGCGCTCGGCTTGAGTTGGGGTACCGGCCAGGAAGCCATCGCCCGCGGGAAGCCCCGGCCCTCGCCGTCCTGGGTGGAGGTGATGAATCATCTGCCGTTGAAGTCGTCGATGGACATGATCGGCGTCCATTCGAAGTTCGTCGGCGATACGCTGTCTCACGAAACCTACGACGAATTCTGGCGGGCGATGAGCATCCAGGAAAAGTACGCCGACATGGATGTCGCGGCCTACCATCTCACCGGCTGGTATGACGACCTCACGCACGAGACGATTTCGAACTTCGTCAACATGCGGAAGCTGTCCCGCTCGGACCATGCGCGCCGCTGGCAGAAGCTGCTGATTGGACCCTGGGGACACGGCGTTCGCAGCGATCCGAAGTACGGCGACATGGATTTTGGACCGCAGATGGCGACCGATTTGCGCAAGCTCCATCTGCATTGGTACGACTATCACCTGAAGGGCGTGCAGAACGGGCTCGACACGGAAGCGCCGATCCGGATCTTCGTGATGGGCGAGAATGGCTGGCGCGACGAGCAGGAGTGGCCGCTGGCCCGCGCGCGCGCCACGCGGCTCTATCTGCACAGCGGTGGAACCGCGAACACGCGGATGGGGGACGGCACGCTGTCGGAGAAAACGCCCGGGACGGAACGCCCGGACACCTACGCTTACGATCCGAGATATCCGGTGCCCACCTACGGCGGGCACGGCAGCGGCGGCGGCGGAATCACGAGAGACGGCGCCTTCAGCGTCCAGGGACCGATGGATCAGCGTTCAACCCAGCAGCGTGACGACGTCGTCGTCTACACGACCGATACCCTCGCGGCCGACACGGAAGTGACAGGCGCGGTCGAGTTGAATCTTTTCTTCTCGACGGACGTGACCGACACCGATTTCTTCGCCACGCTCTCCGACGTGCATCCGGACGGTCGCGCCATCCTGATCACCGAGGGCGCCGGGCGAACCCGATATCGGGAGTCGCGCGAAAAGACGAAGCTCCTGACGCCCAAACAGCGTTACGAGGTGAAGATCCCGCTCTGGGAGACGAGCAATGTCTTCAAGGCGGGTCACCGAATCCGCCTTCACATTACGAGCAGCAACTTTCCACGCTTCAACCGGAATCTGAACTCGGGGAAGCCGATGGCGGAGGAAATGGAGGAAGACATCCGGGTGGCCCATCAAGTCATTCTGCACGACGCTCAGCATCCGTCGTCTCTAGTGCTGCCGGTGATTCCCGCTGACCACAAATGAGGTGGCTGCCATCGATGCTGAACGACATGAACCTGCGAACCCTTCTCGTCCTCGCCGTCGCGATCGGCACGCTCCGGCCGACCGCCGCGCAGCAGCCACCGGATCTCTCCGGCGCGCTCCGCTGGCGCAACATCGGTCCCTTCCGTGGCGGTCGCGTCACCGCCGTCGCCGGCATCGCCTCGCAGCCGCTCGTGTTCTACATGGGCGCGACCGGCGGCGGCGTCTGGAAAACAGAGGATGCTGGGCAGACCTGGAGCAACGTGTCGGACGGCTTCTTTCACACCGGCTCGGTTGGCGCCGTCTCGGTCTCGCAGTCGAATCCGAACATCGTCTACGTCGGGATGGGCGAGGGGTGCCTGCGCGGCAATCTGTCGTCGGGCGACGGCATCTATAAATCCGCCGACGCCGGCAAGACGTGGACGCACGTCGGCCTGGCCGACAGCAGCCAGATCGGACGGATGCAAATCCACCCGACGAATCCCGCCATCGTTTACGCCGCCGCCATCGGTCATCCGTATGGGCCCAACGCGGAGCGTGGCGTCTTTCGCTCGAAGGACGGCGGCAGGACGTGGCAGAAGGTGCTGTACGTGAACGACAAGACCGGCGCGGCCGACATCGCGATGGATGCGACCAATCCGCAAGTGCTCTACGCGACCACATGGCAGGTGCTGCGAACGCCGTGGGACATCTACACCACGGGCCCGGGCGCCGGACTCTACAAATCCACCGACGGAGGCGACACGTGGACCAGGCTCACGGCCGGCTTGCCGCCGGGCAATCTCGGCAAAATCGGCGTCGCCGTGTCGCCGGCGAATCCGCAGCGCGTGTGGGCGACGGTCGAAGCCGACGCCAGGGGTGGCGTCTACCGGTCGGAGGATGCGGGACGGACGTGGCAGCTGCTGAACGACGACTTCAACATGACGGCGCGTCAGTACTACTACGGCCATATCTTCGCCGACCCGGTCGACGCGAACACGATGTACACGTTCTGCGCGAAGTATTTCTACAAGTCCACCGACGGCGGCAAGACGTACACGAACGTGCAGACGCCGCACAGCGACTACCACGACCTGTGGATCGATCCGAAGGATCCGAAGCGGATGGTGAACGGCAGCGACGGCGGCGCCTCGGTGACGTTCAACGGCGGCCGCACGTGGAGCTCGATGGACAATCAGCCGACCGCGCAGTTCTACGCGGCCATCACCGATCACGGCACACCGTACCGCGTCTACGGATCGCAGCAGGACAACACGACCGTCTCGATCGCCAGCCGTACAAACGGCGCGGGCATCACCGAGAACGACTGGCATCCGGTTGGCGGCGGCGAGAGCGGGTATCTCGCGCCGACACCGTCGAACCCGCCGGTCGTCTTCGGCGGCAGCTACTTCGGGCTGATGACGCGCTACGACGAGCGGACCGGCGACAGCCAGAACATCACCGTGTGGCCAGACTACAACGGCGGCCGGACGGCCGCAGATGTGAAGTACCGCTTCCAGTGGACGTATCCGATCATCGTGTCGCCGCACGACGGGAACACCGTCTACACCGGCGCGCAGTTCGTGTTCCGCTCGACGAACGGCGGTCGCAGCTGGGAGACCATCAGCCCGGATCTGACGCGCAACGACGCGGCGAAGCAGAAAGGCGGCCGGCTCGAGGAGTACTACTCGACGATCTTCACGATTGCTGAATCGCCGAAGGAAAAGGGCGTCATCTGGACGGGATCGGACGATGGGTTCATCCAGGTGACGAGAAACGGCGGCCGCGGCTGGCAAAACGTGACGCCGCCTGCAATTCAGCCCTACACGCGGATCAACATCATCGACGCGTCGCCGCACGACCCGGCGACGGCGTTCGTCGCGGCGAACCGATATCAGCTCGACGATTTCCATCCGTACATCTACAAGACCACCGACTACGGCAAGAGCTGGCAGGCGATCGCGAACGGCATCCCGGAGCGCAGCTTCGTCCGCGTGGTGCGCGAGGACCCGAAGCGCCGGAACCTGCTCTACGCCGGGACCGAGACCGGGGTGTACTTCTCGCTCGACGGCGGCAACCGCTGGCAGTCGCTGCAGCTCGACCTGCCAGTCGTGCCGATCACGGATCTCACGGTGAAGGACAACGATCTGATCGCGTCGACGCAAGGCCGCGCGTTCTGGATCCTCGATGACGTGACACCGCTGCACGATCTCGACGACGCGGTGACGACCGCCGCGTATCTCTTCGCGACGCGGGACGCCGTGAGGGCGCGCCGCTCGGGCTTCGGGCGCGCGCCGAACGGCATGGGTCAGAATCCGCCGAGTGGCGCCACCATCACCTACTGGCTCGGCCGCGCCCAGGAGGTGGCCTTCGAGATCGTCGATCCGAAAGGCATCGTCGTGAAAACCGCGACGAGCCGCGACCGCAACGGCCCTGCCGCGACGCCGGGGATGCACCGGATCACGTGGGACATGCGATATCCCGATGCGCACGGCATCGAGGGTGGCACGTTCCTGGCCGGCGGCACCCTGCGCGGGCCGGTCGCGGTGCCGGGCACGTATCAGGTGCGGTTGAAGACCGGCGGCGAGACGCTGAGTCAATCGCTGCGCATCGTTGCGGATCCGCGGTCGCAGGCCAGCGTCGCCGATCTGCAGGAACAGTTCGATCTGCTCACCGCGATCCGCGACAAGGTGACGCAAGTGCACGACGCCGTGAACGACATCGTGAAGATGCGAAGAACGCTGGCGTCACGCAAGGATGCCGCGTCGATGAAGCTGGACGCCGCACTCGACGCGGTGCAGAAGGAGCTCGTCGACCTGCGCTTCGCCGGGTACGACGATCAGATGCTCGTCTTCGACCTGAAGCTCAATAACCGGATGGCCGCGCTGCAAGGCTACGTCTCACAAGGCGACTACGCCCCGACCGAACAGCAGTACGGTGTCTTCCGGATGGTTTCGTCGCTCGTCGACGCTGCGCTCGCCAGATACGCAGCGCTGAAGGCGCAGGCGCCGTCGCAGTAGTGGCTACTGCGTCCTGGGAGTGTCAGGCGGCTTCAGGTACCGATCGAACCACTCGAGGATCCGGCGGTTGACGTCGAGGGCGTCGGCCCTCGAGTGGCGGGACAGGCTGTGGTCGCCGTTCGCGTAGGCGACAAGCTCCGCGGTCTTCCCGAGCTGGCGCAACGCGTAGAACATCATCTCCCCTTCACCGAAGAGGATCGTCAGGTCCTTCTCGCCGTGCAGGATCAGCACCGGCGTGTTGACCTTGTCGAGGCGAAAGAACGCCGACTGCGACCGGTAGCGCTCGGGATACTCGAACGGGCTGCCGCCCATCCGCGCCTGACCGGTTTCGATGTTGCGCGAATCGCGATCGCGGCCGCTCGCCCAGTTGCGGAACAGCTCCGGCGGCGTCGCGCCCGACACGGCAGCGGCGAAGATGTTCGTGCGGGTGATGAGATTCGAGGTGGCGTAGGCGCCGAAGCTGTGGCCCCACAGCCCGAAGCGTCCCGTGGTGAAGCCCATCTCGCGAACGGCGTTGACGGCAGGCACCACACATTTCTCGTACGAGTCGGCCGTCTGCCCCACCTTGATCTTCACGTTCGGCATCAACATCGCGTAGCCGCGGCTGATGAACATCTGGTCGCGGGCGCCGAAACGGTGGATCGCCGGCGTCATCTTTTCGTAGACCCACGTGATGACCGGCACCTTGTCCGCCGGCTTCAGCCCGGCCGGCCTGTACAGCAGCGCGCCGAGGCGATCGCCGTCGGCGTTGAAATACCAGAACATCTCCGGCTTGCTGAACGTGAAGCGCGCGAGCTGCGGATTCAGATCGGTGATGCGCGTCCGGCGGTTGCTGCCCCCGTCGACGAGCCAGAGATCGTCGGGGTGCGTCGCATCCTCGATCGGCATGACGACACCGCTCTTCGTCGGCACGATGCGGCCGTACGACTCCTGCCCCCGCGCCACGCTCCGCAGCTTCTCGTCGGCCAGGGTGTACTGGTACAACGTCTCGTCGTAGGTCTTGTTGTTGGTGGCGCGGAAGTACACGGCCGATCCGTCCGGCGCCCACACCGGATCGCTGACTTGATCGTCGAAGCTGCTCGTCACGTTGCGCGACGCGCCGTCGGCGGCCACGACGTAGAGGTCCATGAACGGCTGCGCGATCGTGTACATCCCCGGCTTGACCGGCTCGATCTCCGGATCGGTGACGGTCGGATCGGCGACCAGCGCGGCGAAGCGCGTGCCATCCGGCGACCAGACCGGTTCGCTCGCCGACAGGGTGAACGACTCCCGCCAGGGAGCGGCCGCCCCGCTATCCGTGGCAATCGTCATCAGCCGGCCGCCCTTCGCGAACAGGAGATGTGTCCCATCAGGTGACCACGTGAACCGGCCGCGCTCGCTCAGCTTGCGCGCAGTCGCGGGACGGGCGCCGTTGATGGCCAGCACGAACGTATCGTTCTGCTCCTTGCCGATCACGCCGAGGGTGGCGGGATCGGGTGAGACGAACTGGAGATCGCGCCCCGTCGGCGACAGACGGAACGAGCGCAACACGATTGGATCGCTCACGAGCGGCGACGCCTTGCCGCTGTTCACGTCGATCGCGGTCAACAGCGCTCTCCGCTCGTCGGTGAAAAACCGATCGCCCGGAATGCGTGCGTCCGTGTTCTTGACGACCTGCACGCGATAGGGCTGCGCCTGACGCTCCGGTATCGGCACCGCCACGATCAACGACCGGCCGAGCGGTTCCCATTGAGGCGCGAGATAGGCACGCGTGGCGAACGGTTCGCCGATCGGCGTCATCACGTCACGGTCCGCGTCCCAGACGATCACGCGCCCCACCGACTGCTCCTCACGTACGAACGCCAGCCGACGACCATCGGGCGACCAGACCGGGAACGAGCTGTGGGACGCGCCGGCTGTCAGCGCGCGCGGCGGGCCGGGACGATCGGTCCCCAGCGCCTGCACGACGACATGGCCGGTCGGCCTCGGCTCCTGAATGTTCCAGTCATCGTTCATGTCCGTGAGGACGTACGCAATCCATCGTCCGGTGGGCGATACGACGACGGGTTGGCCGCCGGCGAACGTGCGGACGGCGAGCACGTCCTCGCTCGTGAAGATTGGAGCGGGCTGCGCGAAGACGGCCGCCGCGCACGACAGAGCGGCCACGGTGACCAGAGATGCAATGGGTCGATGCATGGAGTCCTCGATCGCACGGTCCGGGTGAAGAGGCGGTGATCAAAATCACGCTCAACGCAGAGACAAGCCGGACACACTACGTACCGACGGTCCGGCTGAAGCCGGACACCACGTACGTAGTTGTACACTAACGCATGCGCGCGTCCGGGCTCAGCGTAATCGCGGTCCTTTCGTTTGCTGCGTGCCGATCCGGTCCCGCGCCAGCCCCGACTGCTCCCATCCCTCCGCGACAGCCGATCGTGCTCGTCACGATCGACACGCTGCGGGCGGACCGGCTCGGGTCGTACGGGTCGACCCGCGGGCTCACGCCGTCGCTCGATGCGTTCGCACGCGAGGCGACGCGGTTCACCGCAGCCGTCAGCCAGGTACCGCTGACGCTGCCGTCGCACGCGACGATCCTCACCGGGCTGCATCCCTCGCACCACGGCATTCGCACGAACGACGGGTTCCGGCTCGCGCCGACCGTCCCGACCCTCGCGGAGTTGTTGAAGGCCTCGGGCTACGCGACCGCGGCGTTCATCGGCGGCTATCCGCTCCGTGCATCATCCGGGCTCCCGCGCGGATTCGATCGGTACGATGACGAGTTTCTCACATCGCCTGGCGTCACTGAACGATCGGCGGACGAAGTGATGCGATCCGCGGCCGTGTGGATCGAAGCGAACCGTTCGCAACCGTTCTTCGCCTGGATCCATCTGTTCGATCCGCACTCGCCGTACGCGCCGCCCGCGCCGTTCGCCGCCGCGCATCGCGACGCGCCGTACGACGGTGAAGTCGCGTATACCGACGCCGCGTCCGGCCGGTTTCTCGATCGCCTCCGGCAACAGGGCCTCTACGCCCCCGCCACGATCGTCATCGTCGCCGACCATGGCGAGTCGCTTGGCGAGCACGGCGAGCGGACGCACGGCACGTTTCTCTACGACGCGACGATCCGCGTCCCGTTGTTGATCAAGTTGCCCACGGTCCGGCTGAAGCCGGACGCCACGTACGACAGGCTGGGCGCCACGTACGGCAAGGCGGACGCCACGTCCGCATGGAGCGGGAGTCGAATCGTGGACGTGCCCGTCGAGACCGCGGACCTCGCGCCGACGATCGCGGCGCTGGCGGGCGCCACGCTCACCCGCAGCGATGGCCAGAGTCTGGTACCGCTCATCGCCGGCGCGGCGGGCGATCCGGACCGGCCGGCTTACACCGAGTCCTACTATCAGAACATCCTGCTCGGATGGAGCCCGCTGCGAGCGGTCCGGACCGAGCGATGGAAGCTCGTCGAAGCGCCGCGACCCGAGCTGTACGACCTCGAACAAGATCCGCACGAGCTGCAGAGTCGCCTGAACGAGCGGGCGGCGCTCGCCACCGGGCTCCAGCGCGCGTTGACCAGCCTCGACGCCGCCGACCGCTCCAAAGACGGTGCGCGCGCGGGCGCGAGGAGCGAATCGGTCGAGCGACTGCGAAGTCTCGGCTACGCGTCAGGCTCCACGACGCCGACGCCCGCCACCCGGGCCATCGATCCGAAAGATCGGGTGGCCGTCTGGGCGGAGATCGAAGACGGCATCGACCTGACGGCACGCGATCCAGCGTCAGCCGGGCAAAAGTTCGCGCGGGCCTTGCAACTCCAACCCGACAACGGCCTGGCGATGAAGTATCTGGCCGACTTGCAATTCCGCGCGGGGCGCCTACGGGAGGCGCGCGAACAGTACCGTCGCGCGATCGCCGCAGGATTCCGTCATCCGGATGCGTACGTGAACCTCGCGTCGATCGCGGAGCGCGAGGGCCACCTCGACGAAGCGCGCGAGGCGCTGACCAATGCCGTCGGGCTCGCCGCGTCGGACGCGGACGCCTGGAACCGGCTCGGTCTCCTCGAAGCGCGCCACGGTGATGTCGACGCCGCGCGGCGCGCGTTCGCGCAAGCGATTGCCGTGGCCGGCGATCGACCCGAACCGTATTACAACCTCGGGTTGATCGAGCGTCGTGCCGGCAACGAGACGGCCGCGCAGACGCGGCTGCACGAAGCGCTCACGCGAAATCCGAAGTACGCGGAGGCGCACTACGAGCTGGGAACCGGCTACCTGCTCGCGCGCCAACCCGAGCGCGCGCTCGAGGCCTATCGCGCCGCCCTGGCCAGTCGACCGGATTATTCGGAAGCGCTATTTGGCGCGGCACGAGCGGAGCTCGACCTCGGGAAGACCGACGATGCGCGCCGTGATTACGAGCGGTTCGTGCAGGTTGCGCCGAAGGAATATCGTCAGCAGATTGCCGCAGCAAAGGAGGCGATCAAGAGCCTCCGCAATTAGGAATTTGGAATTGATTTCAGAATCTGTATCTGACTGCCACCTGCGCCTGGCGCTGATCGCGGACGCCGATGATCGTCCCGAACGTCGTCGGCGGCGCGGACGGGTCCAGGCCGATGATGTTGTTGTAGCTCGAGATGTTCTTCCGGTTCAGCAGATTGAACACGTCGAACCGGATCTCCACGCGGTTCGTGCCGGCGAGCTTCAGATCGTATGCGGCGCTGGTGTCGAGCGTCACCGTGGCGGGATAGCGGAACGAGTTCCGGCTCAGGCTCGCCGGACGATCCCCGTAGCTCCCGGTGGACGAGAAGCCGTCCCCGTCGGAATCCTGGCCCACCACGCCCGTGTACGGAAAGCCCGAGCGAGCGAACAGAATCGTGCCGACGCGCAGGCCGAGCGGCGCCTCGTAGGTGCCGCTCAGCACGAACACGTGCGGCACGTCGGTGTCGCTCGGTCCCCACTGGTAGCTTCGGTCGCCGCCAATCGCCGTGAGCCCCGGCACCATCGAGTTCGCGAGCCGGAAGTTGTCGACGTCTCCCCGCGCCCGCCCCAGCGTGTAACTCGTCTGCAGCGCGTAATGGCGCGACAAACGTTTGCTGATCCCGAGCTTCAGCGCGTTGTACTCGGTGTGCCCGCCGTTGAACTGGAGATACAGGCTGCGAAAGCCGGTGAAGCCGATGCCGTACGGACCGCCGGTCCGGTTCGGCACGCCGAGCGACCTGAGCGCGTTCGCTTGCGCCGCCGTCCGCGTCTGCCCCGGGCCGAGCGGAAAGTACGACGGCGCGTTGATGTCCCACGTCACCAGCAGGTCGTAGCCGTAGACGCGGGCGTAGTCGGCCGACACGGCCCAATCGGGCCCGATCTCGTGCTGCACGCCGATGTTGGTGTTGAAGAAGCGCGGCGCGACGCGATGGAAGTCGTCGCCGATGCCGCCCGGAAAGTCGGCGCCCTGAAAGATCGGGACGTAGACCGTCGCGCGAGCGACGGTCGCGGCGCCGGTCGGAAAGGCGCTCAATCGGTTCGGAAATGCCGGGAACAGCGGGTCGCCCTGACGCAGATCGATCGTCGTTTGTCCGACCGGTCCGGTATTCGACTCACGGTTGATCGCAGACGACTCGAGCGTGTCGTAGAAGACCCCGGTGTTGCCGCGCACCACCGTTCGCGTGGTGCGACCGACGTTCCACGCAAATCCGATCCGCGGCGCGACGTTGTTGTTGTCGCCCTGGAACAGCGAGTCCTTGTCCCAGCGAGCGCCGACGTTCAGCGTCAGGCCGCGCGCCACTTCCCAGTCGTCCTGTGCGAACGCGCCCGCCATGTAGTCCTTGAAGTTCAGGCCGGACGCCCCGAACGTCTGCGTGAACTGGAACGGAAACGTCGTGGGGTCGCCGGCATTGAAGGGGAACTTCGTGCCTTGCGCGAACGTGTAGGTGCCGGTGAAGTTGTTGAAGAAGGTGACGAACCGCCAGGATCCGATGACGTCGACGCCCGCCTTGAGCTGGTGCGAGCCGCGGACCACCGAGAAGTGATCCACCCACTGCGCGCGCTTTTCCACCAGGTTCTGCGGATACACGGGGTTCGTCCCCAGGCTGCCGACGCCGGCGTAGGTGACGGCGACGGGCGCCCTGCTGAAATCGGGCGTGCGCGACTCCGCGCCGCTCGCGGATATCAGCGGCGAATAGAAGTCGACGACGTCGAAGGTGTAGCGGAAGCGGGCCTCGTTGACTTTGTTCGCGCCGAAGTTGCTGACGAGCGACGTGATGAACGCGTCCGTGCGTCCTTCCGTGTTGCTGCGCCGGTCGTACGTGTTCAGCCCGCCAACGCCCTGTCCTTCCTGCGTGTTGCGATTGAAGCTGTACCTCACATCGAGGGCGTTGCGGTCGTCGATCCGGTGGTTCAGCTTCAGGAATCCCTGACGCTGCGTCTGCGGCGCGGCGAACGTGCCGGGCGCCAGCACCGAGATCACGACGGACGCGTCGTCGATCTTCGTGTCCTCGTAGTTGGCGAAATAGTGCGTCACATCCTTCTTGAGCGGGCCACCGATCGTTCCGCCGAACTGCTGCCGTTTCTGCGTGGTCTTGACGCCGGTCAGCAGGTTCGCGGCGACGAGATCGGTCGGCCGCCAGAAGCCGTAGCCGCTTCCCGCGATCGTATTCGTCCCGGACTTGGTCACCACGCTGATCATGCCGGCGCCGGTCTGGCCCGTTTCCGCCTTGAAGCCGTTCGTGATCACCTGCAGCTCTTTGATCACGTCGAGCGAGAGGCCGTTGCCGCCGCCGAACTCGCCGTTGAGGGTGCGGATCTCGCGTCCGGTCATCGACACGCCGTCGGCGACGAAGTTCGCCATGCGCGTGCCCTGGCCGTTGACGGAGATATTGCTGCTGCTGGTGGCGCCGGTCGGCACGACACTCCCCGACGTCTGCAGCAGCGAGAGGAAGTTGCGGCCGTTCGTCGGGAGCCCCTCGACCTGTGTCGTGTCGAGGATCGCGGACAGCTCGCTCTCGCGCGTCCGGATGAGAGGCGCCGACGCCTGGACGGTCACCGCTTCCTGCAGGCCGCCGACGCCGAGGTGAAAGTTGATCTCGGGCTTCGTGTTGGCCTGGAACTCGAGCCCCTCGCGATTCTGCGGCGCGAATCCCTGTAGCTCCGCCGAGAGCGTCCATCTGCCCGTCGGGTTCAGCGCGGCGAGCGAGTAGCGGCCCTGGCCGTCGGTGACGGCGGATCGGCTGAAGCCGGTGTCGGCGTTCTTGAGCGTGATCGTGACGCCCGGCAGCACGCCACCAGTCCCGTCCGTCACGGTGCCGGAGAGGTCGAATCGCGTGACATCGGCGCGCAGGCTCGCAGCCACCGCCAGCACGAAGACGAACGCAGTCATGAGGATGCGAAAGGCAGTACGTGGCATGGCGTCGGACTATACACGATCCTGATGCGCCCTGATTCCCGCGCGCCGGAACTCGTCGCGCTCACATTCCTCTTCCTCGACAGCCTGTACCGCAGCGTCGTCATCGGATCGATTCGGGACGCGTGTCTGACGGGCGCCTCGTTACCATCTTCCGTGAACAATTTCGTCCCGAGGGCCGGCCCGAACCCGTCGGGCTTCGCTAGAAGCGCTGCGGTTTCTAAGCCATAATCAGCGCCGTGTGAATTCGAGCGCGGGTTACAAGAGCCGTCGGGTCGGGTCCTCGAGACCGAGGCGAAGAAACGTTACCTGCCTGAGGGTGACGGAGGCTACACACAATGCCAAAATCGACGATCCATCGCTCGTCGTCGCCTTCGCAGTCCCCGCGCAGCTCAGTCAACGTCAGCCGCCGCCAGTTGCTCGCCGGCGCCGGCGCCGGCGCCGCAGCCCTCCTTCTCGAGCAAAGCGGCGTCCAGGCTCAAGCGACACCGAGTAAGACCGTCGTCTTCGCTCACACAACCGTCGTGAACGTCGATGCCGTTCAGGACGACGTGGCGCTCGCCGTCGACGGCGACAAGATCGTGGCGATCGGCCCGACCGACACGATCCTCAAGACGTATCCCAACGCCGAGGTCTACGACGGGCGCGGAAAGGCCTTACTGCCGGGCCTCATCAACTGTCACGCCCATCTCGCGGCGACCCTCGCTCGTGGCTTCAACGAGGACTTCGGATTTCCCAACTCCGCGCGCCTGGCCATCCAACCCACCAGTCTCCTTCAGAGGGAGGAGGACACGCTGATGGTCACCGTCGGTGCTCTGGAGGCCTTACGGACCGGGACCACCACAATCGTGGAGAATTCCGGAGGCATCAGCAGGTCTGCAGCGGCGTTGGCCCGGACAGGCTTGCGCTGCGTGTTCGCGGAGTCCATCCGCGACAGCGAGAACGTTGCTGGCCCGATGTCCCCGGAGGGGCTCGCCAGGAGTGAAGCCCCCAGGTTCTCACCCAAGCTGCGAGATGATGGCCTGCAGCGCATCAATGACCTGTTCACGACGTGGCATGGCGCGAAGCAGGGACGCATCAGCGTGTTCCCGGCCGCGGCGCTCGCCGAGACCTCGTCGCCCGAGCTGCTGCAGGCCGTCCGCGCCTTCGCCGAGAAACACGATCTCGGATACACGATCCACCTGTCGCAGAGCCGCGCCGAAGTCGATTTCATGGTGCGACACCATGGCGTTTCTCCGCCGGCGTTTCTCGCCAGGCACGGCTTCCTCGGCCCACGACTGTTCGCGGCGCACTGCCGGTACGTAGACGAAGCCGATATCGCGTTGCTTGGCCGCTCCGGCACCATCATTTCGCACCAGGCTGCCATGGCAGCGAATCGAGGCGTCATCCCGCCCATCGCCGCCCTGCGGGCAGCGGGCTGCCCCATCGCCAATGGCACCGACAACAACACCAACGACCTGTTCGAGGTCATGAGGGTCGCCCTGCTGACGGAACGCATCTCGCGCCATGATGCGAACCCAGGCCTCAGACCTCAGCCGGAAGACATGCTCGAAGACGCAACGCAAGGCGGCGCGCGAGCTGTGCATCAGGGAAAGCTCCTCGGCTCGCTCGAGGTCGGGAAGAAGGCAGATCTCATTGTCCTGGACACTCAACGGGCCCACCTCGTGCCGGCGGGGCGCATCGTGTCCGCCTGGATCCACAATGGTCAACCGTCCGACATCGAGTCCACCATGGTCGACGGCCAGTTCATCGTGCGCAACCGTAAGGTCCTCACGATGGACGAGGACAGCATCATCGCCGAAGCCGACAAGGTTGGTCGGCGGATTTGGAGAGAGGTGCAGGCGGCCGTCCCTGTTACGGTGCCTGGCCGATCGCGCCAGCACTGACGACCACGCCGTGAAAGAGGGTGCACGCTGCACACCGAGGAGAGGAAGCCATGGCCCGGTACGACTGTGACGCGAGATCGTTGACGCGCCGCCAGGCGCTGGCCGTTATCGGCGGGTATGCCGGCGTCGCGGCTTTCGTCCCCGATGTGCTCGCGCAGAAGAAACTCGCGCTTCCGAAAGGCTCGATCATCCGGACGCTTTTCAAGGACGTTCCGCCCGAGGCGATCGGAGGTCCGATCCTGTTTCACGAACACCTGTCCATCGACCTGCCGCCCAATCTCAATCCGCGTCCGGCCGACGCGCCTCCGCCACCAACGCCGCAACCGCCGGCGACGGCGAACGTCGATCTGATAATCGAAGAAGTGAAGGCTGCCGCCAGGGACGGCGTCCGGTGCATCGTCGACGGCGGCCATCCGGACATGAAGCGGAATCTCGAGAAGTTGAAAGCGATCGCCAATCGGACCGACGTGCTCGTCGTGGCGAGCGGCGGCTACTACATGGAGCGCGTGTATCCGCCGGACCTTGCGACGCAGACTGACGATCAAATCGCGGAAGGACTCGTACGCGAGGCGAACGCGAACCGTTACGGCGCCTTTGGTGAGATTGGCGAGAACGCCGATGCGGCGATGAGCGACCTCGAGCGGAAAGTCTTCCGCGCCGTCGGGAAGGCGCATCGCGCCACGAACCTGCCGATCTTCACGCACAATGCGTACGGCACCGGTCCGAACGTTCCGAAAGACGCAGGCTTGCACCAGCTCGATGTCCTCGAATCGGTCGGCGTCAAACCCGAACGCATTGCTGTCGGACATACCTGCTGCCTCGACGACCCGCGCGGCGAGGTCATCAAGGCGATCGCCAGGCGCGGCGCATTCGTCGGTTTCGATCGCGTCACCGCCGGACGCGTGCCGGACGAGGGGAAGATCAAGGCGCTGCTGGTGTTCCTGGATGCCGGATATGCCGATCGCCTGCTCCTGTCTTCGGACTCGACGGGCGCGAGAACGCTCGATGCTCCGGCGTACGACCGAACCACCTCCGGATTCGTGCCGAAACTTCGCGCCGCCGGGATCAAGAACGAGACGATCCAGGGCATTCTCATCGACAACCCGCGTCGGTTCCTCGCATTCGTTCCGAGGAAGTCAACCTAGATCAATCCCGGTGAACGCGCGCGCCATCCGCTGAGGTCGAACGCGTTCGCCCCAAGCTTCGCGGGCAGACGCCGCGCTCCGGCATCTAGCCCCTGCTCCAACGGTTTTCTGCGCGAACGCGCCGAGTCGGCGCCCCCGTTGATCAATAATCCGGGCTAGGGCTCCCGCCGCAGGGCGAAGGCGAACAGCGCGTCTCCCGCTGTGATCGCGATGTACTGGCGACCGTCGACGGCGAAGCTCACCGCGGCAGTGTGAATGCCGGCGCCGAGCGGGATATGCCACAGATCCCGTCCGGTCTCCGCGTCGAGCGCGATGAAGTTGCCCTGACCGTCGCCGGAGAACACCAGTCCCCCCGCCGTCGAAAACACGCCGGCCCACGCATCCGCGAATTGTTTGAACTCCCAGCGCACGTTACCGGTTTTAGGATCGACGGCGCGCACCGCGCTCTCGGTCCTCTCATCCGGCACGGCAAAGAACGCGCTGCCGATGAAGGGGCGTCCGGGACGGTACGGCGGCTCGAGGTGTTCGTCCGACAGGAACGTGTCGCACTGCTCATAGCTGAAGAAATAGAAAAGCCGCGTCCGCGGGCTGTACGAGGGGGAGTGCCAGTTCGTTCCGCCGGTTCCGCTCGGGCAGACCCGCGTGCCTTCGGCCGTCGGATCGGTGTTCGGAAGCACGACGGGACGTCCGTTGGCGTCGATTTCCTTCGCCCACGTCACCCGTGTGTACGGCCGCCCGAGGAGGAACGCGCCGGTGACGCGGTCCAACACGTAGAAGAAACCGTTTCGGTTGGCGACCGCCACAAGCTTGCGCGGTCTGCCGGCAATCGTCTCGTCGATCAGGATCGGCGTGTGCGTAGAATCCCAATCGTGTACATCGTGGGGCGTGAACTGGAAGTGCCATTTCAGCTTGCCGGTGTCGGGGTCGAGTGCGACGAGCGAATCCGAGTAGAGGTTGTCGCCAAGCCTGTTGGCGCCGTACATCTGCGGCCCGGGGTTGCCCGTGCCCCAGTAGAGCGTGTTGAGATCGGGATCGTACGAGCCGGTCACCCAGGCCGGAGCGCCGCCGCGTTTCCACGAGTCGCCGCTCCAGGTGTCGGTGCCGCGTTCCCCGTCGGTCGGCACGGTGTAGAAGCGCCACGCGCGCTTGCCCGACTCCGCATCGTACGCGTCGATGAAGCCGCGAACCCCGTACTCGCCGCCGGCCACTCCGACGATGACTTTGTCTTTCACGACCAGCGGTGCGCCGGTGAAGCTATAGCCCTTGTCCGCCTCCGCCGCGGCGGCGTCCCAGCGCACCCGGCCGGTCTTCGCGTCGAGGGCCACGACATGGGCGTCGAGCGTACCCATGAACACGCGGTCGCCGATCGCCGCCAGGCCGCGGTTCTGCGGGCCGCAGCAGAGCGACATCTCCTTCGGCAGCGTTCGTTCGTAGTGCCAGAGCGGGCGGCCGGTGCGCACATCCACGGCGTACGCGTGGTTTTGGGGCGCCGTCAGGTACAGCACCCCGTCGATCACGAGCGGCGTCGTCTCATGCCGCCCGCGCACGCCGGTCTGAAACACCCACTGCAGCGCGAGGCCCTGCACGTTGGTCCGGTTGATCTGGTCGAGCGGGCTGAACCGGCTGCCGTCGTACGCGCCCGAATACATGAGCCACTGCTGCGGCTCGCGCGCCGCGCCTTCCAGCCGCGCCGGCGTCACCTGCGCTGACGCAGGAGCCGCGAGGCAGAGTCCGATCACCGCCGATTCAACGATCTTCATGCACGCCGCCCTTCTTCGGAGCCGACGATGTCGATCGCAGCGACTGCAGGTAGGCCAGGAGGTCGTCCAGATCAGCGTTGCCGAGCCGGCCTGTGTCGTACGCGGGCATCAGCGACCGGTCTTCGTGCCGGAGGCTCTTCAGCGATTTCTTCTCGAGGCTGTGGATGCGCTCGCTCATGTCCATCACCTGCACGGTAAACGTGTCTTCGTTCATCGGGACTCCCACGATCGTACGACCGTCGGCAGTGACGGCGGTCACGGTGTCGTATTTCAACGAATCGCCGAACGCCCGATTCTGTGTCAGATGCCGATTCGGCTCGCGAATCGACTCGACGATGTACGCGCGGGATCGCGCCGAGCCCACCGTGGAGAGCTCCGGCCCGAGCCGGCCGCCGCGTCCGTTGACGATGTGACAGGTCGAGCAGCGGGCCGCGCCGAAGAACAGCGCCTCGCCGCGCGTGTGATCCCCGGCTGCGGCAGCGACCGGCTGTTGCAGCGTTCGCAAGTAGGCAACCAGCTGCCAGATCTCGTCGGCCGTGAGCGCGTTGGGCGGCATTGCGGTCCCCGGCACGCCGGCGCTGATCGTGCGGCTCAGATCCGCATCGGAGCTGCCGTGACTCCACGATCCCGTGGTCAGGTCCGGGCCGCGCATGCCGCCTCGCGCGGCCACGCCATGGCAGAACACGCATTCCTGCCGGAACAACACGGCCCCCTGCGTAATGGCTTTCGGATCCCCGGCGAACGGATTGCGTCCGGGGTCTGCGGTCGCCGGCGTCGCAACCTGTCCCAGAGTTGAAACGTACAGGCTGCCGACGAACCCGACTGCCAGTGTGGCCCGCACACGGACGTTCCTCATGTGCATGTCATCCCGCCTTCCTACCGCACTTTGCCGCGGAGTCTAACGCACCCTCCAGCCGAGGTCTATCGTGAACCGCTTCTCGATGTGCTCCGGGCGAGGCCGAATCGGCTCTTTGGCGGAACAATCAACCCGAACCTCGCCCACTACCGCGGCGCGGTGGTGGTGATTCCGCCAACCGGCGAGGATCGGAAGGCAGCCGGCGGGCCGTACTGTGGCACGCTTCACCATGCTGAAACGCTCGTCCGCATCGATCGTGGCGCGGATTGCGGTTCGGCTGCCGGTCGACGCCCTCCGGTTCGTGTTGCTCGGCTGCCGAATCGAGCGGCCACGTTGATTTGGATCCTTCTCCGCTCTTGGTGCTATCTTTTCGAGGCCGTCTTCGCCCGCTGACGTCCGGGAAGGATTCGCGTATGCGCTCTTCAATGCGACAGGTCCTGTGCCTCGCGGTGGGCTGCTTCTGCGCGGTCAACGCCTTCGCGGCCGCCGAGCCCGAGCGAGTCAGCTTCAACCGCGACATGCGGCCGATCATGTCGGACACGTGTTTCCGCTGTCACGGTCCCGATAAGAACGCGCGCATGGCAGGCATGCGCCTCGACATCCGCGAGGAAGCGATCAGGCCCGCGCGTTCGGGGCGCACGCCGATCGTGCCGGGCGATCCCGACAAGAGCGAGATCATCGCGCGGATTTTTGCGAGCGGCGCGAAGGTCATGCCGCCCGCGTCTGCGCACAGGGAGCTGACCGAGAAGCAGAAGGACACGATCCGCCGGTGGGTGGCGGAGGGCGCCGCCTACGAAGGCCACTGGGCGTATCAGCCCGTCGCGCGGCCGGCGGTGCCCGCCGCCGACCCGTCCCGCACGAAGAACCCGATCGACAAGTTCATTCAGGACCGCCTGCGCCGCGACGGCTTCATGCCGGCCACTCCGGCCGACCCGCGCACGCTGCTCCGCCGCGTCACGCTCGATCTCACCGGTATGCCGCCCACGCCGGAAGAGATGCGCGCATTTCTCGCGGACGACTCGACGAACGCGTACGAAAAGGCAGTCGATCGCCTGCTCGCATCACCGCGCTATGCCGAGCAGCGCACGATGCACTGGCTCGACGCGGTGCGGTACGCCGATACCAGCGGCTTCCACGGCGACAACCCGATCCCCGCCTGGCCCTATCGCGATTACGTGCTCCGCGCGTTCGCGAACAACAAACCGTTCGACGAGTTCACACGCGAGCAGATCGCCGGAGACCTGCTGCCGAACGCGACCCTCGAGCACCGCGTCGCGTCGGCCTACAATCGTCTGAACCGCACCTCGTCCGAGGGCGGTCTCCAGCCGAAGGAATACCTCGCCAAGTACGGCGCCGATCGCGTGCGCACGCTCAGCGCCGTCTGGCTGGGCAGCACGATGGGCTGCGCGGAATGCCACGACCACAAGTTCGATCCGTTCCTGACGAAAGATTTCTACGCGATGAAGGCGTTCTTCGCCGACATCCAGGAGACCGGCCTCGTGCCGGATCGCGGCGCCAGAGCATGGGGTGCGCAGGTCCAGCTCCCGAGCGACGAGCAGCAGCGGCAGCGGGACGCGCTCGAGAGCCGGCTCGCCCCGGCACATGCACGCCTCGAGGAAAAGGCCGCGGCGATCCCCGCCAGCGACGAACGGTGGGAGAACGACGTGAAGACGCGGTGGCAGAACGGCCTGCTCGCGTGGACCTGGCAGCATCCGATCGACGCGCGCGCGCTTCACGGCGCCACCCTCACCATCTACGACATGGAGCCGATCGAGAGCAACTACTATATCGACGGCACCTTGCAGACCGCGACGCGACCCGGCGACGGCCTCGTCGTCGCCAGCGGCGCCAATCCTGACAACGAGACGTACGTCGTCACGCTGACGCCGGGCGCCGGCACATGGAGCCAGCTGGGCGTCGACGTCGTGCAGGATGAAAGCCTGCCGGGCGCGCGCTACGCCCGCGGCGCCGATCGATTTCTGCTGAGCGAGATCGACGTCGAGCTCGTCGAGCCGGGCGTGCCCCCTCGCAGGCTGACGTTGTCGATGGCAACGGTCAACGATGCGCCGCCGGCCGCGCCGTCCAGCAACACAGACCCGAGCATGCCGCCGCTCGCGGCCATCGACGGCGATGCGCGCACCGCGTGGGGCATCCGGTTTGGTGAAGCGCGCGATCCGTTCCTCGCGGTGCGTTTCGCCGAGCCGGTGCAGACCACCGCCGAGTCGCGCATGATCGTGACGCTTCGGCACGAGTCGGATCTGCGAAGCGCGTCCATCGGCCGTTTCCGGCTTGCGTTGTCGGCCGACGCCTTTGCGTGGCCGCCGGTCGGCGACGCCGGCAGACGCGCACGCAGCAACGATGCGAGCGGCGCCAGGACCTGGGCGAGCGGCCTGCCTGAAGATGTGATGAAGGCGCTCCGGCGGCCGGCTGAGGATCGCTGTTACTGGGCGGTTCTTACGTGCCCCAGGCACTCGGTGCAACTTGCGAGAGCCTTGCATCGCTTCCGCTACGCAACACCACGATCACCGCTGCGCAATCGATTCCCGCAGGCAGCTACCAGCCGCCTGGCAGCCCTAGGCTCTTTACCAATCTGCCGGCTTTTTGCCGAGTCACCGGTACGGTGAGCCCGGTGCCAGGCTCGGCGATCGGAATCGAGGTATGGCTTCCGACGACGATATGGAATGGCAAGTACCAGCAGGCTGGAAGCCATGGCTTGGGCGGCATTTTCTTTTGGGGAGAGATGGTTCGGCAGCTTCAGCGCGGCTATGCCACGTCGATCACCGATGATGGACACGGCGCTCCCGGCGGCTTCGACGCGAATTGGGCATTCGGCAATCCGGAGAAGGTCACCGATTTCGCGTGGCGCGCCGTGCACGAGCTGGCGGAGAAAGCCAAGCTGATCATCGCCGCGTACTATGGCCGGGCGCCGAGCTACTCGTATTTCAACGGCTGCTCCAACGGCGGCCGGCAGGGAAT
>Ga0137409_10001252_pt1 | contig 27738 bp, 32 predicted proteins | sample CZODoug1_16funga_FD_122059 | JGI IMG/M metagenome (GOLD analysis project Ga0137409, IMG submission 122059) | Vadose zone soil fungal communities from Angelo Coast Range Reserve, California, USA - CZODoug1_16fungal (Hybrid Assembly) | ecosystem: Environmental > Terrestrial > Soil > Vadose zone...
CAGCGCAACGGCATCGACCTGCAGACGCGCGTCAACGAGACCCTGGTGCGGATCCACGGCCGCACGGGCATCCCGCTCGTCGCCACCAACGACATCCACTACCTGCGCCACGAGGACTGCCAGGCGCAGGACATGCTCTTGTGCATCAACACGGGCGCCAAGCGCAGCGACGCCAAGCGCTTCAGGTTCGAGACCGACACGCTCTACTTCAAGTCGCGAGCCGAGATGGGCGACATGTTCCGCGACCTGCCGGACGCGCTGCGCGCGACGCAGGACGTGGCCGAGCAGGTCTCGCTCTCGATCGAGTTCGGCAAGTACCACCTGCCGGTCTTCGTGCCCGAGTCGGGCGAGGAGGCCGACGCGCTCTTCGACCGCCTGCTCGAGCAGGGCCTCGCGCGGCTCTACGGCGCGGCGCACGAAGGCGCGCGCAAGCGCCTGGAGTACGAGAAGGGGGTCATCCGCTCGCTGGGCTTCGTCTCCTACTTCCTGATCGTCTGGGACCTGATCCGCTGGGCGCGCGAGAACGGCGTGCCCGTCGGCCCCGGCCGCGGCTCGGCCGCCGGCTCCCTCGTCAGCTACCTCCTCGACATCACCCTCGTCGACCCCCTCCGCTACGGCCTCATCTTCGAGCGCTTCCTCAACCCCTCGCGCAAGGAGATGCCCGACATCGACCTGGATTTCTCCGACGAGGACCGCGGCCGCATCATCGAATACATCTTCGAGCGCTACGGCCACGACAAGGTCGCGCAGATCATCACGTACGGGACCCTGAAGGCGCGCGCGGTGCTGCGCGACGTGGGTCGCGTCCTCGCCATCGACCTGAAGCGCGTGGACCAGCTAGCGAAGAAGATCCCCAAGGTTCTCGACATCTCGCTCCACGATGCCGCGCGCATGGAGCCCGAGATCCAGAAGGAGATCGACCAGGACCCGCAGATCAAGGAGCTCTGGGAGATCTCGCTGCGCCTCGAGGGGAACGCGCGGCACGCCGGCAAGCACGCCTCGGGCGTCGTCATCTGCGACCGCTCGCTCGAGGAGATCGTCCCGCTCTACACGCTGGACGAGGCGGTCATGACGCAGTACGACATGAACGCCATCACCAAGCTCGGCATCCTCAAGATCGACATCCTCGGCCTGGAAACCCTGACCGTCCTCGACCGCGCCACCAAGCTCATCGAGAAGGTCCAGGGCGTCAAGGTCGACCTCGCGAAGATCCCCCTGGACGACAAGGACACGTTCGCGATGCTCGGGCGCGGCACGGTCAAGGGCGTGTTCCAGCTGGAAACCTCGCGCGGCATGCGGGAGCTCGTCCAGAAGATGAAGCCGGACCGCATCGACGACCTCATCGCCACGATCGCCCTCTTCCGTCCCGGGCCCCTGCAGTCCGGCATGGTCGAGTCCTATATCCGCTGCAAGCACAAGCTGGAGCCCATCAAGCCCCTGCATCCCAGCATCGACCCGATCCTGGCCGAGACGAACGGCGTCATCCTGTACCAGGAACAGGTCATGAAGATCGCCAACGTGATGGCCGGCTTCACGATGGCGGACGCCGACGGCCTGCGCAAGGCGATGGGCAAGAAGATCCCGGAGATCATGGCGAAGTACAAGGAGCAGTTCGTCAAGGGCGCCACCAAGGCCGGCGTCAAGGAGGACACGGCCATCCAGGTCTTCGACCTCATGGCCTTCTTCGCCGGCTACGGATTCAACAAGTCCCACTCCGCCGCCTACGGCATCATCTCGTACCAGACCGCCTACCTGAAGGCGAAGTGGCCCGTCGAGTACATGGCCGCCGGCATGTCCGTCGCCATGGGCGACACCGACAAGCTCGCCTCCTATATCGAGGAGTGCCGCCAGCTCGGCATCGAGGTGCTGCCGCCGGACATCAATGAGAGCGACCTGGACTTCACCGTCACCGGCAAGAAGATCCGCTTCGGCCTCGGCGCCGTGAAGGGCGCCGGCGAGAAGGCGATCCAGTCGATCGTCGACGCGCGCGCCAAGGGCGGACGCTTCGAGTCGGTCTACGACTTCTGCGAGCGCATCGACTCCAAGTTCTCCGACAAGAAGGTCGCGGAACAGCTGATCCGCTGCGGCGCGTTCGACTCGACGGGCGGCCACCGCGCCCAGGTCATGGAGGCCCTCGAGGAGGCCCTCCGGGTCGCCGGAGTGAAACACGCCGACCGCCGCGCCGGCCAGCTCTCGATCTTCGACTCCGTCGCCGGGGGCGGGAACGGCAAAGCCGTCCTGCCCGACATCCCGCCCTGGCCCCAGGAGTCCCTCCTCGTCTTCGAGCGCGAGGTGCTGGGCTGCTACGTCACCTCCAACCCCCTGCTCCGCTACGAGGAGATCCTGAAGACGCTGTCGACGGCGACCGTCGACCGCATGGCCGATTTCCAGGACGGCGCGGAGGTCACGATCGGGGGCATGATCAGCGGACTCCGGGCGATGATCACCAAGACCGGGAAGAACGCCGGCCAGAAGTACGTGATGTTCAAGTTCGCGGACCTGACGGGGACCACCGAGGCCGTCTGCTTCGCGGGCGACTTCGAGAAGAACCGCGAGAAGCTGGTGAACGACGCGATCGTGTTCTGCCAGGGTCGCATCGGCTTCCGCGAAGACACCCCCTCGCTGCGGGTGTCGCTGGTGACGCCGATGGAGAAGGCCCGGGAGATGCTGGCCGGCAGCGTGCGCCTGACGGTGTCCAGCGCCGGCCTGGAGGAGGACCTGCTCCGGAACGTCCAGGACGTCATCCGCTCCCATCCGGGCCCCTGCCCGGTGTTTTTCGAGGTCGAAGTCCCGGGGGGGCGGAGGGTGCTCGTGAAGACCGCCAACGAGCATTTTGTCTCTCCCTCCGAGCGCTTTTTTGCCGATATAGAAGGCGTCTTGGGAACGGGACATGTGAGACTGGCGGGGAAACCCACGCGATGATCACGACCATGAGCAACACGCCCCAGGCCGAGGAGTGGAAGATTTCCAAGCGCGGACGCTCCTGCAGCGTCTGCCAGCGCGAATTCCGTTCGGAGGAGACCCTCTATTCGGGGATCGCGGAGGTCGAGGGCAAATTCGCCCGCCGCGACGTCTGCGTCGCCTGCTGGTCGCAGAAACCCGAGCTCTTCTCCTTCTGGAAGACCCAGATGCCGCGCCGCGAGGTGAAGCGCCTCGAGGACATCAACGCGATGCAGGAGTTCTTCAAGAAGCTCCTGGAGAGGCCCTCGGAAGACCCGTCGCGCCAGAAGATCACCTATCTCACGGCCCTGCTGCTGGCGCGCAAGCGCCGCATCCGCCTGGCCGGCTCGAAGGACGGAAAGCTCCGCATCGAGAAGACCTGGGACGGCGAGGCGACGGAAATCGCCGACCCCATCATCGCCGACACGGAGCTCGAGGCCCTGAAGGAGCAGATGGAGCAGCTCTTCGTCGTCGAGCTCGGCGACGGCCAGCCCCCGGCCTGACCCCCCTCCCCCTCCAGTCCTCCTTTTCCCTGCTGATCTTGGGCTATCGCTTGCATGCCTGATGCCCGATGCTTCTCCGGGGGTTCTCCTTTTTTCTTGAAAACACCCCCTTGCGGGCTATACTCGCTCCGATGTCCGCGCGGCGCGTGCTCGTAGTCGATGATGAGCCCCGCATCCTGGACATCGTGAAGTACTTCCTCGAGCAGGGAGGCTACGAGGTCGAGGCGGTCGACGGGGGTGAAAAGGCCCTGGCCGCCGCCCGCAAGAAACCCTTCAATATCGCCGTGCTGGACATCGTCCTCGTGGGCGACAGCGGCTACGAAGTCGCATTCAAGCTCAAGAAGATCAAGAGCGCAGAGTCGATGCCGATCCTCTTCATGTCGAGCAAGGTCGAGATGGCCGACCTCTTCCTGAAGAACTACGACGGCCGGGCGGAATTCCTTCTCAAGCCGTTCAAGAAGGAAGCCCTGCTGGACGCGGTGAAGATGCTGCTCGACGGCGGAGGCCGGCAGGCGCAGAAGCCCGCCCCCCGCGCGAAGAGGAAATAGGACGCACGATGGCCGACAGCGGAATGGACCATATCAGGGTCGAGACGACCGAGCTCGCTCCCGGCATCCACGAGCTCCGCATCGACGGCTCCCTCGACTGGTCCAATTTCGCCAAGGTCGAGACCGCGATCGAATCGATCTTCGCCAAGAACGTCTACAAGATCGTCGTCAACCTCAAGCACTGCAAGTACATCTCCTCCGCCGGCTTCGGCTGCTTCATCAGCTCGCTCGACACTGCGATGAAGAACAACGGCGACCTGGTCTTCGCCTCGACGCCCCCCGAGATCCAGGACGTCTTCAACATCCTCGGCCTCTCCAAGATCCTCCGCTTCGCCGACGACGCCAAAGCCGCCCTCGCGCAGTTCAAGAAGTAGCCCGCCTTCTGCGAAGGCCCACAGCGATGGAGGCTCGGGCGGCGCGGAACCATCCTGGATCCCCTGTCTCCGGATCCGGAGAAGCCTGAAGGTCGGCGGGGACCGGCTGACGGTGAAAACCCGGGTGTCCGATCGAATCCCCGGCGGATTCGCGCGCTCCGAGACTACGGTCGAAGGCGCGGCGCCGCCCGTGAGGACGGGGATCGTCCTCTCTTTCCTGAAGAAGTGACCTTCCGCGAACCGGCTCGGCTCTTCCCCCTATTCTTCCGTTCCTACTTCAGCGCCGCCCTCACCGCGTCCGCCGCCTTGTCGAGCTGGCCCGCGTCGTAGGGCTTCGTCTTCCACTCGAAGGACTTCCCGTCGTTCGTCTTGCGCGGGATGATGTGGAAGTGGGCGTGGAAGATCGCCTGGCCGGAGCAGCGGTGGTTGTTCATCAGCAGGTTGAAGCCTTCCGCTCCGGCCGCTGTTTTCACCGCGGCCCCGACCTTCTGCGTCGCCGTCGCCAGGTGCGCGGCGAGGTCGGGCGGGAGATCGAGCCAGGTCTCGTGATGCTCCTTGGGCAGGACCAGGACGTGGCCCCAGCTGACCGGGTTGATGTCGAGGATGGCGAGCACCCGGGGGTCGTCATGGACCTTCTGCGCCGGGATCTCCCCGGCCACGATCCGGCAGAAGATGCAGTCGGCGGGCATACGGACCTCCCTGAAAAGGAAAAGCCCACGGATCCCGCGAGGGGCTCCGTGGGCTTTCCGGTGAATTCCCTCGGGTTACTTCTTGGGCTCGGCCTTCTTCTCGGCCTTGGCCTTCTTTTCCTTCTTCTCGGGCTTCGCGGGGGCCGCGCCGCCGGCGGGGGCCGCCGGGGCCGGCGCCGCCTTCACGCGGCCCGCCGAGCGCAGCTCCTCGTCGCGGTCCTTGCGGACCACCAGCTCCCAGATCGCCTTCTTCCCGTTGTCGCCCAGCCGGTTGAACGCGTACTGGCCGCGGCCGTCGCCGTCCCAGCGCGAGCCGCCGAGCTTCACGACGCGCGTGTAGCCGCCCGGACGGTCGCCGAAGCGCTTGGCGACGTCATCGATGATCTTCTTCGCCAGCCGCGGATCCTGCACGGTGCGGAGGATGCGGCGGCGCGCCGGAAGGTCGCCGACCTTGCCCAGCGTGATGAGGTGCTCCGCGGTGCCGCGGAACTCCTTCGCCTTGGCCTCCGTCGTGATGATGCGGCCGTAGATGAAGAGGCTCTGCACGATGTTCCGCTCCAGCGCCTGGCGGTGGGCGGTCGTCCGGCCGAGCTTTCTGCCTTTGAGTCTGTGGCGCATGGCTTCCCTACACCAAAGGAGGAGTCTTCTTCCCGAAAATCGCCTCGAGATCCATCCCGAGGTTCAGGCCCATGTCGCTGAGCTTCTTCTTCACTTCGCGCAGCGAGGTCTTTCCGAAGTTGCGCACCTTGAGGAGTTCGCCCTCGGACCGGGCGACCAGCTCGCCGATGGTCTCGATGCGCTCGCTCGCCAGGCAGTTCGCCGAGCGGACCGACAGGTCGAGCTCGCTGATCGACATCGACAGCTTCTGGCGCAGATCCTCCTTCTCGGACTCCTTCTTCCGCTGCTCCTCCTCCTTCTTCTCGTTGATCTGGAGCTCGCGGCCCAGTTCGAAGTACTGGACGAAGGGGTTGAGGTGCTTGCGCAGGATCTTGGACGCCTCGGTGACCGCCTCCTCCGGGGTGATGGTCCCGTTGGTCCACACTTCGAGGATCAGGCGCTCGTAGTTCGTCAGCTTGCCGACGCGCGTGTTCTCGACCTTGTGCCGCACGCGCTTGATCGGCGAGAAGCTCGAATCGACGGGGATCATTCCGATCTCCGCCTGGTCCTTCGAGTGCTCCTCGGACGTCACGTAGCGGCGGCCCTTGTTGACGGTGATCTCCGCGGCGAAGTCGGTGTCCTCCGCCAGCGTGCAGATGTGCAGGTCGGTGTTGATGATCTCGACGCCCGCCTCGGGCGCGATCGCGCCGGCCTTCACGATGCCCTTCTTGGTGGCCTCGATCCGGAGCACCTTCTGGCCGGGCTCGGCCAGCTTGATGACCAGCTGCTTGAGGTTCAACACGATGTCGGTCACGTCCTCCACGATGCCCTCGATCGTCGAGAACTCGTGGGCGACGCCCTTGACCTTGACGGCGGTGACCGCGGTGCCCTCGATCGACGAGTACAGCACGCGGCGCAGCGAGTTGCCGATCGTGTTGGCGAAGCCCCGCTCGAACGGCTCGGCGAAGAACATCGCGTACGTCGGCGTGGCGGTCTTCTCGTCGCAGGACACGCGGGTGGGAAGCTCGAAATCCTTCCAGCGGACTCTCATGACCAGTGCTCCTTGTTCTCGGGGGCCCGTACGGGCCGGCTCGCTTCCGCGGGCTCAAAGGCCCGCACGCGCCGATCCGTTCGGACCCGCGTCCGAATCCTCCGGCTTGCGCCGGTCTTATCGCGACATGTATTCGACGATGAGCTGCGACTCCACGGGGACCTGCAGCTCCTGGGCCGTGGGCAGCGTGACGACCGTGCCCGTGGCCTGCTCCTCCGCCAGCTTCAGCCACGACGGGATCTGCTGGTCTTTTTTGTTGAGGAGCGCTTCCTTGACGATCTTCGCGCTCTTTTCCTTCTTCGAGGCCTCGATGACGTCGCCCGCGTCGACTTGGTAGGACGGGATGCTGACCTTCTTCCCGTTCACGCGGATGTGCCCGTGCAGGATCATCTGCCGCGCCTGGGGGCGCGAGCTGCCCATGCGCAGGCGGTAGACGACGTTGTCGAGGCGGCGCTCGAGGATCTGCATGAGGTACTCGCCCGTGTTGCCGGGCTTGGCGATCGCCTCGTCATAGTAGCGCCGGAACTGGCGCTGCATGATGCCGTACATCTTCTTGGCGCGCTGCACTTCGCGCAGGTGGATGCCGAACTCCGTCAGGCGGACGCGCTTCGCGCCGTGCACGCCGGGCGGCTTGTTCTCTTTCTCGATGGGGCACTTGGGCGAGTCGCAGCGCGTCCCCTTGAGGAACAGCTTGGTCCCCAGGCGGCGGCAGATGCGGCACTTCGCCCCGACGATGCGCGCCATACTCTAAACTCTCCTCTTCTTCCTGGGCCGGCAGCCGTTGTGCGGCAGCGGCGTCACGTCTTCGATCACGCGGACGTCCAGGCCGGACGCCTGCAGCGCGCGGATCGCGCTCTCCCGGCCCGCGCCGGGTCCCTTGACCTTCACCTCGACCTCGCGGACGCCGAACTTCTGCGCCTTCTCCGCCGCGCTCTCGGCCGCCTTCTGCGCCGCGAACGGGGTCGACTTCCGCGAGCCCTTGTAGCCGATCGTCCCGGCCGACGCCCAGCACAGCGTGTCGCCGCCCGGATCGGAGATCGTGATGATCGTGTTGTTGAACGTGGACTGGATGTGGCAGACCGCCTTGGGGACCAGCTTCTTCACCTTGCGGACCGCCGCGGCCGCCGGCTTCTTGTCGTCCGCCTTCGCGGGCTCTGCCGGCTTCGCGTCCTTCTTCTCGTCTGCCACAGTTCTCCTCTTATTCCTTCGACTTTAAGTCGGCGACTTCGCCTGCTTCTTGCCCGCGACCGTCTTCCGCGGCCCCTTCCGGGTCCGCGCGTTCGTCCGCGTCCGCTGCCCGCGCACCGGCAGGCTGCGGCGGTGGCGGCTGCCGCGGTAGCACTGGATCTGCTTCAGCCGCTCGATGTTCTGCTGGATCACGCGCCGCAGCGCGCCTTCGACCACGTAGCCCTTGTCCACGATGGAGTTGATCCGCGTCAACTGGTCTTCCGAGACGTCCTTGATCTTGGTCTGCGGATTCACGCCCGCTTCCTTCAGGATCTTATACGACAGCGTCTCGCCGATGCCGAAGACGTAGGTCAGGGAGACCCACGCCTGTTTGTGCGGAGGAATTTCGATGCCGCCTACGCGAGCCATGCTTTACCCCTGCCTCTGCTTGTGTTTCGGATTCGCGCAGATCACCCGCACGCGCCCCTTGCGACGGACGATCTGACACTTCTCACAGATCCTTTTGACGGACGGTCTCACCTTCATGATCGGCTCTAGTGCTCGCGGTAAATGATTCTGCCCTTGGTCAGATCGTACGGACTCATCTCGACGATCACTTTGTCCCCCGGGAGGATCTTGATGAAATTCATCCTCATCTTCCCGGACACGTGGGTCAGCACCGAGTGGTTCTGGTTCTTCACCAGGGCCACGCGGAACATCGCGTTCGGAAGGGACTCCTTCACGATCGCTTCCACGCGGATTGGTTCTTCCTTCGGCATTACTCCTCAGAAAAACGGGTCAAAGCGGAAGGGATACTATAGGGATTGACCCCATCCCTGTCAACAGACGAAATGCCCTCAGGACCGCGGCGCGATCCCCAGGTTGAGATAGATCTGCCGCGTCGCGTCCGACTGGTTCAGCGTGTAGAAATGGACCCCGCGCGCCTGGTGGTCCAGCAGGTCCCGCGCCTGCTCCGTCGCCCAGTGCACGCCCACGCGCTTCACCGCCTCCGCGTCCCCCGAGCAGCGCTGGATCGACCTCAGCAGCGCCGCCGGGAAGCGCGTCCCCGCCGCCAGGTCCGCCATCCGCCTCATCCCCTTCTCCGAGGCGATCGGCATGATCCCCGCGAGGATCGGCACCTTGATCCCCGCCAGGTCGCAGCGCTCCCGGAAATCGTAGAAGTCCCGGTTGTCGAAGAAGAGTTGCGTGCAGACGTAGTCCGCCCCCGCGTCGACCTTCGCCTTCAGATGGTCCATCTCGATCAGCCGGTTCGGAGTCGCCGGATGACCTTCCGGAAAGCCCGCGACGCCGATGCCGAACCCGCGGTGGTCCGGATGCCCCTTGAACTTCCGGATGTGCCCGACGAGGCCCGCAGCGTATCGGAATGCATCCTTCGAGCGGTCCCAGTCCTTCTTCCCCTGCGGCAGGTCCCCCGACAGCGCGAGGATGTTCGAGACGCCGTTGCTCGACCACGTTTCCAGGACCTGGTCGATCTCCTTTTCCGCATGGCAGACGCAGGTGAGGTGCGGGATCGTCTCGAGCTTCGTCTCGTGCCGGATGCGCATCACCAGCTGGTTCGTCAGATCGCGCGTGCCGCCGCCCGCCCCATAGGTCACGTCGACAAACGACGGCTTCAGCGTCTCGAGCTGCGAGATGGTCTGGAAGAGCTGCTCCGACGCCTCGGGAGTCTTCGGCGGGAAGAACTCGAACGAGAACGTCGTCGCGTGGGCCGCGAACACTTCCTGGATGTGCATGGATCGAGGAATATACCCGAATCGGGAATCCGGAATCACGAATTACGAATCACGAATCACGGAGCGGGGAGTGGGAGCCTGACGACCATCCAGAAACCTTCGCGAGAAAGTCAGCGAACCTCAACCCAGAGACACCAAGAGACGAAGGACACCAAGCAGCACTTCCCGTCCTGGACGGAAAGGGGTGTTTCGCTCCCGGAGAAAGCGGAACATCCGCCGGCGCCAGGAGCTGGAATCAGGTCGTGACCGTGCGCTCCGGAGCCGCCCTGTTCCCCCCTGGGAGCCGTGATCCTCGCCGCTGGATTCTGTCTGCTGTCCGGGGTGGCGTGGCATTGGCGGGAAGGCAGGGCGCTCGTCGAGCCTGCCCACCCCGGGCGCACCCCGGACCGCTCGAACTCCCTCTTTTTCGGGCCCCTGGACCAGTCTGTGCAGGAACGCCGGCGGCTCATCGCAGAAGACATCCTGCGGGACCGCGAGGAGTTCCTTGAGAGGCGTTTCTGGAACCGCATCCACCCCTATGCCCTCGCTCCGGGCGGGCTGATGCTGCTGCTGGCCGGAACCTGGCGGATACGCGCGAGGCATCGAAAGGACTGAGCTCCCCAGCGGGAGGTCCCGGAGTCCTTCGCGGCCTTGGCTTCTGGGTATGGAGGGAGACCTGCCGCCTCGAACGGCTTCCGGGATTGCCGCTAGCCTGCTCTATTCATACCCCGAGTTGAAATCGTGCGTGTGGGCGACGCGCGGCCCTGATCCGCAGCCTCCGGGCTGCGGATCGGCCGCGAAACCCCATACGAAACTCTTCCGCTGACGTTCTGGCGGCACTCGTCTGACACGGTGGCAGCGTCACGTCGCTCTGCGGGCGGATTATCCCTTCGGATGTGGAATAGCTGAAGTGCTGAGAAGAGCGATTACCCCGACGGCGATGGAAGGACGCGTGCGAAGGCCTGACGGAATAGAGGCGCGAAGGGCCAACTGCTGGAGAGACGAATCCAGATCCTTCGAGCGGTGCGCTCCACTCGCCTGCCCACTTTGATCAGCTTGATCCGGATCGTCTGGATGTCGGCGTTCTTGAGTTCGGGGATGGCGATCTGCTCTCGAAAGAGGAGCATCAAGTTGTAGGCCGCCGAGTGGAGCAGGAGCCGGAAGGCGTTGGCTTCAAAGCGATGGCAGCTCATGCGGTCGGCTTCAAACCCATTCTTGAGCTGCTCGATCACGTCCTCGATGGTCCCTCCGCGCTGGGTGTACCACTCGTAGAGGTCCTGGCTTCGTCCGCCTTTGGTCGCGACAACGTAGCGGACGTTGGTGCCCAGCTTCGTCACCTCGACCTTCACCACCACGCGCCGCGGATGAGCCCAGGTTTTTATGGTCTGATAGGAGAGCGAGGTAAACGATCGCTGGGACTGTTGGGTGGCCTCGTACCGGGATTCGACGGCTTTGACGAACTCGGCGGAAAGGGCCTCCAGGACCTTGTTCTGGCCGATTCCGACGGTATAGGCGATTCCCTCTTCCTCGAGCCAATTCAAAAGGTACGGCTCGGCGAAGTTGGAGTCCGCTCGAACGTAGATCTTGATCTTGGGCCATTCCGCGCGAAGAAGCCCCATGATCCGGGAAAGAAGCAGGACGGCTCCGTTGGCAGCCGAGACTTTGCCCGCCCGAAGGACGGCGGCCAGGAGGAAGTGGCTCTTGGCATCGCAGACGAACTGCGGGAAGTACATGTAGCTGTCGTAATGGCCGTTGTAGGAGGTCAACTCCTGCTGGCCGTACGTACGGGCCTCGCTGGGATCGATGTCGAGCGTGATCTCCGAGAGCGGCTCCGTGTGGGTGCGAATGAACGTACGAACCATCTCATCGTTGAGATCCTCGAGTGTCCCGGGCTGGATTCGGTTTTCCAGGCGTGAAAACGTGGGCTGAGAACCCATGTCCAGATCCTCAGGGCATCTCCCGGCGATGGCTTTGAAGATCGGATCTCTCCGGAGCAGAGTAGCATCATTGGCGTCCTCGTACCCGGCGACGACCTGATAGAGGCGCTGGCGGATGAGGACCTCTTGATCGTGAAGGATGAAGCGGAGATCTCGCGGATCGGGGATGAGTTTGGAGAAGCCCTCACTCAGTCCGATACGCTCGTCGAACTCACGCACCAGGAGCAAGCCACCGTCGGATGTGATCGCGCCTCCGCTGAAGTCGGTGGTGACCTGGGCGCCTTTGAAGAACGGGAAAACGAGCCGCTTGGTACACTCTGTCATGGTGGATTGGCCTCCGAGGTTTCTCTAAAGCCGTCTAGCAACAGCTTTAAAGCAAGCCGCGTGCCAATCTGCCGCTTAACTCATCTCGGGGTGTGAATTATCCGGGCTAGACCCGGGTGAGGACCTCTCGGCCGTCCTTCGTCACCGCGATCGTATGCTCGAAATGCGCCGAGAGGCGGCGGTCCTTGGTGACGACCGTCCATCCGTCGGACAGGGTCTTCACCTCGTCCGTGCCCTCGTTCAGCATGGGCTCGATGGCGATGCAGTGCCCCGCCCTCAGCACGAAGGTGTCGACGGGCCTCATGACATAGTTCGGGATCTGCGGCTCTTCATGCAGCTTCTGGCCGATCCCGTGGCCGACGTACTGCTTCACCACCGCGAAGCCGCGGCTTTCCGCGTACTCCTGGATCGTCGCGCCGATCTCCGACAGCCTCGCGCCGTGCGCGACGACCGAGATTGCCGCGTCGAGGCTCTCCCGCGTCACCTCGATCAGCTTCTGGGCCTTCGGGTTGATCTTGCCCACGCCGACGGTGACCGCGGAATCCCCGACATAATTCCGGTAGGTCGCCCCCGCGTCGAGGGAGACGATGTCGCCGTCCTTCAGCTTGCGGTCGCGCGAGGGGATGCCGTGCACGACCTCATCGTTGATCGACACGCAGAGCGAAGCGGGAAAGCCGCGGTAGCCCTTGAAGGTCGGCGTGGCGCCCGAGGCGATCACGTGCTTCTCGAAAATCGCGTCGAGCTCGGCGGTCGAAATCCCCGGACGCACGGCCTCCTGGAGCAGCTTGAGGCCCTCTCCCACGATGCGGCCGGCCTTCCGCATCAGGTCGATCTCCCAGTCGGACTTCACGATTGCGGCCATGGATCAAGATTACTCTTTCGCGACCGCGGCTTCAACCGCCCGGTACACATCGTCGGGCGGCTGGTCGGCGTTGACGCGGCGGACGAGGCCGCGCTTCTCGTAGTACGGGATGACGGCGGCCGTCTCGGAGCGATACTGGTCCAGCCGGTGGAAGACCTTGGTGCGGGTGTCGTCGACGCGCTGGACGAGCGGGGTGCCGTCGTTGTCGCAGATGTTGTCGACCTTGGGCTTCTGCCAGCGCAGGTGGTACGGGGCGCCGCACTTCGGACAGGAGCGGCGCTCCGTGATGCGCTCCATGATGACGGCGTCGGGGCACTCGAAGAGGAGGACGCGGCTGATCGACTGGCCGAGGCGCGCGAGCAGAAGGTCGAGCCCCATGGCCTGCGCGGTGGTGCGCGGGAAGCCGTCGAGGATATAACCCGTCTTGACGTCGGGCTGGCGGAAGCGCTCCTCGATGAGGGTCATCATGACCTCGTCGGGGACGAGCGAGCCCAGGTCGATGAACTTCTTGACCTTCTGTCCGAGCGGGGTGTTCTCGCGGGCGGTGGCGCGGAGGATGTCGCCGGTGGAGATGTGGGGGACCTTCAGGTCGGCGGCGAGGCGCTTGGCCTGGGTGCCCTTCCCGACCGCGGGCGCGCCGACGAACAGGAGTCTCACCGGGTCACCGCCATGCCAGTCCGTTGCTCCGAGGTCCCGTCCAAGGTCGGGACAAGATACCGCGCTTCCCCGCGGTTGAAAAGACTTTGCGGGCGCCGCTTAGCGGCGGCCCTGGATGCGGGCGCTGCCGCCGAGGAACCCGCCGTAGTGGTGCATGATGAGGTAGGACTCGATCTTGTTGATGATGTCCAGCCCGACGCCCACGACGATCAGGATGCCCGTGCCGCCCAGGAAGGCGACGAGGTAGCGGTCGAGCTGCAGGGCGGACGAGATCAGGTCCGGCAGCAGCGCGATGCCGCAGAGGAAGGCCGCGCCGCACAGCGTGATGCGCGACAGGATCGTGTTCAGGTACGAGGCGGTGTTCTCGCCGGGGCGGATGCCCGGCACGAAGCTGCCGCTCTCCTTGAGCTGCAGCGCGATCTCGTCCGGACGCATGAACAGGTACGTCCAGAAGTACGAGAAGAAGAAGATCATGGTGACGTAGAACAGCGAGTAGAAGAACCAGCCGCGCTGGAAGATGTCGCGCATGAAGCCCAGGCCCGGGATCAGGCCCAGCATCTGCGGCACCACCAGCAGCGACGAGGCGAAGATGACGGGCATGACGCCCGACGTGTTCACCTTCAACGGCAGGTAGTTCCGGCCGCCGGTCATCATCCGCCGGCCGCGGATGTGCTTGGCGTGCTGCAGCGGGATGCGGCGCGTCGCCTGGGTGACGAAGACGACGGCGACGATCGACGCCAGGTAAACGACGAGAATGGTGGCGATGGAGGCGGCGCTCAGGTTGCCCTGGCGGGCCTTCTCGATCATCTGCCAGAGGATCGCGGGCATGCGGGCGACGATGCCCGCCATGATCAGCATGCTCGCGCCGTTGCCGATGCCGCGCTCGGTGATCTGCTCGCCCAGCCACATGATGAAGAGCGCGCCGGCCATCATGCCGATGGTCATGAAGATCATCTGGCCGAAGCCGTCGTTCATGAGCAGCCCGAGCTTGCCCTGGGACAGCTGGGCCCCGCTCCAGTGGGCCAGCTGCTTGGCGGCGAAGAAGCCCTGGATGATGCAGACGGGCACCGCGGCGTAGCGGGTGTACTGCGCGATCTTCCGCTGGCCGCTCGGCCCTTCCTTCGCGATGGCCTCGAGGTTGGGGCTGACCTTCGTCATCAGCTGCAGGATGATCGACGCGGTGATGTACGGCATGATGCCCAGGGAGAACAGCGCCAGGTTTCCGATGGCGCCGCCGGTGAAGACCTGGATCAGGCCGAAGAGGTCGCCGCCTTCGCGCTGCATCTGCTCGTTCCACGCGGCCACCGCGGCGGGGTTGACCCCGGGCAGCGGGATGTGGGAGCCGAGGCGGTAGACGATCAGCAGCCCGAAAGTCCAGATGAGACGGCTCCGGAGCTCGGGGATCTTGAAGATGTTCTGGAACGACTGGAAGATCTGCATGACGTCGAGCCCTCGCCCGCGAGTTTACTTCTTCTTGGGATCCGCGGGCGCCTTCCCGGGCTTGCCCGCCTTGCCGGCCTTCTCCGCCTTCTTCTCCTCGGCGTTGGCCGCGTGATGCCGGATCGCGGCCACGTGCACCTTGTCCAGCTTCTCGACCGAGCCGCCGGCCTTGGTGATCTTCTCCTCGGCGCTCTTGGCGAACGCCTGCGCCTTCACGACGAGCTTCTTGGTCAGGGTCCCGGAGCCCAGGATCTTGACGCCGTCGCACTCGCGGCGGACCAGGCCCGCCGCCTCGAGGGCAACGTGGTCCACCGTGGCGCCGGCCTGGAAGGCCTTCTCGAGCTCGCCGACATTGACGACTTCGTAGTCCGTCTTGAAGACGCTGTTGTTGAAGCCGAACTTGGGCAGGCGGCGGAGCATGGACATCTGGCCGCCTTCGAAGTACGGCCGGAAGCTGGTGCCCTGCCGGGCGTACTGGCCCTTGCGGCCGCGGCCGCAGGTCTTGCCGATGCCGCTGCTGTGGCCCCGGCCCTTCGGGAACTTGTACTTCCGCGGCAGCCCGGAGCTCTTCGCATCGTTCAGGTTCATGCCTTCACGTCTCCCGCGGCCGGAGCGACCCCGGCGGGGGCGGCTTCCGTCTTCGCTTCGCGCAGCTGGACGCCGCGCGTCGCCTCGATCTGGCCGATCGTCCGGAGCCGCTCGAGGGCGCCGAACGTGGCCTTGACGACGTTGATCGGATTCGTGCTGCCGAACACTTTGGTCAGCACGTTGTGGATGCCCGCCAGCTCCAGCACCGCGCGCGCGGCCGCGCCGGCCTTGATGCCGGTGCCTTCGCAGGCGGGGAGCAGGATCACGGAGGTCGCCCCGTGCTTCTCCCGGACCTGGTGGGGGATCGTCGTGCGGACGATCGGCACGCCGATGAGCTTCTTCTTGCCTTCCTGGATGCCCTTGTTGACCGCGAAGGGGACCTCGTTCGCCTTGCCGTAGCCCCAGCCGACGCGGCCCTTGCGGTCGCCGACCACGACCAGCGCGTTGAAGCTGAAGCGCTTGCCGCCCTTGACGACCTTGGCGCAGCGCTTGACCTTGACGACGATCTCTTCCAGTTCGTCGCCGGCGCGGCTTTCGCGACGTTCGCGGTGTTCGGCCATTTTCTTCCTTTTACTCTTTCTTGGCGTCGGGCTTCGGGGGCCTCTGGCCCTGGGGCTTCGCGCCTCCCGGCGGAGCTCCCGCGCCCTCGGGGGGCGCCTTCTTTTCCTTCTTGGCCTTCTCGGCCGGCTTGGCCTTCTCCTTCCGAACCTTGGGCGGCTTGTCCTTCTTTTTCGGGTTCAGCAGGAAGTCCAGCCCGCCCTTGGCCGCCGCCTCGGCGAACGCCTTCACGCGGCCGTGAAAGCGGTAATAGTTCCGGTCGAACACCACCTTCGTGATCCCCGCCGCCTTCGCGAGCTCGGCGAGCTTCTGGCCGACCAGCGCCGCCGCCTTCACGTCGCCGCCGTTCTTGATCGTGCCCTTGAGCGCCTTCATCACCGTCGACGCCGACGCGAGCGTCTGGCCCACGGTGTCGTCGATCAGCTGGCTGTGGAAGTGCCGGTTGCTGCGGTAGATCGAAAGCCGGGGGCGCTCCTTGGTGCCGACGATGCCGTTGCCGACGCTGTTGGCGCGGCGTTCCCGCCGGTCCCACTTGTGGACTTCGTGCGCGACGATCGGTCTCATGGCTCAGGTCGCTCCCGTGACGAACGTCTTGCCCGCCTTGCGGCGCACGACCTCGTCCTTGTACTTGATGCCCTTCAGGTTGTACGGCTCCGCGGGGCGCTTCGCGCGGATCTGCGCGGCGAATTCACCGACGAGCTGCTTGTCCACGCCCTTCACCGAGATCGACGTCACGGACGGGCAGGCGACGGTGAGCCCCTTCGGGACCTCCATGTCCACCGGGTGCGAGAAGCCCAGAATCATCGTGAGCTTGACGCCCGCGAGCTTGGCGTTGTAGCCGACGCCGCTGATCTCGAGCGTCTTCTCATAGCCCTTGGACACGCCCTCCAGCAGGTTCGCGACGTGGCTGCGCCACGTGCCCCACAGCGCCTTCTGCTGCTGGCTCGTGCCCTTGGCGGTCACGAGAACCTGCTTGCCCCCCTCCACCTTCGCCATAATCTCGGAGTGAAGGCTGACGGAGTGCTTGCCCGCGGGCCCTTCGGCCAACACGGTCTGACCTGAGATGGTGACCTTCACCTTCTCAGGGATATCGATCGGTTTTCTTCCCAGTCGCGACATACTCTTTTACCAGACCTTGCAGATGAGTTCCCCGCCCACGCGATCCTTTCGCGCCTGCCGGTCGCTCATGATGCCCTTCGACGTGGACAGCACCTGGACGCCCAGGCCGTCCATGATCCGCCCGAGGCTGTCGACGCCCCGGAAGATGCGGCAGCCGGGCTTCGACACCCGCTTGATCTCCGAGATGACCGACTCCCCGTTGGAATCATACTTCAAGTACAGATGGAGCGTCTTGCGCTCCGGCTTCTTCTCGTCCTGGATGCTCTTGACGTCCTCGATGTAGCCTTCGCTCCGGAGCACCTTCGCCACGCCCTCCTTCATCCGGGAATGGGGCAGGCTCATGCGCTTGTGGCGGCGCCCGTAGGCGTTCTTGATCATGGCGAGCATGTCGCCGACCGGATCGGAGCTGGGCATTTCCTCGTTCCTCTTACAGACCTACCACGAAGCCTTCCGGACACCGGGGATCTCCGCCTTGTTCGCCAGCATGCGGAAGCACAGGCGGCAGATCTTGAACTTGCGGTAATAGGCGCGCCGGCGTCCGCAGATCGAGCAGCGGTTGTACGCCCTCGTCGAGAACTTCGGCTTCTTCTTCTGCTTGACCTTCCAGCGGATGCTCGCCATACCCCGGCAATCCTCTCTAGTTCTGACGGAACGGCACCCCGAGCCGCTTCAGCAGCTCGAGGGAATCGGTCGACCGGCGCGCCTTGACGCCGATCGTGATGTTCATGCCCTGCGTGAACTCCAGCTTCTCGATGTTGATCTCGGGGAACACGATCTGCTCCGAGATCCCCATGTTGTAGTTCCCCGCCTGGTCGAACGCCCGCGGCGACAGCCCGCGGAAGTCGCGCATGCGGGGGATGACGACCGAGATCAGCCGGTCCAGGAACTCGTACATGCGCGGCCCGCGAAGCGTCACCTTCAGGCCGATCTGCTGCCCCTTGCGGAGCTTGAAGTTCGCGACCGACTTGCGAGCGCGCGTGATCATCGGCTTCTGCCCGCTGATCACCGCCAGGTCCTTCGCGGCCGCGTCCAGAAGGTTCTTGTTCTCGATCGCCTTGCCGATGCCCATCGAGATGACGATCTTGTCCAGGCGCGGCAGCGCGTGGACGTTCTCCGTCTTGAGCTCCTTCTTGAGCTCCGCGATGATCTCGGTCCGGTATTTTTCCTGCAGTCTGGCCATCAAACCTCGGGAGCCACCGCCTGGCGGCATTTCTTGCAGATCCGCGCGCGGTCCCCGTCTTCCAGCTTCTTCGAGATCGCGCGGGTCGGCTTATTGCAGGACTGACAGACGATGCGGACGTTGGAGAGGTGCAGCGTGGCTTCCTTCTGGATGCGCGCGCCGTGCGGGTGCTGCTGCGAGCGCCGCAGGTGCTTCCAGATGAAGTTCACGCCCTCGACGAGAACCCGCCCCGAGCCCGTGTCGATGCTCAGGACCTTCCCCGTCTTGCCCCGCTCTTCGCCGGTGATGACCTTGACGATGTCGTTCTTGCGAATCATCACACCACCTCCGCCGCGAGCGAGATGATCTTCATGAACTTGTTCCGCAGTTCGCGCGGCACCGCGCCGAAGATGCGCGTCCCGCGCGGGTTGCCGTCGTTGTCGAGCAGCACGACCGCGTTCCGGTCGAAGCGGACGTAGGACCCGTCCTCGCGCCGGATCGCGGCCTTGGTGCGCACGATGACGCCCTTGACCACGTCGCCCTGCTTGATCGCGGCACCGGGGTCCGCGCGCTTGACGTTGGCCACCACGATGTCGCCCACGCGCCCGTAGCGGCGGCGCGAGTCCCCCAGCATCTGGATGCACGACGCCAGCTTCGCGCCGGTGTTGTCGGCGACGTCCAGAATGGTCTTGAGTTGGATCATCGGGCGTCCTTCTACGTCGTCGGCTTGGGGGCGGGCTTCGGGGCGGGGGCGTCGGCATTGGTTTGCGGGCGGGCGGCGTCGCGGGCATCCTGCACGGCGGATCCGGCCTGCGCCTTCTCCACCACCCGCACCAGCCGCCAGTGCTTCAGCTTCGAGAGCGGCCGCGACTCCATCAGCTCGACCTTGTCGCCCATCCGCGCCTCGCGCTTCTCGTCGTGCGCGTAGCAGTCGTAGTGCTTGCGCAGCGTCTTGCTGAACAGCGGGTGCTGCACGAGCCGCTCGACGCGGACCTTGACGGTCTTGTCCATCTTGTCGGCCGTGACGACGCCCGTCACCGTGCGTCGCTCGTTGCGATCGACAACCTGCTTGGCTTCTTGCTTAACTGTTTTCGGGGGCACTTCGATCTCCGAATCAACGGTTAGTAGAGGGACAGATTTTATCAGGGGACGCGGAGATGTCAAGCGAATAATGGCCGTTCAGCGCGGTCCCGCACCGGTTTTCTCGAAGCGGCGTTTGAGGCGGAGCAGCGGCCGCTCCACGGCGAAGAACGACAGCGCGGCCGCCCCGAGCGTGATGGCCAGCGGCCAGATCCAGGGGCCCTGCCCGCCCCGCGCCGACGGCAGCAGCGACGCCAGCCAGTACGCCGGCAGGTGCCAGAGATAAACGCCGTACGAGATCCGGCCCAGCGCCGCGAGCGGGGCGAACTCGAAGCAGCGCCGCAGCGGCTCCCAGGGGATCGTCGCGAGCGAATACACCAGGCAGGCCGCCCCCAGGTTCAGCGGCAGATAGCCGGCCCGGTACAGCCACGGGTCGCCGACCCAGGTGAGAAAGATCAGGAAGCCCAGGCAGCCCAGGAAGGTAAGGCCCAGGATCCGCGCCGGTTTCGCCGGACCCGCGCCCCACGTTGCCGCCATCGCCGCCAGCGCGCCGCAGAGCAGGCCGTCCGAATGCGTGTCCGTGCCGGAGTACACCCGCTCAAACGATCCTGCATTCGACCAGAGCCAGGCGCGGAGCACGGCCACCGCGAGGATGGCCCCGATGACGATCGAGGCGATCGCGCGCCGGGACATTCCCGAGCGGAGCATCATCAGCAGCAGCACTGGCCAGACCAGATAGAACTGCTCCTCGATGGAGAGCGACCAGGTGTGCGCGAGTTCGGGCCTGGGGAATCGGTGGGCGGCCAGGAACCAGTTCGAGGAGTAGAAGAACGTGATCAGCGACGCGCGCAGCATCGCCGCCGTCCGTCCGGGCGGCTCGACGGCGGCCGAGACGATCAGCAGGGTGAAGAGCAGGAGCGCCAACGCGGGAAGCAGCCGGAGCGCGCGCCGCGCGTAGAAGGCACCGAGACTGATCCGCCCGCGTGCGCTCCACTCCTCGAGCAGCAGCGTCGTGATCAGAAATCCGCTCAGCACGAAGAAAAGGTCGACCCCGAGGAAACCGCCGGGGAGCGGGCGGGCCTGAACGTGGAAGAGATAGACCAGGACGATCGACAGCCCCCGCAGGCCGTCCAGCGCCTTCCGGTACCCCAGCGTGGTGGTCTCCACGCGGACGATTATACCGCCCGGTCGCCCGTCGCTTGCCAAAGGGGGGTCCCGCTCCCTACAATCTCTGCCCTATGCTCGACGTCAAATTCATCTGCGAGAACCCGGACGCGGTCAAAAAGAACGCCGCCGGCAAGAACGAGCGGCGCGCCGAAGTCGACAAGGTCGTTGCGCTCAATGAGCAGAAGAAAAAGCTCCAGCTCAGCGTCGAGGAAGCGCGGACGAAGATCAACGTCATCTCGAAGGACATCGCCGGGCTCAAGAAGGCGGACCCGAAGAGCGACGTCTCCGCGAAGCAGGCCGAGTCGCGCGCCATCGGCGACGGCATCAAGAAGTCCGAAGAGGATATGAAGGCCCTCGAGAAGGAGCTCGACACCCTCTGCATGTGGATCCCCAACATGGTCCACGCGAGCGTCCCCGTGAAATCCAACCGCACCGAGAAGACCTGGGGCGAGAAGGCGAAGTTCGACTTCAAGCCGAAGCCGCACTGGGAGATCGGGAAGGAGCTGGGCATCCTCGACGAGGAGCGCGCCGCGAAGCTCTCGGGTTCGAACTTCCTGCTCCTGATGGGCGCCGGCGCGGCCCTCGAGCGCGCCCTCATCAACTTCATGCTCGATCTCCACATCCGGATGCACGGATACAAGGAGGTCTGGCCCCCCTTCCTCGTCAACCGCGACTCCATGATCGGCACCGGCCAGGTGCCGAAGATGGAGGACGACATGTACAAGTGCGAGAAGGACGAGCTCTTCCTGATCCCGACCGCCGAGGTCCCCGTCACGAACCTGCACCGCGACGAGATCCTCTCGCACGACCAGCTGCCGGTCTGCTACACGAGCTATACGGCCTGCTTCCGGCGCGAGGCGGGAGCGTACTCCAAGGACACGCGCGGCATGCAGCGCATCCACCAGTTCGACAAGGTCGAGATGGTGAAGTTCACGCATCCCGACAAGTCCTGGGAGGAGCTCGAAACGCTGACCGTCAACGCGGAGGAAGTCCTGGAGAAGCTGGGCCTCCACTATCGGCGGCTGCTGCTCTCCACGGGCGACATGAGCTTCTCCAGCGCCAAGACCTACGATCTCGAAGCCTGGGCCCCCGGACTCGACAAATGGCTCGAGGTCTCAAGCTGCTCCAACTTCACGGATTTCCAGGCGCGTCGCCTGAAGACCCGGTTCCGTGACGCCGACGGCAAGGTCAAGCACGTCCATACGCTGAACGGCTCGGGCCTTGCGCTCCCGCGCACCGTGATCGCGATCCTCGAGAACTACCAGCAGGCGGACGGAAGCGTGGTGATCCCCGAGGCCCTGCGCTCCTACCTCGGCGGGGTCAGCGTCCTCAAGAAGTAGGCCCGGCACGATGTCGGACGACGCGGCCGCTCCCCGTCCCGCCCCGCGCGTCCCCGTCGCCTTCCTGATCGCCCTCACCGCGCTGACCCTCCTCTTCCTCATCTTCGCGATCCGCCGCTCCAACCGGACCACGCTGCGCGGCGACGAGATCATGACCCTCTTCCACAACCGCGACGGCAAGTCGCTGCTCGAGGTCGCGCTGAAAGGCGAGCGCGGCCAGATCAGCCGGGCGCCGCTGTACTATCTCGTCGACCGGTCGATGGACGCGTCCCGCCACGCGCTGCGTTATCTGGGACTGACGCCTCCGGGCTATTACCGTCTCCCCTCCATCCTGTTCACCGCCGGCTTCGGCCTGGCGGCCGCTCTTCTGACGGCCTTCCGGGTGCGACGCCAGGAATCGCAACGCGGGATCCCCGAGCTGCTGATCCTGTGCGCGCTGGCGACGTACTGGTTCAACCCCAAGGTCTACTCCTTCGCCTGCACGGAGCGGCCGTACAGTCTCTGGAATGGGTTGTGGCTGCTGGCGCTGACGCTGCTGCTCTGCCGTCCGCAGTCCCGCCTTCCGATCCTGGTCACGCTTTGCCTTCTGGCATCGGCGGCCAGCATCTCCTGCTTCCAGATTCTGGCGATCGGGATCGCGATGCTGATCCTGAACCGCATCGAGGGGCGGCCGGTGAAGCCGACGCTGCGCGACCTCCTTCGAACCCTCGCGGCGCCCCTGCTGGTCGGAGCCTATTACGCCCTGCGTTCGGATCCCTACGCGTTCGAGGAACGGGATTATGGCGAGGCGGCCCAGGGCTTCGTCAAGTTCTGGCTCGTGACGAACCTTCCCGCGTGGATCGCCGCGGCCGCGGCTTGCGGCTTGACCCTGTCGCGCCCGAAGCTGCGGGAGTATGCCCTGCCGGCGTGCACGCTGGCCGTCCTGCTGTTCCTGATGCCCGTGATCTTCACCCTGGCCTACTCCAAGGGCTATTCGAGTCCCAGCCGGCAGTACCTGTGGACCGCGACGGCCCTGCCCCTGGTCCTGATGACGGCGGCGCTCGGCTGGCAGGAGATCCGGCGATGGCGGCCCGCGCCGGCGATCGCCCTCGTTCTGGGCATCGGCCTCGCCGCCGGCCATATGGTTGCGAACTTCGCCCGACCGCAGCGGCGCAACGATTCGCGGGAGCTGGTCTTCCTCGACCGGGGAAGCCCGCTCGAGGTGCTCCTGCGCAGCGAGCGGCCCCGGAACTTGTACCTGGCCACCGACACCCAGGAGATCGAGATGAAGAACTTCCATCTCATCGCCGAATGGATCCGCGTTCGCTACGCGGAACGCCCGTTGGGAAGCACCGACTTCTTCATCCGCGACGTCCAGGGGCGGCTCGTTTCAGACCCCCCCGGATCCCTTCCCGAATCAAAGACGGGCTTCATCGGCGTCTCCCTCTCCCCGTAGGCGGGCGGATATACTAGGACCATGCCGGCATCCTGCTGCGACGAGTTCGTGCGCCTGCACTCCAACATCGGGCGACGGGGATTCTCGATCCGTACCGCCGATTCGAAGGCCACGCTCCATTTCAACGCGATCCCCCCGATGGACGAGCAGAGGCTGGCGGAGGTGCTGAAGCCGGCGAAGATCGTGGCGCAGCTGGTGGGACGCGAGTCGATCCGCTTCTGCCCCTTCTGCGGCGCGGCGCTGGGGACCTGATCAGTCCTTCAGGGACGACCTCGACCGGGCGAGCGACGCCCGGAGCGCCGGAAGCTGGTCGTTCATCGACTTCACTTCGTACGGCATGTTCCGGATCTTGAACTCCGCATCTTCGAACTCCCGGATCGCGGCGGCATGCATCCCGGCGTCCTGATACCGCCTCCCCCGGAGGAGATGGTTCTCGATCTCGAGCTTTGCCTGCTCGACGCTGATGCCGCAGACCTGCAGCTCGACATCGCGGATTCCGCGCAAGCCGGTCGGGCCGCCGACGATGATCTCGTTGATGTCGTTGAGCAGCTTGCGGGCGGCCATATTCTCGGTCCAGGCCTGCACCGCCCGCTGGGCCTCGATCTTGGCTTTGTCAAAGTCCGCCTTGTTGAACCAGGCGAGCGCCAAGTGGTAGCGCCGCTCCGACTCGAGGCGTTGCTGCTGCTCCTCCGCGGGAAGACCCTTCAGCGCCTCTTCCGCGATCTTCGCCCACTCGGGATTCTCCGCCTGGACGACCGGCGGCGCGTCCGGCTTGCGTACCTCGGGGGACGCCCCGGACGACGGCGGCGTGGAACAGCCGGCGAGGACGACGAACAGGACGGCGCGTCGAAGCATCTGTTATCTGGACGGATCGGGGCTCCCGTTTCCGACCGGAAGTCCGATGGCTTTCATCAGGGCGAGCGCGTTGCTGCGGGTGACCACGCCGGGGCGGAGGATATAGTCGAAATGCAGCTTGCCGTCCACCAGCTGATCCTCGAAGTGAACGTTGGTCGCCGTCCCGCCGAGGGTGTCGGCCGCTCCGGCGAGCGCCAGGTCGTGGGTCGTCACGAGGCCGATCGCGCCGCGACGGATGAATTCGCGGAGGAGCAGTTCCGCGCCCGTCTTCCGGTCCCGCGAATTGGTCCCGGCGAGCACCTCCTCCAGGAGGAAGAGGAGGGGGCGGCCGCCGGCGGCCATCTCCATCAGCTGCTTGATGCGGTTGATCTCGGCATAGAATCGCGACATGCCGGCCTGCAGCGAGTCCTGCACCCGGATCGTCGCGCCCAGCGCGAGCGGACTCAACACCACCCGCCTGGCGCGAACGGGTCCCCCGGCGAGGGCCAGGGCCGCGTTGGCCCCGATGGTCCTCAGAAGCGTGCTCTTCCCGGACATGTTCGAGCCGCTGACGATGAGCACCCTCGAGCCCTCGCCCAGGCGCACGTCGTTGCGCACGCAGGTGCGGCGCGGCAGCAGCGGATGCCCGAGCTGCTCGCCTTCGAAGCGCGCCGCGCCTTCCACGATATCGGGGAACGGATCGTCGGGATTCTCGTACGCATACATGGCAAGCGCGTTCAGCGCCTGGACCTCGCCCACGGCGTCCAGCCACCCGGCGATGTCCTTCCCCCGGAGGGTCCGCCAGTCCTCGAGCGCGAACGCGCAGTGCGCCTTCCAGAGGACCAGGCCCGCCACCGCGCGGATCAGCTCGTTGCGCACCGACTGGAGACGCTGCACCAGACGGGCCAGCCGTTCGACGTGACCGGCCGCGTCGCGCAGGGAATTCTGCAGCGACTGCAGTCGGGGCGCCGTGAAGGGCTCCGTCCCGAGCCGACGGAGAACCTTGGCCAGCAGGTCGAGCTCCCGTTCCGCGCGCTCGCCCAGCTCCGTCACCCGGCTGATCCGGCCGGAGACCCGCCAGTTGAACATCAGGATCGACAGGACGGCGGCGGCGAACGGATACGCGGTGATGCCCAGGAGGAACAGGGCCAGCGTCGCGATCGACGCGGCCGTCAGCAGCCGCGCGGCCAGGCGGACGCCGGGGCCCAGCTCGGGGGGCGAGGCGCCCCACGCGGTCAGCTCCTCGGGGCGCACGCCCGCTTCGGCGTCGTCGCCGAGCCGGGCGAGGTCCTCGCGCAGGTCCAGCCGTTCGCGGAGCTCGCGCACGGAGATCTGGCGCTCCCGGATTTCCGACGGGGACCCCGGAGACAGCAGCCAGCGCGCGAGCGTCTTCTCGCCGGCGCGGGTGCGCACCGTGCAGAGCAGCTCGAACAGGGATCCGCGGCCGAACAGGTCGAGATCGCCCGCGTAAGGATGGTCCGCGGACTCGAACTCGCGGCCCTGCCGACCCTGCCCCACCCATCGGTCGTCCATCCGGGCCAGCCCCCGGTCGTAGTGGCTCGCGGCGGACTGGAGGATGCCGATGGCGGCCTCGTAGCGGAGATGGACCATCCGGGCGGCGATCATGACCGCCAACGGAAGCAGCACCCAGACCCCGGGCAGGGCGCTGAAGAAGGAGACGATCCCGACGGCGACCGCGGCGGAGGCGGACCAGAGACCCACCGATCCCACCCGGTCGTCGGTCCCGCGGAGGCGGTCGATCTCTCGCTGCTTTCCGGCCCGGCGGCGCTCGTACTCCGTCCGGGGCGACACGGGCTGCTCCATCCCCGCACTATACCCGACCCGGCGATTTTTCGGCGCTTTCCGTGGCCCCGCGGCGTCCAAGAGGATAAGCTTTTCCCAAATGTCCAGTCCTATGGGAAATGAACCCCGCACGAACCCCGCGCCGACGGAGGACGACATCGGCCGCCGCGCGGTCGAGGTCGGCCTCATCACCGCGGCGCAGCTCCGGGATGTCCTGCTGGAGCTGACCCGGCTCGCCGGATCGCCCGCGAACCTGAGCACGGTCCTGGTCTCCAAAGGCTTGCTGACCTCCGCCCAGGTCGACGCGCTCTCCGGAGTCCCCCTGAAGCGCCTGGGCAAGTACGAGATCGTGCGCGAGCTCGGCCGCGGCGGAATGGGCGTCGTCTACGAGGCAGAGGACTCCGAGCTCAACCGTCGCGTCGCCCTGAAGATGCTCCTCGGCAGCTTCAACAGCGACCCGCGCGAGTCGGCCCTCGAGGAGGAGCGCTTCGTCCGGGAGGCGCGTCTCTGCGCCAACCTGCCCAAACATCCGCACGTCATCGGCGTCTATGAGGCCGGCATCCTGGAAGGCCGGCGCTTCATCGCGATGGAATTCATCGAGGGCAGCCAGTTCTCGGAGTGGCGCCGCCAGGGCTCCATCACGCTCCGGCAGCAGGTCACCGTCCTCCGGGACGCCGCGGTCGCCGTCGACCACGCCCACCGCCACGGGATCATCCACCGCGACCTCAAGCCCGCCAACATCCTCATCGACCGGAAGAACCATCCCCACGTCGCGGACTTCGGCCTGGCGAAGCAGACGAACCGGAACGCGACGATGTCGATCACCGCCTCGGGTATGGTCATGGGCACGCCCGCGTATATGAGCCCCGAGCAGGCTCACGGCGGGAAGGAAGTCGACCTGCGCTCCGACGTCTGGGCGCTCGGCGTCATGCTCTACGAGATCCTCACCGGGCGGACCCCCTTCGAGGCCGATTCCCCGGTGAAGGTCCTGATGAAGACGGTGAACGACCCCGTGCCGGCGCCTTCCACGATCGTCCGGTCGCCTCACGCCTCGCTGGACCGCGGCATCGAGGGGATCTGCATGAAGGCGCTGGCGAAGTCGCCCCGCCAGCGCTATTCCTCGGCGCGCCTGTTCGCAGAGGACCTCGGCCGCTGGCTCAAGGGCGACAAACTCCCCCTCGGGATCACGCCCCGCAAGTCGAACCGCAGCGCCCTGATCGCCGGCGCGGCGGCCGCCGTGGTCGTCGCCGGCCTCGTGGCCTGGATCGCCCTCACGCCTTCCGAAGCGGAACTCGCGGCCCGGCACGCCGTCACCCTCGTCGCGGAAGGACGCAAACTGCTGAAGCAGGGCAAGGCCGCCGACGCCCGCGATCGCTTCAAGGAGGCGAAGTCGGAGGATCCGTCGAACGACGAGGCCGCAGCCGGCCTGAAGGAAGCCGAGCGCCAGCTCGCCGCCCCGCGGGCCCCCGCGCCGCCCCCGGCCCCGCCTCCCTCCCCCGCCAAGCCCGATCCCGCCAAGGCGGCGGAGGCGATCAAGAAGGAACTCGCCGTGATCGACCCCATCGTCACCGCCCTGATCCGGTCGGAGAACTATGGACCCGCCCGGGATCTCCTGACCCAGTCCGCGCGAAGGCGCGAAGAGGAGGAATGGACGACGAACATCTCCGGACGCCTCGAAGCGCTCCGCAAGACGGTCGACCAGCAGTTCGCGCTGGCGAAAACCGCCGCGCTGGAGGCGAAAAAGCGCGACGACACGGCGACCGTTCAGGCCGCCAGGAGTCGCGTGGCGGGCTGGAAATGGGCCGGCCTTGAGGACGAGCTCGATCTCGAGAT
>Ga0137409_10001253_pt1 | contig 27736 bp, 17 predicted proteins | sample CZODoug1_16funga_FD_122059 | JGI IMG/M metagenome (GOLD analysis project Ga0137409, IMG submission 122059) | Vadose zone soil fungal communities from Angelo Coast Range Reserve, California, USA - CZODoug1_16fungal (Hybrid Assembly) | ecosystem: Environmental > Terrestrial > Soil > Vadose zone...
TGCTGACATTCAGGAGCGCGTTCATGAGCTCGCACTCCAGGCGCAGTAGCGAGAGTCCGCGACGCCACGATCTTGTCTTCGTGAGCCCGACGGCGTGGCGCTCGTTTCTCGAGACACGCGACGAATTAGCCGACGACCCCTTGGTGGACGGGTGGATCAACCGGGGTTGGCCACTCATCGTAAGGCGCTTGGCGGCCGATGAGGGCGACGGAGTGCCGCTCGGACTGCCCCTGCCCCCTTCGGCGGGCAAGCGCCGGATTGGTTTGCTCATGGATCCCGCCGGCATCAGGTCCATTGCGCGCCCTCCTCTGCTGAGCACTGCGTTCCGCGTCGCGCCGGCTGCCTGGAAACCGACCTTACGCACATTGGACCAATTGGCCACGCGATTGGGTGTGCAAGCGCGAGTGTTCGGCAGTCTCGCGTGGTGTCTGCTGACGGGATTGAACTACCTCACTGCCCGATCGGACCTTGATTTCATCCTGTCCTTGCCTCGTCCAGGCGACTTCGCAGAACTGATGACTGAACTTGGATCAATCGACAGTGCCGCGCCGATGCGATTGGACGGTGAAATCGTGCGTGGCGATGGCGCAGGCGTCCATTGGCGCGAACTGCACTCGGGTGCTCGCGAAGCGCTGGCCAAAACCGTCGGAAGACCAATTTTGTTGAATTCTGCCGAGTTCATTGGCGGGAGTATTCAATCGTGACCAATGCTTTGGTTCGCGCCCCGCATCGACCGCCCGTGTTGCTGTCTAAATCGCTCGCGAGCGTCAAGCCATACGCCCAGGGAATCGCTGCTCACGCCGTCGATTGTCTGCTGCTGGAGCTGGAGACCTACCCAAAACCAGGGTTGGTCAGCCACGTCGATGCTGGGAGTCACACGGATATGGATGCCGGCACATTGCGCCGCGCCGCAACGGCGCTCGGACCCCATCTGTGTGCCCTGACTGAAGCCGGCGCACAGGACTGCGGCATGGGCCGCCTGCGAGTGATCGGCATCGAAGCCGAAGCGGCGATGCTGGAGGCTACGGGAGGGGTCAATACTCATCGAGGCGCAATCTTCGGGTTGGGTCTGCTCTGTGCCGCAGCCGGCGCGCGATGGAGCGGCGCCGTCGAGACCGCTGCACTGCTCGGGTCGGTCGTGGCGCGACGGTGGGGAAAGGAAATCTTGAGCGGGCCGGTCACGCTGCGAAGTCATGGTCTCCAGGCACGCCGCCGCTATGGCGCCGCCGGTGCGCGGCGCGAGGCAGCGGAAGGCTTCCCGAGTGTCTACAACATTGGTCTACCTGCTCTCAAAATGGCGGCCCACATGGTCCCCGCGAACGCAGAGGCAGTTCGAGTCCAGGCCTGCTTTTCCTTGATCGCCGCCATTGAGGACACTAATTTGCTGCACCGGGGTGGAACCACGGGTCTTTGCTTCGCACAAAGCGCTGCCCGATCCTTTCTTGATCGGGGCGGCGTGAGCCAACCCGACTGGCGCGTTCGTGCTCGCACCGTGCATGAGGCATTCGTCCAGCGCCGGCTCAGCCCCGGGGGCTCGGCTGATCTTCTGGCCATGAGCCTTTTCGTGCAAGCGCTCGAGCCAGACCGATGCTGATGTCGCACGTCATCCTTCTCGCGCTCGCGCCCATCTTCTCGGTCATGGTATTGGGCTACGTCGCGGGACGATTTCATAGAATCGACAATCGTCATGTGGCAGGACTCAACTCGCTGGTCATGGAATTCTCATTGCCCGCTGCCTTATTTATGGCGACCGCGTCCACCCCCCGCGGCGAGATGATGGAACAGGGACCGTTCCTCGCCATTCTATGCGTCGCGATGCTGATTCCATATCTACTTTGGTTTTATTGTCGCAACCAGATACTTAGATTACCCCGCGGTGAAGCGGCGGTGGAAGCGCTCAGCGTATCGTTGCCGAATTACGCTGCCGTAGGATTGCCCCTCTTGGTCGCGATACTCGGCCCCAAGGAAGCGGTGCACGTGGCCGTCGCCATCGCCGCGGGTTCCATTTTGCCGTCGCCGATTACTCTGGTGCTTCTCGAGCTATCTGCCGCAAACCGACAAGCGAGCGCGGAGAGTACGGGCGCTCGTCTGTGGCGCGTCCTTCGGCGCGCCTTAGGGAAGCCAATCGTGCTCGCCCCCATAGCCGGACTGATACTGTCGATATCGGGATTGGAACCCGGCGACGTGGTTCGCGCCTCCTTTCGACTCATCGGGCAGACAGCGGGAGGCGTCGCGCTCTTTCTCACAGGACTTATTTTGTCTGCCCAGCCCTTTCGCTTGGATCGGAAAGTCGTCGTCGCCACGACCGTCGCCAACGTCATTCAACCCTTGTTTGTGGCCGCTATCGTGTACGTCTTTGCAGTTCCCTTGAACATCGCCAGGCCGGCGATTCTTCTTGCGGCCTTGCCGTCGGGCTTTTTTGGAATCCTGTTCGGGGTGAACTATGAAGTCGTCTCCGCAGAAGCAGGGTCAATCGTCATCGCGAGCACGGCAGCCAGCGTCGTCACGTTGGCGATCGCGATCGTCGTGCTGTTTCCCCAGTGAGTAGCCGCGGGTGACATTGGCCGTCTTGTGTTCAGGACAGGGTCTGCAGCATCCCCAGATGTTCTCCCTCACCGGTAATGCCGAGGCGGCGGCGGCGGCGTTTGCACACGCCACGAAGCTGCTTGGTGGACGCGACCCGCGTGAACTGGTTCGGACTGACCAGGCGTCGGTTCTGCATGGGAATCGCGTTGCTCAAATTCTCTGCGTGTCTCAAGCACTGAGCGCAGCGGCGGCGCTGCGCCACGTGTGGCCAAAACAGATTCTCTTGGCCGGCTACAGCGTGGGCGAGATATCGGCCTGGGGTGTTGCGGAGTTATTCGACAGTGCGGCGACGCTCGATCTCGTGGCGCTGAGGGCGGAACTGATGGATGCAGCCAGTGCACCCGGGGATGGACTGCTATCCGTACGCGGCTTGAGCCGCACCTCTGTCGACAATCTGTGCAGGCGCTATGCGACTGCCGTTGCTATCGTCAATCCGAATGATTCCTTTGTGCTTGGCGGATCAGGCGAGGCGCTGGACACCCTTGCGGCCGATGCGATGGAAATGGGTGCCGCACGCGTGACACGCATTGCGGTCAATGTTGCCTCCCACACCGTGCGGTTCGCTGCCGCAAGCTCAGCATTTCAGGCTGCGCTGGAAAAAACGCCGACCAAAGGTAAAACGAGCAGTCGTGCACGATTGTTGAGCGGCATTGATGGGACGGCCGTGCTGGACACGGCGGCCGGCAAAAGCAAACTGGCCGAGCAGATCTCCCATACTGTGGAATGGGCCGATTGCCTGGAGAGTTGTCTTGAAGCGGGGGCAAGCGCCTTTCTCGAGCTCGGTCCCGGCGCGGCCCTGAGCAACATGTGCGCAAGCGCTTATCCCCATATCCCGTCTCGCAGCCTGGACGACTTCCGGACCATTCAAGGCGTCGCCTCCTGGGTGACGCGTTGGGTCTGACGTCACTTGTTGGCGAATCTGATCGTGCGATCAATGACATACATAAAGGTGAGGGAAACCAACGTCGTGCAAACCAGAACGTAGCCCAGAGTATCGAAATGCAACACATAGCCCCCTGGGGCCGACTCCTCGATCATTTCAATTGTCAACCGATCTCTCTTTTTGCGAAATCGGTCGACGATGCGATTGCGTGCGACACGGAACAGCCAAGCGCTGACTTGCTCGATCGGCTCGGGAAGGCGATAAGCCTCGACAAACTCCTGCAACACGTCCTGCAATAGGTCCTCGGCATCGCTCGGGTCCCGAACCCGGCGCCGGATGAAAGACCCAAGCCTCGAGCGCTCGCGCACCACGGCGGCGGTGATCTCGCTGTTTCTCTCAATCATGAGCGGGGTGGTGGCGATTCCATTTGACACGGATAAAGCTGACTATTTCATGTCGAAAGTCAGCCGACCCCTATCCTTCTCGAATAGGTCCCTTCGCTCATAACCATAGGTCTTCGCATCTTGCGGCTGCTGCCTCATACAGGTGATGACGTTTCAGGATCGGGAATATTGTAGGGTTGGACGAACCAATGGGCTCAATGACTTACGCCAAGCCCCCGACAAGCATTGATCGCTCTACCGCCGCATCAACCAGGCAACAATCGAAAGAACAACGCTCACGATCAGCATGGTCGTGATCGGAAAAAAGAACTTGAATCCCGGCCGATCAATGACGATGTCGCCGGGTAGATGAAACAAATGCATCTTTTTGAGCCACGGCCAGAATAGTCCTGCAACGACTAAAACTGCCCCGAGAGCCACTAGAAGTCGATTCATACCTATCACTCTGCGATAAAAGCCGGCGCCAATCAAACGCGTCAATTCACGGAGAACCGCTGCTGCGCGCCATCGGCAAGACGACGCAGAGATGCGATCTCCTCTGTTACTAAACGCCGAAGTCGATGGTCTGACAGTCATGGAAAAGACAGCCGCATTGAATAAATTACAATCACGCGCGCATATCGGAACTGATCGCAGCTCGCGCTGGGTTCGGCTTGCACAAGCGACGCGTTACCTCGTTAGTGAGCATCGCCGCCGCAGATGTTCACGCACCGGACACAGTGAACAAATTGAAGGAACACTGAAACGCTGTTGTCACGGTGCACGCTTAGCTTCCCTCCGGCTCATCAAACTTGGAGGGAAAAATGTTTCCACACATCACGAAAAGTTGTCGGACAAAAATCGGCGCGAGCATTTCCGCCACCATCTTGTCGGCCGTTGGTTTAGCGGCATCCGTGCCCGCCACGGCCGACACGTCAGTCCACGAAATCAGAACCGCGACACCGATCAAGCACGTCATCATCATCGTCGGAGAAAACCGCAGCTTCGATCACCTGTTCGCGACCTATACGCCGAAGAACCAAGAGAACGGAGTACGCAACCTCCTGTCCGAGAAAATCATTAACGCAGACGGTTCACCCGGCCCGAATTTCGCCAAAGCGCACCAGTTCCAGATCACCTCCGCGCCCAATGGCGGCAAGTTCTTCAACAGTGCGGATCTCAAGAACAAGACGCTGTACACCACGCTGCCTGCACCCGACGTCGGCGGCGTTGGAGCGGTCTCTCCCTATGTAGGCATTCTGAGCCTTCCGGGCGGCGACCCCGGTTTGCCGGCTCAAGACCAATTTCTCTTCGGCACGGGCGGCACCGGGCTTTCCTTCACACTGGGTCCGGATACGCGCATCGCGAATGTCAATAATCTGCTACCCGGACCGTTCCAGATGACCGGACCGAAGATGCCCTTCGATGCCTGCACCGGCGACACCATCCATCAGTACTTCCAGATGGTGCAGCAAATGGATTGCGCCATCGACAAGGAACATGTTTCCAAGGAGAACCCGACCGGCTGTCTGCACGACCTCCAATCTGCAGTGACTACGACCTACAGCACGCCGCCGACGGGCACGCCGCACGACACCGGCCAGACCATGGCGTTCTTCAATATGCAGCAGGGCGATGCGCCGCTCATGAAGTCCCTCGCCGACGAGTACACGATGAGCGACAACTATCACCAGCCGGTTTTGGGCGGCACGGGCCCGGACAGCCAGCCGCTCGGCTTCGCCGACCAGGTGTTCTTCAGCGACGGGAATGGAAATCCCGCGACCCCCGCCGCGGCCCATATCTATAACCCCGACCCGCAGACGGGGACCCTCAATCTGTATACTCACCGTGCGCAGTGGTTCAATTGTTCCGACGAGGCTCAACCCGGAATCAGCGCGATCACGAACTACCTGAAGGCGCTGCCCTACCCCGTGCAGAACAAGTGCGGCGCGGGAGAATATTGGCAGGCGGTCAACGTGAACCCGGCCTTCACGCCGAAGGGTGTGGTGCAGAGCGGGCTCGTCGTCCCGCCGACGATGCAGCGGAGCATCGGCGATGTCCTCAGCGCGCACAATATTCCTTGGAAGTATTATGGCGGCGGGTTCAATGCCGACGGCACTGCCAGTCCGCTCAACGGCAGCTATTGCAACATCTGCAACCCGTTTGAATACGAGTCGAACTATCCCACGGTGGTCGCCGATCACATGAGGGACGTCACCGATCTGTTCACGGATATTGCGAACGGCACGCTGCCGGCCGTGTCCTATGTGAAGCCTGACGGCACCATGGACGGGCACCCGGACTCCTCGAAGTGGACTCTGTTCGAGGCCTTCGTGAAGAACATCGTCGACCTCGCCAAGAGCAATCCGGAGCAATGGGCCGAGACCGCGATTTTCGTCACCGTGGACGAGGGCGGCGGCTACTACGATTCGGGATTCATCCAGCCGGTTGATTTCTTCGGCACGGGCCCGCGCATACCGATGATTGCCGTATCACCGTTCTCACGGGGAGGCCACGTCAGTCACGCTTACAACGAGCATTCCTCCTTCGTGAAGTTCGTTGAACGGAACTGGAAACTCCGTGGCACGCTCAGCGACCGCAGCCGTGACAACCTGCCCAATCCTGTTCAGGATGGCGACAACGACTACGTGCCGCGCAATATGCCGGCGATAGGCGACCTGTTCGATCTCTTCGACTTCGATCACAGTCGCGACTAAGCACCCGGCGCCGGCTGGCCTCAGCCTGCCGGCGCCTCCTCTTGAGTTCGACCGTGAACGTCGCTGGACTTCTGTAGATCTGGCCGAACTCAGCGATTGATAAGGATTAGGGTCAAGGCCGTCAGGATTCGTCCCCGGCGACCGTGCGGGGCGGCGCTGCTGCATTCGCCCTTTCGAACGATGAGTCAAGCGGAAATTTTTGCACGGCGCAGCGAGCAAGTTATTTATGGGACAGGACACTAGAGGGTCCGTCGTCGCTTCACGACCAACTCCCCGGACGGCGCATCGCGCGTGATCTTTGTGACTGCCGGCGATGTAAGAAGGAGCGAAGCCATATGATTAGGGAGTGCCGCCAAGACAGGCAAGAGCTTTTCCGCGGACACGGGCCGTGCGAGCAGATATCCCTGTAGGTAAATCGGCGATAGGTCCGTCAGCAAGGCCAGCTGCTCCGGGCACTCAATACCTTCAGCCGTGACTTCCAGACCGATGCCGTGGCAGAGCCCGATGATGGCCCGGGTTATCGCCGCCGAGCGCGCGCTGGTATGAATGCCGCCGATAAGCGTGCGATCGAGCTTCACGCGCGTCAGCGGCAGCTGCTCGAGCGAGGCGAGCGAGGAGTACCCGGTACCAAAATCGTCGAGCGCGATGGCGACGCCGCGGGCCCGCAATTGACGCAGCACATCAATGGTGGCTGCGCCGGTCTGTAGCACGTTTTCAGTGAGTTCAATCTCGATGCAGTGCGCCGGCAATCGATGTTCGCGCAGCAGACCCATCACGTGGTCGACAAAGCGGCTGTCGAGCAGCTGGCGCGAAGACAGGTTGATGGCGACGCGGGCCTTCGGCCACGCGCCATGGTGCCAACGCGAAGCCGTTTCGATCGAGGAGCGCAGCACCCACTCGCTGATTTCCATGATCAGCCCGGACTCTTCGGCAATTGTCAGAAACTCGCTGGGTGACGCTCGCCGTCCATCTGGCAGGCGCCAGCGCAGCAAGGCTTCGACTAGGCCCGTGGTCAGCGTTGCGGCATTGACCTCCGGTTGAAACACCAATTCGAATTCACCGCGTTCCAAAGCGTGGCGCAGTCCCTGTTCGGTGCTGAACTTGGCCGAAGCCGCTTCCAATAGCGCGGGGCTAAACACGGTCAGTTGGCTGCGTCCCAGCGCTTTGGCACGGAACAGCGCGGCGTCTGCGGCCCGCAGGAGCGCCTCGGCGTCGCTGCCGTGATCGGGATACACGCTGGCACCCACGCTGATGCTGATCGTGAGATCCCGGCCGTCGACGGCGATCGGCTGCTGAAATGCGCGCACCAGGTCCCATCCGACCGTACTCACGCCTTCCACGTTAATGCCACCGTCGCACACTATGGTGAATTCGTCGCCGCCGAGGCGCGCCGCGAAGCCCGCCGGCCCCGCCCTCGCCCGCAATCGCTCGGCGATCGCGCTGAGCACGCGGTCACCGAAAGCATGGCCCATGCTGTCGTTGATGTTCTTGAAGTTGTCGAGGTCGAGGAAGAACACACCGACGTAAGAATTGCTTGCCTCGGCCCGAGTGATGGCAGCCTTCAGATGCATGTACAACTGGCGCCGGTTCGGTAACTGGGTCAGCGGATCGTGCTCTGCCAGGTGCCGCAGTTCGCGCGTGCGGAGGTCCACCTTCGCTTCCAGCTGCTCCTGATATTTGCTGGCCGCCGCCTGGGCGTCGGCCAGCCGTTCTGCCATCTCATTAAAGGAAAGGGCCAGGTCATCCAGTTCCCGAATGCCGCCGCGTGTCACCTGCACGCCTACTTCGCCACCGGCGAGCCTGCGCGTCGCAGCCCTCATTCGGCGCACGGGCCCTACCACGCTCATTACCGTGCGGATTGATGCCAACAGCAGCAGCCCCAACACACCCGCGCTTATCCAGAAGATCAGCGTCGCGTGCTCGGGCTCGCCTGCAGTGGTTGAGGTGCTTTCGGTCGTTTGCTCACTGGGCGGCTCGGCCGGGGCAGCGGCGCTCGATCCCTGTCGAAGGACAGCCTTTGCAGCGGCACCGCGTGCCATCGACGGCGACCTCGTGGCGCCAACCAGCACCGTTAGCCCCAGCGATTCCAGCGCAAAACGGTCGACCGAGGCGCGGCGCTGTGTATCCATTAGAATCAGGGACTCCTGCAGTGCGCTGATCTGCGCCATGTCGGCACGCATCTGCGTGACCCAAGCCTTGCCCTGAGAGCGCATCAAAGCCAGCTCGTTTGTCTTCAGATTGTCCGTAAGAGCCGCCTCGCTTGCGGTTAGCGCATCCAGGGCACCCTGGTCATAGGCGCCGGTGGCCGGCAGGTTTGCGAAACCACGACGGATCTCATCAAGACGCGAGTTCAGGTCAACGAGGGATTTGCGTGCAATAACGCGCCCGAAAATCTTCCAGGACCGGGCGATCGAGGCCTTCGTGGGTGCATCGAGCGCGTCGAAGCGATCCCTGAGTTCCTTGAGCACTTCTTGCCGGCTGTCGGCGGTACGCACCAGCTCATCGCCATGCGAGCGGTATGCCATGAGATGCGCGCGCAGCTTTACCAGGCGGTCAGCCGCCGCTACGTCGCCGGACCGCGAAACATAGGCTTGCGTTTCCCGCTCCAAGTCCCTGACCGCAGTCGCCAACCGCCCGTTGCTGTCGCCATTTTGGATGTCCATGCGGCTGCGTACCGCGCCATCATAAAGTTCGATGGCAGCGATCAGAGCTTCAGGATTCACCGCGCCTATCCCGGGCAGCGGCGTAGGCACAGTAATCCGCACCACACGCGTCGTACTTATGACCGAAATTTCGTGCTCTACCAGCAGATTCGCGACAACCGCAAGACCCGCGACGGCCGCAAACGCAATACCGAGACGTGCGCCGATGCCCCATCGCAAACTCAATGAGCGTGCGCGCAATCCGGGATTGATACCTATCTCCCAGTAAACACCGTCGTCGGTTCCTCTGTATGGTACTCAGGCACTTACCACGAAACTGAGATGCAACCACCGTTCATCCCACGTTGGGAATTGTCGGTTTCCAATAAACCTGAATGTCACTTTGACATAATTTGTGACGACGGCCGCGGCATTGGCCGTCTTGGTCGTCATCGTCGCGGTGCTTGCCGCCGCTGTGGACGCGGGTTACTTTCGCGGGCCGCTTATACGCTTTCTCGCAGCGCGCACGAGACGTCTAGTCCTGATAGAGGGACACCTCGAAGCGCACCACGACCGTGACGTCAACGCCGCGAAGAATATTCTCGCGGCGGGACGTCGCCGTCTTGCAGAAGAAATCCCTGCCCTTCATAATAACTTGCTTTGCATATTTATCTTAATATGTTGATTATAATAACATTTATAAAGACATAATTCGCGATAACGACTAAATTGCGGTTCTATAGGTTCTATAGATTGGCCCTGAAACGCCGTGAGCAACTTCTTACTCTAGAACCGTAAATCCTGGCAATATAAGGCCTTGCCCTCTTTTCATGACATGAATTAGAGTTTGACCAAATTTAAGCTTTTAGGGATGTTGGCACCATGGCTACACAAGCTCGATCGATTGCCTCACTGACTATCTCCTTCGGGCTGGTGGCGATCCCGGTCAAGCTCTACTCGGCGACCGTTTCCTCGGAACGAATTTCCTTCAATCTGCTGCGCCAAAAAGACGGCTCGCGGGTGAAGCAGCAGTACATCGCAGTCAATGACGGAAAACCGGTTGAGCGATCGGAGATGGTCAAGGGCTACGAGTTCGCCAAGGACCAATACGTCATGTTCAGTCCCGAGGAGCTAAAAGCGCTCGAGGACGCGACCACACACGCGATCGATATTGGCCAGTTCGTGCCGCTCGACTCCGTGGATCCGCTTTATTTCGACGGCACATATTATCTGGCGCCGGACAAGGGCGGCGCCAAGCCCTACACATTGCTGACCACGGCGCTTCGCAAAGCTCAGCAGTGCGCCGTGGGCCGCTGGATTTCCCGCGGCAAGGAACATATCGTCATCATCAGGGCGTTGGAGGACGGGCTGGCGATGCATCAGCTGCATTTCCAGGCCGAAGTTCGCAGCCTGAAGGATCTCGGGATCGAGGCGGCACCGGTGTCGGAACCCGAACTCAAACTCGCGCGGCAGCTCATCGACCAGCTGGGCGCAAAGCGCTTCGACCCGAACGAATATACTGACGAGCATCGCGCCAGGGTGGAAGCCGCGATTCAGCGGAAGGTCGACGGCAAGGAGGTGTCGCTCGCCGAGGGCCCGGTGTCGACCAAGGGCGGCAACGTCATCGATTTGATGGAGGCTTTACGAGCGAGCATCGATGCCCGAGGATCCAAGGCCCCTGATCTAAAGGAACGGAAGGCGCCTAAACGTGCAGCAGCCCAAGCATCTTCGCGCAAAACCGCTCGACGATGAGATGCATGCCTACGACACGAAGGATCTCGAGCGGCTTTTCGGATTGCCCGCGTCCGCCGTTCGTTCGCTGACGCGCGCCGGACACATCACCCCGATTCGACGCGGCCGGCGGCTCCACTACTCGTTTCAAGATCTGCTCATGCTGCGCACGGCGAGTGCGCTGCGCACGGCGAAGATCTCCGCGAATCGAATCAATCGCACGCTGCAAACGCTGCGCGCCACTCTGCCCGCCGGCGCCGCCATGAACCAACGCTCGCTCACTGCGCTGGGCAATCAGATTGCGATCCGCGAAGGCAAGATGCTCTGGGAGTCCGACTCGGGCCAGTATGTGTTGGAGCTGGATATCGGCGAGGAGAAAGGCGGTTTGCATGTGATCCCCCGCCCTGGGTCCCCGCCGCAGTCGACCGGTTCCGCCGACGAACACTACACCCGGGCCTTTGCGCTGGAAGACGCGGATCCCGACGGGGCGCGGGCCGCATACGAAGCCTGCCTCGAGGCTGACCCGGATCACGTCGAGGCGAGGATCAATCTAGGCCGGTTGCTGCACATCGCCGGCCGTCTCGACGAAGCGGAACAAGTTTACCGATCCGCCGATAAGCCCGAACCCCTGCTGGTGTTCAACCTCGCGGTGCTTCTGGAAGATTTGGATCGAGAGCGCGACGCCATCGTTGCGTACCGCGAGGCCTTGGCGCTCGATCCGCAATTGGCAGACGCGCATTTCAATCTGGCGCGGCTCTACGAGCGCGCTCGGGACCCCAAGGCATCGCTGCGGCATCTGCTTGCTTACCGGCGCATGATGGATCGACAAGGCACCTGACCTTGGCGAAGCCGCCACTCTCTGTCTATCGCGCCAAGCGCGACTTCTCCAAGACCGAAGAGCCCTCGGGTCAAGCTGAGGTGGCGCCCTCGCCGCGCCTGCGGTTCGTCGTACAGAAGCACGCGGCGCGCCAGTTGCACTATGACCTTCGCCTGGAGTTCGACGGGGTGTTCAAGTCCTGGGCGGTGGCTCGAGGTCCTTCCCTCGATCCAAAGGACAAGCGCCTGGCGGTGGAAGTCGAAGATCATCCGCTGGACTACGGAGACTTCGAGGGCACGATTCCCAAAGGTGAGTACGGCGGCGGTACGGTGCAGCTGTGGGACCGCGGCTATTGGAGTCCGGAAGGCGGTAAATCGCCGCAAGAGGCGTTCGACGGCGGCGATTTGAAATTCACCCTGGATGGAACACGGCTGCGCGGTAGTTGGGTCTTGGTGCGGATGCGTGGGGATCGCTACGGCGGCAAGAGAACCAATTGGCTAATGATCAAACACCGGGATGCCAGCGCAAATCCCGGCGACGCCGATGAATTGCTCAAGGAGGATCGATCCGTCGCGTCGGGGCGAACGCTCGAGGAAATTGCCGATGGTATCGGCAAGCGGCCAAAGCCGTTCATGCTGGCAACGTCAAAGGCGGCGCGGGCGGATGCCGTGTGGACTACCAAGCCACCCGCCAAGTCCTCCCCGCCGGCCCGTGCCGAGCCCGTGATCGTCGGCAAGATGCCGAATTTTGTGGAACCTCAACTCGCCAAGCTCGTCGATCGACCGCCCGAGGGATCGGGTTGGGCGCACGAAGTGAAGCTCGATGGTTATCGCGCTCAGCTGCGGGTGTCCGGCCGCGAGAGCAGGATCCGCACCCGTACCGGTCTTGATTGGACGGATCGTTTCGCCGCCATCGCCAAAGACGCCCAGGGTCTCCCCGACTGCCTGATTGACGGAGAGGTCGTGGCGCTCGATGAGCGCAATCTACCCAGTTTTGGCGCGCTTCAGGCTGCCCTGTCCGAGGACAAATCTGAAGATCTTGTGTTCTTCACGTTTGATCTACTGTTTGACGGACGGGAGGACCTGCGCACGCTGCCTCTCGCAGATCGCAAGGCGCGCTTGGAGACGTTATTGAAGGCGCGTGGCATCAGCCACCGGTTGCATTTCGTCGCGCACATAGTGTCGGGTGGACAGGCCGTCTATGAATCCGCCTGCAAAATGGGTCTTGAAGGCATCGTTTCGAAACAATTGGGTGCGCCCTATCGTTCAGGCCGCTCGGGAAGCTGGCTCAAGACCAAGTGTCGTGCCGGACAGGAAGTGGTGATCGGCGGATGGACCACGGAAGCCGGAACCGTCCGTTCGTTACTCGCAGGAGTCTACCGCGACGACGAGTTCGTTTACGTCGGCCGCATCGGCACCGGATACGGACGCGAGGTCGCGAAGTCACTTCTACCGCACCTCGAGAAATTGACGCGGGCAAAGAGCCCATTCCAAGGCGACACCGCGCCGCCCAAGGAAAAAAACGTTCGCTGGGTCGAACCCACCCTGGTCGCTGAAATCGAATTTGCCGGCTGGACCGACACGGGCAACATTCGTCAGGCCTCTTTCAAGGGTCTACGTGAAGATAAGTCGGCACGCGACGTCGTTGCAGAAATCCCAGCACTAACAGCAGCCGCCGACACTCCGTCAAACCAGGAGCGCAAACCGATGACCAAGAAACGATCCAGCGGGAAAGAACGCACCGACCGGTCGAACGCGACCTCCGCGAAGAGTCCTGGCCCGGTCGTCGTCATGGGGGTGACGATTTCAAAACCCGACAAGGCGCTCTGGGCGGACGCGGGCGACGGTGCTCCCGTGACCAAAGCCGACCTCGCCCGATACTACGAGGATGTCGGTGATTGGATGCTGCCGCACCTCGAGGGCCGACCCTGCTCTCTCGTCCGGGTGCCGGACGGAGTGGGCGCCGAGCAATTCTTTCAGCGTCATGCGACGGCCGGAATGTCGGATCTTCTGACATCCGTGAAAGTCAGAGGCGACAAGGCACCCTACGTGCAAATCGATCGGGTCGAGGCCCTGATCGCGGCCGCGCAGGTTGCCACCTTGGAAATCCATCCCTGGAACTGCGCGCCGGGCAATCCGGAAGTCGCCGGTCGGTTGGTGTTCGATTTGGACCCCGCGCCGGATGTGAATTTCGACGCCGTCATCGCCGCCGCCATCGAAATCCGCGATCGGCTCAAAGCGACCGGCCTTGAATCCTTCTGCAAGACCACCGGGGGCAAGGGCCTGCATGTCGTGACTCCGCTGACTGCAGGTAAGAGCGCCGTTCAGTGGCCCGTAGCCAAGAATTTCGCGCACATCATTTGCGCGCAAATGGCTCACGATAGTCCAACGAAATATCTCGACAACATGTCAAAGAGCCAGCGCGTCGGCAAGATCTTCCTGGACTATCTGCGCAATGACCGGCTGTCGACGGCGGTGGCGGTATTGTCGCCGCGGGCGCGCGACGGCGCGCCTGTCTCAATGCCGGCTCTGTGGAAGGATGTTCGCCGCGGCTTGGACCCGAAGAAATTCACGCTGAGGAGCGCCCCCGCATTGCTGCGCAAGGCAAAACCTTGGGAGGGCTATGCGGAAGCGGCGCAGTCGCTTGCGGATGCTATTCGTGCGGTCACTGGGACGTCGACGGCAAAAGTACGGCGCACTTGAGCAGTCCATCCATTTTCTTCTCGATTCCGTTCGCCCCGCCGAAATCTACCAACCCAGGTATCCTTCGATGCATGCACCCGCGCGCGACACTGGCGGCCACGATCCTCGCATCGAGCCTCGCTTTCATCGACGGCTCGGTCGTCAACGTCGCCCTACCCGCGCTCGCGCACGATCTCAAGGTCAATCCTGCCCATTTGTCATGGACGATCAATGCCTACTTGTTGCCGCTCGGCGTGTTGATCTTGATCGGCGGCGCGTTGGGCGATCGTTTGGGCCGGCGCCGCTTGTTTCAAATTGGGCTCTCGATTTTTGCCGTGGGCTCGCTGGCTTGTGCCGCGGCCCCTTCCCTTGCCTGGCTCCTGGCCGCCCGTGGCCTGCAGGGACTGGGAGCCGCACTGCTGATGCCGAACAGCCTTGCCATACTCGGCGGCGCATTCACCGGCGAGGCGCGGGGCCGCGCAATCGGCACCTGGGCCGCGGCCGGTGCTCTGGCCGGCGCTTTGGGACCCGTCCTTGGCGGATGGGTAGTCGATACGGTGGGATGGCGGGCGATTTTTCTCATCAATCTACCGATCGCGGCAGGTGCTGGGTATTTGGCCTGGAAGTATGTCGAGGAGCGCAAGCAATCCAACGGCGCCGCGCCGCTCGACGCCGCCGGTGCCGGTCTCGCGACCGTCGGGCTGGGGTTGCTCACCTGGGCGCTGACGAATGCGTCGGAGTCTCGCGAGGCGTATTCGTCATCGGGGGCGGCGGTGAGCGGGATACTTCTGCTCGGTGCATTCGTGTGGCGTGAGGGCAAACTGGGAGACCGGGCCATCATGCCGCTGGCGATGTTCGCCGCGCCCACGTTTGTCGGGCTCACGCTGCTCACATTCTTTCTCTACGGCAGCCTGGGCGGTCTGGTGGTTTTATTGCCGTTCTTCCTCATCAAGATCGAAGGTTGGTTGGCGATCGCCGCCGGCGCGGCCCTGCTGCCGCTACCTGTCCTGATTGGCGTCGGGTCGAGGTTGATGGGCCGGGTGGCGGCGCGCTATGGAGAACGACTGCCGCTGACCATCGGCTCCGGCCTCGTAGCGATTGGACTTGCCCTCTACGGCAGGATCGGAACTCACAGCGGCAACTATTGGCTGGATGTCTTTCCGCCCACTCTTCTGGTTGCCCTTGGGATGGGCGCATGCGTCGCGCCTCTGACGACCGCCGTCATGACCTCGGTCGACGCGAATCACGTGGGGCTGGCCTCGGGGTTCAACAGCGCCGTGGCCCGCATTGCCGGGCTGATCGCGACCGCGTTGCTGGGATTCGTGTTCGCGCGGCAGGAATCCAGCGAATCCTTCATGGTCGGATTTCGTGCGGCAGCGCTGATCGGCGCCGCCTCGGCCGCGTTGGCGGCCGCCTCCGCGCTGTGGCTGATCCGCCCGCGGGCCGCGCACGGTCGTTGATCGCCTTCAGGCGCTTTCCGCGATGACCTTCAACACCGCCTGCGCCACGCGCTCATCGATTTCCGCTGCATGCTGGAGATGCACGGGGTAGCGGATCAAGGCCTGCATCTTGCCGTCAGCAAGGTGCATCTGAACCTGCGGCGCGGCGTCGCTCACGGAACTCGATGCAGTGGTTCGCTCGATCTCCTTTGTCTGCCGCACGATTTCTTCCGTGTAATTGCTCGAGACGGCACTGATCGCGGCCAGCAATCTATCCTTCAATGCGGCGTAATCCTTGACGGTGGGCAGGGTCAGTGTCGTCTCGTGCCAGGACAGATTCACGCCTGGGATTTGCTTGAACAATCCGCCTGAAGCCTGGAACACGATCAGATTGGCAAACGCGACGACCCTCCCGGTGGGTCCCAAGGGTCCTTGTTGATTGAGTTCCATGAGATGCATTCGGACCAATCCCAAGTCGATCACTTCGCCGACGACGGTGCCGATCTGGATTCGGTCTCCGACCCGAATTCCATACTTTCCGATCAGGAAGAAATATCCGACGACGGATACGAGCACGCTTTGCATGGCAACGGCGAGGCCGGCGGTGATCAACCCCGCGAATGTGGCAAAGGTGCTGATTTCGCTGACGAAGCTCAAGCCCACGACCGCGATGACGATGGTCCAGAGAACGATCGTCCGCACCAGCAGTAATTGATAGCGGCGGCGCGGCTCCCGCGCATAGCGAAGGACTGCGCGCTTCCAAATTTCCGCAAGCACGAACACCACGGCCAATATGCCGGCCACGATTCCCAATCGAACCGAGAGCGCCGTCAAGGCATCGTGATATTGCCGTTCAGCGGAATCCCGCCAATTGCCGAGGTTATGCTGATACTGCTGCAGCAGTACCCGTTCCTTGGTCAACGGGATCAGAATTTCGGACGTTTGCTTGAACAGCCACGCCAGCGTATCGAATTGATTGCGCAGATCTCGCAGTGTCCCGCTGCCGGCGTTGTCCGCCAGCGCCGCGAGCGCATCGCCGCGGGCCGCGTAGGTCTTCAATTGTTTGAGAGGCTGCGCGCTGATTTTGTCGAAAGTCTCCGCCAGCGCAGCCGTATGGCGGCCGATGAGGTCGATGGTGCTGATCTTGTTCCGCTGCCGCAGTACCTCGGTAGCGAGATCCCATATCCCGTAGCGCTCCGGTGCCGCCCTGTTGCCGGCGCTGCCGGCCGGGGAGCTTGAGCTCGGGCTCGTGGTGGGTGATGAAGCGGTGATTGATGGCGCGGCGGTGGCATTGACGCCCGAACTGGGGACCGTCGCCGCGATTGCGTCGATCTGCGCCTTCAGGGCATTTGCACCCGCCGCTTTGGGGTCATTGGTATTGACGAACTCCGTCATCGTGTCGAGAAGATTCTTCCTTGCATTGACCATCGCAAGCTCGCCCTGCAGCTCGGTCAGTGTCGCTTCGATGTTCTGCTTGTCCGTCCCGGAAGAGGCGAGCTTGTGCCGGGCGGCATCGATCTCCTGCTGAATGGACTGGCGCAGCGCGTCCAATTGATTCTGATGCTGAGTGAGCGACTGCGGCGATGAGGCATCGGCGCCGCCCTGGTCCGCGCCCGCCTCACTGCTGAGGAGTTCTGCATTCGCCCGAGCGATGTCGAAGGCCAGCCCGACCACCTTGTCGGCCGTCTGTCGATTGGCAAACAGGATCAAGAGATCGCTCGGCTGAGTGGCATTTTGCTGCTGGGTTCCCAGCGTGCGATACCAGTCGACCGTTTCGTCCAAAATTTGGACGACCTGTTCGCCGGTCAATACCGAGACGCGGGCGGTTGACGCACCCCCGGCGGAGGGATCATTCGGTTCCGCCGCCTCAACCCCACCCATGTAGAGGCCGGCGATGGCAAGCAGGACGATCAGGGCGTGGGGGCGCATTGCAAAATGCTACCCCAAGTAGTCGATCACCGCGCCGAATCGATCAGGGAAGCGCCCGCGCGCCCGCACTGCCGGCCGGCGTGGCGCAACCGGCGCGGCGCAACCAATGGCTAATGGGCCAGCTGGAAATTCGTGGACACCGCCCAGCCTTCATTGCCGAGTTCATCGGTGACCTTCCACCACACACCCATTTTGTCGCCCGTCGGATAGAGCATCATCCCGGGATCGAGGTCGCGCACGACCTTGGATTTCAAGTTCGAATCCGTGTACAGCTTGGCCGGTTTCGCCATCAAGATCGACTGCTGCACATTGTCGGCCTTGGCGTCCGGGGCGGCGTTCTTCAAGTCGCCGACCAGTTTCACGTAGGCGTCGAGGTAGGCCATGGTGACCACTTGGCCGATTTCCGTATTGGCGTAGCTGCTGGCGCCGCCGGCCGCGAAGCCGCCGAAGAAACCGCCGCCGCCGCCGCCCATCCATCCCAAGTCGGTTTTCTTGGAATGGCCCTGCTCCAACGCCACCTGCTCCGTCGAGCGCACATCGGTCAGGGTGAGCACCACGTCTGCCGTCTTGCTCTTGAGGCTCACTCCGCCCACCAGGGCGCCGACGCCATGCGGCAGCAAACCGCCGAGCATGCCGCCGATATTGGTGCCCCCCGAGTTGCGGTTTTGATTGGCGATGTCGGGAACGAGCACATAGTCGGCGGCCTTCATTTGACCCTTGCCGATATTCGAGCCCGCGCGTTGCTCGCCGCTGGCAGCCAGCGCCCTTTCCGCCTGGGCTGCCTGCAACCCCTTGCCCCGATCAACCAAGGTAAAGCACTTGGACTGCGACACGAAGACCTTGATCAGGGCGGCGGGCGAATCCAAGTTGAGCGCGGTCCACCACTGATTTTGCGGTTCGGTAACCGCCAGGGTGCCGATTTTCTTGTCACAGACGGGAATCTGAGGCGGCGGCGCCTCGGCGCCGAGAGCGGCTGACGCCAGCGTGGCGCCCCCGGAGGTCAACGACAGCGCGAGGCAATAGCGAGCAACGGTGCAAGAGACCTTCATTTTAATTCCCCCTTTGATTGAGCCCCGAGACGGACGCACCCTCCCCTGGGTGTCTAAGCCCTGGCAAAAGCCAGGGCGCTGATGATGGCTTTGTAAAAAATACCATAGCGTGCCGCGGGGCGCGACGAGCCGGGGCAACATTTGTCAGAACTGCGTCCGGCTCGAGTCCGATGGCGATGGAGAAACGCGCGAGAAATGCCGTCTCCGGTTGTAGGAGGAGGAGCCGGGAAGTTAAAGTATCACATCACTTAGCATCGGTATATTATTGTTTTAGCACATTAATATGTTGGTTATTTGGAACCACGCGGTGTGTAAGAGAACTTCTGCCCGGCGATGGCGGCTGCATACATGAGTCCACCCTTCGCAATGGTGAATACCGCCATGCCATTCTCGTAGTGGCCGGTCGCTCTCGCGTTCTTCTCGCCGCCGCTTGCTTCGGCAGCAGTGCCGTTGGTGCCCGCGCTCGCGGATGCGGCTGCGGTGATCGCGACCGCGCTTGCGCCGGCCGCAAACTCGAAGGAACCCGATTCGAATTCATCCAGCGCGCGCTTGTCCTCGAAGAAGATCATCTGGCTGTAGGCTTTGCCGCCGGCCTGGAATCCGACGCTGACCTGACCCATCGTGGTATCGCCGACGTAGCGACCATGCGCATATACATGACCTTTGCCCAATGCGCCACCCACGAGGAAGCCACCCTCACCGACCGTCGGAAATACGGCATACCCATAGCTCTTGCGGAAGAACGAGGCACTTTCGCCCGCATTTCTGAATAGATTGATGGTATCGGTGTATTCACTGGCGTGAGCCATGCCCGCCATCAGCAAGAGTGCGGGTGCCAGCTTGAGAGCCCGGGAGATTGATTTCATGTGAGAGTTACCTCCGAATCATACGGTTCATGAGATGCTCGAGCGCCGCATGCAGGTCGCTGCATTGACCCGTGTGCACCGGCGATGTCTGCACGATGGTGCTTTTGGGAGAGACCAACCAATGAAATCGCTCGCGCGCGGACAGTTTGCCGATCGGCCCTGCGTCCGCCCCGCCCAAGCAGATCGCAGGAATGGTCGCCAAAGTGCTCCGGACGAGTTCGAGGTCCACGCCGGCATCCAGTGCCAGCAGTGCCGCTTCGTCAAGCTCGATACTTGCCTCCAGCACGCGCTCGATGTCGCAGGACATGATGATTCCGGCATTGACGAACTCGCCGCGCTCGACGCGCGGGACCACTCGCACGATCGCATAGTCATAGGTACGAAGATCGTGCACGAATCGCCTCCTGTACGAAGACATCGGAGGACTGCATCCGGAGGATGAAATAATTCAGATAGGCTTCTCGCTGCGCGTGCATGCCTGCAAATCCCGGATCCTCAGCCAGCCAGGAGTCGGGGATCAACCGGACTATGCTCGCGAACTTGTCCGCCGTGAACAGCGAGGCCATCTGCGCGTCGGCTTGCGCCAGCGCGCTCGCGAACTTCAGCAATACATGATCCTTGATCAACGCGAACGGCGTCGTCGCGTGCCGATCGGCGCTGTTCCACGCGTGATGGAAATAAAGGGACGCCCCGTGGTCGATGAGCCAAAGCCGCCGGTGCCAGATCAGCATATTGACGTTGCGCACCGTCCGGTCCACATTGCACACGAACGCATCGAACCAGACGATGGCCGACGCCAGCTCCGCGTCGGGCACGAGGACCAGCGGATCGAAGGTGACGGAGCCGGGCAGATAATCCAAGGCAATATTCAAGCCCGCGCTCGCGTCGATGAGACTATGGATCTCGTCATCGGGTTCGGTGCGGGCCAGCTCCGCCGGGAGTTCGACGAAGACGATTTCCGGCACCGGCAGACCCGCCGCGCGTCCGATTTCGCCCGCCAGCAGCTCTGCGATCAGGGCCTTGGGCCCCTGCCCCGCGCCCCGGAACTTGAGCACGTACAGACCGTCGTCGTCGGCTTCGATGATTGCCGGCAGGGACCCTCCCTCGCGCAGCGGCGTCACGTAGCGGCTGGCGGTAACGGTTCTCAGCTTCATTGTGCCGCAAGCTTACCGGATACTTAAGATGCGGTATCGAACGCCGAGCGGGCGCGTCCGCCTAGTCAGCGCATCCAACGAGGCGGCGGCGAACCTGCCTGCGCGGCCCCAACGCCTGCTGAATCGCCATGGCGATTTCATATTGATTGCAGGGCTTCGCCAGCCTGAGTATTCCGAGCGACCCGGCATCCCCGGGAAGCTCCGCGTAGCCGGTCGCCAAGATGACGGGAAGGTCGGGATACCTTTCTTGAAGGCTCCTTGCGAGTTGCAGCCCCGTCATTGCCGGCATGGCATGATCCGTAATCACCACGTCGATCTCCAGACCTGAGGCGAGCTTGGCAATCGCCTCCGCACCCGAATGCGCCTCGATCGGGGTGTGTCCAAGATCCTCGATCATGGCCGACATTCCCGTCATCACCAACAAGTCATCGTCGACAATGAGCACGGTACATGGTCCGATGTAGGGCGCCGGGACGGACGGCGGAACATCGCCGTCGGCGGCTTGTGTTGCTGCTTTTGCCATCGGCAGGCTCAACTCGATCGTCGTGCCCACATTGGGCTCACTGTGGATGCGCAGCAGTCCGCCGGATTGCGCGGCGAGACCATGCACCATGGACAAACCGAGTCCCGTTCCCTTGCCGGGTCCCTTGGTGGTGAAAAACGGCTCGGTTGCCTTGGCGAGCGTCATCTCATCCATTCCGATCCCGTCATCGGCAATCCTGATGCGCACATAATCGCCGGGGGCGAGTGAGGAATCCGTGCCCTCCACCGACTGCGAGTACTTGCCGGCAGAAATCGTCAAGGTGCCGCCGTTCGGCATGGCGTCGCGCGCGTTCAGGGCCACATTGAGCAGTGCCAGCTCCAGTTGGTTGGCATCCACGAGCGCCGCCGGCAGCGGGCCATCAAACTGCGTCCGCAGCCCGACGCCGTGCCCCAACGCGCGCTCGAGCAATTCCCGCATTCCGCTCACCAGCAGCAGCACATCCACGGCTTCCGGTTTCAGCTCCTGCCGGCGGGAAAAAGCCAGCAGGCGCTGCGTGAGCGCGGCGCCTCTTTGAGCCCCCTGTACGGCGTTCTGCAGCAGGCGGTGGCTGCGCGGATCGTCCGGCAGCCGCTTCTCGAGCAGGCTGAGGCTGCCCAGCACCGCCATCAGCAGGTTGTTGAAGTCATGCGCCACACCGCCGGTCAATTGCCCGATGGTGTCCATCTTCTGCGCTTCGAACAATTGCGCAAGCGCTGTTTCCCGCTCGTGCGTCCGTTCCTTGATCCGCAGTTCCAGCTGTTCGTTGAACCGCTGCAACTCGGCGGTTCGTTCGGCGACGCGCTGCTCGAGCTCCGCATTGAAACGCTCGAGTTGACGCGTCTTGCGGTACAAATCCAAGAACACCTTGACCTTGGCCCGCAGCAGCTCGGGAACCACCGGTACCGGCACGTAATCGACGCCGCCGAGCTGATAGCCCCGCAGCTGATCCGGGTAAGTCATCAACACGGCGGAGACGAAAATGATGGCCGTCGTCTCAAAGCGGGGATGTTCTCGAATCATGGCCGCGAGCTCGAAGCCATCGAGATCCGGCATGCACACGTCGATCAGCACCAGCGCAATTTCGTTCTTGAGCAGGCATTCGAACGCCTGGCTCGCCGAAGACGCCTTCAGCAAGTTTTCGCCGATCTCCGCCAAAATCGCTTCGTGGCTGAGCAGCTTGGCCTGCTGATCGTCGACCAGCAGAATGTTCACTCGTTCGTGCGTATTCATGCGATCGCCGGCTCAGCGGTGCAGCCACATGCGCAGCGCCGACAGGAGCTGCTCCACATTCACCGGCTTCGCCAGATAATCGGAAGCCCCCGCCTCCAGGCACTTTTCCCGGTCTCCCTTCATGGCCTTAGCCGTCAGCGCCAAGATGGGCAGGCGCCGAAACTTGGGCGTAGCGCGAATCGAGTGGATGGTCTCATAGCCATCCATCCCCGGCATCATGATGTCCATCAGCACGATGGCCACATCCGAGCGTGAGTTCAGCACGGCGAGGGCCTCGCGCCCGGTCGTAGCCGTGAGCACCTCCATGCCGCGCCGCTCGAGCACGCTGCTCAACGCGAAAATATTGCGCGTGTCGTCATCCACCAGAAGGACGGTGCGCTTCACCAAATCCTCATCGGAGCTGTGCAGCCGCTGCAGCATGCTTTGCTTCGCCGGCGGAAGATCGGCCACGACCCGGTGCAGGAACAGCGATGTTTCATCCAGCAGGCGTTCCGGCGACTCGACGCCCTTCACCACGACGCTGCGCGCCATGCTGCGCAGTTGGGCGTCCTCGTCCGCGGACAGTTCACGGCCGGTGAAAACCACCACGGGCACGTCGCGCAATTCCGCGTCGTCGCGAATCGTCTCCAGCACCTCGAAGCCCGACATATCGGGCAATTTCAAGTCCAGCACCACGCAATCGGGCGGTCTTTCACGCAACTCGGTCAATGCCGCCTCACCGGTGGCCGCCATCGTGATTTCGATGTCCGTGGACTCGAGCAACTCCGACACGCCCATGCGTTCGGCCTCGTCATCCTCGACCAGAAGCAGGCGCTTGCGCCGCGGAGCGGCATAGTCCTTGATTCGCGCAAACGCATCTTCCAGGTCGTCCGGCGTCGTGGGCTTTTGCACGTGCGCAAACGCTCCGCGTGCCAGTCCATGATGACGGTCTTCGTCCAAGGTGACGATCTGCACCGGAATATGGCGGGTCGCCGGATCCTGCTTCAGTTGGCTCAACACCGTCCAACCCAGCATGTCCGGCAGGAAAATATCGAGTGAGATGGCGGTCGGGCGGTGCGTGCGTGCAAGTTCCAGAGCCTCGGCGCCGCGCTGCGCGACCAGTACCTTGAATCCCTGTTCCTTGGCGGTCGCCATCATGAGGCGTGCAAAATGCGCATCGTCTTCGACGATGAGCACCATGCTGTCGCCCGGGCTCAGCGCGTCGCGATCGTCCAGGATCTGCTCGATCGGCCGGTCCGTGGCCCGAAGCGAGCCCGCCTGCGCCGTCGCGTGCTGGGTCGCGTCCGCGGCGCCGCCGGATACCGGCTTCGACGCCGCACTGCCCGAATAGGTCAGCGGCAGGAACAGCGTGAACACGCTGCCCTTGCCCGGGGTGCTGCGCAGCTGGATCTCACCTCCCAGGAGGTTCGCCAGTTCGCGGCTGATCGCGAGCCCTAAGCCGGTTCCGCCGTACTTGCGGCTGGTGCCGGCGTCCGCCTGCTGGAAGGCCTCGAAGATGATGCGCTGTTTCTCCGGCGGGATGCCTATGCCGGTGTCGGACACTTCGAACGACACCACGGAAGGCGCATGCCGCAGGGTCGGGTGGTCCGCGTTCCAGCCGCTGACCGCGGGCGCCACCGCGAGCCTCACTCCGCCCAAGGCCGTGAATTTGAACGCGTTGGACAACAGGTTCTTCAAAACCTGCTGCAGACGTTTCGAATCCGTGACGATGCTGCGGTCCAGATTCGGCGATATCGACACCTCGAACTGCAGGCGCCTGTTCTCGGCCTCATGGCGGAACGGCCGCGCAATCATCTCCAACAGGTTGCTGAAGTACACCTCTTCGGCGTCCACGGACACCGTGCCCGATTCGATCTTGGAGAGATCCAGGATATCGCTGATGAGATTGAGCAAATCGGTCCCCGCGCCATGGATGGTGCGCGCGAACTCCACTTGCTTGGCGCTGAGATTGCCGCCCGGATTTTCGGTCAGCTGCTGGCCCAGGATCAGAATGCTGTTGAGCGGCGTACGCAGCTCGTGGGACATGTTGGCCAGGAATTCCGATTTGTACTTCGAAGTCAGCGCGAGCTCCGTCGCCTTCTCTTCCACCGCGCGGCGCGCCTGTTCGATTTCCTGGTTCTTGGCCTCGACCTCGACGTTGCGGTCGGCCAATTGCTGCGCCTTCTGCTCGAGCTGCTCGTTCGTCTGCTGCAGCTCGCGCTGCTGGGTCTGAAGCTCGGTGGCCAGCTGCTGCGACTGCTTCAGCAACCCCTCGGTCTGCATGGTCGCTTCGATGGAATTGAGCACAATGCCGATGGACATGGTCAGCTGCTCGAGAAACGAGAGCTGCAGCGCCGTGAATTCTCCGAGCGACGCGAGCTCGATGACCGCCTTGACATCGCCTTCGAACAGCACGGGCAGCACGATCACGTGGCGCGGCGGCGCCCTGAACAAGCCGGAGCGGATGGGAACGACGTTCGCGGGCATGTCGGTGATCAGCATGCGCCGCGCGTCGCGCGCGCATTGGCCTATGAGGCCCTCCCCCATTTGCAATTGCTGGGCGTAGCCTTCGGCCGCATCGTCCGCATACGCCGCCAGCAGCTTCAATGTCTGCGTCGCAGCGTCGGCTTGGACCTGGTAAATGACGCCGTGCTGCGCCTCGACCAGCGGCGCCAATTCCGACAGCATCATCCGGCCCACGGTCGCCAGATCGCGCTGCCCCTGCAGCATGTTGGTGAAGCGCGCGAGATTGGTCTTGAGCCAATCCTGCTCGGTGTTGCGGTCCGTGGTCAGGCGTAGATTCCCGATCATCGTATTGATGTTGTCTTTGAGCTCCGCCACCTCGCCGCGCGCCTCGACTTGCACGGACCGGGTCAAATCACCCTTGGTGACCGCGGTGGCGACCTCGGCGATCGCGCGCACCTGAGTGGTCAGGTTCGCTGCCAGCAGGTTCACGTTGCCCGTCAAATCCTTCCAGGTTCCTGCCGCGCCCGGCACATTGGCCTGCCCGCCGAGCCGGCCTTCGACGCCCACTTCGCGCGCCACCGTGGTCACCTGGTCGGCGAACGTCGCAAGCGTATCGGTCATGTTGTTGATGGTTTCCGCCAACGCGGCAACCTCGCCCTTGGAGGCCACGGTGAGATTCTGCTTCAGATCGCCGTTCGCGACCGCGGTCACCACCTTCACGATGCCGCGCACTTGCTCGGTCAGGTTGGCCGCCATGACATTCACGGTGTCCGTGAGATCCTTCCAGGTTCCCGCGACTCCCGGCACTTGCGCCTGACCGCCGAGCCGCCCTTCGGTGCCCACCTCGCGCGCCACCCGGGTCACCTCGCCGGCGAAACCATTCAGCTGGTCCACCATGGTGTTGATGGTGTTCTTGAGCTCGAGAATTTCACCCTTCACGTCCACCGTGATCTTGCGCGACAGATCGCCCCGGGCCACCGCCGTGGTGACCTCGGCGATGTTGCGCACCTGAGTGGTGAGATTCGCCGCCAATAGGTTCACGTTGTCGGTGAGGTCCTTCCAGGTGCCGGCCACGCCGGGAACCACGGCTTGCCCGCCCAAGCGCCCGTCGGTGCCCACTTCGCGCGCCACGCGGGTCACTTCGCCCGCGAACGAACGCAGCTGATCCACCATGGTGTTCAGCGTCTCTTTCAGCAGCAGAATCTCACCGCGCACGTCGACGGTGATCTTGCGCGACAAATCGCCGGTCGCGATGGCGGTGGCGACCTCGGCGATATTGCGCACCTGGGCCGTGAGATTGCCGGCCATGGAATTGACGTTGTCGGTGAGATCCTTCCACGTGCCCGCGACTCCGGGCACCTGGGCCTGCCCGCCGAGCTTGCCTTCCGTGCCCACCTCGCGCGCCACGCGCGTCACTTCTCCGGCAAAACCGTTGAGCTGGTCGACCATGGTATTGATGGTGTTCTTGAGCTCGAGAATTTCGCCCTTCACGTCCACCGTGATCTTGCGCGACAGGTCGCCGCGCGCGACGGCCGTGGTGACCTCGGCGATGTTGCGCACCTGGCCGGTGAGATTCGACGCCATGGAGTTGACGTTTTCGGTCAGATCCTTCCAGGTGCCCGCGACCCCGGGGACGTTCGCCTGCCCGCCCAGCTTGCCTTCGGTGCCCACCTCGCGCGCCACCCGGGTGACTTCCGAGGCGAAGCGGTTGAGCTGGTCGACCATCGTATTGAGGGTTTCCTTCAGCTGCAGAATCTCGCCGCGCACGTCGACCGTGATCTTGCGCGACAGATCGCCGTTGGCGATGGCGGTCGAGACTTCGGCGATGTTGCGCACTTGCGCCGTGAGGTTGCGGGCCATGGAATTGACCGAGTCGGTCAAATCCTTCCACGTGCCCGCGACCCCGGGAACCTGTGCCTGGCCGCCGAGGCGGCCTTCGGTGCCGACTTCGCGCGCGACGCGAGTCACCTCGCCGGCGAACGAACGCAGCTGGTCCACCATCGTGTTCAGCGTCTCTTTCAGCAGCAGGATTTCGCCCGACACCGTCACCGTGATTTTCTTCGACAGGTCGCCCTGCGCGACCGCGGTCGCCACTTCCGCGATATTGCGCACTTGACCGGTCAAATTGGACGCCATCGAATTCACCGAGTCCGTGAGATCCTTCCACGTGCCCGCCACGCCCTTGAGCTGCGCCTGGCCGCCGAGCTTGCCCTCGGTGCCCACTTCGCGCGCCACGCGCGTCACTTCGCCCGCAAACGCGTTCAGCTGGTCCACCATGGTGTTGATGGTGTCCTTGAGCTCGAGGATCTCGCCGTTCACGTCCACCGTGATCTTTTTCGACAAGTCGCCGTTGGCCACCGCGGTGGTGACCTCCGCGATGTTGCGCACCTGGCCGGTGAGGTTCGAGGCCATGGAGTTGACGTTCTCGGTCAAATCCTTCCAGGTGCCCGCCACGCCGCGCACGTTCGCCTGGCCGCCCAAACGGCCCTCGGTACCCACCTCGCGCGCCACGCGCGTCACTTCGGAGGCGAAGGCATTCAGCTGGTCCACCATCGTATTGATGGTCTCCTTGAGCTGCAGGATCTCGCCGGACACCGTCACCGTGATCTTCTTCGCGAGATTCCCATTCGCGATGGCGGTCGACACCTCGGCGATGTTGCG
>Ga0137409_10001254_pt1 | contig 27679 bp, 23 predicted proteins | sample CZODoug1_16funga_FD_122059 | JGI IMG/M metagenome (GOLD analysis project Ga0137409, IMG submission 122059) | Vadose zone soil fungal communities from Angelo Coast Range Reserve, California, USA - CZODoug1_16fungal (Hybrid Assembly) | ecosystem: Environmental > Terrestrial > Soil > Vadose zone...
GAGCGCCGGACGTGACACTGGCGGCGAGCACGCGCTCATCCAGTTCTCGGAAGACACCGGCGGCAAATATTATTATGCGAGCTCGCTCCCCCAGTTGGACGAGGCCTTCCACAAAATCAGCGACGAACTTCGGATGCAATATTTGCTGGCGTACTATCCGTCGCAGCGGGAGTCCGACTCGGAATTCCGGCGCATCCAGGTCGATTTGGCCAACCCTCCGTCCGGAGGGCCCTACCAGGCCCGTTATCGTGCCGGGTACTACACCACGAAGGACTCGTTCTAGGTTCGTGCCGTTTGAGAATCAATGGTTCGTATCAGGGCATCGCTTCAGCGATGCCACCAAGTGACGGGAACGCAAGCGGCTTGAGCCGCTCGGGCTCCGGCCACATTCGCAGCGCTAAAGCCGGTCAATCGTCGCTCGTCGGCACGCCTGAAGGCATGCCCTGATACGAATCTTCTTCACACTGCACCCACACTGAAATCCCATACACCTCCGCGCCCCGCCCCCCGCATCTAGTAAACTGTTCTATCCATTGTTGAAGCTCAGACCCTAGTCACGCAGAAACGCTTCGACGTTCTGCTCCCAGGAGAGTGTTGCTTTGCGATCCAAGCCCGTGTTGTGGCGACGTTTGTTCTGTCCGATGTCTTTCTGCTTCATTGCCTTAGCCTTAGTGAGTCTGCCCTTGCTTGCACAGGATGCGACTACGGTCGTGGAAACGAACCCGACTGGAACTATCCAGGGCACGGTCAAGGATACGGACGGCGATCCGGTCGAAGGGGCGCGCGTTCTGTTCCGTTCCAAGGCGGAGGGAATCAGCACGGTGACCCGCTCCGGCAAGGACGGCGCCTATGTCTCCGAAGGATTGACGCCCGGCGACTACCTGGTTCGGGTCCAGGCTCACGACCTGCTGATCGCCGAAACCCACGTCACGGTGAAGGCGGGCGCTGCCGCCTCAGTGGACTTCAAGCTGGACACCATTAACCCGGGCCCGGTTCGCCTTGAAAATCGGCTTGGGGGCGAGTTGGTGAACGCTTTGCCCATCAATGGCCGCAGTACGGTCGATTTGGCCCGACTCGATCCTGGCATTCAGGTGATCGATGGAGCGATCCTCGATGCGGGCAAGAGCGGATACCAGGCGCTCTCTATTAACAGTCAGTTCGGACGTACCGTCCACTATGACTTCGATGAAGTCGAGGCCATGGACGAGACCAAGGGCACGGTCGTTGCGAACCTGCCTGCGGAGGCTGTCCAGGAAGTGATCGTAACGCGCACTCTGCCGGAAGTTTTTCAGTCGCTGAACGGAGCCGGGTCAGTTCGGCTAACGACTCGCTCGGGCGGAGATGAATGGCACGGGAATCTATTTGGGAATTATCGCGACCGGCGCGCCGGGCTGACCGGGTTTCCATCGGGTGATCCGAAATACAGCCGCCAGCATTATGGCTTTGGAGTCGGCGGCGCTCTGATCAAAGACAAAGCGTTTCTCTACCTCGGCGGCGAGCGTACAAAGCAGGACGGTGAACTGCCTTTCTACCAGGGTTTTCCTTTCAACTTTCTGAGCTCTCGCAACGCCACATTCCGCGAAAACATGCTGACCGCTCGTTTGGACTACAACTGGTCGGAGAACGCGAAATGGTTTGCCCGCTTCAGCTACGACAACGCGAATCAGTTAGGGCCGACTGATAGCTTGGCCAAGCTGCGTAACCAGATCAACGTGCCGTCCGGCGTCTTCGGGTTGGACTGGAATCACGGACGCTTCGCGCACAGCGGACGCTTCGGATATTCGAAATTGGTAAACGCCATTAATCCGGCGTTTGGGGGCGACTCCCTGATCTGGCCGGGCTCGCCAGGTCACATGCAGCTGGGATCGTTTGAGACCGGACCCAGTGTTCAGGGACCGCGGCAGACGATTCAGCGCGACCTCTTCGGACGCTACGACGGGAGCACTCCGTATCGCGACCGTCACACTCTGCGTTTTGGCGGAGCGATCCATCGCATCACGCAGGGCGACTTCTACGCGCCTGGCAGCTTTGGGCCTTCCGTTACGAGTTCGAACGGCATTGACGTGATTAACGCCATCAACAGCAACCCGGCTCTGCCTCCAATTGTTCCGGGCGATCCGAAAGGAGCCGCGGACAATCCTCTGAATTATCCGGTGGGTACGATCACCATCTACAACGGCCTGGGAAATTTCAGTGAGCACTCGGCATTTAACCACTCTACCGGCGGACATTTCGATACCCGCATCGAACTGTATGCGGCCGACACGTTTAAGCTTTATCCGAATCTCAACATTTTCGTGGGCGTGAATTATGTACGCGATACGGGTCGCACCAACAGCGACCTCGGGTCGATTCCATGCTCGGCGATCAACTCGACGATTGTCGTGATTGCGCCTTGCACCGGCAGCACTCCGATTCTCGATCAGTTCGGAGACGTTAAAGGTCTCGGCAATCGGGTGAGCCAGCCCAACTGGAATTTTTCTCCTCAGGCGGGTATTGCATGGGATCCGGGTCGCAACGGCCGCACGGTGGTCCGCGCCGGCGGCGGCATGTTCTTCGACAACTTCCTGCTCCAGAACGCATATCAGGACCGCATCAGCCGCTTGTCGCAAGGGCAGTATTTCCGGAGCTTGAATTTGTGTCCGGCCACTACGGTTCTGTTCCCTGATGGTTCGCCAGTGAATACGGTCGCCGCGGACGGCGTTAGCATTGGGCAACTTTGTGGGCAGCCGATTGGCGGGACGGTAGTGGGCACCGACGGTCCGGTGATCGTCTCCCAAGCGATCCAGGATCTGCAAACGCAGTATCTGGCCGCGCAGTCCGCGATCACGGGCGGCCAAAACATTTACTCTCTGGCGAACAGTTTGGCGAACTTCGGAGGCACGCTAGCGCCCAATTTTCGCACTCCTCGCGTGCTCCATATGAGCGCCGGAATTCAGCATCAGCTGGGCGAGCACAGCATGTTCTCGATTGACTACGTGCGTCAGATCGGCACGCAATATCCGCTGGGTATCGACACCAACCATGTGGGCGACGCGCGCCATCTTGATTCGGCAGCGGCGCTGGCGGCGATCAACGCTACGGTGACGCAGGCGGGTTGCACCCCGGCGGGCTCGGCAGGCAGCGAGTCGCAGACGGCGGTCCAGTGCTATATCGACGCGGTCCCGGGCGCCAGCATCGTGGATTTCGCGCGCAACGGACTTGATTCCGGTAACGCATTCTGTGGTCCTTTCCCGTGTTCGGTTCTTGGGCTGCCCGAGCCCGCGTTTGGCGGCATACATTCCACTGTGGTGGACCCAGCAGATCCCACCAACGTGAAGCACCTCGGTTCCAACGTCATGTACTTCCCCAGCGGACGGACGAAGTATGTCGGCCTGCATGCGACGTTCAAAACCTCGGGCGATCATCTGGCGCGCGGAATTCGGCACTGGGACCTGGCGGTTTCATATACGTACTCCAAATACCAGAGCAACGTAGCGTCGGCAGACGGCAGCGGGGGCGATTTCTCGATCCTTAGCCGCGCCGAGGATTACATTCGTCCGCACGTGGGACACTTCGGGTCTTCCGGCTTGGACCGCCGCAACATGTTTACGATTGCGCCGACCTTCGACTTGCCGCGCGGGCCGCGGCTTTTCATCATCGCGCAGATGGCTTCACCGCTGGAACTCAGCGCTCGTCTTCCACAATTGGATGGCGGAGTCGCGGGCGAAATCTTCCGCACGGACGCGACCGGTGACGGCACCGTCGGTGATCTCGTGCCCGGAACCAATGTCGGTGGTCTCGGCGGCTACTCAGGCAACGATCTCAATCGGGTGATCAGCGTCTATAACAACAATTACGCGGGCCGGTTCACTTCGGCAGGTGCGGCGCTGGTGAATCCGAATGGCACCACGCCCGCACTGTTTACCTCCGACCAAGTCTCGAAGCTCGGCGCGCTGTATCCGTTTCTTCAGCAGCTGCCGGGAAACACCGCGCAAGCCACATGGCTTAAAACGGTCGATATGCGTCTAAGCTGGCCGTTTCGTATCGGAGAGCGAGTTCGCCTGGAGCCGAATGTGGCCGCTTTTAACGTACTGAACTTTGCCAACTTCGGAGGTGCGGGACGCCAGTTGAACGGCGTGCTCGACGGTTCTCCGGGTAGTTCATTGAACGGCGCGAGTTCTGCGGGCACGTGCGGCAATTCGAATGCTTTCTGTACCTCGCGGCTGGACCGGGTCCTGCCCGGTTCCGGCACCTACGGACTGGGAGCGCCTCGGCAGATTGAATTCGGAGTGAAGGTAATATTCTGATCTGTCATGGCCGTATCTGGCCGCGCAGTTGCTTTGAGAGTTTTTCAATCCTCTTCAGTTTGTCGAAGGCATCCTTTGGCAGGAGGCCTTTCTTCAACTGTTCAATGTCCCCCGGAATGCTGACTGCCAGAGCGGCCATTTCTTTCGCCTCGCGTTCCATCATGACGCTGTCCAGACGATGAGGGGAGAATTTGGGCTCGGGCGACGTCGGCCCGTCCGGAACTACCGGTGGAGGGGGCGTCGGATAACCATGGCGGCGCTGTCCACCGGAGCTGCTCACCAGGGCGACCGCGAGCAAGAAAATGCCCAGACAGGATCGGACAAACCATGATCTGCCAAATACTTTTCGCTGCATACACTTCTCCTGAAGCGTGCGGATAGGCCACCGTTGCGCATGTACAAATAGGTTCTTGCGGCCCAAGGTTCCGCGTTAGACTGCCAGTCTTTCCCCGCAAAGTTTAACCCCATTGCGTCTGCCGGTTGTCTTTAGATTGTCTATTTCCCAGGCCGGGCCTCAAGGAAAAAGAAGTGCCCTGCGAGGGTGCACGAGCATCCAAAGCGAAGGTCATTTTTTCGCTCGCTACGAACCCAGCGCCCGATTAGAAGGAGATGCCATGCCCGTCACAAATCATGAAATCGAGGCGCCCGGCGCCTTGCTCGCCGGTCTGGCTCATGCCCGACGCACTACCGACGCCCTGTTTGACATCGTACGAACCGATTCTCTCTACGAACGCCCGATTCCGGAGCGGCACCGGATCATCTTCTACATCGGCCATCTCGAAGCGTTTGACCGGAACCTTCTCAATGCAAGATTGCTATCGCTTCCGAATTCTTCGCCAGATCTCGATCGGCTGTTCGCCTTCGGGATCGATCCGGTAGGCGGAGGCCTCCCCACAGATCAGCCTTCCGATTGGCCCGCAATCGAGCAGGTCCGGCAGTACGTTGAGCAAGTCCGAGATGAACTGGACGAGGGAATCGGTCTTCTTGGGGAAGTTTCCAGTGCGGGGGGCGGTGAATTTTCCGCGGCGTTGCTGTTGAACGTCGCCATCGAACATCGGTTGATGCACGCGGAAACGCTGGCTTACATGCTGCATCGCTTGCCATACGAACGGAAGACCGGACATGTCGGCGCTCTTCGGGTTGGGTTTGCTGCTGCGCCTGCCAACTCAGCGATCGGTGATAGTGATATTGAAATTCCTGCAGGACCAGTCACTATGGGATTGTCCCGCACCGGCGACACGTTCGGATGGGACAACGAGTACGAGCGGCACTCGGTCGATGTGCCAGCCTTCGCCATCGATCGCCACAAGACGACAAACTACGAATATCTGGAGTTCGTCAACGCCAACGGCTATGACCGTCGCGAACTATGGAGCGACGCCGATTGGGCGTGGAAAGAATCCAACCGGATTTCGCGTCCCGCCTTTTGGGAACAACACGGCAGTGGAGAGTGGTTTTGGAAGGGAATGTTCGCGCCGATCCCGTTGCCGCCTGATTGGCCGGTCTACGTCAGCGAAGCCGAGGCGAGCGCCTACGCGCGCTGGGCAGGAAAGAGCCTCCCCACAGAAGCGCAGTGGCAACGTGCGGCGTACGGATCGCCGGACAACCAATCCAGAAGGTACCCATGGGGCTCGAAATCGCCCGACGCGACGCGCGGCAACTTTGACTTCCAGAACTGGGATCCGGTCTCGGTCGCAGCCCACCACGAAGGCGCCAGCGCTTTTGGAGTCGAAGACATGCTGGGCAATGGATGGGAATGGACCTCCACGGTCTTTGCGCCCTTTGCAGGATTTCAGCCCTTCCCGTTTTATCCGGGATATTCCGCGGACTTTTTTGACGGCAAACATTTCGTAATCAAAGGCGCGTCGTCGCGCACTGCTGCCTGTACGTTGCGGCCTTCGTTTCGCAACTGGTTTCAGCCGCACTACCAATACGTTTATGCGGGATTCCGCTGTGTGAGCAACCAGCTCGCGTGAGGACCGAATGATCTTGCGACAAGCAGTCCATGCCGTCGATGCCACCTCTGAATTTGCCGCCGAAGTTCGAGAAGGACTGCTCCATCCGGACCAGAAAGAGTTGCCGTCCAAGTATCTTTACGACGAAGTGGGTTCGGCGCTCTTCGAAGTCATCAGTGCGCTCCCCGAATATGGTTTGACGCGGGCGGATCAGCGTCTGTTGCGGGAGAATTCCGGCGAGATTGTCTCCTATCTAACGTCTCCCGTGCTGGTGGCCGAGTTAGGCAGCGGCAGTGGGAAGAAGACGCGCTATCTGCTCGAAGCGCTCGACCGCCATCAGCAAACGCGTTATTGCCCGATTGAGATTTCGCGCACTGCCCTGACGATGTGCGCGCGCGAACTGGGTGATATCGAGCACATCAGCATCGTTGGATTCGAGCGGGAGTATTTGGACGGCCTACTCGAAGTGGCCGACAATCGGCGTCCGAGCGAACAATTGCTGGTGCTCTTTCTGGGCAGCACGATTGGAAATTTCGACCGTCCGGCGGACGTCAAGTTTCTGCGCGCCGTGCGCCGAATTCTGCAACCCGGGGACGCGCTTTTGCTCGGCACCGACCTCATCAAACCCACGCCGCAGATGCTCGACGCCTATGACGACAGCCTGGGCGTGACGGCTGCCTTCAATCTGAACCTGCTGGCGCGCATTAACCGTGAACTCGGCGGCAACTTCGTCCTTCCGCAATTCGAACACGATGCGCGTTTCAATCCGGAGACGCGCAGCATCGAAATGCACCTGCGGTCCACCCGCCGCCAGAATGTCAGCATTGCTCGTGCAGGGCTCACGGTGACGTTCCGCGAGGGCGAAACCATCTGGACCGAAAGCAGCCACAAGTACTCTCGTCCAGAATTATTGCAGCTGGCCATGGCAGCGAGCTTTCGGTGCGAACAGCAGTGGATTGACGAGGAGTGGCCGTTCGCGGAAACGATGCTGGTAGCCGAATAGGCGCTATCATTTTCCCGGCGTCGGGACCGATGCGGATTGAGAATCAGTTATCGGCACGCCTTCCGCTTTGAGAAAATTTTCCGCCTCTTGCAGGCTGGCGCCGAAGGAGAGGCCGCGAAATTTCCCCCCCCGGCCAGTGTAAGAATTCCGATCACTTCGCCTTGTGCGGTGATGACCGGGCTTCCGCTCATCCCCTCGACTGCGGGGATGTCGGTGGCGAAGTCGCAATAGCATCCATCCTTGCGTTGATAGATCTGGCGACCCTGAATGCGCCCGGTGCGAACGAATGGCGAAAGCCCCCATCCCGTGAACGCTGTAATCCATACCGGTTCGCCTGTCGGCGCCGGCCGCGCGCGGATCCGCGCCGGCCGGAGATAGCCCCAATCGCGACCGCTATCGGCGGGACGAATCCGGCAGGCCGCCAGATCAAGCGACAGGAACAAGCGGCAGTCTTTGATCAGGAAGGCATGCAGTTGCCGGAAGCGACTCCACTCGTCGTCGGGAATCATCACGCTCAGTGTGCAGTCGTTGTGCGCTTGTTGGATGACGTGGGCGGCGGTCAGCATGGTTCCGCCGGAATCGGCAATCACGCCCGTGCCGCGGACGCGAGTGCGCATCGCCTGATGGTTCTCCGTGCAGAGGACTGGTACCGCGGAACGCAGCGCGGGCACGCTGTTTCCCGCTTGTGTCCAGGCCGATCCCACTAAAAGGGGAACGAGGGCTAAGACGGCAACTGTCCTCCTGCGAACACGCAGGTCCAGAATGCACCGCAGACATGCCACGCGTCATTGTAGAACGCGCGCAGACCACGCGGTTGTCGCGAGTTCTTCTGGAGAGAAGGGAATTGCTGCGGACTTATTTTTCCGGCTGGGTTTGATTGGCTGCCCTCATTAAACGGTTGTACTCCGCGACTTCCCGTTGGGCCTTGTCGGTTTGTCCCAGTTGGGTGTACACGTCGGCCAATGACATGTGCGCATCCATCGAGTCCGGATTCAACTTTACGGCCCGCATAAGCTTGGGGAGCGCCGCGTTGTAGCGTCCCTGCATTGAAAGCAGCTTAGCGTAGGCGACAGTAGCGTCGAAATGATTGGGATCGAGTTCGATGGCCTTTTCGAATTCCTTGATCGCCTGCGGTATTTGCTGTAACTGCATGCGCAGGGTGGCAACCAGGTAATGGAGATTAGCCGAACTGGGCAGGCACACCACCGCGGCCTGCATTTCCCGCAGCGCACCATCCAATTGTCCCAGCGATATCAGCGCCAGTCCAAGTTCGTAATGTGGTGCCGCGGACTCAGGCCAGGTCGCGGAGGCATTCCGAAGAAACGGGACGGCCTCCTCATATTTACCGTTGTGCATTAGCGCTGTACCGAGGTTGAACTGAGCTCCGGGAAGGTCGGGTTCGTGGGCAATAATGTCGCGGAGGTCGGCGATCTCTTCATCAAAGTTGCCTTCTTCCCCCTTGATCAAAGCTCGGTGGTAGCGATTGGCCACCTCCACTTTGTCCTTGGGATCGATGGCCGCCTTCCCGCTTTTCTGAGGTTTGCTGGTTTCGGAAGCCATATAGCCGAGCGCGCGCAGCTTCTCCACGACGAGGGGATCTAACTTTGCGTCCCTGGTCTGGGTGCTGCTGGTTTTTTGCAAAAAGGCCAATAGCTGTGTATCGAGCGTGTCGGCAACCGCGCTCGCGGACGAAGCAAGATTCTTGCTGGCCCCGGGATCGACAGGCAGGTCGTACAGTTCCCGTCGAGGCGACTGCACGTACAGATATTTTCCGGAGCGCCAGGAGCGCAGTTCGCTCGCGCCGAAGATGCGGCGCGCATAACTGGATGCGGAAAAAATAGCGCGATCCGCTGATTTTTCTTTTTCATCCGACGCGGCTTGCGCCGCTTCCAGAAGCGGCAACAGCGACTTACCTTGCACAGTGGCGGGCGCGGCCACGCCGGCGGCCTGGAGCAACGAGGGAGCGATATCCACCAGAGCGACCCGTGAGTCGATCTGTTTACCGGCAAATTTTTGTTCGGGCAGTTTCAGCAACAACGGCACATGGACGGTCTCATCGTACAAAAACATGCCGTGGCGCTCTTCTCCGTGTTCGCCGAATGCTTCGCCATGGTCAGCGGCAATCGCGATCAGCGAATTCTGATACAGACCGCGCTGGCGGAGGGTCTCCATCAGGCCGCCAATCACCGAATCGACATACGCGATCTCGCCGTCGTAGGGCTCTTTCGCATATCGTTCCTTGAACGGAGAGGGCGGGTCATACGGATCGTGTGGATCGTAGAAGTGCAGCCAGATAAAAAATGGTTCCGTCTGGTGCTGGCTCAGCCAGCGCAGAGCGCGGTCGGTGACGTCGCCGGCGCGGCGTTCCACGTTGTGATAGCGGTCTTCGCCGGGCCGGGGATCGTGAAAATCCGTGTCATAGAGGTCGAAGCCGCGGTCGAAGCCGGGCGCCGTTCCACCCTTGGCATCGAGAATGTTGGCGCCCAGAAAGGCGGCCGTGCGATAGCCGTGCTGGTGAAGCAGGTCGGGGACGTAGGGTAAGTCTTTGCTAAGCGGTATTCCCAGGTCCTCCAGATGGTTGAACTGGGGATAGGTTCCGGTCAGCAGGCCGGCGTGCGAGGGAGTCGTCAGCGGCACCTGGCAATAGGCCCGGGTGAAGATGGCGCTTTGCTGGGCGAGAGCGTCCAGGTTGGGCGTTAAGCCACGCTTCGACCCAAGAAACCCCATGCGGTCGGCGCGGGTCGTGTCCATGGTGATCAGGATGAGGTTGGTCCGCTTTACGGTTTTAACAGGTGCGCGCTTGATGGTTCTTGGAGTGGTTGCAGCGTATGAACACTGCACGAGTAACAGAATCAGAAGGAAGCGATGAAAGGACCGCATACGAGAGAAAGAAGTTTAGCACGCGCGAGATGCCCGCAGGCCGCGCTTTGCACCGTCGAGGCGCGGTTGCGGTCGGCCTGCCGCGTCTCAAGGGCCGGCTTTCCCTCGAGTAGGACAAAAATTCCCTGCCTTTCGGCAGGGAGTCAAGAAAGCAACACCAACCGAGGCCTCAGCGAGTTGTTGCGGGCCTTGTGCCATTCGTCTTTGCTAGCGGCATGCAGACGCCCGGCGTGGTGGTGAAAGGCTGGTTCGTTTGGAAAGCGAAGGTGGTGAAGCCGTCGAACGATCCATAAAGATCGAACGCTGCCACCGAGGGTTTGAACGTAAATATGGCGGCGAACCCGGCTCCAGTTCCGCCACTATACGGATAGAGCGGCTGCCCGCCAAATTTGTTGGGTACGCCAGCAACGAGGGTCCCGGTATTGTTGGCGAGACATTGCCAATCCCACAGGCCAAAGGTTATTGTACCTGCGAGTCCGCCAACGTGAATGTTGGTGGCCTCAAGGCCGTCGCAAAAGTTTGTCAGATGGTAGCACTTCGTAGCGGCTTGGGCAGACGGAACGAACATGGCTGCCACGACGAGAACCAGAACGCAAATCCCGAACGTCTTCATAGTATTTTCCTCCTTGGAGTAGTTTTGTGGGCCCGAGTCTGACTAGTCCCGTAAAACCCAGGTTCAAATAGCGACGGAGTCACTAACGGGGAAGGCGATTCGAGGAAGTGAAACGGATCATGCTACCGTTCAATCGCCTTGTCAAGGGAGAAATGAGGCTGAGAAAAGTGGCGCATTTACAAGAACTTCATTCCGCGAGAACGCAAAAAAACTCCCTGCCCTAAGGCAGGGAGTCAAGAAAAAAACTAAAACAGAAACAGAGTTAGCGGCCGGTCGCGGACTTCGAATCGGGCGCGCGGTGCCCTAGCGGGTTGCAGGGGCCAGCGGTGGTGGTGAAAGGCTGGTTGGTCTGGAAAGCAAAGGTGGTCGAGCCGTCAAACGTCCCATACAGGTCGAACGATCCGAGGGATGGTTTGAAGGTGAAGTTGGCGCTGAAGCCATAGGCATTGCCGCTCGGGTACGGATAGGTCGGCGCGGTGCCAACCTTGTTCGGGCTGCCCGAGATCAGGGTGCCGCTGCCGTTGGCGAGACAGAGCCAATCCCACAGGCCGACAACTTCGGTGCCCTGGATTCCGCCCACATGGATCGTGGTCAGCTGCAGGCCGTCGCAGAAGTTGGTCAGGTGATAGCACTTCGTAGGAGTAGGATTGGCCTGGGCGGCCGGAACGAACATGACGGCCACGGCCACGGCCACAAGCAGAACAAAAATCCCGAACGTCTTCATTGTATTTTCCTCCTGAATGTATTTGGTGGGGCCCGAGTCCGACGGTTCCTGAAAACCAGGTTCAAATACCGACGGAGCTACAAGTGAGAGAAAAGGGGAGGATGGTTCGAGGAAACGAAACAGATCAGCTAAAGCGGATCATGCTACCGTTCGATTGCGACGTCAAGAGAGAAATGTCCCGGCCATTCGCATCGCCGCAGCGTCTTCTTAAGAACCACGTGATCTGTCGGAGAAGGCAAAAAAAACTCCCTGCCCTAAGGCAGGGAGTCAAGAAGTAAAACTAAAACAGAAACAGGTTCTTAGCGGCCGGTCGCGGACTTCGAACCGGGTGCCCGATGGCCTAGCGGGCTGCAGGCGCCAGCGGTGGTGGTGAAGGGCTGGCCAGCCTGGAAAGCAAAGGTGGTCGAGCCGTCAAACGTTCCATACAGATCGAACGCCGCGAGGGGTGGTTTGAAGGTGAAGTTAGCGCTGAAGCCATAGGCCGAGCCGCTGGGGTACGGATAGGTCGGCGCGGTGCCGAACTTGTTGGGGCCACCCGACATCAGGGTGCCGTTGCCGCCGGCGAGACAGAGCCAATCCCACAGGCCGACTACTTCGTTGCCCTGGATTCCGCCCACGTGAATCTGGGTGGCTTGCAGGCCGTCGCAGAAGTTGGTCAGGTGATAGCACTTCGTGGCGGCCTGGGCGCCCGGAACAAACATGGCGGCCACGACCAGAATTGCACAGCAGATAGCAAATTTCTTCATTGAGTTTCTCCTGGAAGTAGTTTAGTGAGACAAAAGTTGTTGACCGCAGCTACAACCACAGGGTTCAGGATAAATAGTTTCCGCGTATGCACCCCATTGCTCGTGGATGTATTCATCAAGAAGTTAAGGTCGTACTTGCGGGAATTTTTCTTTATGCGGGTCCGGGGAAACCCGCCAATTCGAGAAGCATCATGGAACAAGCCTGTTCTGTTGTCAAGGTCGGAATTGGAATATTCGCGAGGATAAATTGCAAGTGATAAAGAGTTACAGTGTATCGCCAAGCGAGGTGCATTAGTTTGCATCTTATGTGCGAACTGGCAGCAAAAACACCCGTGAAAGTTGGTATGGTGCCCTGCGGACTTGCGGCAAGCGCGCGCCGAAACCGGCGCGGACCGCCTGAGACAACGGGAGGGTCAAGAGACAGCCGAGTTTGAAAGCTCAACGGAAACGATCGACTTTTTATTTACTGTGGTGGCTTGGGCGAATTCTTAGCGGGCGCTTTTGGAGCGGCTGCCGGCGCCTTCTTCGTTCCCTTCGCGGCCACTCGGCAAAGGGGCGGCAGTTTGAAAAGTTTGGGATCGGGCTTCTCAAGTTTGACGTCCGTATACGTCATGGCGAACGCGGGTTTGGCGGAAGACGCAATTTCCACCTTTACCGGAAAACCATTCAAGTCTTCCGCTTCCCATAGCTTGACCTTAATGGTGGTACCGCTCTCCTTTTGTTTGAACACATAGTTTTCCGCGTGGCAGGCGTGTCCGTCGATGGTTTCCTTCTCTACCTCTGCGGCCGTGGAATGTTCCACGCTAAAGTCGCCGCTGCTGTACGCGAAGAAAGGATACGTGGCTGCATCCATCAGCGTCATGCGTCCGCACTGTTTGGGCTTGGTGACCCACTCCCTGGGCCGGATAAACCAGCCATTCTTGTCGGTCAGGCTAGTGATCCGGACTTCGTTCTCGTAAACGTACTCGGCCCGCATCTGTTTGCCCGAGCGATAAATCTTCATTTTGTCCCATTTCAACGGCCCGCCGCTGACGGACGCTGAGAACTCCTGGAAGGCGTCAAATGGGTTCTGAGCGTGAACCAGCGTCACGGCAAACAGAAACAGTCCTGCGAAGATTAGCCCTGCGCGACGGTGCATGAAGTCCTCGTCTCCGGAAATATCAACTTTTTGAAAATATAGCACGACCCTCGTTGCAGGCGGGGTAAGCGGAGCCGCTGGGGAAAACTCTGCTTTTTGGGTGGCGCAGCGGTTTACCGCTGCGATAATCGTTTTTTGACTCGGGCTTCAGCCCTTGAGGTGCGCGCCGGGTACTTTTTCCGCAGCGCTTTCTTGGCGACGATCCCGGCCTCAGCGGCTAAAAAGCCGTATGCAACTCAAGTCAGTTACCGCAGCGGTAAACCGCTGCGCCACCCAAAATCGGAATTCCGGTGATTACGTCCGTTTCGCTTCGCGCTTTGCGGGACGATGGTTTCGCGTTGACGCAAAAAGGAGATGCAATGGACAATGATGGTTGTGTACCGGTCCAGAAGGAAAATCCTACCTACGGGGAATCCCCAGTGATGGTTGCGTTGCGTACTCTTCTAATTTCTCTAGTTCTCTGTCTCGGTTGTTTGGCCCAGGCGAATCCGCCCGCAGACTTGGCGGCAAAGATCGAGCGGCAGATGCGCGCTCAGTTTGTGCTCCAACCCGAGAGGAAGGTCACGGTGGGTCCGCTCCGGCCCAGCGATTTTCCTGGCTACCAGGCACTCACGATCATCTTCGGCGCCAACGACAACAAGCAGGAATTCGAGTTTCTGCTCGCCGACGATCGTAAAACTATGATGCGCGTGTTCCACGTGGATCTGGATAAAGATCCCAATCTCGACGTGATGAAGCAGATTGACGTCAGCGGCCGCCCCACGCGCGGCGCCAGGGACGCGAAAGTCGTCGCCGTTGTTTACGACGATCTTGAATGTCCGTTCTGCGCGCGCATGCACGCGATGCTCTTCCCCACGCTGCTGAAGGAATACGGCGACCGCATCCAGTTTATCTACAAGGATTTTCCTCTTGAGGACGTTCATCCGTGGGCGGTGCACGCCGCCGTGGACGCTGGCTGCCTGGCGTCGCAGAGTGCCGACGCATACTGGGATTTCGCCGACTACGTGCATGCGAATCAAAAATTAATCAGCGGCCCGAAGGGTTCCGTCGGACAGAATGCCACCCTCGACCGGCTCACCACCGCGCAAGGCAAGAAGCACAATCTGGACGCTGCCGCCTTGCAAGCGTGTGTCAAGGCTCAGGACGAAAAAGCGGTCCGCGCCTCGCAGAAAGAAGGCGAGAAGATGGGCGTGAGCGCGACTCCAGAAATGTTTGTGAATGGCCGGAAGGTGGATGGAGCGCTTCCGATCGAAAACCTGCGTGCCGCGTTCGATCGGGCCCTGCAAGATGCGGGCCTCATTCCTGTGGAGCATAAGTCTACTTCCCCGGACACCAAGTGAGGACGCGCCGCCGCTCGTAACCCCGCGATGGGTAACGGCGGGAATCTTGCCGGCTTGCAGGTTTTGAAATAAGTTGATTTCAGCGCGTCTTTTGATGCGCATCTGAAGTATCGGGCGTCCAGCGTCGCCACTCTGGACGCCCTTAAATTTTTCCGGAGGGTAGGCAAAAATAAAGGCGATCCTCTTGCGAAGACCGCCCGTGAAATTCTTGTTCGGTTGAAACAAAGAGTCTAGGCTTCCAGACTCACGGAGTTGCTCTTCGCCGTACTTCGCGAATCCGACTCCAACAAGTTCTCCACAAGTTGACGGTTAGTGTTGCCGCGTGCCCCTACAGCATTGCGGAGGATCTCAGGAGGTCCGCTTGGCCCGCCTCCTACCGACGATGGAGGCGAAACGAGCGTGGGCGGTACCGGCGGCAGAGTGTGCGGCGGCAGGGTAGATGGCACTGGCGCCGGCGTGGGGGGGCCGGGCGGCAGAGTCCCCTGTGGGGGTATGGTGGACGGTATTGGCGCCGGAGTCGGCGGGCCTGGTGGCAGAGTCCCTTGGGGCGGTATGGCGGATGGTGTAGGCGCTGGTGTCGGTGGGCCCAGCAGCGCGGTGGTGCGAGGCTTGAAAGAGTCCTCGAGGGCTGCGAAAGCCTGCTGCGCCCCTGCCAGGTCTCCGGATTGGAGAGCTTGACCAATCGCCGCGAAGTCCTGAGCGCGGTCGGTGCGATGGAAAGTCGCTCCATTGCGGAGCGGACCGCTCTGCCCGAGCGCTACCAGCGCGTCATAGGCCTGCTGCGTGGCGGCGGCGTCCCCGGACTGTAGGGCAGTCCCCAACTGATCGAGGGCGACTTTTCGTTGATGCCAGAAGTCGTTCTTTTGCTGGTCGACCGACTGGTTCTGGGTTGAGTTAATTGTGACAACGAAAGCCGGATTCAGAGATTCGCCCTGACGGCCTCTCGAAGCCTGTTGCAGTTTCGCAAACGCCGTTTGCGCGCCCGCTAGGTCCCCCGATTGCAATGCGTGCCCGAGGGCTACGAAAGCGTTCGCGCGGCCGGAACCGGCAAAGGCTTCGGAATTGCTGAATGGGCCGTTCTGTCCGAGAGCGACGAGCGCGCTGTAGACCTGCTGGGCCTTCTTCAGGTCGCCCGACTGAAGGGCGCTACCAAGCTGCTTAATGTCTGCGCTGCGATTCTGATAGAAGTTTTGGAGCTCCTGAAAAAGCGAATTCGAGACCGACTGTGTGGACATTCGTTATCTCCCGGAATGAGTGGGTGAGGCAAATCATGAAGACTGGTTTGCCATACCTAAACTCCATCGGTGGTTCACCACAGAACTTTAGAGAGCACAGCCTGTTACCGGCCTACCGCGGGGAGGCGTTGAGAATACTTGAGAATTTAGATAAGTCTTAGCTGCCAAAACGCATTACAATGGTCGCCTTCCCCAGAGAGGCGGTTTCATGTTTAGACTCCGCATTTACCTCTGGTCCATTCTGTTTGTAATGCTGCCGGTCGCCGCGTGCGCGTGGGGGCCGATCGGCCATATGACAGTCGGTTACGTCGCGTACCAGAACCTCACTCCCGCGGCAAAAGCCCGCGTGATCGAGTTGCTCAAGTTGAACCCCGAGTATGCCAACTGGGACAAGACCATTCCTGCCGGGACATCGCCTGCCGACCATGACCTGATGGTGTTCATGATCGCCACCATTTGGGCGGACGACATTAAAGGCGATTCGAAATACTCCGACGATGGTCCCGATCCCAACACTCCCGATGGAGCCTCCTCTTCGCAAAACATCGGATACACCGATCTTTTCCGGCACCGCTACTGGCATTTCGTGGACAAGCCGTTTCCCACCGACATACCCATCCCAACGCCCAACGCTCAGACCCAGATCGTCGTCTTCCGGGCAGTGTTGGGTTCTTCTCAACCCGACGATCTCAAGTCCTACGATCTGGTATGGCTGTTGCACCTGATTGGAGACGTCCATCAGCCCCTGCATGCCACCACGCGTGTTATCCAGTCGAAGGGCGATGCAGGCGGCAACGACGTTAAGTTACTCGGAGACGCTTCCTCCAACCTCCACTCCTATTGGGACGACCTCCCCGGCTTCGACTCGAGTTTTTGCAAGGACAAGATCCACTGCATAAATCGGGCGATGGCGTTAGGTAAGAGTCTTAAGCCGGCGTCGTCGAAGGCGAGCCACAACACCAAGACTGATGCGTGGGTTGAGGAGAGCTTTAAATATGCGCGAGCCGATGTTTACAAAGCTCCCATCGGTCCCGGAGATGGTCCTTTCACGATCATTCCCTACTCGTCCTACGACATCAACGCGTTCCGACTAGCCGAGAGGCGAATCGCGGTGGCAGGCACTCGTCTTGCCCAAGTTCTGAATGCGGAGTTGAAGTAATGCGGAGTTGAGGCCCGGAAACCAGGTCGGAGGGTGTAATCCAGTGAAGACGCAAGAGATAATCTGGTGCGCCCGGAGAGATTCGAACTTGAGGCGATAAGGAGGCGTGAGCGAAGCGGGAGCCTCCTGCCGAAATCCCGAGCGGAGCGAGGGATCTCCAGAAAAGGACTGGTGCGCCCGGAGAGATTCGAACTCCCGACCTACAGCTCCGGAGGCTGCCGCTCTATCCAGCTGAGCTACGGGCGCACACCAATCCTCACAGTTTACCTGCTTCGCCGGAGGCTATCAAACCGTGCCGGAAGTTTGCTGGCCTCGGCCGCTTGTGCGGCCGTCATTGACTGCCAGTAAGAAAGGCGACCGGTGGAACCGGCCGCCTGAGAGGATTAAACGGTGACGAGTTTGCCCTGGAAATCGTGGAAGGCGAATTTACTTCCGCCCGTCCGAAACTCATTGAGGGTTTTCTTGACGTCCTCGAGGACGGAGACCGCCACTCGCTCGCCGACGAAGAGGGATTCCACGGCGTCGGAGTGCCAATGCACTCCAGCGATGTTCCGGCCATTGGCTACGTTCATGGCCACTTTGTTGAGCTCGCTGCCCACCGTCATCTGTCCAGCATCGGGCCCGGTGTAGTTTGTTAGAGACAGACCGTCAGTGGTGGATACAACAGGTTGGAAGAGGCTGGCAATCGGAGTTGATTCGTCATAGAGCGCTTTCAGAATGGTCACGCATGCGCCGGCGACGGTGGCATGTCCAGCACCGTACGAAGGATGCGTCGGGCTGCCCTCCGGGAAGGCGATTGGCAGCAGATACGTACCGTTCTGGGAGAACGTCATCTTCAATGCCTGCGAATCGAGCACCTGCTTCTTCACAAAGGGATAGCGTCCCTTTGTGACTTGAAAGTGGACTAGGCCACCGTACGCTTCCGGACGAAGGGCGCGATGCACGTACCACTTTTGGAACCACTGCGCCTGCAGAGCGCGGCGGCCGACTTCGGCAAACAGCGACTGGATGAACGGACCTCCGAGGGTGCCAAACCCCGTTTGGGTCTTCGAGGTCAGGTAGGGATTTTGGGGGCTCAATCGAGCATTGTGGGTGTTGAGAACCAGCACCGCTTCCAGGTATCCCTGATAGAGAAGGTCGATGTGGACCCACTGGGAAATGTCCCGGCCGCAGCGTAGGAGCCTGGGAGTCGGATCGATGTTGAGAGAATCATTGGTGCTGCCGTTGCCTTGTTGTGCCGCTAGCCACGAACTCTCGTCGGTCAGATAGTCGACTCCTCCGGCGCTTCGACTCTTGTAGGTTTTCATCTCAGCGGTGTATTCATGTGCTCCCAGCTTTCGTGGCACAAGAAGAAATTGAGATATGAACGGTCCGATCGTGTCGCTGAAAGGGCCGGTACCGGCAAACTGGGGGTCGCCCATGCCGATACGGAAAAGGTTCTGTTTGGTAACAGGCTTCGGCCCCTTGAATTCCGTCAGGGAACTGAGTTCGGTGATTGCCGCCTGGCTAAGGGGTTCGCTGCCATAGTCGCTGAAGGGTATGTCACGGGTCAGAGCCATCCAGTAGTTCTCGACCGCCTCGCAGGCTCGTTGCTGGCCGGCGGTCTGCGGCGAGGGAGGTTCGTGGATCTGGTGGTCGTCGATGCCCTCGGTGTCAAACGCCAATCCAGCCTGAGGATTTGTTAATTTAGCCGTTCCACCAAGCGGAATCTTTTCGAAATCCGCGGCCTCTCCGCTCGACAGGGCATCCAGCAGGGCCTGGTACGCGACTGGATCCACTTCGCCAAACTGGTTGATGGTTGGCAGACCCTTGTGAAAGTTCCCCACAAATCCTGGAAGAGCCTGCTCGTCACCGTTGTTTTTGTGAGATGGAATAGGCTTGGTACGCTGGTTTTTTGCGTTAGTGGTTTTGATTTTCAAGGCTTCGTCGGCGCGGTGGATTCCGTCCAATGGACCGAGGTCGCCTTCCGGTTGGGCATTTGGTAAGGTAGCCATGTTTCCGATTCTCCTTAAGAATTTGTGCTCGAGACACACTTGGGTTGTCGGAAGTTCGCGCAGGGCGGTGCCATCAGTGAAGAGGCAACCATGGCAGCGAAATTCCGCGGCGATCGCTCTCCATGTGCCAGTTTTGAACCTGGCAAGCATGGTTTTGGGAAGTGTCACTAACTGAGGAACCGTTTAGGAACTTCTGGACGGGCCAGAGAATTCTTCTGTCGGTGTGAGTTAGCTAAGTTGAACCCTGGGTCTATAGATCTCTGAGGAAGCGAGGAATTACTATCTCCTCGGATGAGCCTAATGCGAACATTATGTTCCGAATTGCACCTTTGTCAATAGGAAATTCCAGACGCATGAAAGGGACGCTGGGAGGATTAACCATCGGCCGAAACCTTTCACCACTTTTTTCTCAGCAGCCATCCACTTTCCAAAAACGGTCCGAAGAGTAGCCCATTCGCAGCACGCGGTTCTTGGGATCGTGACGCTTGCCACAGTTGGGGCAGGGAAGGAAGCTGCGGAGATGCGTCCCCTGACGGTCGAAATCCTCCGCAATGGCAAAGGTAGTGCCGCAACTGCACGGGATCAGGAACATGCGGGGATGCTTCTGCTGTTCCTCGCGTTCCTTGGCCCGCTTCTTCATCAACCCTCTTCAACTGCAGCCAGGGCCTTCTTGCGTTTGTTCAGCTGCAAGCCCTTTTTTCGCAGGCGCAGCGACTTCGGCGTGACTTCGACAAATTCATCGTCGGCGATGAACTCGATGGCCTGCTCGAGGTTGAGCTGGCGGTGCGGTACCAGGCGGACGGCCTCGTCGGAAGTTGAAGCGCGCATGTTGGTCAGCTTTTTCTCGCGCACCACGTTGACGTCGAGATCGGTATCTTTCGCGTTTTCGCCGATGATCATGCCTTCATAGACGTCGACACCCGGGCCGATGAACATCTCGCCGCGCTCCTGCAAATTGTAGAGAGCGTGCGAAGTCGACACGCCGCCCCGATCGGCAATCAGCGCGCCCGTAGGACGGTGTGGGATTTCACCCTGCCACTCCGTGTAGCCATCGAACAGCGAGTTCATCACAATGGTTCCGCGAGTGTCGGTAAGCAGCTGGCTGCGCAGTCCGATGAGGCCGCGGCTAGGCACGCGGAACTCGATGCGCACGCGTCCGTAGCCGTGATTGTGCATGTTCTTGACTTCGCCCTTGCGCGAGCCGAGTTGCTCCATCACCACGCCGATAAATTCTTCTGGAATGTCGACAGTCAGATGTTCGACCGGCTCCATCAGCTTGCCGTCGATTCGTTTGGTGACGATCTCGGGTTTGCCCACCATCAGTTCATAGCCTTCGCGCCGCATCATCTCGATCAGAATCGACAGCTGGAGTTCACCGCGGCCCAGCACTTTGAAAGACTCCGTGCTGCCGGTTTCTTCGGTGCGCAGTGAGACGTTGGTCAGCAGCTCTTTCTCCAGCCGCTCACGCAGATTGCGCGACGTGACATACGTGCCCTCGCGTCCGGAAAACGGCGAGGTGTTGATGGTGAACAGCATGGCGATGGTTGGCTCATCAATCACGATGGGCGGAAGCGGCGAAGGTGACAGTGCATCCGTGATGGTCTCGCCGATCGTGATGCCCTCAACACCGGCGACTGCCACAATGTCGCCCAGTTCGGTGGCAGTGATGTCGGTGCGCTTCAGTCCCGAAAAACTGAAGAGCTTGGTGATTTTTGTTTTCTGAAACGAGCCGTCGAGCTTAGCGATGGCAACTTCTTCGCCAGTCTTCATCGTGCCGGAGAAGACGCGCGCGATGGCCAGTCGTCCGAGGTAATCGCTGTAATCGAGATTGGCCACGAGAATCTGAAGCGGTCCGTTCGCGTGTCCGCTGGGAGGCGGGATCCTCTCGACAATGGCATCAAACAAAGGTCGCAGGTCTTCTCCGTGGCCGCCCTGATGGGTCGAAGCCGTGCCGGCCTTGGCGTTGGTGTAGAGAACGGGGAAATCGAGCTGCTCTTCCTTGGCGTCGAGATCGATAAAGAGGTCGTAAATCTCGTTGAGAACTTCCTGCGGACGGGCGTCGGGGCGGTCAATCTTGTTGATGACAACAATCGGCTGAAGGCTCGCTTCGAGCGCCTTACTCAACACGTAGCGAGTCTGTGGCAGAGGCCCTTCGCTCGCGTCCACCAGCAGCATGACGCCATCGACCATCTTGAGAGCGCGCTCGACTTCGCCGCCAAAGTCGCTGTGGCCGGGCGTATCGACGATATTGATCTTTACGCCGGTATAGAAAACGGCTGTGTTCTTGGCGAGGATGGTGATGCCGCGCTCGCGTTCAAGCTCGTTCGAGTCCATGACGCGCTCGGTGAGCGCCTCATTCTCGCGGAACGTACCGCTCTGGCGAAGCATGGCGTCAACCAGCGTGGTCTTGCCATGGTCCACGTGGGCGATGATAGCGATATTGCGTACTTTGGAATTCAGGTAAAAACTCCTCAGACACCGATTGGGGGCTTACTACTACTTTACTATGGCGGGACCACTAGGGCATTGAGCGAGACGATCTTAGGGACGCCCTCGGCGAGCTAACTCTGCGTTGGTCACATTATTTCGCTCTTGAATAATTACAAATTTATAATTATAATAACTGAGTGGAAGGTATTCGCTTCGAGTGGGACGAGGCTAAGAACCTCTACAACCGGCGCAAGCACGGCGTGAGCTTTGAGGAAGCCCAGCCAGGTGTTCTGCGATCCGCTGTGTGTGACGGTGCAGGACCGCCTCGAGGGTGGCGAATTGCGTTGGCAGACTCTTGGTCTCATCGAGGACTTGCTCCTTCTCACGGTGGCCCACACCGTCAGAGAAGAGCGCGATGACGGTAGATCGGTCGACGTCATTCGCATCATCTCGGCTCGACCTGCGACTCGGAAAGAGAGGCGACGCTATGAAGACGAAAACAGTTAACTACACATTGGACAAGCTGCAGCCGCTGACGAAAGCGCGACGAGCCAAGCTGAAGGCGCTGGCCAATCGTCCGGACAGCGAGATTGATACCAGCGATATCCCCGAAATGACGGAGGAACAGTGGCAGAACGCCAGGCGGGGCCACTTCTATCGCCCGCGCAAGCGCCAGATCACAGCCCGCGTCGATGCCGATGTGCTGGATTGGCTGAAAGCACAGGGGAAGGGTTATCAGTCTAGGATTAATGCCATCCTGCGACGCGAGATGCTGACTTCGGTGAAATCGGGCAAGTAGTGATTCTTTGATCGTTTCTGTTTGAGTATCATTGTTACGTATGCGCGGCATTGGGCGTGGACTGGAGCAACTGAAGTAAAATCGTTACCTAGCAGCAGGCAGTGAGTCACTAGCCCTCGGTAATAACAATTGGAGAAGAGTATTTGCCACGCGCGTACCTGCCGTTAAAGGCTGTTCCGGCCGTTTATCCCCATCCGGTCGAGTTTCCAAATGGGGTACGGCTTGTAACAGGGGATGTTTTCCCACCATCGAATCTCAGCGGCTGGCAGGAGGTCTTCAGCCGCCGAGAATTGCGAGACATTAGTCAGTGGCATCTGGCCCTTGCGTGCGATTGGGATGCCGAGAACGATGCTGCAGGCAAAACCTCTCCGGAACATCGTTTGGCAACTGCGCGCCTAGCTCTACAAGTGGCCGCGCCAATTGGTAGTTTTCTCTCTGTTTGTATTCGTGAGCAGGATAACAGTGAGAGCCCCAGCCTGATGACCACCCGCTTTGAGGAATTTCTTGGTACGCCCTGGTCAAGGATGAGAGGCTTCAATGGCATGACCTCAGCAGAGGTCGAATCGATCACAAACGGCATAAGCAGTATTGTGGAACAGGAAAACATCAGAACTGTCAACCCGATCCGGCTGTACGAGCATGGGTTAGTAAGCCAAGACCCATACATCCGAATCCTCCTATGGGTTACCGCACTGGATAGCGTCTTAATGGCAGTGACTAAAGAAAAGTTTGAGAATAGACTTTGTGCCTTCCTCGGAGCCAATTCTCAAGTATTTCCGCTAGAGGACGGAGTTTTCATAAAGAGATCGACTGTCGTGGGCGACGTAGCAGGGGACCTCTTCGAACTTCGCAGCGAGCTCGCACATGGGAGAGCCATTGGAAAGAAATTCTGGGAAGTCAGAGAGGATTTACGGGACCTTTTGAACCCCAGTGTCTACGGCAGCGTGCCACGATACCGGATGCTTTTGGAAGAGGCGGCTTTGTCGCTCCTTTCTCGTGTTTTGAGAAAGATTATCCTCGAAAATATGTTGAGTGACTTCTCCAGCACGAAAATTTGGAAGGCGAGACTAGCCAGCTCCTGAGCCTCGACACCGTTACCGGTTTCTCCTCGCACCAGTCCGAGACCGCTTGCGCTCTTTCCCAACCTTGCTATAATCGCGCAAAGTTTCTAGGCGGCCCTGCACAGCCAGTCGTACCGAAGCGCGTTTTCTAAATCGCACTGCTTTCTTTTCTATTGACGATTGGGAGAGGGAATAAAGAAATGAACATCAAACGAACTCTGATCAGCGCCATTCTGTTTGTCACGCTCATGCTCTCGGCCATCGCTGCTTCGGCAGACGGCAAATCCAAAACTGAATCAGGCACCGCGATAGCGCAGAAGTGGATTGCCGCCTGGAATTCCCACAACCCGGACAAGATGCTTCCCGTGTTCACGGACGATATTTTCTACGAGGACGTGGCGTTCGGCGAGGTGAGTCACGGCAGCGCAGAACTGCGTAAGTTCGCGGCCTCCGAATTTGAAGGTGTGCCCGATCTCAAGCTCAAGCTGGTGCGCGCCGACATCCACAACGGCCACGGTACAATCGAATGGGTTTTTAGCGGCACCGACAAGGGCGTATACAAGACTGGGAAGAAGTTTTCTGTCCGCGGCGTCAGCGTGGTCGATATGCGCGACGGCAAAATATCCCGCAACCTCGATTTCTACGATTCGGCTACACTCATGCGCCAGGTCGGAGTGTTGCCAACTCCTCCGGCCGATGCCAAGTAACGCGGAATTGCGGGCGCCTCGCCGAAATTCTGCGGCCCTCATTCTGGAGAACGATCCTTATGACAACCAAGCCGACGACAGCGGATCGAGATAACGCTCAACTCGAAGCGCTCGGGTACGACTCCAAGTTTGATCGCTCCATGAGCCTATGGTCGAATTTCGCGCTCGGCTTCACCTACTTATCTCCGGTAGTCGGCGTCTACACCGTTTTCGCTTTTGCCATTGCCACCGGCGGTCCACCCATGTTCTGGAGCTATTTGTTTGTTGGGTTGGGACAGTTGTTGGTGGCGCTGGTGTTCGGAGAAATTGTCTCTCAGTTTCCGATCGCCGGTGGTCTCTATCCTTGGGCGCGGCGGCTGGTGGGAAAACGTTGGGCATGGATGGCGGGGTGGGTCTACCTGTGGGCCTTGTGTACGACGATTGCCGCGGTTGCTGTGGGAGGAGCCCCTTACATGGCCCAGCTTTTCGGCGTCCAGGTTGGACAGGTTGGGCTGGTCGCGATCGCGGTGGCCATGATCGGCGTGACTACCGCTCTGAATGTTAGCGGCACAAAGCTTCTGGCGCGGGTGGCGATGTTCGGATTCATTTGCGAATTGCTGGGTGCAGTTGTGGTGGGGAGCTACCTGCTCGTCGCGGTCCGTCATCAGAGTTTCGGGGTCCTATTCCAGAGTTTCGGACCCGGCAGCAATGGACACTACTTGCCTGCGTTCCTGGCATCGAGCGTCGCCGCTATGTTCTGTTACTACGGCTTTGAAGCCTGCGGGGACGTTGCCGAAGAAACTCCAGACGCCAGCCGCGCCATTCCCAAGGCGATGCGCATGACCATCTACATCGGCGGTTTCGCCGCCATGCTCGTTTGCCTGGCTCTGGTGTTGGCGGTGCCCAATTTGAGCGCAGTGCTGTCCGGTCAGGATCCGGATCCGGTGTCGACCACGCTGCGCGCGGCCGTCGGTGAGATCGGCCTCCGCGCCGTCATTGCGGTCGTTATGGTTTCGTTCTTTTCGTGCCTCATCAGCCTGGAAGCCGCTACCAGCCGCCTGTTATACAGCTATGGACGCGACCGCATGATCTTTGGGAGCGCTCAGCTCAGTACACTTTCCCCACGTACGCGAGTTCCCGTGATCGGCCTCTTGGTAGCCGGCGCAGTGCCGGCCATCATTGCAATTGCAGGATTGTTTCTTGAGGAAATGATCAAGACCATCATCGTGTTTGGCTCGGCTGGAATCTACGTCGCTTTCCAGATGATTGTGTTGGGAGCGCTGATCGCGCGCGCGAAGGGCTGGAAGCCAAGCGGAGAGTTTCGTTTGGGCGTCTGGGCGTGGCCGGTCAACCTGGCGGCGCTCACCTATGGTGTTCTGGCCATCATCAATATGGTGTGGCCGCGTACGCCGCAGGATCCCTGGTATCGCAATTACGGAATGATTGTCGGCACTGTGGCTGTGGTTGGCACGGGCCTGCTTTATGCCATCCTGTTTCGGCCCTATGATCGGCTCGATGCGCCCGAAGGCGATGCTCACCTCGCCCACCTGGGCAGCGAAGTCAGCGAAGGCTAGAGTTGTCGATAGCGGGTTACTTTATTCAGGTTAACCGGCGCACCATTCATTGTTTCTTCTCCTCATTGGCGGAGTGCGTCCAGTTAGGCGATTCATACACTACTTTGCCGCCCACCACGGTCAGCAAAACTTCAGTGTCCCCAATTTCCGAGGGCTCGATCTTGAATAGATCTCGATCGAGCACGATGAAATCCGCCAGCTTGCCGGCTTCGAGCGAACCTTCAGTCTTCTCGCGACGTCCCGCGAAGGCCGCACCCAACGTGTATGCGCGGATCGTATTCTCCAGGCTCAAACGCTGTTGTGGAACGAATCCGCCGGCCGGTTCGCCTTCCTTAGTCTGACGTGTGATGGCCGTTTGCACGCCGCGCCACGGATTCAGAGTCACGACCGGCCAGTCGCTACCGAAGGCCAGCACTCCCCCTCCCTGTTCGATGCTGCGCCACACCCAGGGCCGGGTCGCGCGCTCCGGTCCGATATTTCTCGCCCAGATGTCGAGCGTGTCTTCATCCGGATAGGAGTGCAGCGGCTGCATGCTGGCGACTACGCCGAGTTTTCCGAAGCGGTCAATGTCCTCCGCGTTGATGGTTTCGATGTGCTCGATGCGTGGGCGAGCATCTTTCGTCTTGTTCAATTGCTCGGCGTTTTGGTAGGCGTCAAGCGCCAGACGGACTGCTTTGTCGCCGATCGCATGCGTGAAAATCTGTAGACCGCGAGCGTCGAGGTCGGCCACCGTGGCTTTGTATTGACCCGGATCCCAGAAAAGTTTGCCGCTTTGCGATGGATCGTCTGTGTACGGAGCGAGCATGGCTGCGGTGTGAGCCTCGACGACGCCGTCGAGCATCGTTTTCACAACGCCGCCCGAAATCCAGTCATCCCGGTACGTTCGACGCGCATCTTCGATCTTTTTGTTAATGTCGGGAGTTAGCCCGGGTGGGTCGAGAAAGTATGCGATGTAGAAACGCAGCGTCAGTTCGCCTTGGTTGCGGAGTTCGTTATAGAGGTCAAGATATTCAAAGTCTTGACCCGCGCTGTGTACGCGAACCAGCCCAGCTTTGTTCGCTTCGTGGATACCTTTGCGCAGCGCCTCCAGTCGCTCTGCGCGAGTCGGCTTGGGAATTTTCGCGTCGATCAGGTCGCCTGCGGATTCCTTTAACGCGCCGGTAGCCTCGCCCTTCTCATCGCGGACGATTTTTCCGTTGGCAGGGTCGGGAGTGTTGCGGTCGATGCCGGCCAGCGCCAGAGCTTGACTGTTGGCCCAGGAGCTGTGACCGTCGAATGCGACCAGAAAGACAGGGCGGTCGGAAACTACTTCATCGAGAATCTTCTTGTCCGGAAGCCCCGAGGGTTTGAAGGTTGGGTAGGTCCACCCCATACCCTGGATCCAATGTTGCTGGGGATGTGCGTCGGCATAGGTCTTGACGCGCTTCTGAATCTCGGCGACCGTGCCGGCATCGTTCAGATCGACACGCGTCAGTCGAAGTGAGCCATCCATGAAATGGATATGGCAATCGGTGAAGCCGGGCAGCACCAGTCGGCCCTTGGCGTCGACAACCTTCGTTGCCTTTCCGCGATAGGTTTCGACCTTTGCGTTGTCCCCAACCGCAAAAATCTTGCCACCACGAATCGCAATCGCTTCCGCCCATACCTGCTGCGCATTCACTGTGTAGATATGTGCATTGATGACGATGACGTCGGCGGGCGGGGAAGACTCGGCGGCCGCGGGAAGTGCCACTGCCGCCAGGAGCAATACACTGAGCCAAGTTCGGGAAATGGGGAAGCGCATAGTTGATAGTCGCAATCAGAATGTCGGCGGAGTATTGATCCACAATACCCAGGTTTCGCTACGCCCGGGATTTCTCCAGTGATGCGGCGTGGCGCTTTCGAAATAGAAACTGTCGCCGCGCTTCAGAGAATATTCCTCGCCGGCCAGCGCGATTTTCAACTCTCCGCGCAGCAGGAACAGAAATTCTTCTCCTTCATGAGCATAGGATTCGCCGCTACCTGCTTGCGGCGCGATCCGGAACAAGTGCGGTTCCATTACGGTATTTCCCCA
>Ga0137409_10001255_pt1 | contig 27659 bp, 26 predicted proteins | sample CZODoug1_16funga_FD_122059 | JGI IMG/M metagenome (GOLD analysis project Ga0137409, IMG submission 122059) | Vadose zone soil fungal communities from Angelo Coast Range Reserve, California, USA - CZODoug1_16fungal (Hybrid Assembly) | ecosystem: Environmental > Terrestrial > Soil > Vadose zone...
GGCCGGGTGGCCGAGCGCCTGCAGACCTGCGACAAGGTGATCATCGCCATGATCCGCGGGTATTGCCTCGGGGCGGGTGTCAACATCGCCCTGTGCTCCGATTTGAGGATCGCGGCCGACGATGCACGCCTGGGCATCCCGGCGGCGAAGCTGGGCCTGGGCTACCGGGCCTCGTCGCTGAAGAACCTGGTCGACATCGTCGGCCCGGCCTTCGCGCGCGAGGTGCTGATCACCGGGCGCCAGTTCAAGGCCGAGGAGGCGAAGACCATGGGGTTCGTGCACCGCGTGGCTCCAGTCGCCGAGCTCGAAGCGCTGGTGCTCGAGTACTGCGCGATGATCTCGGAAAACGCGCCGCTCACCATCCGCGCGAGCAAGCGCATCGTGCGCGAACTGCTGAAATCCGACACGGGCATCGACGCGCAAGCCTGCGCCGCGCTGGTCAAAGCCTGCTTCGAAAGCCAGGACTACATCGAAGGCCGCAGAGCCTTCATGGAGAAGCGCAAGCCCGTGTTTCGGGGAAAATGAGGGGCGCCGTACGCGAACACAGGAGAAGGAGAAATGAGATCGATCGTTGCTGCTGTCGCGGCGTTCGCCGCACTGCTCGCTGTAGCGGCGAGCGCAACCGCGCAGACCTATCCGAGCCGGCCAGTCACCGTCGTGGTCGGCTTCGCGCCGGGCGGCGGGACCGACACCGTGGGCCGGGTCATGCAGAGGAAGCTGGGCGAGTACCTCGGGCAGACCATCGTCGTCGAGAACCGCGCCGGCGCCGGCGGGACGATCGCGGCCGACGTGGTCTCAAAGGCGAACCCCGACGGCTATACGATCCTCCTGGCGACCATTGCCGCGCTCGCCGTCGCACCGCACCTCAACTCGAAGCTGCCGTACAGGCCGCTCGTCGATTTCGCGCCGATCTCGATGGCGACGGTCTCGGGCAACGTGCTCGTGGTACATCCGTCGGTGCAGGCGAAGACGCTCGCCGAATACGTCAAAGAGGCGAACAGCAAGCCGGGGGGTATCGCCTACGGCACCTCCGGGGTCGGCAGCGCCGGGCATCTCGCCGGCGAGCTCTTCCGCCTAACGGCGAAGGCGAATCTCACGCACGTGCCCTACAAGGGCGGCGGCCCGGCGATGAGCGATCTGCTCGGCGGGCAGATCCCCTCGGTGTTCGCCTCCGCGACCACCGCGACGCCCCAGGTGAAAGCGGGCAAGCTGCGTGCGCTCGGATCGACCGGCGCGAGGCGATCGGCGGCGCTGCCTGATGTCCCGACGATCGCAGAGCAGGGCTACCCAGGCTATCAGGCGACGAACTGGTATGCGTTCGTGGCGCCGGCAAAGACGCCGAAGGACGTCGTCGCGCGGCTGAATCGTGAAATCGTGAAGACGCTGGGCGATCCGGAAACGCACGCCGCAATTCTCAAGCAGGGCGAGGAGCCTACGCCCTCGACGCCGGAGGAGCTCGCGCAGCACATGGCGAGCGAATACGCGACCTGGGGCCGCGTGATCAAAGAGGCCGGGATCCCTCCCGAGCAATGACGCAGACTCAGGCGCGGATCTGAACCGCGATCTTCCCGACCTGCGCGTTGGATTCCATGTAGGCCTTCGCAGCAGGCAGCTCGGCGAAGGGGAATACGCGGTCGATCAGGGGTTTGATCTTTCCGGCAGCGATAAAAGGAAGAACGTCGGCGGCGAATCCCCGAACCGTCACCGCGCGCTGCTCGGCGGTGCGCAATCGATTGGAGACGCCGAACAGCGTCAGGCGCTTGGTGTGCAGCGTCTCGATGTCGATCTCGCTCTTGAGCACGCCGTCGACATAGCCTACGGTCGCGTGCCGGCCCTCGTAGGCGAGCGCGCGTATCGTCTCGGCGAACACCGAGCCGCCGACGTTGTTGACCACGAGGTTCGCGCCCTTACCGCCGGTCGCTTTCATCACCGCGTCGGCGAAGTCTCCCGCCCGGGTGCGAATGCCGACGTCCAGGCCCATCGCCTTCAGCTTGTCGAGTTTTTCCTGCGAGCCCGAGGTCCCGATCACCTTGGCGCCGAGCGCCTTGGCCGTCTGCAGCGCGGCGACGCCGACCCCGGCCGAGATGCCGGTGACGAGCAGCCATTCCCCCGCCCTGAGCTTACCCTGGGCGACCAGCATGTCGTGCACCACCATGAAGGCGAGCGGAACGCACGCCGCCTCTTCCCAGGAGAGATTTTTCGGCACCGCCAGGGCCTCGCGGGCATCGATGAGCGAATACTCGGCGAAAGCTCCGCTGCAGCGACCCATCACGCGGTCGCCCGCCTTGAATCCCGTGACGCCTTCGCCGAGCTTCGCGACCTCGCCCGCGCCTTCGGCGCCCGCGGCTTTGGCCGCGCCACCCGCCTTCACCGCGTGTCCGACGATCAGCTCGCCGCGGTTCAGGCCCGCCGCGTGCATGCGCAGCAGAACCTGCCCCGGGCCCGCCTCGGGCGGGGGCACGTCGCGGAATTCGAGCGCGGTTTTTCCGGAATCGAGTTTGAGCCAATACGATTTCATTTCGTCGCCTCGCTTGTTTTTCGCGCCGACACTCGGCGCAGGTAGAGGTTGTTCGCCACGAGCGAGCTTATCACGAGCGCCGCGCCCAAGAACTCGAGCGAAGTCGGACGTGATCCCTGCGCAAATCGCACCGCAAAGGTGACCACGGGCACGAGATTCATGAGCAACATGGTGTTGAGCGGCCCGATGCGCTGGTTGCCCGCGTTCCAGCACAGCATCGAGATCACGATGCCGCCGAGGGTGAGATAGACGAGGTGCCAGCCGACCCCGGCGAGCGCCGACACTTCCGGAACGACCGAAACCCCTGCTGTGACGAGCACGGCGGTCACGGCGACGCAGCCGAGGGACCCGGGAATGATGGTGAGCGTGGTGAAGCGCAGCGCCGACCATCCCTTGAAGATCTCCGCGGCCATCGTGTAAACCACCCAGCAGCCTGCGCCCAGGATCACGAGGATGTCGCCGGCGATCCCGCCTTTTGTGAAGGCATGGACGGGATCGCCGCGCGTCACGACGGTAACGACGCCGGCAAAAGCAAGCGCAAGGCAAGCGAGCGTGAAGCGCCCGGGGCGCCTTCCTCTCAGCGCCCAGTCGGCGAGCGCCGTCATCGATGGCTGAAGGGCGACGATGATGGCGGCGTGCTCGGGGCTGGAGAGCGCGAGACCAGGGAAAACGAGCATGGGCGACGCGCACATGCCGACCAGGCCGACGAGAGCCGCTGCCCAGAAGCGGCCGTAGTACGACAGCGCGGCCTGCCCTTCGAGCCAGATGAGCAGGGCGACGAGCGCGAGCGTGCCGAGCGCGTAGCGGATCGCGGTGACGTGGAAAGGGTCGACGGAGGCAAATGCGCTCTTGGCAATCGGAAACTGCACGCCCCACAGCAGTACCGTGACAAAGACGAGAAACATGCCCTGCGCGAAGCGGGAATTCATGCGGGCAAAGTCACAGCCGGTTCAATCGATCTTCGCCCCGACTTCCTTCACGAGCTTGCCGTAAGTGCCGAACTCGCTGCGCATCTCCGCGGCAAATTCCTCGGGGGTGGTGATCCAGGGCTCGACGCCGCCGGCATTGGAGAGCCTTTCCCTGACGTCCGGCAGGACGAGCGCCTTGGTCGTTTCGGCGCGCAAGCGCGCCATCACGGCTTCCGGCGTGCCGGCCGGGGCGAACAGGCCGTACCATTGCACCATCACGAAATCCGGGTAGAACTCGGCGACCGTGGGAACATCGGGCAGGGCGCGCGAGCGCTGCGGCCCGGTGAAGGCGAGCGCGCGCAGCCGCCCCGCCTTGATCTGCGGTGCGGTCGAAGTCCCCGACATCATCGCGGGAACCTCGCCGGCGACGGTCGCCGTGGTTGCAGGCGCGCCGCCCTTGTAGGGAACGTGGACCGCCTTGAAGCCCGCGCGCGCCTTGAGACGCTCCATCGTCAGGTGGTGCTGGCTGCCGTTGCCGCCGGAAGCGTACTGCAGCGGCGGATCCGCCTTGCGCGCGTACTCGATGAACTCCGGGAGACTCTTCGCGGGTACCGCGGGGTTCACCGCCAGGAAGAACCCGTTCGACACGAGGCTCGCGACCGGCGCGAGATCCTTCAAAGGATCGAAGGGCATCTGCTTGTACAGATGAGCGTTGATCACGAACAGGCTGTCGTTGCCGACTAGCAGAGTGTAGCCGTCGGCGGGAGACCTAGCCACCGCCTCGCCCGCGATGTTGCCGTTGCTTCCGACGCGGTTTTCCACCACCACCGGCTGGCCGAGCGCCTCGGCGAGCTTCGGCGCCAGGATGCGCCCGACGAGATCCGGCCCGCCGCCCGGCGGAAAGGGAACCAGCAGACGGATCGGGTGCGAGGGGTATTGCGCGGCGGCGTCATGGACCGCCATCAGCCCCGCGAGTAGGAACAGAAGAAACGGGCGGTGCACGGTCCTAGTGTCGCGCTGGCTTGTCTCCGGCTTCGCCGATGCCGTTCAGATACATCTCCCACACCTGGAGGTTTTTCTCACAGGCTGCGACAACGGCATCTTCCATATGCAGCTGCTTGGCGAAGCGCTCGACAGCGCGCCAGCCCGCGTCGGAGTGCTCGATGTCTGCCTTCTCGTGCAGCTCGAAGAACTCGAGCTCGGCGTTGGTCAGCTTGAACAGCCTTCCCCACCTCTCGCGCTCGAGGCCGAACCAGCCGTGCTTTTTCATGATCCCGGTGCCGTAGCCGGGAACGTTGGCCCGCTCGGCGCAGGTATTGGCGACGATGCCTTCGAGCCAGTGGCGGTTGGCCATCAGGCCTTCCCACGCGGACCAGGCGAGCTGGGTGCTCGGCAGGGGCTTCGCCGCCTGGATCGCCCTGCGCGAAAGCCCGATGCGCGTGCCGAGGTCCTCCAGGATCTCCCAGTGCGCCCTGCCCCGCCCGTGCTCGTGATCCGCGATCACTTCCTCGCTGCACGCGCGGATGATGCCGATGCGCGTGTCCCAGTCGGGGCAGTTGGTCGCGACCTTGAGCTTGAGCACGGAGTTACGCTGGCGCGTGTTCAGGCGGTGCTGCACCGCGAACATGCGCGCGCGTCCCTGGGTCATCTCCTCCCGGAAGTAGCGCGTGCCGCGGCAGAAGCCGTCGACCGCCTCGTCCAGGCGCGCAAGAACGTTTTTCGCCATCTAGAAATTCGCGATCTTGCGCGCTTCGCCCGTGACCTGCAGGATGTGGATGCCCGTGTTGGCGCGGTCGACGATGTAGATGTAGCCGCGGTCGTCCACCTCGAGGTTGTTGGTCTGGATCGCGATCTTGCAGCGTTCCTTGCCGTCGGGCATCTTCACGCAGCGCTTGTCTGTCTTTCCCGTCTTCGCCGGAATGTAGTAGCCGACTTCCCTGGGGTTGTAAGGGTCGCGGATGTCGATCGCGCGCACGCCGGCGTTGAACCAGGCGACGAATACCAGGCGCTTCGCGTACATCGGCGGCTGGTTCTCGTTGGGAGAGTGCGAGCCAAAGCGGCCGCCGCGGGAGCAGAAGTCGCCGCTTTTCTCCGGCACGTTGAAATTCGACACGTTGAAGGGCTTGGACTCGGCGGTCACGTCGACGAACCACACCCGCTGACGCGTTTCGCGGCACTCGTTGGCGATCTGTTCGTTCACGATCATCACGAAGTCGCCCGTCGCCCCCTTCGCGTCCATGGCGAACTCTGGAAGCGGCAGCCCGAGGAGCGGCAAGGTGGTGTGCGCGCCGTTGCCGGGCTGCAGATCGACCCTGCCGACCTGAGGGTAGAGCAGGTTCTCGCTGGTCGGCTCCTTCGGGCCGTTGAGCAGCTTCTCGCGGTCGACGATTTGCAGCACGCCGTCCTTGTTGGTGCCGTAGCCGAAATAGACGCGGTTGCCTTTGGGGCCGGTGGAAATCGGCCCGTGCAGGTCCGCCGGCGCCGTCCCGGTCGCGCCGGGCTGCTGGCCGGATAGGCCGAAGTCGCGGATGAACACCGGCTTCTCCGGATCGGAGAGGTCGTAGACCTGCGTCATGCGCCGCACGCGCCAGCCCTCCACGCCCGAGACCAGGTAGGCAATGCCGGTGTCGCACTCCCACCAGTTCTTGTGGGTGTCCTTGAGGTTGCTCGACACCGTGGCGAGCTGCGCGGGCATGGCCGGATCGGTGACGTTCCAGATCTGGTGTGCCTGGTTTCCGAAAGTGCGAAGCAGGTAGACCTTGCTCTTGTCGCCCTTCGGCAGCTGGGCGCCGTCGCATACGCGCACCATCTGCGCGCCTCCCGCCTCGGCGAGTCCCGGCTGTCCGGGGATGTGGGCGAGGTATTTCGGCTGCTTCGGGTCGGTCACGTCGAGGATCGACGTTCCGTTGTCTTCCTTCCTGCCGGTCAGCGGATTGAGGACGTTGTCGCCGTGGTGCCCGACGTAGGCGATCCAGCGGTCGCCCTGCTTATGGATCGTGGGCTGGTAGGCGCTGCGCCCCTGAAGATCGTTGTAGCCGACGAGCTCCATGTTGCGCTTCTCGGCCTTGTTGTCCTGCGCCTGGGCCGTAACCGCGGCGAGCATCGCCGCGACAGTCAGGACCGATTTCTGAAGGTGCGTCCCCATGTCTTTCTCCTTGTAGTCACGTCCGACGGGGCATTCCGCGCTTGCGCCTCGCCGCTCTCTTGTGCACGCCTTTCCTGGGCACGTAGCCGATCGCTTCGACCTCGAGCCCGCAATCGAGCGGCGTGCGACCCGCCTGGATGCGCGTCCTCGCAGGCAGCGTCTCGCGACTGCTGAAGTAGCCGCGGTAGATGCGGTCGAAGGTCTCTGAGTCGCGCTGATCGCGAAGCCACACGATCACCTTGAGCAGGCAATCCATGTTCGAACCCGCGGCCTCGACCAGCTTCTTCATGTTGTCCATCACCAGGCGCGCCTGCTCTTCGAAAGGCGGGTTGGGAAACGGCGGAATCGGCAGGCCCTTCTCGCGCGCCTCGCGCAGTGCGTTCGAAAACGCCTCGTCGAAGGGCGGCAGGCCAGAGACGAAGATCAGGTCGCCGTAGCGCACGCACAGATTGAACGGCGCGCTGCTGGACGGCAGGCCGGCGTCGTAGTTTCGCTTTTCCGGACCCGGATTCATGTTCCTCTCCCTCGAGTGCGGATGGTAAGACCTGCCGATAGACCACGCAACGGCGGCGCGGCGCGCAAATCGATGTCGCGGCGACGTTCCGTATCCAGGAACCGGAGCGGAAGCGCGGGGCGCGCGCCGTGTCAGGACTGCTAGAATCCGAGTCGTTCAAGACGATGAACGCTCAGCGAAGTCCCAGGACTCGCCTCTCGCGCCGTAGCTGGCTCAAGCTCGCCGCGGCGCTGACGCTTGGAGGAGCAATGCCCGTCACGCGCGCCGCCGACCGGATCCAGCGCCCCATCCCGAAGACCGGTGAGGCGATTCCGGCGGTGGGCCTCGGCACCTGGCAGGGGTTCGACGTCGCCGGCGATCCGGCGGAAATGTCGCAGGCCCGCGACGCCCTGCGGGCCCTGGTCGAGCTGGGCGGCCGCGTGATCGACAGCTCGCCGATGTACGGCTCCGCCGAATCGGTCTGCGGCCAACTCACCGAAGAGCTCGGCGCAAAATCGAAGCTCTTTATCGCCACCAAGGTCTGGACGAGCGGCAAGCAGGCCGGCATCCGTCAGATGGAGGAATCGATGAGGAAGCTGCGCGTCGAGCGCCTCGACCTGATGCAGGTGCACAACCTGGTCGACGCCGGGACACACCTGGCGACCCTGCGCGAATGGAGAAAGGCCGGTCGCGTACGCTACCTCGGCGTGACCCACTACCACGCCGGAGCGCACGGCGAGCTGGAAAACTACATCAAGCCCGGAGACATCGACTTTGTCCAGGTCAACTATTCACTTGCCGAGCCCGAGGCCGACCGGCGCCTCCTCGGCGCCGCCGCGGCGAGCCGGACCGCGGTGATCGTGAACCGGCCGTTCGCGGAGGGGGCCATGTTCGGCCGCGTCAAGGGCAAGCCGCTGCCGGGCTGGGCGAAGGAAATCGCCTGCGACACCTGGGCGCAGTTCTTCCTGAAGTGGATCCTCGGCCACCCGGCGGTGACCTGCGTCATCCCCGGAACGCGCAACGCGAAGCACGTCGCGGACAATCTCGGTGCGGCTTCGGGCCCCCTTCCGGACGAGGCCACCCGGCGCAAGATGGCCGCCCACTTCAGCTCGCTCTAGTCCCGGCGGCGGGCCGTGGCTTGGCGGGCGGAAAGCGGCCCCGCTGCCGCACTGAATCCACCCTAAGTGCGTACCCTCTACCTCCTGATCTTCATCACGCTGCTGAATCACTCGGTGTTCGCGGGGACGCGGGTGGCGGCGTGCCTCTACGCGATTCATTTGGACGCGACGCCATTCACCGTCGGCGTGCTGATGGCCCTCTATGCCTTGCTGCCGATGCTGTCTGCGGTAAGCATGGGACGCTGGACCGACCGCATCGGCGCGCGTGTGCCGATGCTCCTCGGATCGCTGGCGATCGGCTCAGGGGCGATCCTGCCTTTCCTCTGGCCGGGTATGGCCGCGCTCTACGTCGCAAGCGTCCTGATCGGCTCGGGATTCATGATGTACCAGGTCGCGGGCCAGCATATCGTGGGTTACATCGGAAAGCCCGAGGATCGCCCCGTGAACTTCAGCCTGAGCGCCTTGGGGTTCTCGATCTCGGGATTCCTCGGGCCCATGATCGCGGGATTCGGGATCGACGAGATCGGCCACACTGCGACTTTCGCGGTGCTCGCCGCGTTTCCCCTCGTGCCGATCGCCGTGCTCGGCCTGGACAGGCTGCGCCTGCCGCAACCGCACGCCCACGCGGCACCGCCCGCTCCCGGCCGCAGCGTCGTCGACCTCCTGCGCCACCGCCATCTGCGCCCGGTGTTCATCACCAGCGGCCTGCTGGCGGCGGCCTGGGACATGTTTACTTTCGCGATCCCCGTCTACGGCGCGAGTATCGACCTCTCGGCGTCGAGCATCGGCCTGGTGTTCGGTTCGTTTTCGGCAGCGACTTTCGTCATCCGCGGCCTGCTCCCCGCGATATCGCGGCGGCTGTCCGCCTGGCCGCTGCTCGCGGCTTCCCTCGCGATTGCAGCCGGGTCGTTTCTGCTGTTCCCGCTGCTCGAGCGCGCAGCTCTACTGATGGCGGTCGCGTTTCTCCTCGGCCTGGGACTCGGCATGTCGCAGCCGATGGTCATGTCGCTGCTGCACAACACGGTGCCCCAGGGCCGTGTCGGCGAAGCCATAGGCGTGCGCATGACGATGGTGAACATCAGCCAGATCGCGATCCCCCTGTTGTTCGGCGCGCTGGGCACGGCGCTCGGGATGCTCCCGGTCTTCTGGGCGACGGCGCTGCTGCTGTCCGGCGGCAGCTGGTACGCGAAGCGCCGCAGGTAAAATGCCTCATGGATCTCGCCGCCCTGCGCCAGGAATACATGCGCACCGGATTGAACGAGAAGGATCTCGATACCGACCCGCTCGCTCAGTTCGGCACCTGGTTCGATGACGCCCTGCGCTCGGGAGTCGCGTTGCCGAATGCGATGACGCTCGCGACAGCGACGAGACAGGGACGCCCATCGGTGCGCACCGTCCTGCTCAAGGGAGTCGACCCGCGCGGCTTCGTCTTCTATACCCACTATCGCAGCCGCAAGGGACGCGAGCTCGAGGAGAACCCCCGGGCGATGCTGCTTTTCTGCTGGGAGGAGCTGGAGCGCCAGGTCGGCATCGAGGGCGGCATTACCCGCGTATCCGCTGCCGAGTCCGACGAGTACTTCGCCAGCAGACCCCTTGGGAGCCGGCTTTCGGCAACCATCTCGCCGCAGAGCGACGTGGTCGCGAGCCGTGAAGCCCTGGAGCTGGAGCTGGAGAAGGCTTCCAAGCGCTGGCGCGATGCACCGCCACGCCCTGAGGACTGGGGCGGCTATCGCCTCGCGCCGGAGCGGTTCGAATTCTGGCAGGGGCGCAAGGACCGTCTGCACGACCGGCTCTGCTATCGCAGGGCCGCGGGCGGCTGGAAAATCGAACGGCTGGCGCCCTGAGGGCAACCAGCCGTTCTTGGGAGGCGGAGGCTTGGAGGCGCCGCCGGCCCAAAACCCCGTCAACCTGCTCTAGCGGGTCGCGAGCTGCGTCTTTTGGAATTCAGCGGCCGTGTAGCTCGGGGACAGATCGCCCAAGCCACTGTCCAGGGACTCGCCCGCAATGCGGTAAGTACGTTGGAATTCCGCCGCAGTGTAGTTCGGGGGCAGGTCGCCCAGGCCGCTGTCGAGGGACTCGCCCGCAACGCGGTAGACGCGCTGGAATTCTGCCGCGGTGTAGTTCGGGGACAGATCACCCAGACCGCTGTCGAGGGACTCACCCGCGATGCGGTAGGTGCGCTGGAATTCCGCCCCGGTATAGTTCGGGGACAGTTCTCCCAGGCCGCTGTCGAGCTTCTCGCCGACAACACCGCCGAACGCGACGGGCGAGAACAGTATCCCGACCATCGAAATCAGTGTCAGTACTTTGCGTGTGCTCATTGCAGCCTCCTGTCAGTTGTTCCTCAGGGAGCGTTGGGGGTGCGACAAACTCGCCTTATCTCCCTGCCCCTCAGCCATACACCCCCACTAGAGCAAGAGGGATGCCAGGGAAAAGTGTGACTTTTTTAACGCCCTCGGCAGCTAGAATGGGCCGCTTGATCGGCTCTAACCGCGCTTGGACTTTGCCCACTCCGCGCTGAGGCGTATCGCCCGCGCCAGACCCGCTGAGATCGGCGTCTCGCTGTGGTCTTTCGCCGGGTTCTTCTGCCTCCTTTGCGGGTATTACGTCCTGCGGCCGCTACGCGACGAGATGGGCGTGCAGGGAGGTGTCGAAAATCTGCCGTGGCTGTTTTCCGCGACCTTCGCTGCCATGCTCGCTGTCGTGCCCGCCTTCGGCTTTGCCGCGTCGCGGCTGCCACGCCGGCGTCTGGTTCCCTGGGCCTATTTCTTCTTCATCACCAACCTGCTCGTTTTTTACGCTCTGTTTTCGATCGGCCTTGAGCCCCCGGCGGTCGCGCGTGCATTTTTCGTATGGGTGAGCGTGTTCAACCTGTTTGTGGTTTCGCTCTTCTGGAGCCTGATGGCCGACTTGTTCCGCCCCGAGCAGGCCGCGCGCCTGTTCGGTTTCATCTCTGCGGGCGGAAGCTGCGGTGCCCTGGCCGGCCCGACACTCACGGCATTGCTCGCGGCGCCGCTCGGGACCGCCAATCTGCTGCTCGTCTCCTGCTTCTTTCTGGCGTCGGCTCTCGTCTGCGTGCGGGCTCTGGTGCGCCGCGCCGAGGCCCGCGGCGATCCCGATCCCGGGGCAGGCTCGGCCGAGGCGGCAGGCTCGATCGGGGGCACGACCTGGTCGGGAATCGCGGCAATTCTCCGCTCGCGCTATCTCCTCGGCGTCGTCATCTACGTGCTTCTGTACACCGTCCTATTCGGCTTCGCCTACCTCGAACTCGCACGCCTGGTCGCCGCGACGTATCAGGAGTCGGCCCAACGCACGGCACTTTTTGCGCGGGTGGATCTTGCGGTCAATGTGCTTACCCTGCTGGGGCAGCTCTTTCTCGTCGCCAAACTGGTCGAGAAGCTGGGCGTCGGCGTGGCTCTGGCACTGCTGCCGGCGCTCGGGCTGGCTGGATTTGCCGCAATCGCCCTGGTGCCGATGCTCGCGATACTGATCGTTTTCCAGGTTCTTCGCCGGGCGGCCGACTATGCGATCGCGCGCCCGGCGCGCGAGATGCTTTTCACCGTGCTCGCACGCGAAGCGAAGTACAAGTCGAAGAATTTCATCGACACGGTCGTGTTCCGCGGCGGGGACGCCGCCAGCGGCTGGGTGTATGCGGCGCTCAAGGGTCTGGGCTTGAGCCTCGCGGGACTCGCGGCGGCGGCAATTCCCGGTGCCATTCTGTGGCTTGTCGTCGGCCTGTGGCTCGGCAGACAGCATGCGCGCCTGAGAAGGCAGGCCTGAGACGCGAGCGCCGAACCGCCCCTTTCAGGCGCTCACTGCCCCCGCCAGCTCCTCCGAGCCCTCGCCCGGCTCGGCCCCTGCGGAAGCGTGGCGAACCAGCTCCATTCTTCCGTCCAGATGCTCGACTATGGCGGTGCAGCTGTCCACCCAGTCACCGCAGTTGAGATAGAGAACACCGTCGAGCCGCTTGATCACCGGCGTGTGGATGTGCCCGCAGATCACGCCGTCTACCTGCAGTGCCTTCCCGTGCCGGGCGAGGGCGAGCTCGAACCCGGAGATGAAGGTAGCGGCACCCTGCACGTTGCGCTTGGCGTAATCGGCGAGCGACCAGTGGCCGCCTAGCCCGAGCTTGCGGCGTACCCAAGAGAGCACGCGGTTCACCTCGACGAGCAGGTTGTAGGACGCGTCGCCCAGCACGGACAGCCAGCGCGCGCAAGTGGTGACCTGGTCGTACTGATCGCCGTGCAGGAGCGCATAGCGCTTGCCGTCGGCGGCGACGTGCACGTAGTCCTTTTTCACCCGCACGTTGCCGAACGAGGATTCGAAATAGTCGTTCAGCGCCTCGTCGTGGTTTCCGGGAATGTAGAAGATCTTGACACCGTGCCGCGCCAGGCGCAGCAGCTTCTGCACCACGGTGTTGTGGCTCTCGGGCCAATACACGACCCGTCTCAGTGCCCAGAAATCCACGATATCACCGAGAAGAAATATCGTCCGGCACTCGTACTCCTTGAGAAAGGCGAGGAGCCGCTCCGCCTGGCATGCGCGCGAGCCGAGATGGATGTCAGAAAGAAATAGCGCGCGAATCCGGTTCATCGTACAGCCGCACCCTTTTGTTTCCTCCCTCCCTGGCTGGCCGCAAGGCTAGGCGAGCGATGTTTCGGAAATATGAAGGCGGGCGGACTACGAAAAAAAGCGCCCGTCGGTGGACGGGCGCTGAGGAGGAGTGATGCTGAGCCTCGAGGAGAGGCGAAACGCAGAATACACGGGGATTCCTACAATTCGGTTACAGCCGCCGAATGGCGGGCTACGATACCCAGCGCAAGAAGTCGGGCTCGGTACTGTGGTGCGCGAAAAACGCCGCGGCGCCTTCCTCGCCCATATAACGCGCCAGCACGCGCGGCTCCGAGGCCCGGAGATCGACAACGACCAACCCGTCGAGGGCATCGCTGAACTGGTCGTCGGCATTGAATCCGAGCAGCCGGCCGCCGAGCTTCAGGTACTGCTTGAGGAGGATGGGGACGCCCTTGCTGTCGTGCTCGATCCGCGCGATGACTCGCGACAGGTGCTCGATGTCCTTCAGATCCGCGACCTCGACTTCGTTCCGCAGCCTCGAGCGGTGGACTCGAAAGGGGCGCCGCGGCTTGACGTGCCGCGCAAGCTTTGCTTCGCTGTTGTTCGTGCGCAGATAGTCGACCATCAGCTCGCGCGAAATCGGCGCGTAGCTGTTGCTGATGCTGACCGGCCCGAACAGGACCGCGTAATGCGGCGAGCGCAGGATGAACCGCCCGATTCCCCGCCACAGAAGCAACAGCGGCGAGAAGCTGCGCTGGTACTCGGCGCGGACGAAGGAGCGTCCTAGCTCGATCGCAGGGTTGAGGGTTTGCAGTAGTCTCGGCCCGTACCTGAACAGCGACTGCGTATATAGGCCGCGCTTTCCGTAGTGCGCGAGGATCTCGTCCGCAAGACCCATGCGGTAGGCGCCGACGATCGTATGGGCCTCCCTGTCCCACAGAAAAAGATGCAGGTAATACGCGTCGAAGAGATCGATGTCGGAGGACTTGCCCGTGCCTTCTCCGGCGGCCCGGAAAGTCGCCTCGCGCAACCGCCCGATTTCCTGCAGGCACCACGGCATCTGCGGCGCCCGCGCGTACTGGACCAAGTATTGGCCGCTCTCGACGAGGCGCTGGTCCGCAGGAAGCGCTTCGATTTCAGCCTTGAGAAGTGCTTGCGGGATCGCCGGCGCGACGGGCTCCTGATCGACCTGCGCCGCGCGAGCGGCGGGAAGCCGCGCCGGAGCGAGACCGGCCATCATGCGCTTCAAGCCGTCCTCGACGAGACGGACTAGGCGCGGAAGCGGCTTGATCGGCAGCGCTCCGCCCTGCGCGAACATCGTGCGAACTGAATCCATGCGCACCTCCGAACGAAGGCGCGCGTCGATGCGCGCCGTTTCGGGGCGCAAGCTTAGCTGCACGCCTTTACGCTGGCGTGAACGCCGTGTTGCCGATTTGTGTCAAAGGACCGCGTCGTTCGCGGTGCGGGTCCGCGCCGGGATGACTCTGCGCGCGGGGAACTTGGCGGCAAAGCGGCTTCCAGTGCCGGGGGTGCTCTCGATTTCGAGGGTTGCCTGGTGACGCGCGAGGGCGTGCTTGACGATCGCCAGGCCCAGGCCGGTACCACCGGTCTCGCGCGAGCGGCCGCGATCGACGCGGTAGAAGCGTTCGGTGAGGCGCGGAATGTGCTCGGCTTCGATGCCGACTCCGGTGTCCTCGACCGTGAATTCCGCGCCCTTCTGCGAGCTCCGCCAGACGAGGCGCACCTCGCCGCCCGAGGGTGTATAGCGAACGGCGTTGCTGGCAAGATTGCCGAAGGCGCTCGCGATATCGGACTCCGCACCCACGAGATCGAATCCCGGATCGGCGTCGAGCGTGATTCGCTGGCGGCCCGCCGAGAGCGCCACAGCCTCGCCCTGAATCCGGGACAGCAGCAGCGCCACGTCGATCCGCTCGTCGCGGGGCGGCTCCGGCGCCGACTCCAGCGTCGATAGGGTCAGCAGATCGTCGATGATGCGCTCCATGCGCCGGCTCTGTTCCGCCATGAGGTTCAGGTAGTCGCGTGAGCGCTCGGGATCGAGCTTCAGCTCCCGCACGGTCTCCAGAAAGCCGACCAGCACGGTGAGGGGTGTGCGCAGCTCGTGCGAGACGTTCGCGACGAAATCCCGCCGCATGGTCTCCAAGCGAATGCCCTGCGTGATGTCGCGCGAAAGCAGGAGGCGCTGCGATTCGACATAGGGAACGAATTGCACCGAGAGAACCAGGCCGTCGCGCCCGGTCTTGAGCTGCATCGGCTTGGAGAAATCCCCCGCGGCGACGTACTCGACGAACTCGGGCTGCCGCACCATGTAGGTAATCGGCTGCCCGACGTCGGCCTCCGCGTCGATGCCGAAATGCGCCTCACAGGAATCGTTGCACCACACGATGTGGTATTCGGAATCCAGGATCGCGACGCCGTAAGGAAGGGCACGGCCCGCTTGTCGGGAGCGAGCGAGTGAGTGCGCGAGCTTGCGGCGCTCCGTGATTTCCGCGCGCTGCCTGCGGTACAGCAGAGTGAATACCTCCTGCCAGGCGCCCGTGCCTTCGGGGACGGATTCGGCGAGCGAACTCGACGCCCATCCTCGGAGCAGCTGAAGATGCCGAACGTGGTGCAGGAGCAGGCCGAGGAGCGCCAGCGAGAGCAGCGACCAGCCCCATTCCGGACCGAGGAGAACGCCTGTACCGAACGCGGCGATCGCCATGAAACCAGCGACGATTGCGGTTCGGACAAGGATATTGCTCATTCCATATCGCCTCGCGTGACGACGAGGGCGATTATCGCACGATCGTTGCGGCGGTTCCCGCGCCGCCCCGGACCTAGGAAGCGCGGGTTTTCGAAGGCGAGATCACAGTGCGAGTGCCCCCTGGGCAATCAGCGCGCCCAGGGCCGCACCCGCGAGCACGTCGCTTGGGTAGTGCAGCCCGAGCACCACTCTGGAGGCCGCCACGAGAAGGGTAAAGGGAACAAGCAGCCACGCAAGCACGGGAAAGAAGGCTATGGCAACCATGGAGAATGCCACCGCGTGCAGCGTGTGCCCGGAGGGAAAGCTGAACGGATCGAGCGGATCAGCACCCGCGCGCACCGCATTCTCGACGGCAAACGGGCGCGGGCGCGAGGTTTTCGATTTCAGCCACTTGTAGATCAAGGTGCACACGAGACCGGTCCCGGCCATTCGCCCGACGGGCCCGAAAGCGGCAGCCCCGCCGGTCGCAAGCAGCGCGAGCATGAGCGCGTACCAGAATACCCCGTCCCCCAAGCGGCTGACGATGCGGAATACCCGGCGCACGGGCGCGATCCGCACAGCGCCGTTGAAACGGACGCACAAGGCCAGGTCCCACAGGCGAAGACGCTCGATTTCCGATTCAAGTCTCGACATGGACGGAATCTTCCCGGACGGCGACGCCCGCGCGGTGCGTGCCGATGATCTTACGCAGCACGCGCTCCAGATCGTCGAAGGCACGGTTCCACGACGCCGTTTCCGCGACACGTCTCGCTTCCGAGCGCAGGCGCGAAGCGAGCTCCGGATCGGCCGCCAGCAGCGCGGCCATCCGAACGAACGCAGCACCGTCATCCAGCGGGGCGAGCAGGGCGCTCCACTCGTGGCGGAGGTACTGGCGCGCGGCGGCGTAGTCGCAGGCGACTATGGCTAGCCCGCTCGCCATCGCTTCCAGAGTCACGTTGCCGAAAGTCTCGGTCGTGCTGGGGAACAGAAATACGTCCGCCGAGGCGTAGTGCTCGGCCAGGTCTCCGCCGGTACGCATCCCCGCGAAAACGAAATCCGGGTGCCGCGCGCGCAGCTCGGCGGCCTGCGGCCCGTCTCCGACGAGAACCACGCGCAGGCTCGCGTCGATCACGCGCATCGCCAGCGCCGCCTGCACAAACAGCGCGAGGTTCTTCTCCGGCGCGATGCGCCCTACGTACAGCGCGACCCTCTCGCTTCCGCGACACCCCCAGGTTGCGCGCAGGCGCTCGCTGCGGCGGGCCGGGTTGAAGAGCCAGTCATCGACGCCGCGCCCGACCACCTTGACGCGCTCGAACGCCAGGGCCTCGAGGTTGGCTTGCATTTCCGCGGTCGGCACCAGAGTGCAATCGCTCCGGTTGTGCAGCGCCCGCAGATAGCGGGAGACGATGCCGGAGAACACCCCCAGGCCGTAGTGCCGGCTGTAGCTGTGGAAATTCGTGTGGAAGTCCGAGCAGGTCGGAATGCCCAGGCGCCTCGCCGTGCTTACCGCCGCCCAGCCGAGAGGCCCTTCGGTGACCACATGCACGAGGTCGGGCCGCTGCTTCGACCACTCTCTTTGGAGCAGGCCCGGCGGAGCGAAACCCATCTGCAGGTGGCGGTAGAAGGGAATCGGCATGCCGGGCACGAGCCGCAGATCCGGCCCTTGGCCCGGGGATGGATCAGGCTCGTCGCGCTGGCGCGGCCGGACGAGCTGGACCTCGTGCCCGCGCTCGCACAGGGCCTCGACCATGAGACCCACCGTGCGGGCGACACCGTTGATCTCCGGCGGATAGGTTTCGGTGACGACCGCGACGCGAAGCGCGTTCCGGGCACCGGGGTTGTGGATGGGCGTATTCATGCGCGCGCACAGTGCACGCGCCACATGAATACGGGATGAAGGTTTTCTTAAGCTTTTTTGACAGCTATTTGAGCAGGACCAAGGCCCAGACAACGCCCACGTTGATCAGGCTCAGGAACACGGCCGCGCTGCCGATGTCTTTTGCGCGTTTGGCGAGAAGGTGATTCTCGAGGGAGATCCTGTCGACCGCCGCCTCGACCGCCGAATTGAGCAGCTCGACGATGAGAACCAGAAGCACGCTGGCGATCATCAGCGCTTTTTCGGTCGCGCCGACGTGGAGTAAAAAGGCCGCGGGGATGAGCACTGCGGCGAGCAGGCATTCTTGCCGGAAAGCGTCCTCGTGGCGGAACGCGGAAGCCATGCCTTGCAGCGAATAGCCGAGGGCGTTCCACAAGCGCTGTAGCCCGGTCTTGCCCTTGAAGGGACTTTCCTGCATGAAGCGGTCTCCCCGGTGAAATGCCCGTGATTGTATCAATAGAATTTTCGGCGTCATGGGAATTTCGTTTCACGCCGTAAGCTGCGGTTCGCCGGCTACTTGTCGGTGGCGAGCTCCCCGAGGAGATAGTCCTGGGCCGAACGCGGGATCCGGCCCCGCGATTTCTTCCTGCGATAGATACCCTCCGAGTCCAGCTCCCAAACCTGGCTGTTGTCGGAGAGATAGGGCTTGAGGCCCTCCTGGATCACACGCTCCTTGAGACGCCGGTCGAGGACGGGAAAGCACAGCTCGATGCGCCCGAAGAAGTTTCGCCCCATCCAGTCCGCGCTGGACAGGTAGAGATTTTCCTCGCCGCGATTCAGGAAATAGAAGATGCGCGAGTGCTCGAGAAACCGCCCGATGACCGAGCGCACGTGAATGTTCTCGGACAGGCCCGGGATGCCGGGCTGGAGGGCGCATACGCCACGCACGATCAGGTCGATCTTCACGCCGGCCTGTGACGCTCTGTAGAGGGTTTCTATCACCTTGGGTTCGATCAGGGAGTTCATTTTCGCGATGATGTGCCCGCGCTCGCCGGCCCGCGCGTGGTTGGCTTCGCGCTTGATCGCGGCAAGAATCCGGTCGTGGAGCGAGAAAGGCGAGAGCCACAGGTGATGGAGGCGCCGAGCGCGTCCCAGGCCGGTGAGCTGCTTGAAGACCTCGTTGACGTCCTGGCAGATCTTCTCGTCCGCAGTCAGCAGTCCGAAATCCGTGTAGAGCTTCGCGGTGCGCGGGTGATAGTTGCCCGTGGACAGGTGAACATAGCGCCGCAGCCTGCCCTCTTCGCGGCGCACCACCAGCGACATCTTGGCATGCGTCTTGTATCCGACCACGCCGTAGACGACATGGGCGCCGACTTCCTCGAGCTTCGCCGCCCAGTTGAGATTCGCCTCCTCGTCGAAACGCGCGAGTAACTCCACGACCACCGTGACTTCCTTGCCTCGCTGAGCCGCGTCGATCAGGTATTGCATCAGGACCGAGTCGGTTCCGGTGCGGTAGACGGTCTGCTTGATGGCGACGACACTGGGATCCTCCACCGCCTGTTCCAAGAAGTCGATCACCGGCCCGAAGGATTGAAAAGGATGGTGCAGCAGCACGTCTCCCTTGCGGATAGCCCGGAACAGGTCGGGTGTCTTCTCCAGCTGCTTGGGTAGGCCGGGCACGAAGGCGGGAAACTTCAGCTTCGGCGCGTCCACCATGTCGGGGACCTGCATCAGGCGCACCAGGTTGACCGGGCCGTCGACGCGGTACAGGTCGTCGGAGGCGAGTTGGAACTGCTCCAGGAGAAATTGCTCCAGGTCCGTGGGCATGTTTTCGGCGACCTCGAGCCGCACGGAATCACCGAAATGGCGCTGCGACAGCTCGCCGGCGAGCGCGGTGCGCAGGTTCTTGATCTCCTCCTCGTCCAGGAACAGATCGCTGTTGCGCGTCACCCGGAAGGGATACGAACCGCGCACGGTCATGCCCTGGAACAGCGCCTGAACGAAAGCCTGAAGGATGGAGGTGAGCAGCACGAAGACGTGCCCTTTTCCGGCCACAGCCTTCGGCAGCTGGATTACCCTCGGAAGCGCGCGCGGCGCCTGGACGATCGCGGTGCCGGAGTTGCGTCCGAAGGCGTCACGGCCCTCGAGCTGCACGGCAAGGTTCAAGCTCTTGTTGAGCACCCGGGGAAACGGGTGAGAGGGATCCAGACCGATGGGCGTCAGCAGCGGAATCATTTCCCTCATGAAATAGCTGTGCAGCCACGCGCGCTGCTCCTTGGTCCAGTCCTGCTCGGCAAGGAAGCGCACGCCCTCGTCGGCGAGCTGCGGAAAAATCTCCTTGTTGAGCAATCGGTACTGTCCGGCCACAAGGGCGTGGGCGCGCTCGCTGATCAGCGGGAATACGTCCGCGGGGAGCGTTTCTCCGGGAATCTCGATCTCGTTTCCGAGCCTGATGCGCTCCTTCAGCTCCGCGACCCGAATCTCGAAGAATTCATCCAGATTGCTCGACAAGATGCAGAGGAAGCGCAGCCTTTCCAGCACCGGAACCCGCCGGTCTTCGGCTTGTGCGAGCACGCGCTCGTTGAACGCCAGCAAGGCGAGCTCGCGGGCGAGGAATTGCGGCTTGATTCTGCTGACTGGAATGCGGGTTCGCAGAAGCACGAAAAAGTCGACTCTAGAAAGGGCTTGTTGCAGAATTGTTACAGGCAGGCAAAACGCCGCCTTTATTCACAACCGGGCAACAGCATTATGATAGCGTCGTTTCGCCCTTCGAAAGGATCGGCTCCGCAACTGTGAAACAAGAGACGCTGGCCGCGCTCGACCTGGGATCCAACAGCTTTCACCTGCAGATCGGCAGGGTCGTCGACGATCAGGTCTACCTTCTCGACAGCTTGCGCGACCCCGTGCGCCTCGGCGCCGGTCTTACGCGGGATCGGCGCATCGACCAGGCGACCAAAACCCGCGCCCTCGAGGCGCTCGCCCGGTTTGGCGAGCGCCTCCGCGGTTTCCCGCGCTCAGCGGTGCGCGCCGTGGGCACGAGCGCTCTGCGCGTAGCGAAGAACGCCCAGTCCTTTCTGGCGGAAGCCGAGGCGACGCTCGGGTTCCCCATTGAAGTGATCTTCGGTCGCGAGGAGGCGCGCCTGATCTACCTCGGCGTCGCGCACAGCCTCGCGGCTTCGTCAGAGCGGCGCCTGGTGATCGACATCGGCGGGGGCTCGACCGAGCTCATCATAGGGACGGGTCTGGAGCCCGAGTTGATGGAAAGCACCTCGATGGGATGCGTAAGCTACACCCTGAGGTTCTTCCCCGAGGGTCGTCTGGAGAAGTCCTGCTTCAAGCGCGCCGAACTTGCCGCGGCGAACGAGCTTCAGCATATCGTTGACGCGTACCGCCGCGTAGGGTGGAAGCACGCCGTGGCCTCCTCGGGCACGGCCAAGTCGCTCGCTTCCATCCTGAGAGGGTGCGAGCTGTGCGAGCAGGGGATCTCCGCTTCCGGGCTGGAAAAGCTCCGCACCTTGCTCGTCAAGGCGGGCGAGATCGACAAGCTCGAACTGCCGGGCCTGCGCGCCGACCGCGCGGCCATCATCCCCGGCGGAGTCGCGATCATGTCAGCGGCGCTCGCCGAATTCGGTATCGAGCAGGTGGAGGTGTCCGACGGGGCTCTGCGCCAGGGCGTGCTCTACGACCTCCTCGGGCGCGTACGCCACCGCGACATGCGCGAAGCGACCGTGCGCCAGTTCATGAGGCGTTACCAGGTGGATGCGGCGCAGGCTGAGCGCGTCGCGCGCCTTGCGCAGAGCATCTATGAAAATCTGAGCGGCGAACCTTCGGAAGCAGACACCACGATGCTGCGCTGGGCCGCAAACCTCCACGAAATCGGCATCTCGATCGCGCATACCGGCTACCACAAGCACTCGGCCTACGTCGTCGGTCAGGCCGACATGCCGGGTTTCTCGCAGAAAGAGCAATCCCGCTTGTCGCGGCTCGTGCTCGCTCATCGCGGCAAGCTCGCCAAGATCGAAGACCTGCCCGAGAGCAGTGCCGAATGGGCCCTGATCCTCGCGCTGCGGCTCGCGGTGCTTTTTCACCTCAGCCGCCGGGATATCAAATTACCCGCCCCGGCGTGCAAAGCGTCGAAGAGCGGCTTTCAGCTTTCCCTTCCGCGGGCCTGGCTGGAGGAGCACGCCATGACGGAGGCCGCCTTGGAAGAAGAAACCGAGCAATGGCGCTCGGTCGGCGTCAAGCTCGAACTGCGTTCGCCGGCGAAGGAAGAGCGCGCCGCCCTGGCCGGCTAGCCTAGGCCAGGCTGCGTCGGAAGCGATACCCCGTGCCTCGCACGGTTTCCACGAGGGAATCGTGCTCGCTGGGCTCGAGCGCTTGCCTCAACCGGCGTATGTGGACGTCGACGGTACGTTCTTCGACAAAAACGTGATCTCCCCAGACTTCGTCGAGAAGCTGGGCGCGACTGTAGACGCGCTCGGGGTGGGTCATGAAGAAATGCAGCATTCGGAATTCAGTCGGCCCCAGGGCGAGGTGGGTCCCCGACGCGCTCACCCGATGCGCGATCGGATCGAGCTTGAGACCCGCGATCTCGACCACGTCGTCGGTGAGCTGTGGTGCGCGCCGGCGCATCACGGCCTTGATTCGCGCGAGGAGCTCTCGCGGCGAGAACGGTTTGGTCACGTAGTCGTCGGCGCCGCTCTCGAGTCCCGCAACGGTGTCCTGCTCCTGCGCCCGCGCGGTGAGCATGATGATGGGGATGTCCTTGGTACGCTGGTCGGTGCGCAGCTGGCGCGCGAAATTCACGCCGGGCGGGCCGGGCAGCATCCAGTCGAGCAGCACCAGGTCGGGCAGGACTTCCCGGACGAGCGCCTCGGCCTCCGAGACGTTGGCCGCGCGCAGCACCTGGTGTCCCGCGTGTTCGAGGTTGACCGCGATCAGCTCCTGGATCGCCGGCTCGTCTTCAACTACGAGGATCGCCCCGCGCATGGCCATCCCGTTCGTGACCGGTACGGTGCGCATCAGCCGAGCGCCTCGCGCTCGACCACCTCGACCGTGGTGTGGCGCACGTCGGTGCCTTTGACGATATAGATGACGTCCTCTGCGATGTTCTTCGCGTGATCGCCGATGCGCTCGACCGCCTTTGCGATCCAGACAATCTCCAGGGCAGTCGAGATCGTTCGCGGGTCTTCCATCATGAAGGTGATCAGCTGCCGCAGGATGGAACGGAACTCCGTATCTATGGCGACGTCCTGCCGGATGATGCTCGCCGCCTGGGCGGTATCGAGCCGGGCAAACGCATCGAGCGCCTGACGCAGCATCGACAGTGCAATATCGGCTGCATGGCGAATGTTGGCGAACCGATGCAAGTCCGTGCGTCCGCGCTCGTGGATCTGCTTGGACATGCGTGCGATCTTTTCGGCCTCGTCGCCGATGCGCTCGAGGTCGGTCACCGTCTTGCTGATCGCCATGATGAGGCGCAAATCGCTCGCCGCCGGCTGGCGCTTGACGATGATGTGGCTGCAATCATCGTCGATCTGTACCTCGCACTCGTTGACGCGGACTTCGTTCGCGATGATCTGTTCGATCAGGTCCCCGTTGCCGTTGGTGAACGCCTCGATGGCGCTGCGGATCTGTGACTCCACCAGGCCGCCCATCTGCAGCACCCCGGAGCGCAGGGTCTCCAGATCGGCGTCGAATTGCTTGGAAAGGTGCTCGCTGCTCATATCGTGTCCTCCGATCAGCCGAAGCGACCGGTGATGTAGTCTTCGGTTTCCTTCTTCTTGGGCTTGATGAACACCTCGTCGGTGATTCCGAACTCCACCATCTCCCCGAGATACATGTAGGCAGTGTAATCCGAAACGCGAGCGGCCTGCTGCATGTTGTGCGTCACGATCACGATGGTGTAGTCGGTCTTCAGCTCGTGCACGAGCTCCTCGATCCTGCCCGTGGAGATCGGATCGAGTGCCGAAGCCGGCTCATCGAGCAGCAGGACTTCGGGCTTGACCGCGATGCCGCGCGCGATGCACAGGCGCTGCTGCTGACCACCCGAGAGGCTGGTGCCGCTCTGTTTCAGCTTGTCCTTCACTTCCTCCCAGAGAGCCGCCTTGCGCAGCGCCCACTCGACGCGCTCATCCATCTCGCGCGACGAAAGGCTCTCGTACAGGCGCACGCCGAAGGCGATGTTGTCGTAGATCGACATCGGGAAGGGGGTCGGCTTCTGGAACACCATGCCGACCTTGGCGCGCAAGCGGTTCAGGTCCTGTTTGGGTGACAGAACGTTCTCGCCGTCGAGGAGTATCTCGCCCCGCGCCTCCTGATTCGGGTAGAGCGCGTACATCCGGTTGAAGGTCCGCAACAGCGTCGACTTGCCGCAGCCCGACGGGCCGATGAAGGCGGTCACTTTCCGCTCGGGAATTCCAAGGTTGATACTTTTCAAGGCATGAAAGCCGCCGTAGTAGAAGTTCAGGTTTCTCACCTGGATCTTCTCGACCATGGTCTCTGGCGACGATTGCAGAACGGCCGCGTTCATGATCAATACACCGGTGTCTTGTTGCGAAAGAATACCCGGGCAAAGATGTTGAGCGCGAGCACGCTCAGGGTAATCAGCAAGGCACCCGCCCAGGCGAGATGCTGCCAGTTCTCGTACGGACTCATGGCGAACTGGAAGATGACCACGGGAAGATTGGCCATCGGGGCGTTCATGTTGAGGGACCAGAACTGGTTGTTGAGCGCGGTGAACAACAGCGGTGCGGTCTCCCCGCTGATGCGGGCAATCGCAAGCAGGATACCGGTGATGATTCCCGCCTTGGCGGCGCGCACGGTCACGTAGCTGATCACCTTCCATTGCGGCGCGCCCAATGCCGCCGCCGCCTCGCGCAGGCTGTCGGGCACCAGTCGCAGCATGTTTTCGGTGGTGCGTATCACCACGGGTATGACGATGAGCGCGAGCGCCATGATCCCCGCCCAGGCCGAGAAATGCCTGACGTGCACCACGTACGCCTCGTAGATGAACAGGCCGATCACTATCGAGGGCGCCGAGAGCAGGATGTCGTTGATGAAGCGCGTGACCGGTGCGAGCCACCCGCGGCTGCCGAATTCGGCGAGATAGATCCCGGCCATGATGCCGATCGGCGTGCCGAGCAGCGTACCGGCCGTGGCCATGAAGAGGCTGCCTGCGATCGCATTGAGAAGCCCTCCGATGCTGCCCGGCGGGGGCGTCGTGTGAAGAAACAGATCCGGAGTGAGCGCCCGGAATCCCGCTTCGAAGAGTGTAAACAGTATCCACCCGAGCCAGAACAGCCCGAACACCATCGTGAAAAGCGAGACCAGAAGGTTAAAGCGGTTGAGGAGCAACCGGCGCGCGTAAAGGTTCACCGCCGACTCCGCGCAGGGCTCATGTCTTCTGTCCTTCCTGTTTCGCGAGACGCATCAGCAGCAGCTTGGAGAACGCCAGCACCACGAAGGTAATCACGAACAGGATCAAGCCCAGCTCGATCAGCGAGGAAAAGTAGAGGTCGCCTACGGCCTCGGTGAATTCGTTGGCGAGCGTGGAAGCGATGCTGCTGCCCGGTGCCATCAGTGAGCTGGCAAGGCCGTGCGCATTGCCGATGACGAAGGTCACGGCCATGGTCTCACCGAGGGCCCGGCCGAGCCCCAGCATCACTCCGCCCACCACACCGACTTTGGTGTACGGCAGCACCACGTTCCAGACGACCTCCCAGGTGGTCGAACCGAGCGCGTAGGCGGATTCCTTGAGCACGGCGGGTACGATCTCGAACACGTCGCGCATCACCGAGGCGATGAACGGGATCACCATGATCGCGAGAATCAGGCCGGCGGTGAGGATGCCGATTCCCATCGGCGGACCCTGGAACAGCTTGCCCACGAGCGGAACCGCACCCAGCGTTCCAGTCAGTGCCGGCTGAACGTAAGTAGCGAACACGGGAGCGAACACGAACAGCCCCCACATGCCGTAGATGATGCTTGGGATTGCCGCCAGCAGCTCTATCGCCGTGCCCAGGGGCCGCCGCAGCCATTTCGGTGAGAGTTCGGTGAGGAACAATGCGATGCCGAAGCTCACCGGAATGCCTATCAGAAGCGCGATAAAGGACGTGACCAGCGTACCGGCGATCGGCACTACGGCACCGAATTCCTCCGTAACGGGATTCCAGTGAGCGGTGACGAGAAACTTGAGACCGAAGGCATTGATCGCCGGAAGGCTGCCCAGGATCAGAGTTGCAATGATTCCGACGAGCAGCGCGAGGACCAGGAACGCAAACCCGCGGGTCGCGTGGCGGAATAGCTGGTCAAGCCGGTAATGCTTCCTGAGACTCGCGTCCGGAATCGCCTTAGACACCGTGGACATGTCGGAGAGGCCGCGGGAGAGCCCCTCTATCGTATTGGCAACGGTGCTCATTCTAGATGCTCCGGACGCTTTGCGCCGCCCGCGTTACCAGACCGCTTTGCCGGCCGAGTCCTTGATCTCGGCCTTCCATGCCGATTGAACAAGGTTTACGACGTCACCGGGCATGGGAATGTAGTCCAGCTCGAGCGCCATTTGCTCGCCGCTCTGGTAGGCCCAGCTGAAGAACTTGAGGACTTCCTTGGCTTTGTCGCCGTCGGCTTGAGCCTTGTGCATCAGGATAAATGTCGCGCCCGTGATCGGCCAGCTGTTCTTGCCCGGCTCATCGGTGAGAATCTCGTAGAAACCGGGGGCGTTCTTCCAATCGGCGCCGGCCGCGGCGGATTGAAAGGTCTTGTCGTTCGGGGCGACGAAGACGCCATCCTTGTTCTGCAGCAGCGTGTACGCCATCTTGTTCTGCTTGGCGTAGGCGTACTCGACGTAGCCGATCGCGCCTTTGATGCGTTGCACGAAGGAAGCCACGCCCTCATTGCCCTTGCCCCCTGAGCTCGTCGGCGCAGGCCAGGATACCGAAGCGTTGTTGCCGACCTTGTCTTTCCACTCGGCGCTGACTTTGGAGAGGTAGTTGGTGAAGATAAAGGTCGTACCGGAGCCGTCGGCACGATGTATCACTGTGATCGCCTGGTCGGGCAGCTTCAGATCACCGTTCAAGCCGGCGATCCGGGAATCGTTCCACTTGCTGATCTTTCCTAGATAGATGTCCGCAAGGAGTGCCCCGGTCAGTTTCATCCTGCCTGGCTGCACGCCATCGACGTTCACCACGGGCACTACGCCGCCCATGACCATCGGAAATTGAATGAGGCCATCCTTCGCGAGCTCGTCGGCCTTGAGCGGGGCGTCCGATGCGCCGAAGTCGACCGTCTTTGCGCGGATCTGCTTGATGCCGCCGCCCGAACCGATCGACTGATAGTTGAGCCCAATTCCCGTTTTCTGCTTGTAGGCTTCTGCCCACTTGGCGTAGATCGGATAGGGGAAGGTCGCGCCGGCTCCGGTGATGTCAGCGGCTAGGCTCGAATGGCTCGCCGCGCCCAGCGCGAGAGCGGATAGCGCGAGCAAACCGGTGCTCAGAAAGCGTATGACTTGCATGAAACCTCCCGATAGGAACTTCGGTGGGAAACGACGGAAAGCCCATGCATGGTATGCGGGCAGTATTTCAAAAATGTTACAGTCGGCGACGTGAGATGACAGCGAAATCATCAAGTAAATTCATGATCTTAAGGGTGACTCGCGTGCACTCGCGACCTGCGTTCTTGGGCTGCCTATCTGCATCGGTCAGAGCGTGTGCCGCAGGCTCCGCGCGCGATTGTCCGGGCGGCGGTTAGCCGGACTGCGCGGGCACATCGCTCCTGGAGGCGTGTCGTTCCGACCGCGGCAGCCGCCGTGTTTGCAACGACGGCCGCGAAAGCGCGCCGTAGCCGAAATTCGCGTTCGCCGACACGCTTCGCAATCACTTCCTTGCGAAATTCGTCGCCGCTCTTCGCGGCCGCGTTGTGCTCATTGCATTTCACAAGCGTCGCCGACATCGCTCCCGGATGTGATCGCAAAATTGCTCTGCACTTCGCAACCAGCGCAGCTCGCGAGCTCCCGTTCGCGTCGATCCAGCGCAATAGTTTCCGATCGAGAAGAGTTTGTGCGCGCGCCGCCGCGGTTTTGCCGCGAAATACTTCTTGCTGCTTTGCTTATTATGTGCAATGCTGCTGAAAATTTTTTCCTGCAGAGATGGAAATCTTGCAGAAGAAGCAGGATTAACGCGGAAAAAATAAATTTTCAGTTGCTCGGCGTGCCGAGCGACGCAAGGATTCGCTGCCGGGCTTGTCCCGACGGTCGAATCGCCCGCTGCAACTAGAACGGGCGCTGTGCTTGCTTCTTTAACTTTTGATGGAGGCTAGTGATGGCGAAGAAGAGAAAAGCCAAGAAAGCAGCG
>Ga0137409_10001256_pt1 | contig 27646 bp, 22 predicted proteins | sample CZODoug1_16funga_FD_122059 | JGI IMG/M metagenome (GOLD analysis project Ga0137409, IMG submission 122059) | Vadose zone soil fungal communities from Angelo Coast Range Reserve, California, USA - CZODoug1_16fungal (Hybrid Assembly) | ecosystem: Environmental > Terrestrial > Soil > Vadose zone...
TGCGCTCGCGGGAGCGGAGGCCGAGGAGTCGGGCGAGGTCGCGCGAGGGGGTGCGGACCTGGACGCGGCTCTCGACGGTGCGGGGCTCGCGGCCGAGGCCGGTCATGGCGTCGGTCCAGCTCGGGACCTCGCTGCGGTCGTCGGAGACGACGGGTCGGGTGACGACGGTGCCGCGGCCGCGGGTGGACTGGAGGTGGCCGCGGCGGGCGAGCTCGTGGAGGGCGCGCTTGATGGTGATGAGGCTGGCGCCGAACTCGCGGGCGAGGTCCTGCTGGGTGGGGAGGAGCTGGCCGGGGCGGAAGTCGCGGCGGATGCGCTCGAGGAGGCGGGCCTCGACCTGGGAGTAGAGGGTCGGGGCGGAGGGCTGACGCTCCAGCGGACTCATCCTTAAAAGATATATCATTATACTTTTAGAGTCAAGCGCTTTTTCGTCACGATCGACCCCTCTTGCGGCGTGGGAACACGGTGATCCACGGCGGGCTGGTCCTGATGAGGTTCGTGGCGGCCTGAGGGCCACCGGACGCCTTCGACCCCGGGGGGACCGGGCGGTCCGGAGGGGGGCCCGTCTCTGTCGCGGCGGGCCCGGGTCCGGTTTCCAGCGTTGAAAGAAAGCTGCCGGAAAGGTATTCTGGCCGGCGTACAGTAGTCGTCGGTCGAATTCGCGAGGATAGATTCAGGGGGCGAGTCATGGCGAAAGCATTCGGCCTTTTCCTCTCGTTGGCCCTCGGGGCGACGGCCGTCGCGCAGGACCCCAACGCGGTCTCGCAGCGGGACATCGATCAGGCGATCCGCAAGGGGTCGGAGTTCCTGAAGACCACCGCCGTCTCGTCGGCGGACTGGCTGCACCCCAACTGCGACGAGCTCATCCTCCTCACCCTGATCCACGCCGGCGTCCCCGAGGCGAACCCCAGGTTCGAAGAGTACCTCCGCCACTGCCTGCAGGCGCCGCTCGAGAAGACCTATAAGGTCGCGCTGCTGGCGATGTGTCTCGAGGAGCTGGACGCGTCGGGCTACCAGATGAAGATCGCCCAGTGCGCCGCCTTCCTCCTCGACAACCAGGCCGCCAACGGGCAGTGGAGCTACGGGAAGCCCGTCGACGTGAAGAACTACCCCTTCGTCGAGCGCGAGAAGAAGGTGGAGACGGGCGCCCGGCCCGCCGGCGCCCGGGAGTTCGGCCCCGCCGTCCGCGAGCACAAGAAGCCCTCCAAGTCGATCGCCGTCCCCCAGACCAAGCACGAGGGCGAGGCGGGCGACAACTCGAACTCCCAGTACGCCTCGCTCGGCCTGCGCGCCTGCTTCGACGCCAACATCAAGCTGCCCGCCGAGGCCCTGCACCTCGCCCGCAAGTGGTGGGTCGAGTCGCAGTGGCCGGACGAGGGCGACGGGGCCAAGGCCGGGAAGAATGCCGTCAACTCGGGCGGCGAGACGACCAGGATCCAGGGTTGGAGCTACAAGAAGTCCGGCGACGAGGGCCAGAAGGCGCCCTACCACGCCATGACCGCCGGCGCCGTCGGCGCGACGGTGATCTACGAGTACATGCTCGGCCGCGACTTCAAGAAGGACGCGGTGACGAAGGCCGGGGTCAACTGGCTGGCCAAGAACTACGCGATCAACGACAACCTCTATTACATGTACGCCCTCGAGCGCGCGGGCATGCTCTACGACACCGCCAAGTTCGGCGACCACGACTGGTACTGGGACGGCGCCAAGCACCTCGTGAAGACCCAGAAGGACGACGGCTCGTGGGGCAACAACGACAAGCCCGAAAAGAACACCTGGGACACCTGCTTCGCGATCCTCTTCCTCAAGAAGGCCACCCGCGGCGTGGTCTCGGTCGACCGGCGTTAGAAACGCCGGCCCCCGCGGTTACGGTATAGGAGAGGACGGAGGACGAGGATGCGGACGCTGGCGATCTTCCTGGGACTGGCCGCGGCCGCGCGGGCGCAGAGCGTCGATGAAACCAAGGTCGACCTGGCCATCAAGAAGGGCGTCGAGTTCCTCCGCACGGCGAAGTCGCCGGACTTCCACAACGGCTACAAGAACTCCGACGTCCTCATCCTCTGGACCTTCATCCACGCGGGCGTCGCGCAGGACGACGCGAAGTTCAAGACCCTCCTCGACAGCGTGATGTCCGAGCCGCTCGAGAAAACCTACAAGGTCGCCCTCACCGCGATGTGCCTCGAGGAGATCGACCGCATCAAGTACCAGGAGAAGATCGCCCAGTGCGCGCAGTTCCTGGTCGACAACCAGTGCCGGAACGGCCAGTGGAGCTACGGGAGCCCGACCGAGTTCATCAAGGAGGTCAAGGTTCCCAGCGCCCCGAAGGCCGTCGCCTCCGGCGGCGGCGCCGCGTCCGGGCCGGGCATGACGGTCGCCAAGGACGGCAAACCCAAGATCGTCCAGCATGTCGCCGTGAAGAAGATGAAGGACGGCCCCGAGAGCGGCGACAACTCGAACACCCAGTATGCCGCGCTCGGCCTCCGCGCCTGCTTCGACTCCGGCGTGACGCTCCCCGAGGGGGTGGTGCTCCTGGCCGTCAAGTGGTGGCGTGAGAGCCAGTTCAAGGACCCGAAGAAGGACGAGAAGAAGGCCGTCGCCTCCGGCGGGACCGCGATCAGCGGCAAGGTCGAGGGCTGGAACTACAAGGACGAGAACGCGCAGGCGGACAAGCCGCCCTATCACAGCATGACCGCGGGCGGCGTCGGCTCCCTCGTGATCTACGACTACATGCTCGACCGGAAGTGGAAGGACGACTCGTTCGTGAAGGGCGGCATGAACTGGCTGACCGTGCACTTCGAAGTGCCGGCCTGGAACACCTATTACCTGTACGGGCTCGAGCGGGCGGCCATCCTCTTCGGCACCGAGAAGATCGCCGACCGCTTCTGGTACGCCGAGGGGGCGAACGCCCTGATCAGCGCCCAGGCGGCCGACGGTTCGTGGGGCAAGGACACCGACTGGTTCAACACCACCTGGGACACCTGCTTTTCGGTGCTCTTCCTGCGGCGGGCCACGCGCGCCCTGGTGGTCACCGGCGACAGCCGGCTGAAGAAGTAGGCGAAACTCCGCCGCTCCGCCGGGTGTTTCATCCACTGAGCATCCTTGCGAGGATTGGAGGGGATCGATGAAGTCCGCGACAGTGATTCTGTCTTTCCTGCTGGCGGCCGCCGCCGCGCAGGCCCAGGACCAGGCCAAGATCGACATCGCGATCCGCAAGGGCTGCGAGTTCCTCAAGACCGCCGAATCGCCCCCGCATCCGCATTCCAAGGCGACCCATTCCGACGAGCTGATCCTGTACACGCTCATCATCGGCGACGTCCCCGTCACGAACCCCAAGGTCAAGTCGATGCTGGAGCGCGTCACGACCGAGGAGCCGTACCAGACCTACAAGGTCGCGCTTCAGGCGATGGCGCTCGAGGAGATCGACCGCGTCAAATATCAGCCCCGCATCGCCTTCTGCGCGCAGCACCTCATCGACAACGAGTGCACGAACGGGCAGTGGTCGTACGGGAATCCGACGATCGCGCCGAAGGACGTGCCCACGGGGGTGGCGTCGGACGACAAGCCCGAGAAGGCGAAGCCGGTGACGGGGACGCGCGACTTCGGGACGGCCGAGAAGGTGAAGCCCAAGGTCACGCGCCGGATCCCGATCAAGAAGCAGAAGGACGGACCCGCATCGGGCGACAACTCGAACACGCAGTACGCGTCGCTCGGCCTGCGCGCCTGCTACGACGCGGGCATCGTCATCCCCGAGGAGTCCACCCAGCTGGCCTACCGCTGGCTGATCGAGAGCATGCATCCGGCGGAAGGCGACGACAAGGCCGGGAAGGGCGCGGTGGTGTCGGGCGGCGAAACCCCCGGCAAGCCCTCGGGCTGGGCCTACAAGGGCGCCGACGAGGGCAAGCCCTACGGCTCCATGACGGCCGGGGCGATCGGCGCGCTGACCATCTACGACTACATGCACAAGAAGGACTGGAAGAAGGACCAGAACGTGAAGAACGGCCTGGCCTGGCTGAACGCGCACTGGTCGGCCACGACGAACCCGGGCCGCGGCAACGCCTGGTCGCTGTACTACCTCTATGGCGTCGAGCGCGCCGGCGTCCTCTCCGGGACGGACAAGATCGGCGACCACGACTGGTACGTCGAAGGGGCCAAGTACCTGCTTTCGACCCAGGCCGCGGACGGCTCGTGGACGGTGAGCGGCGGCGAGCACACGACCTGGGACACCTGCTTCGCGATCCTGTTCCTGAAGAAGGCGACGAAGCCTCTCGTGGCGTCGACGGACAAGCGCTGAGGGCGGCGGCGGGCCACGGGGCTCTGGTCCCCGGGGGCCCGGAGACTCTATAATCCCGCCCCGGTGCACGCCTACCTCCGGACGCGGCTCGGCTTCCAGATGTTCCTCGCCGGCGCCGTCAACGGCGCCTGGCAACCCGTCCTGGCCCCCTACCTCAAGCAGATGGGCCTGGGCGAATTCCAGATCGCCGTCTGCCTGGCCACGGCCCCGGTCGCGACGATGATCGCGCCGCTCGCGGCGGGGCAGGCCGCGGACCGCTGGTTCGCGTCGGAGCGCCTGGTGGCGCTGCTCAGCCTGGGGACCGGGCTCCTGATGCTCGCCGCGCGGCCGCTGGTGGGCTTCCTCCCCTTTGCGGGCGCCTTCTTCGCCACGATGCTGGTGGCAGCGCCGCTCATCCCGATGTCGACGTCCCTCGCGCTGCAGAACCTGCCCGACGGGGCCCGCGATTTCCCGGTGGTGCGGGCCTGCATGACGACGGGCCACGTCGCCGGCGCGAATCTCCTGTCGCTCTGGCTCTGGCTGACCCACCGCGGGTTCGCGGACTCGCTGGCCGTCGCCGGGATCCTGGCGCTCCTGAACGCGGCCTATACGCTGACGCTCCCGAACACGCCGCCGCGGCGGGATGCGGCCGGGCCGAGCGCCGCGGGCAAGGCGCTCGGAATGTTGCGCGATCCGGGCTTCGCGCTCCTCGTCGTGCTGCTCTTCTGCGTTAATCTCTTCGGCACGTCCTACTATGCCCGCGGCCCGCTCTTCCTCCTCGGCGAGGGGGTGTCGAAGGAGGGCCTCTCCGCGCTGATGAGCCTCGGCCAGGTCACGGAGATCTTCGTCGTCCTCCTCCTTCCCTGGATCTACGGCCGCTGGGGCGCGAAGGGGACGATCGCGACGGGCATCGCGGCCTGGTCGGTCCGCTATTTCCTCTGGTCCCTCGGAAGCCCCTTCGCCGCGCTGGTGGCGGCGGTCGCGATCCATGGCGTCTGCTTTGCCTGCGCCCGCATCGCAGCGACGATCTATGTCGACCGCATCAGCCCGCGGGACGCCCGGGCGAGCGCGCAGAGCCTGCTCAGCCTGACCGTGGACGGCAGCGGCAACCTGCTCGGGAACTTCCTGATCGGGGCGGTGGTGACGCGCCATACGGTCGCGGGCGCGGTGGACTGGCGCTCGGTGTGGCTGGTGCCCGCCGCCGGCTGCGCGGCGGTGCTGGTCGTCTTTCTGGCCGCGTTTCGTCCCCGTCCGATCCAGGCCTCCTGAAAGTTCCCGATCCCGCCGGAATTCCGCGAACCTTTGCCGGGAGCCCCTGTTTAAGCGGGCGAAGGAGACGCTGACTTCCATGATGACCGCGACGCCCCGAAGCTGGAAACGACCCGGCTCCAGGTGCAGCCTGGGGTTGATGTCGTATTGCCCGCTCGTCGCGGTCCTATTCCTCGGAGGGTCGAATCCGTCCCAGGATCAGCGGGCCGCTGAAGAGCGGATCGAGCGCGGGGTGGCGCCATGAGCTGACCTGAAAACCGTACTTCGTCCAAAACCCCGCGCTCGCAAGGGCGCGGGGTTTTTTTGTTTTCTCGATCCGCCGCCATCGGGTCCGCCCGGGGGCGAATCGAGGAGCTTTGTGACAATCGGGCCGGAAATGAAGAGCGCGGAGGGAGCGCGGGCGGAGAGACTCCGTCCCGGCTCCCTCCGCGCTCGCGGAATATCTCCACTTGCGCTCTTAGCTCAAGAGCAGAGCGCCGGTCTTCCAAACCGGTGATGCGGGTGCGATTCCCGCAGGGCGCACCAGACAGCAAACGGCGGACAGGAATCGGGATACGGGGGCCGCGGTCCAGCGACCAGGGAGGTCTCCAAAACCACCCGGCGGGGTGCGACCCCTCGGCGGCCCGCCATCCGGCTGCGCAGGCCGATGCGGGGGCTGCGGCGTGATCCAAAGATTCATCGGGTCTCGAGGCCGAAGCCGTGGAGGCGCCGCCTTGTCAAGGCGGAGGAAACGGGTGCGACTCCCGTCGGGACCGCCATTGCCGAGCACTCTGTAGCGGTACGGAGACGACGCTCTGAACGTCGGAGCTGCAGGTTCGACTCCTGCCTCGGCAGCCACGCAGTCCGGGTGTATCGGTCGCACGTCACGCTGAAGACGTGAAGGGCGGAGTTCAATTCTCCGGGACTGCGCCAGACAACGTTCCCCGGGCCCATCGTCCAACAGCAGGATGCCGCCCCCGCACAGCGGCGATCAGGGTGCGAATCCCTGTGGGTCCACCACCCTTTCCGGGCGCGCTCCCGAGTGGGATCGGAAGCAGGCCGTAACCCTGTTGTCCTTGAGACTAGGGGGTTCGATTCCTCACGCGCCCACCATCCGCCTTCGCTCGCCCGAGGAGAGCCAAAGGCGGATGCCCCGCCGAAGCGGGATCCCAAGAGGCGCGAAGGCGGGCTGTCCGGCGCGGCGAGCTTCGGCGGGATCCCCAATTCCGGGCGCGTAGGTCAACGGTAGACCGTGATCCCGACGCGATCAAAGTGCTGGTTCGACTCCAGCCGTGCCCACCCCTCCTCGCCGCCGACTCGGAAGGTTCGGGCATGCGGCAGGCCCACCCCGCTCGAAACGGGACAGGCATCGACAGGTGTCTTGGGAGTTCGACTCTCCCACCTTCCTCCACTTCGACTCCGCACGGAGAGGTGCGGCGAACGGTAAGCCGCCGCGGTGCTAACGCGGTGCCTTTCGGGGCATGCAGGTTCGACTCCTGTCCTCTCCTCCAGCTTGATCCGCGTCCCCCCGCAGCCAGGCCTTGCGCTTCGGCTCCGGGAAGCGCTCGATTGCGTAGCGCAGCATGGTCCGCGGCATCCTCCGGTGATGCCGGCGCAGGAACGTCTCGAGCGCGGCCACGTCGCGCTTGCCCACTTCCCGCAGCATCCAGCCCGTCGCCTTGTGCATCAGGTCCTCTTCGTCGGCGAGCAGCGCCGCGGCCACCGCCAGCGTGTCGCCGAAGCGGCCCGCGCGGATGGAGTGGAACGTCGACACGATCGCGATGCGTCGCGTCCAGAGGTGCGTCGATCGGGCCCAACGCAGCAGCTGCGCGCGGCCGACTTGCTGCGCTCCCACGATATGTTCCGCGGAGGCGTCGACCAGGTCCCAGTTGTTGATGCGGTTGAAGTGTTTCACGTAGAGCCGGAAGACCCGGTCGCGGTCCTTCGGGTACCGCTCGACCAGGAGCAGCAGGGCCAGCAGGCGCTCTTCGTGGATCGGAGAGCGGAGGAGGCCGGAGACGACGGCGTCGTCCGCCGGATGAAAACGGCGGATCAGGGAACGGATCTGAGGAACGGTGAGGCCGACGAAGACGTCTCCCTCGCCATATTCCCCGGGCCCGGTCTTGAAGAAGCCCTGCAAGCCGGCAGCGCGTTTCGGGTCGGCGAGGGCCCGGACCGCCTTCTGGACTTCAGCAATCCTGTTCATGGGTGAGTGGCGAATCAGCAAACGCGGCGGTCCGCAAAACCGCCACAGCGGGGGCAGCACCCGCCTCGCCCTCCATCGGCCGGCGTAGGTCAACAGGAGACTGCTTGTTTCGTAAACAGGCGATGCGAGTGCGATTCTCGCCGTCGGCTCCAAATCTTTGTGGGGTCGGGTAACGGTAGCCCGCCTGCCTGTTAAGCAGGAACGGTGTGGGTTCGAGTCCCACCCCCACAGCCACTATTCCGCCCAGACCTTTCCGTTCGGGAACTCGTGGGCGTCCAGCGATTCGGGCTTCATGCGGATCGAGTAACCGGGCGCCGTCGGGGTCAGATAGCGGCCCTGACGGATCACGACCGGATCGAAGAAGTGCTCGTGCAGGTGGTCGACGTACTCCAGGATCCGGTTCTCCAGCGTGGGCGCGATGCAGACGTAATCGATCAGAACCAGGTGCTGCACGAACTCGCAGAGGCCGACGCCGCCCGCGTGCGGGCAGACGGGGACGCCGAACTTCGCGCACATCAGCATGACGGCGAGGATCTCATTGACGCCGCCGAGCCGGCAGCTGTCGACCTGGCAGAACTTGATCGCGTCGGCCTGGAGCAGCTGCTTGAAGATGACGCGGTTCTGGCAGGCTTCGCCGGTCGCGACGCCGATCGGCGCGATCGCCTTGGCGATCGTCGCGTGGCCCAGGACGTCGTCCGGGCTGGTCGGCTCCTCGATCCACCACGGGTCGAAGCGCGCGAGCTCCTTCATCCAGCGGATGGCCTCGTCGACGTCCCACTTCTGGTTCGCGTCGACCATGAGCTTCCGCGACGGGCCGATCTCCTCGCGGACGATCGTGAGCCGGCGGAGATCGTCCTTCAGGTCGCCGCCGACCTTCATCTTGAAATGGTTCCATCCGCCCGCCATGCCCTCGCGGCAGAGGCGGCGGATCTTGGCGTCGTCGTAGCCGAGCCAGCCCGCGGACGTCGTGTAGGCCGGATATCCGTCGCGTAGCATCTCGGCCTCGCGCGCGGCGCGGGTGGGCGCGTTCCTCCGCAGGATCGCCAGCGCCTCCTCGGGCGTGAGGGCGTCGGTGATGTAGTGGAAGTCGATGAGCGACACGAACTGCTCCGGGGTCAGGTCGGCCGCGAGTTTCCAGACGGGCTTGTTTTCCGACCGGGCCCAGAGGTCCCAGATCGCGTTGATGACGGCGGCGAGCGAGATGTGGGCGACGCCCTTTTCGGGGCCGAGCCAGCGCAGCTGGCTGTCCTGGGTCAGGCGGCGCCAGAACGCGCCCATGTCCCTGGTGATCGACTCGAGGGTCTTTCCGACGAGCAGCGGCTTGAGAGCGCGGATCATCGCGACGCAAACCTCGGTGCCTCGCCCGCAGGTGAAGGTCAGGCCGTAGCCTTCGAGGCCTTTCGGGCTGTCGGTCTTGAGGACGACATATGCCGCGGAGTAGTCGGGGTCGACGTTCATGGCGTCGGAGCCGTCGAGGTGCTTCGACGTGGGGAATCGGATGTCGCGCGCGACGACGTCGGTGATGGTGATCGCCATACGGAGTTCCTTACGGGTGGAGCGCCCTGTGATAACGGCTTTTGAGGCGTCCGTCCAGAAAATCGCGCCCCCGGGAGGGTGCCGGCGGGGGGACCAACTTTGCCCTTATCGTCTAACGGCTCAGGATGCCGCCCTCTCAAGGCGGAGATGCGGGTTCAACTCCCGCTGAGGGTGCCAATTCGACTCGCCCTGCGGGCGCTGCGGGTCCGCAGGGGCTCGCACCGTGCAGGCAGCGGGGATTGGGGATGGGAGCGAGCTCCGAAGTCATCCCTCATTCCCTATTCTCCATTCCGGGATTCTTCCCGGGGATGTGGTGTAAGAGCAGCATCGTGGTCTTTCAAGCCGCGAGTCCCGGTGCGAATCCGGGCATCCCTTCCAGCGGGCTCCGCCCCCGAACGCTTTAGCAGATGAGCAGCGGTTTTTTAAGCCGTGGAATCAGGTGCGATTCCTGACGGGGGCACCCGCCGGCGACGACGTCAACCCTCCCCCCCCCCGAAGCTTTAGCAGATGAGCAGCGGTCTCTTAAGCCGCAGAATCAGGTGCGATCCCTGACGGGGGGACCAATCTTGGAAAACTTCGCGGACTGCAAGCTCACGGCCGCCGTCGCGGCGGTCTCGGAGCCTCTCCGGTCCGCGATAACCTTTTCCCATCCGGTTCCGTGGCGCAATCAGCAGACGCGGCCGCCTCAAGAGCGGCTGATCCTTCGGGATCCTCTGGAGGTGCGACTCCTCCCGGAACCACCAATCCGGGCCCGTGGTGGAACCAGCAGACACGACCGTCTCAGAAGCGGTCGCCCATCGGGCGTGCAGGTGCAACTCCTGCCGGGCCCACCAACATCCTTCTGCGGGAGGGCAGGCGCAGTCGCCTCGCGTGTCTCATAAGCACGCAAGCTCCGTGCAACTCGGAGTCCCGCATCCAATATCCGTCCGGTTCTTCCAACAGCAGGATGCCTCGCTCACATCGAGGCGATGGGGGTGCAATTCCCTCACCGGGCATGCGATCGTGGTGGAATCCGGTAGACACACCCGGTTGAGGGCCGGGCGCCGCAAGGCATGGAGGTTCGAGTCCTCCCGGTCGCACCAACGGAGACATGGGGAGGCAGCGCCCCACCTGTTTCGGGAACAGGCAAAGGCTCAGTGCAAGTCTGGGGTCTCCGACCAAAATTCTCCCGGTCCCCGACCAGGCCGCGTCCGGGGGACCGCGGCCGTGAAGCTCAACCGGAGGCAAAACGGGCGGCCCTCGGGGTCCCCGCACGCGTGCCGCGCGCCCGGCGGCCCGGGTGGGCCTTCGAATCCCCCGATTTCAATCGTCCCGGTGGTGTAGCAGACCGCATGCCCGCGTCCGAAGCGGGAGGGGAAGGCGCGACTCCTTCCCGGGACGCCAGACCCCCGTGGTGTATCAGATGGCATCCGACGCTACGAACGTCGAGGGCAGGGTGCGACTCCCTGCGGGGGTTCCACTTCCCGCGCTTCGTTTCCGGCCCGATCCTTTCGAGGGGATCATGAACGGCGACTTCGTCCTGCAGCGGCCGACGCTCGTGCTGAACAAGCGCTGGGCGCCGATCCGCACCGCCCCGGTCCAGGAGGCCATCGGCCTCGTGGCCAAGGGGTCGGCCCTCATCCTGGAGCCGGGCTCGTTCGCGACCCACGACCTGGCGTCGTGGAACGATGCGAGCCGCGCGAAGCTCCGCTTCGGCGACGCGGTCATCCGCTCGCCGCGCCTGGCGCTCGTGCCGCCGGAGGTGATCGTGCTCACGACGTACGAGGGCCCGGGGGGACGCTCCGTCGTGTTCTCGCGCAAGAACCTCTTCAAGCGCGACCGCTACACGTGCCAGTACTGCGGACTCCAGCCGGGACCGGAGGAGCTCACGGTCGACCACGTCACGCCGCGCAGTCGCGGCGGAACGTCGACGTGGGAGAACTGCGTCCTGGCCTGCGTGGAGTGCAACAAGCGGAAGGCCGACCGGACGCCGGCGCAGGCGGGTCTCCGGCTGCGGAAGGCGCCGAAGAAGCCGTCCTGGAAGGCCCTGGTCCAGGTCCCCGCCCGCGAGCGCCGGGAGTCCTGGGAGATGTTCCTGAGCCGGGCGTACTGGGAAGTCGAGCTCGATCCGTGAACCGCCTTGCGGGGTCCATGACGGAGGGGTAAAATCCTCCGTCATGAGACTCTGCCTTGCCCTGCTCCTGCTCTGTCCCGCGCAGGAAAGCGGCGCGGTCAGCGGCAAGGTGTCCTCCACGGAGGGGGCCGCCCAGAAGAAGCTGCGGGAAAAAGTCAGCCGATATGCCGGTCCCGGGGTGGCCAACCACAAACCCGCCGATCCCTCCCCCGCGGTCGTCTGGCTCGAAGGCGCCGCGCCCGCGAAAATGGACGCGAAGACCCTCGACGTCCGCCAGGAAGGGATCGAATTCCGTCCGCGCATCCTGGCGGTTCCGCTCGGCTCGACGGTGAAGTTCCCGAACGGCGACGACGTCTTCCACAACGTCTTCTCCTACTCCAAGGCCGAACGCTTCGACCTCGGCAAGTACCCGAAGGGGGAGTCGAAGAGCGTGGAGTTCAAGACGAAGGGGCTCATCGACGTGCGCTGCGAGGTGCACGATCACATGCGCTGCTACATCCATATCTTCGATCATCCGTACTACGCGATCGCCGGCGAGGACGGCAGCTACCGGATCCCCAACGTGCCCCCGGGCAAGTACACGCTCGTGGCCTGGAAGGAGTTCTTCGACCCCGTCCGCCAGGAGATCGAGGTGAAGGCCGGCGGCGCGCAGGTCGATTTCAGCCTCTCCCGCCTCCTGGACCGTCCCGCCGACGCGGTCGTCGGCGCGGCCTGCTGCGACGCCCGGTGAAATTCAGAACCAAGATCTTCCTGGCCATCATCCTCCCGTCCTCCGCTCTCGTCGCGGTGGCGGTGGGCACGGCCATGGCGAACATTTCGGCCCGCTACGAGGAATCCGCCGAGGGTCTCCTGGACCGCACGCACAAGGCGTTCGAAGGGACGCTGAAGGAACAGCTCAATCAGCTCAAGAATCTCAGCAAGTCCTTCAAGGGGGCGCGCTTCGACGCGGCGATCTCCGAAGCCGTCCTCAGCGGCGACATGGTCACGCTTCGCAAGGAGCTGGAATACCAGTTTGAGCTCGTCGGGCAGGTGCCTTCTTTCTATGAGCTCCGCGACACGGGCGACAAGGTGCTGCTGCGGAAGAGCGTGGACGGGCCCGGCAAGCCGGGTCCGGCTCAGAAATGGAAGGATTCCGAGAAGGCGCTGACGGAGTTCGACGGCCAGCCCTTTCTGGCCATCCGCTTCGAGCATGAGCGCGGGACCCTGGTGATCGGGAATGCGATGACGCCGACCCTGGACAGCCTGAAGGAAAGCTTCGCCATCGACCTGGTCCTGGTTGGACCTTCGGGTCCCGTCTACTCCTCCCGGAAGGACTGGCGGCCGGAAATGGGGACCGAGGGAACGGTCTATATCGGGAAGGACCGCTTTCTCGCGGTCAAGGGCGCCCCGGCATTCTCCGAGCTGGTCCCGGTGATCTTCATGGCCGACATGAGCGTCGTCGACAAGGAGCGGAGGGGGGCCCTGGTCATGGGCTTCGGCGGACTCGCGGTCGCCCTCCTGGTCGCGTCCCTGGTCAGCATCCTGGTTTCCCGCGGGATGTCGAAGCCCATCGAGACGCTCATGGAAGCCTCCCGCAAGATCGCCGCCGGCGACTATAAGGTCGTCGTCCAGGTCGGGACCCGCGACGAGATCGGCCGCCTGGGCGCCGCGTTCAACGAAATGACCGACGGCCTGCGGAAGCGGCAGGAGATCATGGATAAGACCCTGTCGCGCGACGTCGCCGAGGAGTTTCTGAAAGGGACGGACCGGCGACCGGACCGCCGCGTGGTGACCATCATCTTCATGGACATCCGGGGATATACGAGCGGCACGGAGGGGATGGATCCGGCGGACGTCGTCGTCATGCTGAACGAGCTGATGGACCTGCTCTCGGGGGCGATCGTCCGGAACGGCGGCATCGTGAACAAGTTCCTGGGCGACGGCCTGATGGCGATGTTCGGCGCGCCCAAGCCGCTCGAGGGCCATGCCCTCCGGGCCGTGCGCGCGGGTCTCGAGATGCAGAAGTGGATGGCGCGCTGGAACGACCGCCGCATCGCGCGCGGACTGCCGGCCTTCTTCAGCGGCATCGGGATCAACACCGGCATCGCGATGTGCGGGAAGGTCGGCGCGCAGGACCGCATGGAGTACACGCTGATCGGCGAAGAGGTGAACCTCGCGTCGCGGATCTGCGGCAAGGCGGCACCGAAGCAGGTGCTGGTGACGAAGCAGACCTGGGACCTGGTCAAGGACGTGATGAAGGGCCGGGAGCTGGACCCCGTGAACGTGAAAGGCCTCAGCTATCCCATCAAGGTGTTCGAGGTGACCGAATGATCGCGCTTGCGCTCTGCCTGGGGCTCGCCCTGCAGGATGAACCTGCGGGGGCCTTCGACTGGGCGCGCGCCCTGGACGATCTGGACCTCTCCGTGCAGTGGGGAGACTTCAGCGCGGAGCTGACCGGCGCGCTGGAAGTGGACCTCCTCGCCTTCAACCAGGAGGCACCCGGGACGACGCTCGAGGACCCCGTCCTCCGCTCGAATCACTACCAGAGGACCCGGGTGGAGGACGGCCCCGAGGGGCTGGCGCGCTTCAGCCTCTTCCTCGACGGCCGCTTCCAGAACTGGCTGACCTACGAGGTGGAGGGCCGCGTCGACCGGGGCGAGCCCGCCGAGTCGGGCGAGGCGGTGGGGGCGCGGCTCGAGCAGTACTGGATCCGTGGCACCCTTCCGGATTCGCTGCTCCTCAATCTGGAGCTCGGAAAGTTCGCGGCCCCCGTCGGCAATTTCATCCCGCGCAGTTCGGCGCGCAGGAATCCGCTGACCACGTTCCCCCTGGTCTACGACCAGGTCACGACCTTCATGAAGAAAAGCGACACTCCCGCGACCGTGCTGGGCCGGCGCGACCGGCCGGCCGTCAAGGACTGGCGCGTCCCCATCTACCGCGAGCTGTACGGCGTGGGGGGCATGCTCTTCGGCACCTGGAACAACCTGACGTATTCCTTCGCCGTCATGAACACCGCGCCCGCGTCGTGGGTCTTCCAGTGGCCCCTGCACGCCTCCGACTTCCGGGATCCGAACTGTTACCTCCACCTGGGCTACGTCGTGGACGCGAGCCTGACGGTGGGCGCGTCCCTGTCGCGCGGTCCCTACGACCGGCACGACGCCGGCGGCATTCCGGCAGGGAGGGACACCGGCGACTTTCCCCAGACGCTGGCGGGCGTCGACGTCCAGTACGCGATCGGCGCGGTCGAGATTTGCGCGGAGGCCTATTGGACGCGGATCAAGGCGCCGCTCATCGACGACCTGGACCTCTGTTCGTGGTACGCGGAGGTGAAGTATACGTTCCTGCCCGGGCTGTTCGGCGCTCTGCGCGTGGCGCAGATGATCTTCGGGGAGATCGACGACGCGGCGGGGGTCTCGCACCAGTGGGACCGCAACCTGACGCGGGTGGAGTTCGGCGGGGGATACTTTTTCACGCGGAATTTCTTCCTCAAGGGGACGATGCAGCTGAGCTACACCATGGGGGGGCGGGAGCCGCACGACAACATGTTCATGGCGCAGATCGGCCTGACGTTCTGATCCCGATTTTTCGCCCCATGTGGAATGGGGCGGCTACAATTCCGTAACCAACATTTCGAACAGGGAGGATTCATGCGCGTCCTGACCCGTGGAGACCTGGACGGGCTCACCAGCGCCGTCTTCATCAGCCTCGTCGAGAAGGTCACCGAAGTGAAGTTCGCCCACCCCAAGGACGTCCAGGACGGGAAGGTCCCCTGCGACGCCGAGGACGTGGTCGTCAACCTGCCTTATGTCCCCGGCTGCGGCCTCTGGTTCGACCACCACGTCTCCGAAAAGGGGAAGCTGGCGGGCATCGGCCAGTTCAAGGGCGCGTTCGAGGTCGCTCCGAGCGCGGCCCGCGTCGTCGCGAACTACTACAAGAGCCCCGAGTTCAAGAAGTACGACGTCATGCTCAAGGCGACCGACAAGCTCGACGCCGCCAAGCTGACGAAGAAGGACGTCACGGAGCCGAAGGGCTGGATCCTGCTGGGCTACACGATCGACCCGCGCACCGGGCTCGGCCCCGAGTTTCAGAAGTACTTCCGCTGGCTGGTGGAATACGTCAAGGAAGTCCCGCTCGCAAAGATCCTCAAGCACCCCGAGGTGAAGAAGCGGGCGGACCGGGTCCTCAAGGAGCAGGTCGCGTATAAGAAGCTTCTCAAGGCGCACTCCAAGGCGGACGGCACCGTCATCGTGACCGACCTCCGCAACGTCAAAGCCGAGGTGGTCGGCAACCGCTTCCTGGTCTACACGATGTATCCCAAGTGCAACGTGGAGGTCCGCGTCTTCCGCGGCAAGGGGGGCGAGACCGTCAACTGCGCGATCGGGCACTCGATCTTCAATCGCACCTGCAAGGTGAGCGCGGGCGATCTCTGCGCCTCGTACGGCGGCGGCGGCCATTTCGGCGCGGGTACCTGCCAGCTGCCCCTCGCGACGGCCGAGGCCCAGGTCCAGGAGATCATCGCGAAGCTGAAGCAGAAGTAGCCGGAGGAGGTCGATCCGTGAACCCCGGGTACCGGGCCATCGCCCGGGTTCTCTGCGCCGCGCTGCTGCTCTCCGCCCTGGGCTGCGCCGGCGGCGTGGAGCGGGCCGAGCACGAACGCCAGTTCCTCTATCCCGGGATGACGATGCAGGAGGTCGCGGATCAACTCGGGGAGCCGAGCCAGATCATCCAGGGCGACCCCGGCACGGAGACCGCCTGGATCTACCGCTATGAGGGAGGGCCGGGCGCGGCGGCCACGGTGTTCCTAGTGATCTTTTTCGTCCTCGTCATTGCCGCCCTGGCGCTGGGCGGGGGTGGCGGGAGCATCAGCGGCGGGGGAGGGGGCGGCGGCGGTCCGCCCTGCCAGATCCGGCTGCGCTTCGATCCCGACGGACGCCTGCGCGACGTCTCCCCGCCGCATCCGGTGCCCGGCACGTAGTCAATACAGCAGGACTTTTTTCCGCGCGGCCTTGAACGCGTCGAGGTCCGCCTGCCACGAGCGCTCGATCTCCTCGACCGGCCTGCCCGCCTTCAGGTCCGTCTCGATCGACCGCAATCCGATCATCCCGCAGCTCTTCCCGAAGCTGAAGTTCTTCGGGTGAAGGCGGCATAGGGCGTCGAGGACGTGGAGCGACGCGGCCACCGGCCGGAACGCGGCGCGGTCGGCGATCTCGACTTCGAAGCCGGCGCAGGCTTGGTCGGTGTGGGGGTACAGGGGCATCCCAGGCTGCTTCGCGGGGGTGAAGGTCACGGGCTTCCAGCGCACGCCGGGAAGCCTGCGGGACTCCAGTTCGCGGCAGAGCGCGGGGCCGTCGATCCACGGCGCGCCGTACCAGACGAACGGATGGTCGGTGCCGCGTCCGACCGAGAGGTTCGTGCCCTCCAGCGCTCCGAGCCCCGGGTACGCGATCGCCGCGGCCGTCGAGCGCAGGTTCGGCGACGGATTCACCCAGGGAAGCCCGGTGTCGTCGAAGGTCATCGACCGGGTCCAACCCGACATCTTCGTCACCTCGAGCCGGCAGCCGATCCTGAACTCGGTGTTATAGAGCCGGGCGAGCTCCCCGAGCGTCATGCCGTGCCGCGTCGGCAGCGCGAAGTATCCGATGAAATTGCCGCGCAGTCCTTCCTCGAGGACCGGGCCCTCGACCAGGTCACCGCCGATCGCGTTGGGGCGGTCGAGCACGAGGAGGGCCTTCTCGTTCTCCTTCGCCGCTTCCATGACGAGCGCGAGCGTGGTGCAGTAGGTGTAGTACCGCGCGCCGACGTCCTGGATGTCGAAGACGAGGAGGTCGACGTCGCGGAGCATCTCGGGGGTGGGCTTCCGCGTCTTCCCGTAGAGGCTGTGGACCGGCAGGCCGGACTTCTCGTCCTTCCCGCCGGAGACGTTTTCGTCCGCGAGGCCCCGGAGGCCGTGCTCGGGGCTGAAGAGGGCAGTCACCGTGAAGCCCTTGCCGGCGCAGAGGAGGTCGATGATCGACGTCCGCCGCGAGTCGATGCCGCTGTGGTTGGTGACGATGCCGACGCGCTTCCCCTGGAGCGGCGCGAATCCGCCGCGGACAAGCTCTTCCAGGCCGCTGCGGACCGGTTCCGCGGGCGGGAGCGCGAGCAGGAACGCCGCCAGCAGGCGGAGCGCCATTATCCGCCGCCGACCTCCGCGCGCTCCTCGGTCCACGACGCCTCGGGGGCCAGGGACCCCGGCTGCACGACCGTGCAGCTGTACACGATCACGTCGTGGACGGCGCCGGCCAGGTCGATCGCGTGCTGGGGAAAGGTCGCGATCGGAAGGAAGCCGGCCGCGTCGAAGAGGTCCCGCGCGTCCGTCTGGACGTCGAGGACGGACGCGTTCAGGATCGCGACGCCGATCTCGGGCGCGATCCGGACGAACTCCTGGACCAGCATGAGGGCCAGGCCGCGTCCGCGATAGTCGGGATCGAGCGCGATGCGGATCTCGGAGACGTGGCGCGACCAGCCGCGCCGGTCGCGGTGCAGGGTCGCGTCCGCGATCACGCGGGGCCCGTCGAGCACCAGCATGGGGAGGATGTTCGAGTAGTCGAGGTTCTGGATCCAGCCCTTGATGACGTCGGCCCGCGTCACGTTCTCTTTGAACAGCTGCCGCTCGTCGACCGGGATGCGTTTGAAAAGGCCGGAGAGCGCCGTTTCGTCGTCGGCCCGCATGGGACGGATTTCCAGGCCCCCGTCGAAGCTCCTGGGGTATCGCGAGAGAAGGTCCTGCATGAGTTCCCCTCCTACCTACCTATCCAGGTTCGCAGACCCCACCATAGTCCTTTCACTCCGCGGGTGCAATTGACTTGTCATGAAGGCGCTGCTAAGATCCGCGGCCATGTCCCGGGACTTCCTGCAGAAATCGCGTCGCGTCGTCGTCAAGGCGGGGACCCGTTCCCTCCTCGACGAGGGTCAGAAGCCCGATCTCGTGATGATCCGCCGCCTGCTGGAGGAGATCGTCGCGCTGCGGGCCGAGGGGCGCAGCGTGATCTTCGTCTCCTCCGGGGCGATCGGCACCGGGCTGGGCCCGCTGGGGTTCACGAAGCGTCCGGACTCGATCGAGGAGCTGCAGGCGGCGGCGGCCGTCGGCCAGTCGAAGTTGATGCAGGTCTACAATGCGATCCTGGAGCCGATGGGCTACTCGGTCGCCCAGATCCTGCTCACCCACGAGGATTTTCAGGACCGCCGTCGCTACCTCAACCTGCGCAACGTCATGGGCGTGCTCGAGGGGCGCCAGGCGCTGCCGGTCATCAACGAGAATGACACGGTCGGCGTCGACGAGATCAAGTTCGGCGACAACGACATCCTCGCGGGCCTGGTGGCCAACGCGGTGGACGCGGAGGTGACGATCCTGCTCTCGGACGTCGACGGCTTCCTGATGGACGGCAAGGTCCAGTCGGAGGTTCGCGAGGTGACGCCGGAGGTCGAGGCGGCGGCGGGGGGCACGACGGGGCTGGGCAGCGGCGGGATGATCTCGAAGATCCGCTGCGCGAAGACGGTCACTGCGGCGGGCGGCTCGCTGCTCCTGATCAATGGAAAGAAGGTCACGCTCCGGGAAGCGCTGAAGGGGGCCTCGGGCACCCTGTTCCTTCCCAAGGGGACGCGGCTCGACCACCGCAAGCGCTGGATCGCGCACACGCTGAAGGCGGCCGGGACGCTGACGGTGGACGCGGGCGGCGCGACGGCCCTGCGCGAGAACGGGAAGAGCCTGCTGGCGGTCGGCATCACCGGCTGCGAGGGGAGCTTCGACGTCGGCGATCCCGTCGAGATCCGGGACCCGAAGGGGACGGCGATCGCCAAGGGGCTGGTGAACTACTCGTCGGCGGATCTCCGCCGGATCATGGGGAAGCGGGCGGAGGAGATCGAAAAGGTGCTCGGATACCGGCCCTCGGACGAGGTGATCCACCGGGACAACCTCGTCCTGTCGGTTCCCTAATCATTTACCCGGGATCGGGTTCATGCGATAATCTCCTTCCGGTCCGCTGCATCCTGGGGTTCCTGGGCTGGGTGATGACAGATGAGCCAAGTTGAAGATCTGGCGAAGCGGTCCCGCGAGGCCTCGATCCTCCTCCGCCGCGCCACGCCGGGGTCGAAGTCCGCGGCCATCAAGGCGATGGGCGCGCGGCTGAAGTCCCGCCTGCCGGACATCCTCGAGGCCAACAAGGCGGACGTCGACCAGGCCAAAACCGAGCGGCTGAGCGACGCCAAGATGGACCGCCTGAGGCTCGACGAGAAGCGCATCGACGAGGTCGCCAAGGCGCTGGAAGCCGTCGGCAGCCAGCCCGATCCGGTCGGGAAGGTCTTCGACGAGCGGAAGGCGCCGTCGGGCATCATCTGCAAGCGCGTCCGCGTCCCCATCGGCGTGATCCTGATGATCTTCGAGTCGCGGCCGAACGTGACGGCGGAGGCGGCGGCGCTGTGCCTCCGCGCGGGCAACTCGGTGCTGCTGAAGGGTGGCCACGAGGCGGCGCGCACGAACCGCATGATCGCGACCTGCCTCCAGGGCGCCGTCGCCCAGGAGGGGCTGCCCAGCGACGCGGTTCAGATGGTCGAAGGCGGCCACGAGACCGTCGACGAGCTGCTGCTGCTGGACCGCTGGATCGACCTGGTGATCCCGCGCGGCGGGGAGGGGCTGATCCGCTCGGTGGTCGAGAAGGCGCGGATGCCCGTCATCAAGCACTACAAGGGGAACTGCCACGTCTACGTCGACGAGATGGCGGACCCGATCATGGCGCGCACGGTCGTGCTGAACGCGAAGACGCAGCGTCCGGGCACCTGCAATGCGGCCGAGAAGCTGCTGATCCACGAGCGGGTGGCGGAGAAGCTGCTGCCCCAGATCGCCGAGCGGCTGCTCAAGGCCGGGGTCAAGCTGCGGGGCGACGACGCCGCGCGGCGGCTGATCAAGGACATGAAAGTCGCGACGGAGCAGGACTGGACCGAGGAGTACCTGGACCTGATCATGAGCGTCAAGGTCGTGAAGGACCTGGACGAGGCGATCCGGCACATCAACACGTATGGCTCGGCGCACACCGACGCGATCGTGACGGGGAACGAGATGACGGCGCGGCGCTTCCTCAACGAGGTGGATTCGTCGTCCGTGATGTGGAACTGCTCCACGCGGCTGGCCGACGGCGGCCAGTACGGGCTGGGGGCGGAGATCGGCATCTCGACCGAGCGGCTGCACGCGCGGGGGCCGATGGGCGCGGAGGAACTCACCTGCCTCAAGTGGGTGGTGACCGGGAACGGCCAGCTCCGCCAGTAGCCCGCGGGTTTCCGTCGAACTTCCCGAATTTCTGAAATTCCGTCCCGGCTGCCGGCGTAAGACCCATAAAGGCACCCATTATGGGAGTTTATGGGTGCCCGGCCTCTTACCCATCTAGTCCGGGGCGGCCCGTCTCACCCACGGCCGCCCCTTCTTATTTTACCCCCGCGCCGGTAGACTCCTTTCCTCCATGGAACAGGCTCCGGCGGCCCCTCCGGGCTGGATCACCCGCACCATCGTCGGGATCGTCGCGGCGACCTTCCTTTCCGACTTCAGCCACGAGATGTGCACGGCCGTGCTGCCGCTGTACCTGGGAGGCCTGGGCCTCGGCGCCGCCTCCCTCGGGCTCATCGAGGGCGTCGCGGACTTCATCGTCAGCCTTTCCAAGCTGGCCGGAGGCCTGGCCGGTCATCGCCTGAAGCGGAAGCAGCCGTCGATGGTCTTCGGCTATGTCGTCACCGCCGCGGCGAGCGCCGCCCTGGGCCTCGTCCACTCCCTCGCCGGACTCCTGTCGCTGCGGATCACCGCCTGGGTCGCGCGCGGCTACCGCGGCCCGCTGCGGGACTTCCTGCTTTCGGAGGAGGTCCGGCAGACCCATTACGGGCGCGCGTACGGGCTCGAGCGCGCCGGCGACATGCTGGGCGCCGTCGCGGGCCCCGTCGTCGCCGCGCTGCTCCTCTGGAGCGGCCTGGGCGCCTCGTCGGTTCTCCTCTGGGCCCTGATCCCCGGTCTGCTCGCCGCCGGCGCCGTGTGGTTTCTCGTGAAGGAGCGTCCGCCGGAGGAGCCCGCGACGCCCGTCGCGGCTCCCGCGTCCCGGCCGCGCTTTCCAAAAGCCTTCTGGCTGGTCCTGGTCGGAGTGCTCCTCTTCGGCCTGGGCGACTTTTCGCGGACCTTCCTCGTCGTCATCGCGGCCCGGAGCCTCGGGGAGACCGGCCGCTCCGGCGGCGGGGTCCTGTCCGTCTCGGTGCTGCTCTACGCGATGCACAACCTGATCAGCGCCGCAGCGGCCTACCCGGTGGGGCGTTGGGCGGACGGGCGCTCGAAGGTCCGCACGCTGATCTTCGGCTATGCCCTGGGCGTGGCGACGAATGCGCTGTTCGCCTTCCGGAGCGGCGACCTCTCGTGGGTCGTCGGCGCCATCGTCCTCTCCGGGGTCTATATCGCGATCGAGGACGTCGTCGAGAAGGCGTCGGTCGCGCAGCTCCTTCCGCGCGAGCTGCGGAGCCTCGGGCTGGGAATCCTCGCCTGCGGCAACGCGCTGGGCGACATGGCCTCGAGCGTGACCGTGGGGCTGCTTCTGCAGAAGGGGACCCCGCTGCTCGCTTTCGGCATCCCCGCGGCGGCGGGCGCCCTGGGCGTGCTCTGGCTGGCCGCGACGGCCGGCCGCATCGAGCCGAAGGAGGCGTAATGTTGCAGGGCGGATCCGCGTCTGGTATGACGTTCCCATGAAAATCAAGCTGCTGCCCGCCCTTTTGGCGCTCTCGATCCCGACCTTCGCGGCCCAGAACGAGCCGCCGGCCAAGCCGCTGGCGACGCGGACGCGCTGCCGGCAGACGCTCTCGGTCAAGCCGTGGGCCAAGGGGCTCAAGCAGATCCCGAGCACCGTCATCGACAACGGCGTCCTGAAAAACGTCCCCTACACCTCCTACCGCTCGGGGGAGTACGAGCTCAACATCTACGGCGATCCCGACGCGCCCGCCTGCTTCGAGATCGGGATCACCGGCGCGCTGCTCAAGAACCCCGAGGCGAAACGCAATTGCTACGACATCGTCGCGGCGATCCTGAACGATACGGCGTCCGTCAACTTCCTGAAATCGCTCAAACCCGAGGGCGACAAGAAAGTCCGCGGCGGCGTCACCTACGAAATCACGCCGCCGACCGCCCCGGACGCCTACGGCGGCTGGTGGATCTCGCTCTACAGCGAGGCGCTGCTGGACAAGTCGCGCGCCTCGGCCGAGGAGATGGCGAGGATCACGACGACGCGCAAGGACGTGAAGAGCCAGGATGCGGCGCCCTCGCCGAAGAAGGCGGACGCCCCCGCGGTCGACCCCGTCCTCGAGGGCCGCTGGGGCGCCGAGGACCTGGCCGACGCCCGAAAGACGAAGGACGTGGCCGAAGATCAGCAGGCGGTCTACAAGCCGGCGATCGCGAAGAAGGACGGCGTCTATGTCACGACCCGGACGCTCGACGACACGGGCTATATCCTCTTCGTCTGCGCGAACAGCCCGAAGCACGAAGACCGGGAGGAGATCATCAAAACCTGTCCTGCGTGCGGCAAGGTGCACACCTTCTGGTGGAACAAGGACGACGCCCGCTTCGTGGGCTTTACCTGCGGCCAGCCGGTGGACAACGCGAAGATCCGCTGCTCGATCTGCGGCGCGACCCCGAAGAAGGTTCGCATCAAGCACGAGTAGGCCGCGCGCGGCGGCCTATTTTCTTGCGGGGTGAGAAGATCCGCGAGGATCCTCTCCCTTCCCTTCTGCTGCTTCAGCCACGCCTCAAGGTCGCCGATACTCCCGGACGTGATCGGAAGAACCCCCCTGGTCGACCGGAGATTCGCCCCCATCCGGTGGATGGACAGAAGCCTCCCCTCGTCGTCGAGGAAATCGAGGGTCACCTGCCCGCAGGTGCGGATGTCGGGATCGAGGCTCAGATACGGGCGGGGTCGGATCTGCGAGAGCAGGTCCTGGATCTCCCCGGCGTCCGTGGTCGCCTAGGAGACCCGCTCGGGCTTGGGAACGATGGCGCAGGAGCAGCACCGGTCGTCGTCCTGGCGCATCCCGGCCCCCCAGACCCGGACGCGGGTCACCGCCGTCCGCAAGCCGTCGAGCCGGTTCCGGGTTTCATTCCAGTGCCAGACCGCGATGCCGGCCGGGATGGCGACGAGGAGGGGGACGAGGAACCAGAGAGGGGAGGAGTCTCCACGGGTGAAGCATCCCCCCCGGCGCGGAGGCTACTTTTTGAACTTGCCGGCGATCTTCAGGCGGTTCTCGGCGCGCTCGAGGGAGGCCTTGGCGCGCTCCTTGTCGACGTCCTTTGCCGTGGCCGCCAGGCGGTCCTGGGCGCGCTTCTTCGATTCCTGGGCGCGCTGAATGTCGATCTCGGACACCTCTTCGGCGCTCTCGGTCAGCAGCACGGCCTTGGCGGGGGTCACTTCCATGAAGCCGCCGCTGGTCGAGAAGTGCTGCTCGCCCTTGTCGCCGCGGATCGTGATCGTGCCGGGCTGGAGCGCGCAGAGCAGGGGCGCGTGTCCGGCCAGCACGCCGAGATACCCGCGCTCGGCGGGGATCACCAGCGACTCGATCTCCTCCGAGAAGACGAGCTTCTCAGGGGTGACGATTTCGGTCTTGAACTTTTTCGCCATGGATCTTGAACGCCTCGGAAATCACCGTCAACACGAAATACAGGGCGGCCATGATCAGCACGATCATCGGCCCGAACCAGGTCTTCGTCACGATCTTCATCATGACGGCCGCGAGCGCCGCCGTGGCGAAAATGACCGTGCCGAGGGACTTCTTCACCGTCCTCCTTAACCGCCCGCCATTTTCTTGGCCTTGGCGACCGCTTCGTCGATGCCGCCCACCATATAGAACGCCTGCTCGGGCAGGGTGTCGTGCTTGCCTTCCAGGATCTCCTTGAAGGAGCGGATCGTCTCCTTCAGGGTGACGAACTTCCCCGGCGTGCCCGTGAACGCCTCGGCGACGAAGAACGGCTGCGACAGCATCCTCTGGATGCGGCGCGCGCGGGAGACGACGCGCTTGTCGTCGTCCGCCAGCTCTTCCATGCCCAGGATCGCGATGATGTCCTGCAGCTCCGTATAGCGCTGGAGGATGCGCTGCACGCCGAACGACACCTCGTAGTGTTCCGTCCCGACGACCTTCGGGTCGAGGAGCCGCGAGTTGGACTTCAGGGGATCGACCGAGGGATAGATGCCGAGCTCGGCGATGCGCCGCTCGAGGACGACGTTCGCGTCGAGGTGGGTGAACGTCGTGGCGGGCGCGGGGTCGGTGATGTCGTCGGCCGGCACGTAGACCGCCTGGAACGAGGTGATCGAGCCCTTCTTGGTCGACGTGATGCGCTCCTGCAGCTGGCCCATCTCCTGAGCGAGGGTGGGCTGGTAGCCGACGGCGCTGGGCATGCGGCCGAGGAGGGCCGACACTTCCGAGCCGGCCTGGACGAAGCGGAAGATGTTGTCCACGAACAGGAGGACGTCCTGGCCCTCCTTGTCCCGGAAGTATTCGGCGAAGGTGACGCCGGCGAGCGCCACGCGGAGGCGGGCGCCGGGCGGCTCGTTCATCTGTCCGAACACCATGACCGTCTTGTCGAGGACGCGCAACTCCTTGCCGCTGGCGTCCTTGAACTTCGCGTGCTGCATCTCGAGCCAGAGGTCGTTGCCCTCGCGGGTGCGCTCGCCGACGCCGCAGAAGACCGACACGCCGCCGGCCTCGACCGCGATGTTGCGGATCAGTTCCTGGATGAGGACGGTCTTGCCGACGCCGGCGCCGCCGAAGAGCCCGACCTTCGAGCCCTTCGGGATCGGGCAGAGCAGGTCGACAACCTTGATGCCCGTCTGGAAGACGCGCGGGGTCGGCTCCTGCTCCGACAGCGAGGGCGGCGCGCGGTGAATGGGCAGGTACTCGTCCGTCTTCACCGGCTCGAGGCCGTCCACCGGGTTGCCGAGCAGATCCATGACGCGGCCCAGGGTGGCCTTGCCGACGGGCACCTTGATGGGCGCGCCGGTGTCCTCCACGACCATGCCGCGGATCAGGCCGTCGGTGGGATTGAGGGCGACGGAGCGGATCGTGTTGTTCCCCAGGTGCGAGGCGACCTCGCAGGTGACGGTGATCTTCCGGGCCGCATCCTGGATCCTGAGCGCCGTGAGAATGGGCGGAATCTGCTGTTCGAAGGTCACGTCGACCACGGGGCCGATGACCTGCGAGACCTTCCCGGTGTTGCTCATAAGTTATCCCTTCAGCGCCTCGGCGCCACCGACGATGTCCAGGAGCTCCCTGGTGATGCCCGCCTGGCGGGCGTTGTTGTACTGGAGGGTCAGCGAGCTGATGATGTCGCTCGCGCTGTCCGTCGCATTCCGCATCGCGTTCATGCGGGCCGCGTGCTCGCTGGACATCGACTCGAGCAGCAGGCGATGGAAGGACACCTCGACGTAGCGCGGGGTCAGCCGGTCCAGGAGGGCGGCGGGCTCGGGTTCGAACTCGTACTCCAGGGCCGTCTTGGGCTTCTCCCCGGCCTTCGCGGCCGGCGGGACGATCGGCAGGAACTTGAGGTCGCCCGGCTGAAAGGTGATGGCGTTGACGTAGCGCGTGAACAGAAGGTGGACCTCGTCGACCTCGCCCGACGTGAACCAGTCGACAAGCTGCTTTGCCATCGCCTTGATCTGGCTGAACGGCAGATCCGTCGGGAGCAGCTGATACTGGGCCTTGGGCAAGACGTTGTTCTTCCTGAAGCCGTCGACCGCCTTCTTGCCGACGGCGATCACCTCGAACGGCTTCTGCTTCGCGTCGATGAACTTCTGGACGTATCGGGCCATGTTCGAGTTGTAGCTGCCGCAGAGGCCCTTGTCGGCCATGAACACGACGATCCCGATCTTCTTCACTTCGGCGCGCGGCGTGAAGAGGGGGTAGTTCAGCGCGCCGACCTGCGAGGAGAGGCTCGACATGAACTCGACGATCTTGTCCGAGTAGGGGCGGAGCTCCGTCAGGCGGACCTGGACCTTCTTCAGCTTCGCCGCCGAGACCATCTGCATGGCCCGCGTGATCTTCTTGATGTTGGAGACCGAGCGGACCTTCCGCTTGATTGCCCGGGTCGACAGGATTGCCGGCATTCAGTCGTCTTCCTACTTGTTCTCAGCGGGCTTGGCGGCGGGCTTCGCCTCCTCGGGCTTGCCCTCCTTCGCCTTCCACTGCGCTTTGAACTCCGCGATGGCGTTCTTGAGCGCGGTCTCGGTTTCCGGCTCGAACTTCTTCGACTGCCGGATTTTCTCGCCCACGCCCGGATGGCTCTTGAGCATGAACTCGATCAACGTCTTCTCGAAGTCCTTGGCCCTGGCCGCCGGCACGTCGTCCATCGAGCCGCTGGTGCCGGCGTAGATCGCCATCACCTGCACCTCGAAGGGCAGCGGGACGAACTGGTCCTGCTTCAGGATCTCGACCAGGCGCTCGCCGCGAGTCAGCTGGTCGCGCGTGTTCTTGTCGAGGTCGCTCGCGAACTGGGCGAAGGCCGCGAGCTCGCGGTACTGGGCGAGGTCGAGGCGCAGCTTGCCGGCGACCTTCTTCATCGCGGAAGTCTGCGCGTTGCCGCCGACGCGCGACACGCTGATGCCGGCGTTGATGGCGGGGCGGACGCCGGCGTTGAAGAGTTCCGGCTCGAGGTAGATCTGGCCGTCGGTGATCGAGATGACGTTCGTCGGGATGTAGGCCGACACGTCGGATAGCTGGGTCTCGATGATCGGGAGCGAGGTCAGCGAACCGCCGCCCAGCGCCTCGGAACAGCGGGAGGCGCGCTCCAGCAGACGCGAATGGACGTTGAAGACGTCGCCCGGGTAGGCCTCGCGGCCGGGCGGGCGGCGCAGCAGGAGCGACATCTGGCGGTACGCCCACGCGTGCTTGGTCAGATCGTCGTAGATAACGAGCGCGTGGCCCTTGTTGTCGCGGACCTCCTCGCCGATCGCGGTGCCGCCGGCGGGCGCCAGATACTGCAACGGGGCGGGATCGTCGGCCGTCGCGGCGACCACGACCGTGTATTCCATCGCTCCAGCCTTGGTCAGCGTGTCGATGACGTTGGCGATGGTCGAGGCCTTCTGGCCGATCGCGACGTAGATGCAGGTGACGTCGCCGCCCTTCTGGTTGATGATCGTGTCGATGCAGAGCGCGGTCTTCCCGGTCTGGCGGTCGCCGAGGATCAGCTCGCGCTGGCCGCGGCCGATGGGGATCATCGCGTCGATGGCCTTCCAGCCGGTCTGCAGGGGCTGCGTGA
>Ga0137409_10001257_pt1 | contig 27635 bp, 23 predicted proteins | sample CZODoug1_16funga_FD_122059 | JGI IMG/M metagenome (GOLD analysis project Ga0137409, IMG submission 122059) | Vadose zone soil fungal communities from Angelo Coast Range Reserve, California, USA - CZODoug1_16fungal (Hybrid Assembly) | ecosystem: Environmental > Terrestrial > Soil > Vadose zone...
TAGCGGACTGTCGCTGAGCTGACAGAAACAGAAGTATCTGGAGAGAACAACGTCGCGGGATCGAGCGCCTCGAGCCGCAGCGTCAGCGCATTGCGACCCTGTTGCAGCGCCTGCGGCAGTGTCCGCCGCACCACGACGCGACCGTCTCTATAAATGGAGAGGGATGTCTGTGCCGCGAGCGGAGTCCCAGCCAGAACCAGGACCGCCGATAGCCGATAGCCAATAGCCGATAGCGTCATTTAATCCACTCCAGTGTTACGCGTTTTGCTATGAGAAACGTCAACACGTACCACAGGAGCACACTCGCGGCGCCCACGATGCGGGCCGTCCGCTCCACTGGCAGTGTCCACGCGACATACCCCGCAAGAGGTAATGTCGTGCCGATCGCGACGAGGCGCGCAATCCGGCTCGCCCGCCGCCCGAGCAGGCGCGCGCAATTGGCACACAACCCGCCGATCGGGATACCGGCGGTGTCCGTGCCGCATTTGGCGCACGGATGGCTAGGGCCTAACCCGCTGGACCACGGCGCGGGCGAATTCGGCCGTAGTAGCACGTCCCCCCAGGTCGGGTGTGCGGACTTTGTCCTCTACGATCGTCGCTTCGAGGGCGGAGCGCAGCCGCTTGCCGGCCTCGAGCTCACCTATATGATCGAGCATCATCGCGGCGGCCAGCATCTGCGCCGAGGGATTGGCAATCCCCTTGCCGGCGATGTCGGGCGCCGAGCCGTGCACCGGCTCGAAAATGGCGGCGTGCGCGCCGATGTTGGCACCAGGCGCGAGACCCAAGCCGCCGATCAATCCGGCGGCCTCATCCGACAGAATGTCGCCGAACAGATTCGTCGTGACGATCACGTCGAACTGCTCCGGCTTGATGACGAGCTGCATCGCGGTGTTGTCGACGATCTTGTCGTCGCACGCGATCACCCCCGCGTACTGCTCCCCCACGCGTTTCGCCACCTCGAGAAACAGACCCGACGTCGCTTTCAGAATGTTCGCCTTGTGCACGATCGTCACCTTCTTGCGGCCGTGCGTCTTGGCGTACTCGAACGCGTACCTGGCGATGCGCTCGCTGCCATCCCGGGTCACGATCGACATCGCCTGCGCCATGGCGCGCCGGTCGCCGCCGATCTTGAAGGTGTGATCGAGCCCGACGTACAGCCCTTCGGTGTTCTCGCGAATGATCACGAGATCGACGTGCTCGTAACGGCCGCCGGGCACGATCGTCTTCGTCGGCCGGACGTTGGCGTAGAGGTCGAATTCCTGCCGCATCGCGACGTTGACCGACCGGTAACCGCCGCCCACCGGCGTCGTGAGCGGGCCTTTGAGGCAGAGCCGTGTGCGGCGAATCGAATCGAGCGTGGCGTTGGGAAGCGGCGTGCCGGCTTTCTCGACAGCCGCCATCCCGCCATACTCTTCGTCCCAGTCGAACTTGGCCCCCACCGCGTCGAGCACCTGCAAAGTCGCGGCGGTGATCTCGGGACCAATGCCATCGCCCGCGATGAGCGTGGCCTCGCGCGCCTTCACGGCAAACCCGGCGTCAGGTTTTTCACGGCGCGCGTGAGCGCGGTCCAGGGATCCGCGCCCTCGCCGCGCGCGACCGTGCGCCAGCCCACGCGCCCGACGCGCGTGTCGATCAGGACCATGGACAACTCGGCGACGGCGATGGGCGGTTGGGCGGTTGGACGGTTGGGCGGGTGGCGAAACACCAACCCCGCGGGAACCAGCACGTATCTCCCGCCCACCAGACCCATGAGGGTCCGCAGCTGATAGCGCAGCGGATCGGGGATATCCACGATGTTCTCGGCACGAAGAAACGGCGTCCCCATCTGATCTGGATCGGCGGCGATACCCGCCGCGCGGCGCGACACGCGGCGAACCTCGGACGCGCCTGCCCAACTCACTTCCGGAGCGCGTGCGGTGAGCAGCGTCGCGATGATGCTGTCGCTCTTGTCCAACGACCCGCGCCGATCGCCAATCAGCGCATCCCAGTGCAGCGTGTCTTCGGCCGCCAGGAGGGCCAGCGGCATGATCGCCACACGCTGGCCGGAGAGGCCTGCGGTTGGCAACGGCGACGTTGGCAGCGGCGTGGGCTGCTGGGTCGATTGCTTCCCCCCGCAGCTGCACAGCGCGCCGAGCGCCACGACGCACCAGGCACGACGCACGAAGTAGTTGTGTTGTAATGGGTTAGTCACGCGGCCAATCTAAGCGAGCGTGAGGCCGCCGTCCACCACGATGACCTGCCCGGTGATGTGCCGCGCCGCTTCACTGCACAAGAACAGGATCACGCGCGACACGTCTTCCGGCTCGGCGACGCGGCCGAGCACCGACTCATGCTCGGCGCGCTCGAGGACTTCACGCGGCAGCTGCGTCAGCAGCTCGGTCTTCACGAAGCCGGGCGCCACCGCGTTGACGTTGATTCCGGCCGAGCCGAGATCGACGGCAGCCGATCTGGTCAGGCCGATCACTGCCGCTTTGCTCGCGGCGTAGTTCGCGATGCCGAATCCCGGCCGGAACGCCTGATGGCTCGCGACGTTGACGATCTTGCCGAAGCGCTGTGCGCGCATGTGCGGCGCGACGGCGTGAATGCAGTTGAACGCCCCGGTGACGTTCGTGTCCATCACCTCCGACCACGCCTCCGGAGTGAGTCGCCAGAGCGCGCCATCGTGGGTCACGCCCGCGTTGTTGATCAGATAGTGAACGCCGCCGAGCTGACTGCGAACCTGGCCGACGAAATGTTCGACCAGCTCCATCTCCCGCACGTCGCACAGCGCCGAGTAGCAGGGGACGCCGAGGGCTTTGATCGCCGTCTCGGTGAGGAGCGCCTGCGGGCCGACCTCTCGTCCAGGCATCTCGAGGTAGTTGAATCCGACGCCGCAGCCGGCCAGCGCGAACTCGAGCGCCACGGCGCGTCCCAGCCCGGTAGCGCCGCCGGTGACGATCACGACACGGCCGCGGAGGGATTCGACGCTCTTCTGGGGTTGGGCCCGCTCCTGCACAGCCGGCGCGGAAGCTTCGCGCCCGCCCGACGACCAGGGGTACGGGGGGGGGCTTGAGGGGCTCAAGGCGTTCGAACCTATGTTCGAACTTGAACATCGGCAAGCGGCGTCGCAACTTACGGCCCGTGCGGGCGGTCATCTGGGTAGCCATTTCCGTACTGGGCGCGACCGCATTCGGCGTGCTCACCCTGGCCCGCGGTGAAACGATCAGCGCCGCCTGGCTGCTGACCGCCGCCGTCTGCACGTACGTCGTCGCCTACCGCTTCTACTCGAAATTCCTCGCCACGCGCGTCTTCGGCCTCGATCCCCGGCGCGCCACACCGGCGGAGCGCTTCAACAACGGCCATGACTTCGTGCCCACGAACAAGTGGGTGCTGTTCGGCCATCACTTCGCCGCCATCGCGGGGGCGGGCCCGCTCGTCGGCCCGGTGCTCGCGGCGCAATTCGGCTTTCTCCCCGGGACGCTGTGGCTCATCATCGGCGTGGTGCTCGGCGGCGCGGTGCAGGACTTCACCATCCTCTTCTGCTCGCTGCGTCGCGACGGCAAGTCGCTCGGTCAGATGGCCAAGGAGGAGGTCAGCAAGGTCACGGGGGTGACGGCGATGATCGCCGTGCTCGCGATCATGATCATCCTGCTCGCGGTCCTGGCCCTGATCGTGGTAAACGCGCTGCGCGCGTCACCGTGGGGACTCTTCACGATTGCGTGCACCATTCCCATCGCGCTGCTCATGGGCTGGTGGATGAAACGCTGGCGTCCCGGGAAAGTGGGCGAGGCGTCGATCGTCGGTGCGCTGCTGCTGTTGATCGCGTTGGTCGGCGGCGGCAGCGTGGCGAGTCACCCCACGCTCGCGGCGGCGTTCACGCAGAGCGGCGCGTCGCTCACCTGGATGATGATCGCCTACGGCTTCATCGCGTCAGTGCTGCCGGTGTGGATGCTGCTCTGCCCGCGCGACTACCTCTCGACCTTCCTCAAGATCACGACGGTGCTGGTGCTCGCCGTCGCAATCCTGATCATTCTGCCGCCACTGCGGATGCCGGCGCTCACGCCATTTGCGACCGCTGGTGAGGGCCCCGTCTTCGCCGGCAAGCTGTTCCCGTTCGCGTTCATCACCATCGCGTGCGGCGCGATCTCGGGGTTCCACTCGCTCGTGGCGTCAGGCACGACGCCGAAGATGATCACGCGTGAGACCGATGCGCGGATGATCGGCTACGGCGGCATGATCATGGAGTCGTTCGTCGGCGTGATGGCAATGATCGCAGCCTGCACGCTCGATCCCGGCGTGTATTTCGCCATGAACACGACGCCCACGGCGTTGGCCGGGGCATCTCAGGTGCTCACGCAGGCCGGGTTCGTAGTGACGCCGGAGTACATGCAGGCGCTCGCGACACAAATGGGCGAGCAAACGTTGATCGCCCGGACCGGCGGGGCACCGTCGCTCGCCGTCGGCATGGCGCACATTTTCTCGGGGCTCACCAGCGCGCTGGGTGGCAAGACCCTGACGGCACTCTGGTACCACTTCGCCATCATGTTCGAGGCGCTGTTCATCCTCACGACGATCGACACCGGCACCCGCGTGGGACGCTTCATGCTCCAGGAGATCGTCGGTCATGTCTGGCCGCGATTCGGGCAGACGTCGTGGTATCCGAGCGTGCTGCTCGCGAGCGGGACGGTCTGCGCCGCCTGGGGCTACTTCCTGTATCAGGGGATCATCGATCCGCTGGGCGGGATCAACTCGCTGTGGCCGTTGTTCGGCATCTCGAACCAGCTGCTCGCGGCGGTCGCGTTGTGCGTGGCGACGACGATCCTGATCAAGATGCAGCGGCAGCGCTACCTCTGGGTCACGCTGGGCCCGCTCGCGTGGTTGATCGTCGTCACGATGACGGCCGGATACCAGAAGGTCTTCTCAACGGATCCGAAGCTCGGCTTTCTCGCCCATGCCGCCACGCTCGCAACCTCAGCCGACCCCAGCGCCGGCAGGCTGATCTTCAACGACCGGCTCAACGCCGTCGTCGCGCTGTTTTTCATGGCGGTCGTCGCGATGTTGGTGTTTACGTCGGCGCGCGAGTGGTGGCTGGTGTTATCGCGGCGCAAGCCCGCAGTGGTGCACGAGGCGCCGTTCCAACAGAGCGACCTAGTCGCGGGCGATTGAGCACGCCGGGAGGTTGCCGAATTAGTCGCGGCGTGTACCTTCAATCTCCGGCGGACTGACGAAGGGTTCCGCCGGTGACCCGCACGGCCGTTGTTGCCCGATAGACGCCTCCGCGACGTCCCTCCGACACAAGACCGCCCCGACATCGACGGCATTCGGTCACGCCTCCGTTGGTGACCGAGCGGGATTCCCGATGACCGCCGGATGACCGATGCGCCTGAAGCTTTCAGGTGGAAGGCATCCCCACATGAACATCGGAGGCTCTATGGCTCTCAAGCTTCACAAGCTCGCACCGCTGGCCCCGCTTGCCGTGCTGTTTGCGTGTGAGACGCCGACCGTTCAATCTGTCGTTGGGCTACAAGGTCCCTCGTTCATGACGGCCAACTGGTCGGACTGGTCCACGCCGGTAAACCTCGGGCCGCCGATCAACACGTCCTTCGCCGAGAATCACCCCTTCCTGTCGAAGGACGGATTGAGTCTCTATTTGACATCCGACCGCACCGGCAGCATGGGCTCCCAAGACCTGTGGGTTGCCCGCCGCGCCTGTGAAGACTGCGCTTGGGAAACGCCGGTCAACCTCGGCCCGGTCATCAATACTGCCAGCTTGGACGCGGGATCGGATCTCTCCAACGACGGGCATTCTCTCTACTTCTTCAGTAACCGGCTGGGTGGTGGCGGCAACGACGTTTACGTGTCGCACCGCGGCAATACGGGAGACGACCTCGGCTGGGAGACGCCACAGCTGCTCGGATCGGAGGTGAACAGCTTCGCGGATGAGAATGCCCCCACGTTTCATGACAATCAGCTCTACTTCACCCGCGGGAATGCCGCGCTGCAGCAGCAGGATCTCTACGTCGTCCCGATCAAACATGATGGGGAGATCGGCGGACCAGCGGTCGCCCTTTCGGACCTAAACCATCCAGCGGCCAATGACGCGGCACCAGTGGTGCGGACGGATGGCAAGGAGATCTTTTTCCAGCGTGGTTTCCCGGCCGGTGGGTTTGGTTTCGCGGACCTCTGGGTATCGACACGCCAGAGTGCAAATGGGCAGTGGTCCACGCCCGTGAACGTCGGCGCGCCGATCAACACGTCGGGCTTTGAGCAGCAAGCGGCATTGTCGTATGACGGCAGCACATTGCTCTGGGCTTCGACGCGGACCGGTGGCGCGGGCGGATTCGACATCTGGATGTCGACCCGCGCGCCGATCGGGAACTAGGGACTTCGGCCAGGCTGGCGGCCGTCGGGACCATCTCCGCCGGTCGCCAGGCACTCGATCTCCACGCGCGCGCCGAGCACGAGTCCGCTGCCTGCGACCGTGGACCGCGCCGGCGGATCCTTCGGGAAATACGTCGTGTAGACGCTGTTCATCTGGTCGAACTCGTGGATGTTCGCGAGAAACACCGTACACTTGAATACGCGGTCGAGCGAGCTACCGGCGTAGGCCAGCACCGCCCTCTCTCTTAAAGCTCCACGTATGCCCCCACCTCAAATACCTGATTCGGCGGAATCTTGAAGAATGCGGTAGCTCTGAGCGCATTGCGCGACATGAACGCGAACAGCCGCTCGCGCCACATCGCCATGCCGGGCCGATCCGAAGCGATCAGTGTCTCGCGGCCGAGAAAGAACGTCGTCCCCTCCAGCGGGATACTGAGGCCGTTCGCCTTGCACGCCGCCAGAATCTCGTTGATGTCGGGATCCTGCATGAAGCCGTAGCGCGCCACGACGCTGTGGAACCCTTTGCCGCTGCGCTTCACCGTCACACGGTGCTCCGAGCCCACGTGCGGGACGTCTTCGGTGGTCACGGTCAGGAAGACGATCTTCTCGTGCAGCACCTTGTTGTGCGTGAGATTGAGGACCAGCGCCGGGGGTGTGCCGTCGGAGCTGCCGTACATGAACACCGCCGTCCCCGGCACGCGGACCGGCGGCTCGGCGGCGAGATCGGCGAGCAGCAGCTTCAACGGCACCGTCTTCTCCATCATGCGCTTGCCGAGAATCTCCCTGCCCCGCTTCCAGGTGTTCATGACGAAGTAGAGGAAGATCGCGATCACGAGCGGCACCCATCCGCCATGCCAGATCTTGAGGGCGTTCGCCGCGAGGAACGTGAGATCGACGGCCAGGAACACCCCCGAAACCGCCGCCGCCTTCGCGAAGCTCCAACCCCACACCTCACGGCTCATGACGTAGAACATCACGGTCGTCAACGCCATCAGCGTCGACAGCGCGACGCCGTACGCGCCCGCGAGGTTGCTCGAGGTCCTGAAGTACAGCACCAGCGCAATCGTCAGCACCGCGAGCATCTTGTTGACCGATGGCACGTAGATCTGGCCGATCTCCCGCGAGCTGGTGTGCTCGATCTCCATGCGCGGGACGTAACCGAGCTGCACCGCCTGGCGCGTGAGCGAAAAGGCGCCCGAGATCACCGCCTGCGACGCGATGATCGCGGCCGCCGTGGCGAGCGGGATGAGCGGAATCAGCAAGTTCGGCGGGGCGAGCAGATAGAACGGGTTCGTGGCGGCCTCGGGGTTGGTCAGCAGCAGCGCGCCCTGGCCGAAGTAGTTCAGCATCAGCGCCGGCAGGGGAATCGTGAACCAGGCGAGCTGGATCGCCGTGTGACCAAAGTGCCCCAGGTCGGCGTACAGCGCTTCGCCGCCGGTGACGACCAGGAAGACGGCGCCCAAAACGAGCAGCCCGCGCCCGGGATCCTCGGCAAAGAAACGAATGGCGTGCGTGGGCAACACGGCACCGACCACGGCCGGGTGGCGCAGAATGCTGTTCAGGCCCAGAACGGCAATCACCAGGAACCACACCAGCATCACCGGTCCGAACACCGCGCCCACGCCGGCGGTCCCTCGGCTTTGGAACGCGAAGAGGCCGACCAGGATCGCGAGCGTTATCCAGATCACCCATTGCTGCAGCCCCGGCGCTGCGATCTCGAGTCCTTCCACCGCCGAGAGCACGGAGATCGCGGGCGTCAGCGCGCCGTCGGCGTAGAGCAACGCCGCGCCGAAGATGCCGAGCACGATCATCAGGCGGCGTGGCGTCAAACCGCGCAGCACGCGACTGCCGTTCACGAGCGCCATCAACGCGAGCACACCACCCTCGCCCTTGTTGTCGGCGCGAATGATCACGACGTGGTACTTCACCGTGACGATCAAGAGCAGCGACCAGAAGATCAGCGACAGCACGCCGAGCACGTTGCCCGGTGTCACGGCAATGCCGTGCGGGCCGTGAAACGCCTCCCGCATGGCGTACAGGGGGCTCGTCCCGATGTCGCCGTACACCACGCCGAGCGCCAACAGCGAGAGCCGCGCGAGATAGCGGCCCTGCGGTTGGGTTCGGGCGGCGGGGGCGGGGGCGGGGGCGGTCGGGTTGGGGTTTTGAGGGGGGGTAGGCGCGCTCATCGCGCGGTAACCCTATGCTGGCGAGTCCAGAAAGACCAGAGGATGACCAAACCCAAAGCGCCAACGGCACTTACAAGGAAAGCGCTGGCGCCACTCTGACGCTGGAAGATGAGCCCGAGGAGCAACCCACCGGCGAGGGCGGCGATCCCCGTGAGCGCGTGATACGTCCCGAACGCCGACCCCCGGTGCCCCCCCCCGGTCGCGGCAGATACGAGCGCTCGCTCGGGACTCTCGGTCAGCCCGTCGACCACGCCGAGCGCAAGAAACAGCAGCCACGCCGCCAGCGGGCTCGCGGCGAACGCCATCCCCGCCGCCAGGACGACGTACGTCAGCCACCCGATCCACATCGTGCGCGACGGGCCTATCCGATCCGATAGCGCACCGCCGACGAAGTTCGTCGAAGCTTTGATGACGTGCACCGCGGCCCACAGCAGCGGCACGAGCGCGACCGCGATGCCTAAGCGCTGAGTCCTGAGGATCAGCAACGTCTCCGGCATGCGGACGAGGTAAAAGAGGGAAATCGCGACGACGGCAAACGGCGGACGCCGCGGAGCTGCGGCAGAGGGGGGAACCGCGCCGACCGCGCCTTGCCCCGCAAATCCGCGCCGTTTGTCATCCCGCGCCGCCCAGGTCGCCAGCAGCAGCACGAACACGCCCGGGACGATGCTCGCGAGGATCACCGTGCGCACGTCTGCGTGCCGGCTCAGCAGCACCCACGCCACCAACGGTCCGATGACGGCACCAACATGATCCAGGCCGCGCTGCAATCCGAACGCGCGCCCGCGGATCGCTTCGGGCGTCACATCGGCGATCAGCGCGTCGCGGGGCGGAGTCCGCAATCCCTTGCCGAGGCGATCCACGACGCGCAAGCCGACGACTTGCCACGCCGCCGCGGTGACCGCGATGATGGGCCGCACGGCGGCCGCGACGAAGTAGCCGATGACGATCAGCGGGCCGCGGCGGGATGGCCGGTCGGCGAGCCGACCGGCGACGAGCTTTACGAGCGCGGCGGCGGCATCGGCGGCGCCGTCGAGCGCACCCAGCGCCACTGCCCCGCCGCCCAGCACGCCGGTGACGAACGCCGGCAGCAGCGGGTACACCATCTCGCTCGCAAAATCATTGAGGAGAGAGACCGCACCGAACAGCTTGACCTGCCTGGGGAGAGCGGGCCGATCACTCACCCAGGCCAAGTCCCCAGCGAATCAAGGTGACGGGCAGGCCGCCGTACGGGAGCACGGCGTCGTGAAACCCGCGCAGCGAGAAGCTGCTGCCCTTCGCTTTGCGGAAATCGTCTCGCAAGCGCAGCAGCTCGCGCCGGCCGACGGCATAGCACAGCTGATACGCGGGCCAGGCGCAGTAGCGCCGCACTTCCGCCTCCGCGTTGCCGCGCTCCACGTGCAGCTCGTTCACCATCTGGTCCACCGCCTGATCGCGCGTCATGCCGCGCGTGTGCAACCCGACGTCGAGCAGAATGCGCATCGCCCGCCACAACAGGTGCACGCGCTGGAAGAACAGCTCCTCGTCCGACTCGTAGAAGCCTTCCTCGCCCATCATGTCTTCGCAGTACAGCGCCCACCCTTCGACGGTGAGCGGCGTCCAGAGATTCTTGCGGACGTGCGACGGCAGATCTTTCGCGATGACGAGCTGCAGATGATGGCCCGGATAGCCCTCGTGCAGCGCCGTCGCCGCGAGCTCGTAGCGGCAATGGTCGCGCAGGATGCGCTCTTGCTGCGCCGCCGGCAGGCGCGAGTCCGGGACGGTCACGTAGAACCACCCCGTGCGATCGCGGCTGTAGGCGCCGGGGCTGTCGTAGGCGGCGAATGGGATCACCGGCCGCATGAACGCCGGCGTGGGAATGACGCCCAACGGCGCCTTGGGTATGGGCGCGAGCCGGCGTTCCGCCACGAAGTCGCGGGCACGCGCCATCTCTTTCGCGTAGGCGTCCACGAGCTCGTTCGGCTTCGGGTGATCGCCGCGCAGCCTCTCGACCAGCTCCGGCCACGACCTGCTCCCTCCGTCCAGCCGCGTGGCAAGCCGCACGAGATCGGCCTCGATCTCCTCCTTCAGCCGCAGCCCATAGCGCCACAGCTCCGGCGCGGTGTCCCGCAGCGCATGCTGATAGTGCAGCAGGAAGTCGAAGGCCTCTTCGCCGATGGCGAATTGCTCCGTCCCCATCTCGAGCCAGCGCTCGAGATTCGAATCGAACTTGAAGAGCGCGGCGCTGGCCTGCTCCGCCGCGGCCGCAAGACGGGTGGCGTGCATCGGCGCCTGGGCGCCGAGCGCGGCCGCCAGCTCTTTGACGAGCAGTCGCCCGCCTTCCGTCATGCGCAGCGCCGTCTCGACGAAGACGCGCACCGGCTCTTCCAGCGTCGCCTTGAGATCGTCGAGAAAATCGGGGATGTCCTCGAGACGGCCAATCGCCGCGGCGGCTTTCTCGGCGGGCGTGCGATCGGCTGAGAGCAACAGGTGATGGAGGCCACCGAGCAGATGCGACAGCCAGAACTCCGGATTCTTGGCCTGCGGCTTCAGCTTCTCGAAGCGGCACAGCGAGACGCGGATCTCGTTGAGCAACGCGGTGCGGTCGATCTCCTCGTCGAGATCGGCGGCATTCGCCTCTTCGAGGGCGGTCGCGAGCGACTTGAGCGCGGCGAGATGGGGAGCGAGCGCGGCGGCGCTGAAGCGGCCGTAGTGGTCGTCGTGCCCCCCCCCCGGTACCCCCGCCTGCGTCGCGGCGACGGGGTCCATGTGCCAGTAGAGATCGAAAAACGACTTCTCGATGTCGCGGATGCTCATGCGTTCAACAACCGATGGCATTCTTCGTCCGACAGCACGCGGTCGGTGCGCTTCGCCGCATCGAACAACGTCCGGCACGCCTCGTCGTCATTGGGATCGTAGCCGTGGTGCTCCAGCCAGTACTTGACGTTGGACAGCCCGGACACCGGCGAGATCTCGATGCGCTGCTCGAAGCCGAATTCCTCCGCGGGCACGGAGCTATATACCCGATCGGCGAGCCAGTTGTGGCCTTTCTTTTTCGCCTTGATGATCGCAGCCGCATGCACACCGGTACCGGTGCGAAACGCATCCGTTCCCACGACGGGGTAATTCACCGGAATCGGGACGCCCACCGCGTCGGCCACGAGCCGGCAGTACTCAGGCAACTTGCGGATGTCGGCCGGGTGCGCGCCCAAAAGCTTCAGGTTCACGATCAGCAGGTCCATCTCGGCGTTCCCGACCCGCTCGCCGACGCCCAACGCCGTTGCATGCACGCGATCGACGCCCGCCTCGATCGCGGCGAGGCAGTTGATCAGTCCCATGCCGCGGTCGCGATGGCCGTGCCAGTCGACTTTGACCGGTTGCTGCTTGACGATCTCTTCCTTGACGAATTTCACCAGCGCCCGCACGCCGTCCGGCGTGGCATGCCCCACCGTGTCGGCCAGGCAGATTCGACCCGCACCGCAGGCGATTGCGGCTCCGTACAGTGCCTTGAGCGTCTCCGGCCGGGCCCGCGTCGTATCCTCCGTGACGTACATGACGGGCAGGCCGTGCTTCACGGCGTACGTCACTGCCTCTTCCGACGCCTTGAGGATGCGATCGAGTGTCCAGTCCTCCGCGTACTGGCGAATCGGTGACGAGCCGATGAACGTCGCGGCCTCGATCTTGATTCCGACCTCATCGGACACACGCACGATAGGCTCGACATCGGCAACGACGGTGCGGGCGGCGCAGTTGGGGGCAATCGGCAGCTTCTGATCGCGGATCTCGATCGCCAGCGCGCGCACCTGATCCACGACGCGCGGGCCGGCGCCAGGTAAGCCGATGTCGGCAGCGACGATGCCGAGGTCTGCCATCAGATGCAGCAGCCGCTTTTTGACGTCGAGGGAGGGGTCGGTGACCGAGGGCGACTGCAGCCCGTCGCGCAACGTCTCGTCGTTGAGGTCAACACGCGCGCGCGCCCAGTCGAAGCCGCCGTTGGGGCCGCCTGCGCTGTTCCAATCGTAGATAAGCTGCCGCTCCTCCATGGGCTTAGTGTCGCGTAGGTGCTAGCCTAGGTCAAGTTGCTACCGCGCCAGACGACATCATAGTTTTGACCTCCATGCTGGGACCCATGGACGCGGTGCTGTCGCACGATCGCGTGCGCACCGCCCGCGCGCACATCGAGCGCTCCGACGAAGCGACGCTCGCCCGTCAGGCCGCCCTCTCGGCGATTCCCGCCCCGACGGGAGCGGAACGGGCGCGGGGCGCACGCGTCGCGGAAATGTTGGGTGAAGCCGGGTTGGAGGACGTGCGTACCGACGTCGTAGGCAACGTCCGTGGATGGTATGTAGGGGCGCAGCAGGCTGTACCCGTGCAAGACGGATGCGTCGTGATATCTGCGCATCTGGACACCGTGTTCGGTCCGGAATTGGACGTGTCGGTGTCGCGCCGCGGCGCGCGGCTGGAAGGTCCCGGAATCGCAGACAATGCGCGCGGCCTGGCGGCGCTCGTCACCATCGGCGAGGCGCTGGTAGCGGCCCGGGTCGCGACGCGGCGGCCGGTCCTGTTTGCCGCGACCGTCGGCGAAGAGGGATCGGGCGATTTGCGCGGTGTGCGGCATCTCCTGCGGGACCCGATTCGCCCGCACGCGTTCATTGCCCTGGATGGGGCCGGCATCGAGCGCATCGTCCATCGCGCGCTGGGCGCTCGCCGCTATCGGATCACCTATCACGGCCCGGGCGGCCACTCCTGGGCGGCCTTCGGCGTTGCCAATCCTGCGCACGCCGTGGGGCGAGCGATCGATCGAATCGCAGCCATTCCGGCGCTCGATGCCCCGCGAACCGCACACTCTGTCGTGCGCCTGGGTGGCGGCACCAGCCTCAACTCCATCCCGCAGGAGGCGTGGTTCGATGTGGACCTCCGCAGCGAAGAACCGCGCGCACTCGAGCGGCTCGACGCAGCAGCCCACCACGCGGTGACTGAGTCCCTGGAGGAAGAGAACCACCGGCGGTTGCCCGGCACCGTGCCGCTGACGGTTGACATCCAGCGGATCGGTGACCGCCCGTCCGGGCTGACTCCGCGCGCGCATCCTCTGGTGCAGGCGGCGGTCGCTGCCACCCGTGCCGTGGGCCACGAGCACCAGCTCGCGTGTGCGTCGACCGATGCCAACCTGCCGATCGCGCTTGGCCTACCCGCCGTGGCACTGGGCGCCGGCGGGCGGGCGGGCAACGCCCACCTCCCCACCGAGTGGTATGAAAACGAAAAGGGCGCGCTCGGCATCGTGCGCGCCCTGCTCGTCACCGCGGCGATGGCCGAGGCGTGTTAGTGCGCCCCCCCGGTGGCGCCGCCTCCCGCTAGAGGCTTGCTGCGATGCATCAAGAGCAATAGCGGCAGAGACAGCACGAAGACCATACCGAACAGCAGGAACAGCTGCTCGAACGACAGCATCAGCGCCTGCCGGGTGACGATCCCGTTCAAGAATCCGATCGCCTTCGTTTGAGCCAGCGCGGGGAGCTCGCCCCGCCCGATCAGCGCCTGCGTGATCGCCGCGAGCCGCTCCCGCGTGGCCTCCGCGTAGAGCGTCACATTGGGCGCCAAGTCAGCCCGGTGAATCGCCGTGAAGCGTTGCAGCAGCGTCGCCGAAAGCGCGATGCCGACGCTGCCGCCCAGCTGCCGCATCAGATTGAACAGCCCCGTGCCGTTGGGAATCTTCGACATCGGGAGATCGGCGAGCGCGAGGTTCGTCAGCGGCACGAAGATCAGGCCCAGCCCGACGCCGCGGAAGATCAGCGGCCAGAAGAAGTCGGACATGCCGCTCTCGGTCGTGAAGTGCGCGTGCTTCCACATCGAGAGCGCGAAGACTCCCACCCCCGCCGCGATCGATAATCGTGCGTCGAATTTCCCGGTCAAACGTCCCATGGACGCCATCGTGAACGCGCTGGCCAGCGCGCCGGGCAGAATCACCAGTCCCGTTTGATTGGCCGTGAAGTTGCGAACGTTCTGGAGGTAAACGGGCAGCACGAACACCGTCGCGTAAAGACATACGCCGAGCACCAGCCCAAAGACCACGCCGACCGCCAGCTGGCGGCTCTTGAGAATGCGCAGGTCCACCACTGGGTGCGCCGTGCGCAGCTCGTGCCAGACGAAGGTGATCAGCGAGACGGCGCTCGTGATCGCGAGCAGGCGCAACGAACCCGACGAGAACCAGTCGAGCCGCTCGCCGCGCTCGAGCATGATCTGCAAAGCGCCGACACCGACCGCGAGTAACCCCAGCCCCAGCCAATCGACGCGGTCCGCGCGCTCCTGGTGCTGCGAGTCGGTGATGAACGACATCGTCAGTGCCAACGCGAGCATGCCGAACGGGATGTTGATGTAGAAGATCCACGGCCAGCCGTACATGTCCGTGATCCAGCCGCCGACGGTCGGCCCCAGCGTCGGCCCGACCATCACGCCGACGCCGAAGATCGCCATCGCGGTACCGTACTCCTCGCGCGGGAATTCCTCGTACAGGATCGCTTGCGATGTGGACAGCAATGCCCCACCGCCCAGTCCCTGGATGATGCGCCAGAAGATCAGCGAGCCGAGCGAGCCGGCGTTGCCGCACATGAACGAGGCGATCGTGAACAGCGCGATCGAGCCGGCGAAATAGCGGCGCCGTCCGAAGTAGGCTGAGAGCCAACCGGTGATCGGCAGCACGATCACGTTGGCGACGATGTAACCCGTCGAGACCCATGCGATCTGGTCGAGCGTCGCGCCCAGGTTTCCCATCATGTGCGGGATCGCGACGTTCACGATGCTGGTGTCGAGCAGCTCCAGCACCGAGGCGAGCGACACCGTGATGGCGATCAGGTACTTAAAACGGTACCGATCGGGGGCGGCGGCGGACAGCGGTAAAGCAGCGGCGGTCATCTACTTAGTGCGTTTTTATTGTGGCGACGACGCTCATCCCCGGCCGCAGCACGTGCGCGGGATCCACGGCGCCGTCCAGGTGAATCCGGACAGGAATCCGCTGGACCACCTTGGTGAAGTTGCCCGTGGCGTTGTCGGGCGGCAGCAGCGAGAACTTTGCACCGGTCGCGGGCGACAGGCTCTCCACGTGACCACGGAAATGCACGCCCTTGTAGGCGTCCACCGTGATATCGGCGGAGTCGCCGGGCGTCACGTCGGCCGTTTCGGTTTCCTTGAGGTTCGCCGTGACCCAGACGTCCTCGAGCGGCACCACCGTCATCAGCGGCTGGCCGGGCTGCACCAGCTGGCCCAGCTCCACCGATTTTTTCGAGACGACGCCCGCGGCTGGGGTGATGATCCGCGTGTAGGAGAGCTGCAGCGCCGCCTGATCCCGGGAGGCGCGAGCCGACGCAACGCGCGCATCGGCACCCACCAGGGCAGCCTGCGCCGCCGCGAGCTGTGCGTCCGCCGCTGCCGCGGCGGCGCGCGCCGCGTCGAGCTGTTGCTGGCTGACGACGTTCTGGATCGCGAGCGGCTCGATGCGCGCCAGGTCGGCGTTCGCCTTGAGGGCGTTCGCCTGCGCCTGCGCGACCGCGGCCTCCGCCTGCCCCACGCGCGCCCGGCTGCTCACCGTGGCGAGCAGCGCCGCCAGGTCGGCCTCGGTCTGCTGGAGCCGCGCCCGGAAGTCGCGGTCATCGAGCACGACCAGCGTATCTCCCGCCTTCACCGACTGATTCTCGGCCACGCGTACCTCGGTGACGTAGCCGCCGACCTTGGGCAGCACCGGCACGATGTGCCCGTCGACCTGGGCATTATCGGTCGAGACGTGCGAGCGGCCGAACCACCACTTCCGCGCGCCGAAAATCACGAGCCCCAGCAGGATCACGCCCATGATCATGAAGACTCTGCTGCGCGAGCCCTTCTGGGCCGGCTTCTGAGGGGCGGCGGGCGCCCCAGGGGCGGGGCGGGTCCGGGTCTCTGTCGGTTCCATCGTCGTAGCCATTGTCCTGTTCCTTAATGCAGGGTCCGCGCGCTGCCCACTGAGCGGGCCAATGCAATCCGCGCCGATACGGCCGCAAAACGCGCATCGATGTCCGCGTCACGGGCGCGGAGCAATGAAGCCTGAGCGTTGATCACTTCGATGTTGCCGGCGACGCCCGCCTTGAATCGGGCCCTCGCCTCCGACACCTCTTGCGCCGCCAGCTGCAGCCGGTCGGCGGCAATCATCTGCTGCGCACTTGCCGACCGCAGGTCGAGCAGGGATCCATCCACATCGGCGGCGACCTGCTGGCGCAGATCAGTGGCGCGAACGTCCGATTCCCGCACCACTGCCTGCTGCTCCGCGAGGCGGCCTTCGCGCCGGAATCCATCCAGAATGGGCAGCGTGACCTGCACGGCGACTTGCCGTGTGCCCATGGCGTCGGGCATCCGCACGCCGCTGAGGCCGTAATCGGCTTCGAGCTCGAGCCGGGGCAGCCGCTCGGCCGAGATTGCGGAAGCCGAGGTGCGTGCGGCGGCGCCGCGGGCGAGCTCGGCAGCGAGATCCGGTCGCGCGGTGACGGCCTGCGCCACTGCACCGTTGCGATCGGCCGGCACGTCAGCCGCGCCCAGCTGCGCGTTCAGCGTATCCGTCAGTGTAATCGGCGTGGCGGGATCGAGGCCGAGGGCGCGCGCGAGATCGATCCGGGCGCGGTCGAGCTGATTCTCCGCGACGATCAGCGCGCCCGCCGCTGCGGCGAGCTGCGTCTTGGCGCGCGTGACGTCGATCGAGGCGCTGACGCCGGCCTGCTGTTGCGCCACGGCAAGGCCGACGAGCTCCCGGGCGAGCACGGAATCGGCGCCGCGCGCCGTAACCACGGCCTGTGCCCGGATCGCGCGCGCGTACGCCAGCGCGACGTTCTGAGCGCTCGATTCGACGACGGCCGAGCGCTCCGCACCGGCGGCCGAAGCCTGGCTCTTCGCGGCACTCACGCGCCCGAGATTCGAGAAGTCGAACAAGGTTTGCGTGAGGCGCACCCGGCCGTCATACGCGTTGAACGGGCCGATGATCGTCGGGACGCCGGGGAACGAGATGCCCTGCGCCTTGGAGTTGAAGTTGCGGTTCGCCCATGAGCCCGAGATCGAGAGACTGGGCAACAAGCCGGAACGCGCCTGGCGCACCCGCGCCGCCGCGGCGTCGGCACGGAAGCCGGCGATCGCGACTGCGGGGGTGACGTCCTGGCTCTGCCCCGTCGCCCGACGAACGGCCTGGGCAAAGGAAAGCCGGAGCGGCGCCGGGTTTTGCGCGTGGAGCGAATCGGCGCTAATGAGCGCGAGAATCAGTGCGATCAGTGGCAATGCCATGGAGATAGAGATCGATGTGAGTGTCGAGATACTTGGCGACGTTGAAGCCTTCGGGCATACACGCCGAGAAGGCTTTGCGGGCAATGACGGCGTGCATCACGGGCGACATTGCCAGCTTCGCCGCGACCATCACGTCGACCGGCCGGAACTCGCCCGCCTTGATGCCCCGCTCGATGACGCCGGCCATGAGCCGGTGACCGCGGGTGACGACTTCTTCATAGTAGAAGCGGGCCAGCTCGGGGAAGTTGCCCGCCTCGGCCATCATGAGCTTCGGGATCCCAACCAGCGCCGTTTCACCGACGAGACGCCAATACTCGCGCACGAGCTTCTCGAACAGATCGCGCGCGCTGCCGGTGAACGACTTGGCGACGGCTTCCCCCTGCGCGATCACGGGAACGATGGTCTGCCGGATCAACGCCTTGAACAACGCCTCTTTGTTTTCGAAGTACAGGTAGATCGTGCCCTTGGTGACCCCGGCGCGGCGGGCGATGTCCTCGAGCTTGGTAGCCGCGAAGCCGCGGTCAGAGAACACCTCCAGCGCGGCCGCGATGATTTCTTCGGGACGGGCGTCCTTGCGCCGGCGCCAGCGCGGACGGGAGCGCGCAGAGCGAGTGGCAGTGCGGTTACGGACGGCGGATCGGGGCATGGGGCTCCAAAGTTAGTTACTGAACGGTCAGTAAGTAACTTTAGGTTCCCGCTGCCGTCAACCCCTGCGCCGATAATAGAGGATGAGATCGGTGCTGGGTGGAACGGCGTCGCGCTGTCGCAGCAAGGGAATTCGTCCACTCGGGCTAGCGGGCAGCCGCGATTTCCCCTGCATCCATCACGGAATCCTTCAGCTGCTTGCCCTCGATCACCTGCTTGTCGCCCACGACTGACCCTTCCACGGTAGCCTTTTTCACCTGCACCCCGCGGCCGAGGATGCTGTTGCGGATGGTGCTGCCCTCGACGCTGCTCCCCGCCTCGATCGAGACGTTCGGGCCGATCGTGGCATCCTTCAGCGTCACGCCGTCCTCGATGTAGACCGGCTCGTTGATCTTTACTCCCGCGGCGACCTTCGCGGGGGGGGGCCGTTTGCCGCGGCCATGCTCGAGCAGGTGCTGGTTGGTCTCGAGCAGCGTGTCCACCTTGCCGCAGTCGTACCAGCCGCCCACTTCGCTGACCAAGAGTTTTTTCCCGTGGTCCACCATGTACTGAAACGCGTCGGTGAGATAGAACTCCCCGCCCTTCCCCGGTGGGCTCTTCAACACATGCTCGATGCCGTCGAACAGTGAGCGCCAATCCTTGACGTACTGCAAACCGATGTTGGCGCGTCGAGAGATCGGCGTGCTCGGCTTCTCGACGATCTTCGTCATGTAGCCCTGCTTGTCGGTCACGACCACGCCGAACCGCTGGTAGTCCTCCACCTCTTTCGTCCAGATGATGCCGTCGGCCTTCGATGTCTGGACGATGGAGAGATCGGCGTCGAACAACGTGTCCACGAAGATGACGATCACGGGCCCGTCGACGTACGGCCGAGCCAGATTCACGGCGCCGGCCGTGCCGTCGAGAACTTTCTGCTCGATGAAGCGTGCCGGGATGTCGTAATGCGTGCGGACGTAGTCCTCGACCTTCTCCTTGAGGTGGCCGGTGATGATGATCAGCTCCTCGAGCTGCCCCGCGCGACGCAGCGCATCCATGACGTAGTCCATCACGGGGCGGCCGGCGACGTTCACGAGCGGCTTGGGGACGCGCTTGGTCAGCGGCAGCAGCCGCGTGCCCTTGCCGGCCATCGGCATGATGACTTTCATGGCACCCGTCCGTAGCGATCCTTGAGCCGCACGACGTCGTCGAGCTCCGGCGTCGAGGCCTCGAGCAAATCGGTCACGACGACGGCCTCAAACTGATGGATCTGTTTGGGAGGAATGTGAAACGCTTCGCCGGCGCGCGCGCGGCGCTCGATCAGCGTCTCGCCCTGTTGAATCCGCAGGATGATCTCGCCTGACAGCACATAGATCGACTCATCCTTCTTGTTGTGATACTGCAGCGAGAGCACGTGACCGGGCTCGATGTGCAGGATCTTGCCGACGTAGCGGTCGGCCTTCGCCCAGATGAGCTCATAGCCCCATGGCTTGTCGACCCGGTACGGAACGGCGGGAATGGGGCCGCTCACGCGAGCCTCAGTTTCAGCGAGGACGGCAGGGTCACGCATGCCGTCACACATACCCCGCACCCGACGCATCCTTCCGGCTTGAGCACCGGGTGGCCGCGGTCATCCAACGCGAGCGCCCGCTCTCCCACCGGACAGGCTCGCGCGCACACGCCGCACTCGGCGCCCTGGAATGTGATGCAGCGCTGCGGGTCGAGCTCCAGCACGCCCATGTGCACCGACTCCCACGGCACGCGCGTCAGGGCACCGGTCTCGCAGGCCGCGGCACACGGCATGTCTTCGCACACGATGCACGCCCGCTGCGCCGGATCGATGTACGGCGTTCCGGTCGCGAGGCCGCCGTCGTGCGCCGGCATTTTGAGAATCGCGTGCACGGGGCAGACGTCGATGCAATCGCCGCAGCGCGTGCACGCCGCGACGAACGCCACTTCAGTCGCCGCACCCGGCGGCCGGAACCAGCGCTTCGGCGCGACGCGCTCCTCCGTGCGTCGCGCCACCTCCTGCAGCAGGCGGCCGATCGTGTCCTGAAAAAACGCGCGACGCTCGTTCAAAAGCTCGGCTCCAGACTCACTTGCCAGCGGAATCGCACGCGCTTGTCCGTGCCGTCAGCCGCGTAGTCCCAGCGGTTCACGACGAGCGGCAGCTCGAATCGCATCGTCCAAGATAGGTCGTTGATGCGGTGTGTCGTCACGACTCCCACGCCGCCGTCGTACAATGTGGTGAACGACTTCCCGGCCGATATAGGCGGCACCGCGCGGGGATCGACCACGCCGGCGTCCGCAAATACCTCGGCCGCGGCACCGAAAGGAAGGCCGAGAGTCTTGGTCCCTTCCAGGTTCAGTGCCACCGCCCAGCGTCCGCCGAGGTCGGGCCGGAAACCCCGCAGGTTGGCGTCGCCGGGAGCGTGATAATGAAAATCGGGGCGCACGAAGAGGGCACCGCGGCTCCGCAGCAGCGGATTGGTGAACGTTTCGTACGGATCGGCTCCCGCCAGCATGATGCGACGTTGCAGCGGTGGCGCGTTCGCGGCTAGATAGGTCCCGCCGAACAGGCGTGCGCCCAGCGTGGTCTTAAGAATGAAAGGCCGGCGCAGGCTGACCTCAGCGGTGGCGCGTGCAAATCCTTCCACGTCATAGCGGTTCGACGACACCACCCCGGTGCCGGGGTTGCGGTACACGATCCCACCCCGCACCCCCGCCCGGGCGCGCCAGAGATTGCTGCCGTGCCGGCTCGTGATCGCGCCCCACGGCCCCGCCTCGATCGTGCCGGCGTCGTCCCACAGCTGCCGGTCCACGTAGCCGAGGTCACTCACGGCCATCCAGGTCGCTTCGAACCCCACGTGAGGGTCGGGGCCAAACCCCGGGTGCTCCCGCAACGATCGGTCGCTGCGGAGCGCAATCCCGGTGCGCCCCTCGACGGTCCAAAAGGCGGCACTGGCGTCCGTGCGCGGTATCGGGTGGCTCACCGGATTGCCGAGCCGGACGAAAACCCCCTCGCGGTGCGTAGCGTCCGGACCGAACGCGTATGAGTAAGCGAGGAGATTCTTGTCGAACCGGCCGAGATAGTTCGAGCGCGAGCGCAGCGCCCCGGTCCAGCCGCCGTGATCATTGTACCACGCCAGCGGCAGCAGGGCGGTCACAATCCGGTCGCGGCGTGATTCCTCGCGGGTGGGGTTGTCCAGACGTACCACGCCCGCTCCTCGCGCTCCGAACAATCCCCGCTTCTCCCTGTTGTTGAGGGCGTTCCAGTCGTGCGCCCGCTGCCGCTGGTCGAGGATGAGCCGCCCGGGCTTGTGATCCGTCACGAATTCCACGCGCTCGCGCAGCGGCTCGCCGCTGGAGCGCGCGTAGATGCCCTTGTCGTCGCCGATCTCGATCGGCATCCGGCCGTCGCCGAGGCGATCGATGGTGACGGCGATCAGCCATTTCCCATCGGCCATCCGTCGTCGCTCAACCTGCGCCAATCGATAATCGATCATGGGCGTGCCATGCAGCCATTGCGCGAACAGCCAGCGCAGGTCCTGATGCGACGCTTCCTCGGCGACACTCCGAAAGGCGTTCTCGTCGACGTGTTTCAGACGCCAGCGCGAGTAGTACGTCCGCAGGATCTTGCGCATGACGTCATCGCCGACGACGTAGCGCAGCTCTTCGAAGAACAGCTGCGCCTTCTCGTAGATCATCGCGTTGTACGTCTGGAAATCGCGGTAGTGCTCGCTGACGAGCGACACCGGCTCGCTCCAGCGGTCCAGATCCCAGAAGAGGATGTCCCCTTCGATGCCGGGATAAGCCGGCCCCTCGCCGTGGGCCTCGAAGAACCAGCCGGTCTGGAACGAGGTGAACCCTTCGTCGAGCCACCCCTCGCGCCATTCATTGTTCGCGAGGATCCCCATCGTGTAGTTGTGGCCCAGCTCGTGAACGATGAGGCCCAGGCCGGCGCTGCCGTCCATGATCACCATGGGGAATTCGGTGCCGCCGCCTTCGATGCGATGCACGTTCGTGATCTGCGGCCACGCGAACTTGCCGTATAGCGAATCGAGCCAGGCGAGCGCCAGCTCGGTGCGGCCGACGGCGATGCCCTTCCCCCACGTCGCGCTGTCGCCGGGCTGATAGAGCACCCGCACGACGACGTCTTTGTAGCGGCCCTCTTCGTAGCGGTAGTCCGGGTTCAGCGAGAAGGCGAAGTGGTGGACGGAGTCGGCGAAAAAGCGGACGCACTTGCGGCCTTGAGCGGCGATACAATGGCTCTTGGCTATTGGGTATTGGCTATCGGGTTGTGCACGCCCAATAGCCGATAGCCGATACCAGCTGCGCTGATAATCAATGGGTGTACCGGGTTTCGCATTGGCCCGCTCCCACCCCGGGTCACCGCTGATCGGCACACCCGTCGCCCCAACCACCTGGTCGACAGCGAGGTCCAGCATGACGTCGTAGCTCGCGAACTCGCCGTAGAACTCGCCGCCGGGATAGAGCGGATGGTCTTCCCAGCCGTACTTGTCGTACACGACGACCTTCGGATACCACTGCGCAAAATCGAACCGCCGTCCCTGGCGTCCCTGTCGGCGGGGCAGCGTCGAAGGCCGGGCTTTCCAGGTGACGTCGACGACGAGCGAGTCGCCGGGCGCCAGTGCCCGCGGCAATCGCCAGTGCGCGATCGTGGAGTCGGGCGCGTACGGGTAATCGGGCGCCCGTTGCTCTCCCATGACCGTCGCCGCCGTAATCCGCTCGAACGCGTAATCGGGATCTTGCAGGTGCTGGAATCGCACGCGCTGCTCGGCGGAATCAGCCGCGGCCCAGCGCGAGCCGGGACGAAACGCATTCAGGTACTGGTGGACGTAAAAGTCGCGCAGCGTATCGGGCGACTGATTCACGTAAAGAATGTGCGCTTTACCCGTGAGGACGCCGCTGCCCTCATCGAGCGAGGCGGTGATCTCATACGCGACGCGTTGTTGCCAATAGGTGGAATCGACCGCAAGCATGGGTTGGGAATCTCGCGTCTTTCTGGTGAAGCCCGCAAGGAAAAGAGGCCAATCGGCGAGCGTCTAGCCCCACTATGGCTCTCCACTCTTAACCAGGAGGGCTTATGTGGAATCGCAGTCTCGCCGTGGCGGCATTGCTGCTCGCAGGAGCCTGCACGGACCGATCCGTGACGCCGCCCCCGCCCGACGCCATCCCTGCCGCCGACGTCGCGCCATCGTCCAGGCGCCCTGAGGCGCTGGCCAGGATGGTCGCGAAAGGGCTCAAGAACCCGGCGTTCCGGGCGTACTTGAAGGCACAGCTCGACGCCTCGCCCTATGTCGAGCACAAGCTGCAGTTCGAAACGTTCCTCGCGGCGAACAGCGGGCGGGCGGTGCGCGAGATCGCCGGCGAGAACGCCACGACCAACGATGCACTCGTGAAGCAGGCGAAAGCCGCGGTTGCGCTCGAGGTCTACTTCCCCGTCGCGGCGCATCGATTGGCATGGACCGGCGATGAGCAGGTGCTGGTGGCGACGGCGCTGACGGACGACGACCCGCCCATCGCCTTCGACCTCGACGGCGGCCGTCACGTGCTCGATCCCAAAGTGCCGCCGGCGACCCCGGTGCTCGCGCTGGTGCCGGTGGAGACCGACTTCTCCGTCCGGCCGGCACGGCAGGCGTGCCTCGAGAACTGTGACACCGGTGGGGGGATCGGCGTTACGCCGCCGCCGCCCGGTCTGTACATGACCAAAAGCCATTTCGTACAAGACTTTGAAGGTTGGTTGAAGGGGTCACCCGAATTTGAGGTACAGATCCTGGGCCAAAAGGGCTCCACGGACTCGTTGATTTCGTATCAGTGCGCCGGCGAGCATGCGGGTGGACCGTACACGTTCGATCAGAACGATCTCGATTGGTCGGGGCAGGTGCTGCTGTTCTCAAAGCAGCAGCTGGATACATATAACGCAGCGCATCCGAGTTCAAATATCCGCGTGTTCGTGGTCGAGGATGACGATACGGCGTGTCAGATCAAGACCGATCCGAATCGGTTTCAGAGAATCGTCAATGTCGTGGATAGCGTCTACCACCTGCTCACGTCTGGAAATGACTCAAGTACGACGATCCGGAGGTACTACGGATTTGCGCGGTCGGCCTACAACATCTTTCAGGCGATCGCAAGCTGGATCAAAAGCAATGACGACCTTGTCGGGAACGCCGTCGAGGACCGGATCGTCGGCGACTTTTATCCCGGTTTCAACTGGTTCGTGAAAGGCGATAACAACATCACGAACGGCTGGATCAATCTCGTGATGTATTGAACGAGGCAAATAATGCGCGCGCTCTTGCCCATCGTCACCTGTTTCTGGTGCAGTGCTGTTGTCCCCGCCGCAGCACAATGGTCGGTCGGGCTGGAGCTCGCGACCAAGACATATCGTGGCGCTGCACATGACACGTCGAGCAGCCACGTCGCATCGGAGGGGCGGCCGGGCGGCGGGATCGCACTGGCTCTGATGCTCGGCCGTAGCTGGCGGCGAATGGGCGCCACGCTGCGCCTTTCCTATGCGAATCCCGGCTTCGCCGTTGCTGGACAAGGCGTTAGTCTGACCGACAAGACGACGGGAAGACTACTGGAGCTTTCAATGTTGGTGAACACCCGGGTGGGAGGGATTGGGCCGAGCGGAGCGGTGCGGGTTGAACTGGGGCCCGCCCTCCACCTGTGGGATTTCAGTGGCGCATTCCGGCTGCGTGCCGGCGCGCTGGGCGGCGTCGCCTACGAATGGCCGGTTACGAATCGTCTGTTGGGATCTGTCGGGCTTGAGGGAATGATCTCGCCGTCGTGGTTCAACGCTACGGACGTGCCGCCCGAATTCGAGCGGCGCGTCACGTGGCGTTATGGCGTCGGACTGGGACTGCGCTATCGCCTCTAGGGCGTCGCCGACGCCGCGCGCGGCGGCAGCACCGCCTGCCCCAGCGTGTTCGCGTCCGTGCCGAACCAGATCGACTTCGTCGCCGCGTCGTAATACATGTGCCGCACTACGCCGCCGCCGCTGGGGACCGGGGTCTCTTCGCTGAAGCGCAGCGTCCTCGAGTCGAACGACACGAAGCGGTTGGGGCGCGACGTCTCGACCACCCAGACGCGGTCCTCGTCGTCGCGCACCATGGCGTACGGCCTTGCATCCGCGCCGCCCGGCAGCTGCCACTCGTCCACCTTGCCGGTCGCCGGATCGTAGCGGCCCAGGAATCCGCCGGCGTAATCGCCGTACCAGATCTTGTCGTCCGACGTGATTTCGATCCGCCGGGGGCGCGCCTCGGCGCGCGGCAGCGTGATCTCCCGCAGCTGCATCGTCGCCGGATCGACCGTCGCGATCTTGTTGGTGCCGAACAACACGATCCAGGGGTGACCCTTGGAATCGAGCTTGATGCCATAGGGGCGGGCGTTGGGCGTGGGAACGTTGAGCAGCCGGACCACGCCGGTGCTCACCGTCAGCTTACCTACCGCGTTGCCACCCTGCGCGCTGAACCAGATGTCGCCGTTTTTGTCGAAGACCAGCGTGTGCGGATCGCGTACCATGGGGTCAGGCATGGGGAACTGCTTGATGCTGCCGTCTTTCGGATCGAGCCGGCCGATATATCCCGCCAGATTGCCCGAGTACCAGACGAAGCCCGATTTATCCACGATCAAGTTGTGCGGGCCGCTGCCCGACGGCAGATCGTAGCGCTTGAACTCGCCCGTTGTCGGCACGAAGTACGCGACATAGTTGCCCGCCTGGCCGCAAAACCAGATGCGGCCCGTAGTCGGATCGACGTAGGGATCGCGCGGGCGGGTATCCGCCCAGGGGACGGGCCATTCTTTGATGACGGGGGGTTTATCGACGACAGGAACAACGACAACACCGAGCAAGCCGAGTAACGCGAGCGCCTTCATAGTCACTCTCCCGTGAGCATTCTCCGCTGTAACGCTGTGAGCCGCCTGCGCACCGAGCCATCGTAGATTCTGTCCCCAACCCGTACAACTACCCCGCCGAGGATCCGGGGGTCGGACCGGAAGTAAGCCCGGACTTCGCGCCCCAGCGCCTTGGCAAGCCGCTCGATGACTTGGTTCTGCAAGCGGGCCTCGGCGTCGGCCGCGAGCGTGACGCCGGCGTGCACGCGGTTCAGCTTCGTATCGAGCAGGACCTGGTACTGCTGCGCAATCTCGGCCAGCAGGCCCTGCCGGCCACGCCGCACCACCGCCTGCAGAAAGCGCACGAACTTGGGCGGGGCCTCGCCTTTCAACGCCCGCTCCAGGATTAGGGCTTTGGCGGCCTTCGACACGCGCGGCGATTCCAAGGCCGTGGCGATTCGCTCGTCGGCCTGCACCGCCCCCGCGACCGCGTCGAGCAGCGGCCCGAACTCGTCGCCCGCGGCGAACAGCGCCTCCGCGTAGTTGCGCGCGACGGTGACGCTTTTCACCGCTGTTTCTCAGCCTTTCCGAGGCTCTCGAGAAAGTCCGCGACGAGCTTGCGATTGGCCTCGGTGTCGAGGTTCGCTTCGATGACGCGCGACGCGGCCGCGATTGACAGCTCCACCGCCTCGCGCCGCAGCGCCAGGATTGCCTTCTCCTTCTCCGCGTCGATGTCCTTGCGCGCCCGGTTCAGCAGCGCGTCGTATTCCTCGCGCGCCTTGGCAAGCAGCGCCTCGCGCTCCTTCTGAGCCACCGTTTTCGCCTTGGCGAGGATCTCCTGGGCCTCGTTGCGCGCCGCCGCGATCTGCTTGCGATGCTCCTCGAGCAGCCGCTGCGCCTCGGCGTTCGCCTTTTCGGCTTCGTCGAGCTGCTTTTGAATGCGGCGTTCGCGCTCCTCAACCGACTTGAGGATGGCGGGGAACGCGAATCGCCACAGCAGCACGAGCAGGATGCCGAACACGACCAGCGTCCAGATGAGCAACCCGGGGTTGATCGTGAACGGGCCGCCTGCGGCGGCTCCGCCGGCTTCGTGTGCTTCCTGAAGCAGCAGCAGCACTATGCCAGCTTGAAGAGCAGGGCGAACACGAGCGCGGCCAGCGTCGCGCCCTCGACGAGCGCCGCGGTCAGGATCATCGCGCCGCGGATGTCGGCCGAAGCTTCCGGCTGGCGTGCGATCGCCTCGACCGCCTGGCCGCCGATGCGGCCGATGCCGATGCCGGCACCGATGATCGCCAGTCCCATCCCGATGCCGGCGCCGAGCAGCGCGTTGCTGTTGAGCGC
>Ga0137409_10001258_pt1 | contig 27609 bp, 26 predicted proteins | sample CZODoug1_16funga_FD_122059 | JGI IMG/M metagenome (GOLD analysis project Ga0137409, IMG submission 122059) | Vadose zone soil fungal communities from Angelo Coast Range Reserve, California, USA - CZODoug1_16fungal (Hybrid Assembly) | ecosystem: Environmental > Terrestrial > Soil > Vadose zone...
TGAAGAACAGCAAGACGGCGAAGAACATCAGGAACACGCTCAGAGAAGCAACCAGAAAAACGCTTTCTACACGCAAGTGCGAGTGCACCCAGGAAGCCACAAACGGCCCTGAAGCGGAACCACAGTTCACCAGCGTGTAGTAGATGGAGTAGCCAATCGAGCGTACGCTCTCTTTGGAAGCCCGCGCCGTGGTGCCGACAACGGCGGGCTTCACCATTGCAATTCCCAGCGCGGGTAGCATCAGGATGAACGCCACCAACACAACCAGGGGCACCGCGTTGCGCACCGGCGCCAGCCAGGGCGCGGCAATCGAGCCCAGCAGGAAGTAAGAACAAGCCAGAATCAGGTAGGCCAGCGACAGCGCCCGGCGAAACCCCAGACGGTCCGCAAGACTGCCGCCGAAAATCGCCAGGAACCACACCAGCCCGCCAAACAGCCCGGTCAAGCTGCTGGCCCGCTCAACACCGAAATCCAGAGACTCATGCAAATACCGCGCCAGGGATGCGAACGCCGCATAGTAGGAGAGCCGCTCAAACAGTTCCGTAATGTTCGCAACCCAGAAGGGCCGCTCAAAGCCGGTTCGAATCTCGCGCAACTGTTCAGATAAGCTCACTGGGGCTCCTTAAGGTTACGGTGGCAATAGTACACGGGTGAATCCGGGCGAAGTTCAAGTGCGGGTCCCAAAAATCGCAGTCCCCAGGCGCACGCAGGTCGATCTCTCTTCCACGGCAATCTCGAAGTCGTGCGACATGCCCATCGAGAGCGTCGACATCCCCACGCCGGAAAGCTGCCGCTTTACGATGTAGTCCCGGACCTCCCGCAGCTTGCGGAAGTATGGCCGGGCATCTTCAGGGTTTTCGACGAATGGTGGAATGGCCATCAGTCCCTGAATTTCCAGATGATCGAGCTGCGGTGCTATCAGCAGAATTTCTTCCAGTTCTGGCGACGAGGGCTGCAATCCGGCCTTGGCTTCTTCTCCGCCGATGTTGATTTCGATGAGCACGCGCAGCTTTTCCCCCAAAGTGGAGGCGGCAGCATTCAACCGTTCCACCAGACGCAAGGAGTCCACCGAATCGACGGCGTGGAATAGCTCCGCCGCCTTGGCTGCCTTGTTCGATTGCAAGTGTCCGATCAAATGCCACTCGGCATCGGGCAGGTGTGCGAGCCCCGCAAACTTCTCCGCAAACTCCTGGACCCGGTTCTCGCCGAAAACCCGAATCCCCGCCGCATAGGCCTCGCGCACCGCATCAGTAGGGAAGGTCTTGCTCACGCCCATCAGAACAACGTCGTCGACGTTCCGTCCACCCCGGCGCGCAGCCGCAGCAATGCGCTCCCGGATTTCCGTGACGTTGCTGGCAATCGTCATGCAACCAAACTACATCATCGCCGTCGGCGGAGCCGCTTCATCGGGGCTGCCTGCGCTGGAAAGAGGGAGACGGATCATCAGAATCGCCAAGCCCAGCAGAACAACCAGACCCACAAAATATGAGGGGTGCTCCGTGAATTGCGGCCGTGCCCATTTGGGAGCATTGGTCAAGCCCGCCCAGACCAAGCCAAGCAGGGCTTCGCCAACGATGAGCCCGGAAGCGGTCAGTATGCCTGCATTTTCCACGCGCGCAGTTTGCGCCGAATTGTAGCCGCGACGCTGCGCGAGCCAGTCTCCCAGCGACCGAAAAACTCCGCCAATAAAGATGGCAGCGGTTGTTTCAAACGGTAGATACATGCCGACGGCGACCAGCATGGGACTCTTGATTTGCAGCATGATCATGGCAATTCCCATGAAGATGCCCACAATGACAAGCGGCCACGGCATGTCGTGGCCCACAATGCCCAAAGCCAGCGTCGCCATCAACCCGGCTTGTGGCGCGGGAAGTCCTTTATCGCCAAAACCGATCCCGCCCATATTAATGTTTCCTTCGTACAAGACCTTCAACGGCCAATACATCACCAAACTTGCGACGACGACCGCAATAAGTTCCACAATTTGAATGTTTCGCGGGGTTCCGCCAAGGATGTAACCTACCTTGAAGTCCTGAAGAAGTTCGCCAGCCACCGCCGCAGAAACGCATACCACCGCCGCAACCCCCAGCACGGCCGCCACACCCGGCATTCCCGAAACTCCAAGCGCCACCATGAGAAGCGCGGCAATAATCAAGGTGGAAAGCGTCAATCCTGAAATTGGATTGTTGGACGATCCGATCATGCCCACCAGGCTTCCGGAGACCGTTGAGAAGAAAAAGCCAACGACCAGCATGACAACGGCCGCGACGATTGCAGCGCCGAACAGACCCGAGAGATTCATGTATAGGAAGCACATGAGCACAAACATCAGCCCGATCAGGCCGAAGACCAGCTTGAAACTCATGTAGCGTTCCGTGCGTACTAACTTCGCCTGCTGGCCGGCTGTTTGCCTCAAATCGGCGAATGCCCTACCGATGCCGGAAGTCAAACTGTTGCGCATTTTGAACAGAGTGTAGGCGGCGCCCACGAGCATTCCGCCCACGGCAATTGGACGAACAATAAAGAGCCATACCGCTCCTGCCATTGCGGCCCAGTCGTCGGGCGTGCCGCTGGGTACAAACTCGCGAAGGCGAGGTCCGAGAAAGAACATTAGGAGTGGCACCATCAATCCCCAGGCCAAGACGCCACCCGCGAACTGGAGCGCCGCCAGCCTAAGGCCTATGATGTAGCCGACACCAAGATAGGCAGGGCTTACGCTTGGCGCTGCGACCGTGCTCATGCCGCCCGTGCCGATGATGTTGGTTGTCCCAAGCCTGCCCAAGCGAACCTGGCTCGTCCCGAGGCTGCCGACATTGAAATTAAAACCCTGATTGTCTGCGAAGAGCCCCAGGCGGGCCAACATGAACACCACGCCGCCCACTCCGACATTCCAGAAGAGATACTTGGCGGCTTTCGCGCTGCTCTGCCCAGCTTTGTGGATCTCCGAGGCAGCCACAGATTCAGGGAAAGGCAGTTCCGGGTCCTCGACCATGCCTCGCCGCACGAGAGAGACGAACAGCACGCCCAAAATGCTACCTACTGTCATGAGGGCAGTCGATTTCCAGTAAGCGTCACCGGGAAGAAACGAGGGCCAGGCCTTTGCAATCAGAAAGGCCGGGATGGTGAAGATTGCGCCAGCAGCCACCGATTCGCCAATTGATCCCGCCGTTCGTGCGATGTTCTCTTCGAGCAACGTTCCCTTCCAGGCACGGACCGCCGCCATTGAAATTACGGCTGCCGGATAGGTGGCTGCGATTGTGATCCCAGCATGCAGCCCCAAGTAAGCGTTGGCCGCCCCCAGCACGACGCACAACACCAACCCCAAAAGCACGGCGCGAAGGGTGAATTCCTTCATTTCCATGTTTTCGGGAACGAAGGGACGAAACTTCCTTAGAGGATCTGGGTTCGGGCTGCTTGGCGTCGTCATTCGGCTAAGTCCTCAGGATAGAACGATTTCTAGGCCACGCCGCGCACGTTACCACGCGGCCCGATGCTTTTACAAGCTTCGTCTTTCGTTTGCGCTGCACTATCTTCTGGCGAAATTCACAACTCTTATCGCGCAGCTGTGTTATCACAATAGTATGTAGTATGGCCGACACAGTAACCAGTCTGTTGGCCAGAGGCCCCGAAATGACAGCCTTCCACTGCCGCGACTGTGGCCGCAAAGAGGCCCATCTATCGCGGAAGCGTAGTATTTTTGAGCGCCTGGTTTTGCCCGTTTTCCTCCTGCGTCCTGTGCGTTGTGCCCACTGTTTTCGGCGTCAGTATATCCCCGTTTTTTGGGAGATTTCCGGCCGCGTCCAGCATCCCGACCCGCCGAAACCGCCGCGGCAGATGGCTGCCTAGCGGCGACCCTGGAGTGTAGACCTGCGGTGCGTTGCGCGTTGACGGCCGGGGCCGATATACTTTGAGAACTGGCAGGCTCGAACCTCCAATCGGGCTTCGCGTGCAGGAGGCCGTCTTCAGCAGTAGCGTCGACGAGGCTCGGGCTACCGGTGTTAGCCGCGCAAGTGTCGGGGTAACTATTGCCGTTTGGTTGAGTCGGGCGGCGCGTCCTCTGGCGGACACAGCCTTCACGCTTCTCTTTCCTGCCGACTGCCGCATTTGCGGCGAACCGCTGGTTCAGGCGTCTCGCTTGCCGGTTTGCCAAGCGTGCCGTGATTCCGTTCTATCTATCCGCGGCAACCTCTGCGCGATTTGCGGCGAGCGCATGGTCACCTTTTCGCGTGTCGAGACTGAGCCTGAACCCTGCGGCATGTGCCGCCGCGCGATGCCCGCCTATTCTCGCGCCTTGGCCTTTGGCGCCTTCGAAGATACACTGCGCGAGACCATTCATTTGTTGAAGTACGATCGCGTGCTTCCGGCGGCGGATTTTCTTGGCGGAAAACTCAGAACTGCTTTCTGCCAGCTTCCGGCGCTGGAATCCAAAGGCTGGCTCGTGGTTCCTGTGCCCCTGCACGCACGCAAGCTGCGGCAGCGGGGATTCAATCAGTCTGAGCTCATCGCGCGCGCCGCTTTCAAGCACAAACCGGTCGTCGCTGAGTTGAATACTAAGTGTCTGGTACGCCAAAGAGAGACCGTCCCGCAGGCCGGGCTTACCCGGCACCAGCGCCGGGAGAACATTCGCGGGGCGTTCGCGGTGCGGGACGCAGGCATTGTGCGCGGACGCGATATTTTATTAGTAGACGATGTTTTCACCACCGGAACTACGATTTCTGAGTGCGCGCGGGTGCTGCGTCGCGCTGGAGCTGCCAGCGTGTACGCAGCTACAGTCGCTCGTGTACTCAAAGCAGATAGAATCGGAATGCAAAAGGAAGTGCGGGAAGCCGCGTAATTGTTATGTCGCTGCGTACCAACAATTCGATCAGCTCGCAGGGTAGCGGCCACGCCCGTCCGGAGGCCATCGTCGCTCACGAGGCGCGTGTGCCCCTGCACGCCCCGGTCCTGGTGCTCAACGCTTCCTACGAGCCGATCAATGTCTGCGCTGCCCGCCGCGCCATCATTCTAGTGCTCAAAGGCGTAGCTCGCGCGGAAGAGGAAAACGGAAACTACATGCATGCTGCGCGTGTAGCCATGCGGATTCCCTCGGTCATTCGCCTGCTCGAGTACCGCCGCATTCCGCACCAGACACGCGCCCTCTCGCGGAAGAATATTCTCCTTCGCGACCGCAACACCTGCCAATACTGCGGCCAGATCCTCGGCGCCGGCGATCTCACTCTCGACCACGTTCTGCCTCGGTCGCGCGGTGGTGCGTCCAGTTGGGAAAATCTCGTTGCCTGCTGCCACGGCTGCAATCGCCGCAAAGGCAACCAACTCCCGCACGAAGCGAACATGAAGCTGTTTCGGGAGCCGCGCTCGTTCAATCTGCACACGAGCCGCCATATCATGCGAATGATGGGCCACTCGGACGACAAGTGGCGCAAGTATCTTTTCTATTAAGGGTGTAAGTCCATTTTAGGATTGTCATCCCGACCAACGGGGAGTCTGCAACTTTCTTTAGGAACCGGCTCTAGTGCCCCGCTTGTAATCCGTGAACTTCAGCATTTCCTTGATGTGGACGTCATCGTGCACGAAATGCAGGGTGTCATCGGCTGAGGAAAAAGTGGGGAACCAGTATTTCCCCTCGATCTGCTCGCGCCACGTGGTGAACTTAGGAAATAAGTTTTCCTCCACCCGTTTTTTCTTCTGGATGCGAATATCGGGCACGGACTTCCCGGTGTTCCTCACGATCTGGAAATCGTGGTCGTCTACCCAGATGCGTCCCTGGAAGTAGCGCTGCCCTTTCTCGATTTGCTTGGGGGCGACGTCGAAAGCGTAACAGTGCAGCTCGTCCAGCCTTTGCTGGCCGGCGTAAGTAACGTTGTAGAGCGGCAGTTCGTCGGTGCCCAGGGTAAATGACTGGCGGGTTTCCAAATCCGCCAGGTCTTCTTTGGATGGCTTCAGGCTCGGCTGCGGCGCGAACACCACCGTCGGAGTCCATTGAGCCTTAGGGTCGTAGTGCATGTCGGCGACGATCTGGTACTCGCTCACCGACTTCCCATCGTTGTCGAGCGTATGCACCTTGATACTCTGCCGGAAGGTGTACTCGCGGCGAATGGCCTGCACTTCTTTTTCTTTGGCGGTAAAACGTTGGATGATCTGCTCGGCCGTCATGCCCTTCGGCAGAGAGGCATCGAGTTCACCTTCGCCGCGATCTTGAGCTTGCACGCCTCCAGCCCATAGCAATAGGGAAAAGGGGACGAGAAACAGGCCGGCGCGGCTGCCAATCATGGACCCCAGTCTAGCAAATGGAGGGGGGCCCGTCCTTGTCGCGCAAGCGACAGGGCGGGGACTTTGGCTGGATCCCAGGCTGGATCCCAGCAGCGGAACTACTATTGCGGCGGCTTCTTGTCATCCGGCTTGGCCGGATCCTCTGGCTTCCCCGGCGGCGCTTTTTCAATCTCTTTCCCGTCGTAGATAATCTTCGCGCTCGAACCAAACCGCTTGTAGTCCTCGTAGTGAAGGATTTCGCGAATACGGATGTCACCCGTCGAGAAGTGCAGCGTGTCATCCGCCAGCGTGTAGGTCGGGAACCAGTACTTGCCGTCGATCTGTTCCCGCCAAGTGGTGAAGCTGGGGAAGAGATTTTCCTCACCCTTCTTCTTGCGAATGTCGGGCACGGTTTTCCCACTCGTCTTCACAATCTGAAAATCCTGATCATCCACCCAGATGCGGCCCTGGAAATAGCGCTTTCCTTTTTCAATTTGCTTGGGCGCGATATCGAAAACGTAAGTGTGCAGATCGTCTTGCTGCTGCTGGCCCACATAGAGAACGTCGTATTCGCCTAACTCGTCACTGGTAAGCACAAAAGGCAGCCGGTGGCGCAAGTCTTCCAGATCTTCGCGCGTCATGCTGACCCCGCCGTCGTCCAGACTCGATTGCGGCGCGAAGACCACGTTCTCAATCCGCCGCCCTTTGTCGTCTACCAGCACATCAAACGTCTCGTCGTACTCGCCTTTCACCGTGTCGCCCTCCATGCCCTGCACTCTCACGCTCTGGCGAAACGTGTAGTGCTCGCGCGCCAGCTTGAATTCCTTTTCCTTGGCGGCAAAGCGGCGGATGATTTCGTCCACTGTAATGCTCGCCGGCTTAGCCGGATTCAGCGGTCCTTCGCCCTGGTCGGCGAAGGCGAAGAGGGAAGAGGAGAATGACAAAATACCGATAGCTATCCATCTGGTGTGAATCATCATGAAAGGGCAATCCTGGCAGCAAAATCTGCTACCTCCATTTTAGATGCAACCGCGGCAGGAAAGGTTAACGGCTCGTGTGGCTCGGGCACCCTCGCCCGCGAGTCACCGTTTGACCCGCACGCTCAGCTACCCTCCGCAGGCGCAGTGGGTCATTTCCTCTCACTCTCGGTCGACTGCTGCTGCCGCTCAAGTCAAGCATCCCGCTTCTTCGCCTTTGGCGTAAGCATGTCCAGACGCCGTTGACGCGTTTGCGCCTGCTTTGCGCTCAGCACCCAGAAGCTCGAGGTCCGCTGGTACCAGGGGGCTTGGGCGCGGAAGAATTTCCAGGCTGCGGGCTGCCCGGAATTGCTTCTCGTAAGTGGCGGGCAATTTCTTTGGCCGCGCTTCGAACGAATACTTGGCCGTGTCTATGCTGCGCCGCTCAAACGCCGTGACGCCTGCGGGCATCACCCGGCCAAGTTGAACCAGCTCATTCCAGCGCTTGATGTTGACCGCGCTCCAGTAGCTCTTGGCCTTGCGTGGGGTAAAGCGCTGCTGGTAGGTGATCTCATTGACGCTTTTGCGCACGTCGTCGATCCACCCGAAACACAGAGCCTCGTCCAGCGCCTCGCGATACGTAATGCTCTTCTTGTCGGTGCGCTGGTTGTGCATACCCAGCCACAGTTCCGTGACGCAGTCGTGATTGGCTTCCATCCATTTTCGGAACCCGGCTGCGGAACGGAAGATCTTGACGGCCACGGCTTCCTCGCAAAACAGAAATCTCAGTCAGGATACCGGAATCGACTCGCATCGGCGCCCCCCCTCCCTGCGCTTTCCGTAATTTTCGCGGTGTTGTCCATGTTCCATTTATGCATCTTGAGGTTTTCCCATGCTTTGAAGACTTGACTTGGAGTGAAACAGGTTTGTTCTAACTACTATACGCTGGTGGCTCGCGAGATGAAGGTTCCGGGGGAGCGGGGACAGACGGGGCGTTCCTCATGAGACGAACAAAAAAGCGAATCTGATAGAATTTGCGGGCCGTGGCCCGGCGCCCGAATCTGCGCGCGAAAGATGAGATTCTGACGGAGCACGACTTGCAAGAGCTGCAACACCGGTTGTCCCTATTGAGCGCTTGGGGCGTGGAGGATTTTTACATCGGGCGCACCGGAGTGCTGCCTGCTGGAAGACCGGTGTCCGACGGCGCGGGCGATTCAGGAGCTGGTGACGGCGTGGAAGCAGTTGCGGAAGGGGCGGTGAGCGAGGGACGGACGAGCGTGAAGGGTGGAGCGGTGGATTTCGGCCAAAGTCGCAGGAATCCGGGATATACCGCGTCGCCCAGTGAACCGGGGCATCGGAGCGATCTCATTGATCCTGCCCCTTTCGAGCGGTAGTTTGCCCACCTCTACTCAACTCGCAACCCGCACGCGTCGGCACGTCGCCATACGCTTGCTACCGTTTCTTTTCATTCTGTATATCGTCAACTACATTGACCGCTCCAATCTGGCTTATGCCGCCTTGGGAATGACTCGGGATCTGGGCTTCAGCGACCGCGTCTTCGGCATGGGCGCGGGCATCTTTTTTATCAGCTACGTAGCCTTGCAGATACCGGGATCTCAGTTGGTGGAACGCTGGAGCGCGCGCCGCATGATCTCCACTTGCATGATCACGTGGGGGGCGCTAACGACGCTGACTGCGCTCGTGCATACCCCCGGGCAACTTTATCTGGTGCGGTTTTTCTTAGGTGCGGCGGAGGCGGGATTTTTTCCCGGCGTCGTCGTGTACCTCAGCCACTGGTTCATTCCCGAGGATCGGGCAAAGGCTTCCAGCAATTTCATGGGTGCCATTCCTTTGTCCTCGGTCCTTGGATCCCCGCTGGCGGGCTGGATTCTCGGTCGCGCATGGCTGGGTCAGGCAGGATGGCGGTGGCTTTTTGTCATGGAAGGAGTACCGGCAGTCATCCTGGGCGTCGCCGCGTTCTTCTTCCTGACCGACTGGCCCGCAGAGGCGTCATGGCTGACTGGCGAACAGTGCGCGTGGCTGGAGCAGAAACTGCAGCGAGACAGCCCTATTCGCGCCCGCGCGATCACGATTGGCCAGGCGCTCAAGTCTCATTCCATCCGCCGCCTCGCCTTGTTCACTTTCTGTGCTTATTTTACGTTCTACTGCTTCTTGTTCTGGTTTCCCACGATGCTGAAACGCCAGTCGGGATTTTCAGACATGCGCGTTGGTCTGGTGGGCGCGATTCCTTTCATCGTCACCTTTATTGCCATGCAGATCAACGGTTGGCATTCGGATAAGACCTTCGAAAGGCGCTGGCACTCCGCAGGCCCGCTTTTTGTCGCTGCGACGGCATTGCTTGGGCTTCTCGCGCAGCCCAACTCTATCGTGCTGATGGTTGTGCTGTTTACGCTGGTGAGTTCGAGCCTCGCGTATCTCCCGATATTTTGGACCAATGCCACCGAAACCCTGAGTCGCGCGGAAGCTGCGACCGCTGTCGGATTCATCAATGCAGTGGGCAATATTGCCGGGTTCGCCGGGCCCTACGGGTTCGGTTATTTGTACACGCGAACTGGGTCACTTGTCTCCGGACTCGCGCTGATGATGCTGGGATCTCTTGCGGCGGGTGTATTGATTCTGCGCACTCCAGTTCGGCAGAAGAGTTTCGAATCCAGTAGTTCTTAGCGGCATTGCTGGTTCAACTGTGGAGGGAATTCGGGACAGGAAATTCGGGGACAAACGTTCCCTAATTTCCACAAAGAGACGAGGGAGCACGCTGACTACGCTTGAGGGGGCTGGCCCACCCTTTCACGGGCCTTGGCCGTAGCTAGGCTTTGATGTTTCTTTCCTCATTCGGACAAAGGGGGTGCCCCCTCCTTTCGCGTTCTGTGCGAAAGGGTGGGCTGCGATGCTGCCTGCGCCTTGACCTTGCTCTACGCTTGAGCGCCTTCTCTTCGTTCCCAGCGCTGAAGGATATCCAGAATAAACTCCGCGCGTCCGCGCAGGCGGTCCAGGGATTGCAGCATGGCAGCCGCAAAGACCGTCAGGCTCTGCTGTTCCAGTTCAAAGAAAAGACCATCTGCTTCGTCCGCCGAGGAGTTAGCAAGTTGCAGCAGGTAACGCAAAGCATCCGCGTGCGGCTTGGCCAGTGTCGGAGCTTTCTGGCGCTGCTTGAGTTCGTTGTACTCCGTGCCCATGCGCGTCAGGATGGCCACAATCCGCACCAGCATGCGGACGGTTTCCCCGCGCAAACTGTCTTCGCCAATAAAATCAGCGCAAAATGCGTCGGTCTCCGCTGTCGTCAAAACAAGATTGAACGACCGCATGGGGACGACTTCGCGGACACCAGTTCCGGCGGCCAGCACGAACGCGCGAATCGAGTCCGCCACGCTCTGCATTCTCGGTTCTTCCTGCCTGCCATCGTAGGCCAGGGCCACGGGACGCAAAGCCGGAGCGGCCGCCGCGCCGGCGCCGGTGCGAGCGAATGCTGGCACCGTGATCGAAGGCGCCGAACTCGGAGCGGGTATGTAGCTCGGGGTGGTCGCGTGATTGGGGCGAGGAGCGTGATCGTTCCCGGTCCCTGGCTTGTGCGATTCCAAGGCTTTCTTCACCCGCAGCATGCGGGAAAAGCGTTCCTGAGCGATGTTGTACTCCGTGCCCAGAACCTCGTCTTCTTCCATGCCCGCCACATCACTGACGGTGACGTCGCCATCGAGCTTGCGCTGCGGGTTGCCGCCATCGTTCTGCATGGAGCGGGCAAAACCCTTAATCTCTCGCGCCGCATCGCGGAACAGCGTCTGAAAGCGCCGCCCCAGAGTGACGTTGTAGGTGGTAATGCTGTTCAAAACCGCGGGATGATAGAAGTGGTCTCCCAACAACTGCTTTAACCGCCGGCCGCGTTGGACAATGGCCAGCTCCATGATCTCGTCAAAATCGTTGAGAACTTCCGCCTGGTCGCGCAGCGAATCCAGCTCATACAGCAACAGCGCAGTTTCTTCGGAAAGATCCGGCGGTTCGTTGTCCGCCAGAATCTCCATCAAGGCAATTTCAAAGGGCGACATCGGCGTCACCCCGTCAATGGCCATGCCCCGTGTTTCCCACTGCCCCGCCACGCGCGGATTCCGATACAAGAACGTAGCAGCAAAATCCGTTTTATCGCGGTCGGCATCGCTCGGACTGGGCTTGCGCGCGTAATACCGCAGCAGCGCCTCGGCCACTTCCGGATCGCCGTCCGCCGCCAAGCCGTGCCGCAGGGCCGCCGTCGTCACTGCCAAATCGAGCAGCCGCAGCCAGCGCCGCATACGCTCCAGCGTGCCGTGCAGGTCGATATCCGGCTGGCTAATCGCCTCGGCCTCGAGGCCCTTCGGAACCAGCAACTCCTCCCCTAGGGAATCCTCCAACAGCTTCCTATAGAAGCTGTGGGCGGTGCTGAGGATCGCTAACTCCCATTTTGGATCGTCGACCAATGCGCGCTCCGGTGGACAGAAATCACCCTGGGCATACCCAGGAATCACGTACAACGCCCACCGTTGTCATTACAGTGGAAAGCGAGGCTGGGAACAAGAAGTGTGGGGAGGGGGAGGGGTACGGTAGTAACCGGGCGGCTGGCGGCGGGCTCAAGTTTTGGGCGCAAGTATCTCATTCTGCGCGCGAGGAGGACGAAGGGCGGGAGAAATTGCGGACGTGAGGTACCTAGTTCGCCTACTTAGCACGTGTTACCGCTTTGTTTTGAGGGGCTTCCCGTGATATACCGTTGGTCAGCGGAAAAAGCATCTTTTGGCGGAGCAGCGAGCCTGCGAAGGTGACGGTTCGCGTGGAAAGCTGGCCGCAAAGCGCGGCATGAGGAGGAACTCGTGGACGAAGCACGGACGGGCAAACGATTCCCGTTGGAGCTGCCCATTCGGATTCACCGTAGCGGAAACGGCACCGATTACAAGGGGACGACGGGGAATCTGAGCGCGGCGGGAGTGTACATTCGCGCGGACGATTCTTTTGAAGTGGGGTCTCCGGTGGACTTTGAGGTTGTTCTACCCGCGGCATCGACTGGAGGACAGGAATCTGTCCTCGTCTGTAAAGGCCGGGTGGTGCGGATTGACAATCTTGCCGATGGCAAACCAGGTGAGACACGCGGCGTAGCTTGCGTGATCGACACCTACGATTTATTGCGCAAAGGTTAGGCGAAGAGGGAAATCGAATGCTGAAACTGATTCTGGCGGACAACCAAGCCATATTTCGCGCCGGCATCGCCAAGGTTCTCGCCGTCGAAGACGAGATGCGCATCGTGGCGCAGGCGCAAACAGCCGAGCAGATGTTCATGGCGCTCGACAAATTCAAGGCTGCCGTCCTTATAGTGGCGGGCGGGTTCATTGCCGACTTCAATTCGGTAGTGTCGGCCACGGCGGCAGCCAAGACGCGGCTGATTGCGCTGGCCGATACCGGCGAGGCGGCATCGAAGTATATTGGCGCGGGCGCTCACGGCGTCATCTATCGCAACGTAACAAGTTCAGCTCTGGTGGACTGCGTCCGCAAAGTGGCTCGCGGCGAGAGCTGGATTCAAGACATTGCGGTGCCTAGCGAGTTGACCGAGAACGATATGGTCGGCATGCGCGTTCGCGACCGCCTGACTGCGAAAGAGCTGCGCATCGTAGCGCTGATCGTTCAGGGATATAAGAATAAGGAGATTGCCACGCAGCTCGGAACGACGGAGCAGGTGATCAAAAACTACCTGCGCAACGTCTACGACAAGATTGGCGTGTCGGACCGGTTGGAGCTGGCGCTGTTTACGATCCACCACCGGATCTTGGCGGAAGCGGCGGCGGCAACTACGGGAACGTCGGCACCCGCGCCTCAGAATATGGGCGCGTAGTTTGGTTTGGTTCGGGAAGGCGGGGCCTTTGGCCCCGCCTTTTGCTTTTGGGATGAAGCCTGTGTGGGGGACACTCCTGTCCGCCGATTTTGTTCATGGTTTTGATGTGAGCGCAACGCGGGATGTGAACGTTGTTGCACATTGAAGGGTACCCCCCACCCCTCGGTCAATGGAATCAACGAGATACGCGACGAAGGAGGGCAAAATCTTTGAGTTTAAAGGACTTACAGGGAAAATCTTGAAAACAAAGGGGATAGGATTTATAGCCTGATCCATTTCCGGTACAGCCCCTTATAGATATGGTGTGGCCAAGTGGGTTCTTAAGTCAACGCCTAATTTGGGAAATTTTGGAACGGGTTCTGAAAGCGGAAGGGAGGGCGTGACGGTATTTGGGCACGCCTTAGTTTCTATTTCGCGAAAGCCGGTGAACCTCCCGTCTGCCCCCGGGTTTCTCCTTTCGCCGATCCCGCCAACTCTTTCCATGAGAGCAGTCTTGTGCCGCGCCGCCGAGAACACCTGCTATTTCGCCACCGTCAACTTTGCCAGCGACGGCTCGCCGACCACTTCGGCCGTGGTCAAGCCCGATGGAACGCTGCTCAGCTACCAGCCCTACGGTAAGGAGGGGTTGCTTATCGCGGACATCGACATTTCTGCGGCGACGGGGCTGCTCGCCCGGCGGTGGAAGGATCTTTGAAGTCTCAACGCAAATTTAGCCTTGTCTTTCGTAGCCTGAATGCCGTCGTCCGCATTCCTATTTCACGACAAATTGGGAACGTTGCGAGAAGGTGAAATGTTGACTCAATGCGGTACAAAAATTAGCATTGCGTTCAAGTCTAGTTGCTATGTCGAATGGAGTTTCCAACCCGGAAGAGGCTAGGCCGGACCAACTGTCCGATCCCGACCGCAAACTCTGGTTCGACTATCTTTCAAGACTCACCGACAGGCGCTCCCAGGAAAGCAAGGAATCGGGAGCGACAACTTGGGTACTACTCGGTGTGGCGGTCGCTATCCTCTACAAGGCCGTTCCAAGTATCCCTGATGTCTCGTCTATTCCGGGCATGGTGCGAACCATCTTCTTGATGCTGCTCCTCGAACTCAATGCTGCTTTTTGCCTTGTCGTACTGGTAGCTGGCCTGGCCTCCTATGCTTTTGGCTCCACTGAAACGCGGTTGATACCCAGAAGTACCGAGCGGCTTCACAAACTGTCTAGTGCGATCGTTCTGGGGCTGGAGTTCGTCGTGGGTATCGTCCAGATCGTTGTGGGGCGAACAGTGACGGGCGCTTCTTGGGTCAAATGTACACTGCTTGTCTTCGGCGGTTTCTATTTATTAAACGCATGCTATAGCGTGATCAAGAAAATCAAAACCGCTAGGGTATCCAAGAGTCGTGGAGCTCCACCACCGAGGTTCCATGTCTCAACACTTGCTTACCCAATCCCCACGATGTGCATTCATCTTCTTCTCGGCGCGCTGGCATTCGTGGGCATGGGGCAGTATCTGAAGCTACTCGGTCAAACAGCTCCTGGCTGGCTAGTTCCCCTGAGCGCCTCCACATACGCACTGGCATTCTTTGGCATTCTCGCGATCCTTCTCGGACGAACGTTAGATGCCGCGTCCCAGCATGCATACCAGTCCCTTGAGCGTGCCATTCTTGTGGAGAATCTGAGTGCAGCAGAAATCAGGTCACGTTTCGTGGAGCAGCTTCTCGGGTCAGGGGTGAGGGACTGGCTGCGAGAGATAACGAACGGACTGAAGAGTGAGGAAGAAACTCTCGAGAGAACCGTCGAGTCGATCAAGAAACGGGTACCCGAAATTGAAGCCATCGACGCTGGAAATGTAGGCGAGCGTGAACTTAAGGGCAAAGAACTAGCTAGGCAACTAGTGGCTGCCATCGAGAAGCGAAAAGCATCCATCCAACGATATCAATTTCAGTTGGCGGAATATTTCGGAAGCGGCCATTCAGGGTCGGAGACGGATTTCTTGAAGGTAATGAATGCTGAGTTGAGTGAGTGGCTTCAGCGGGTCAAGGTTAGGGCGTCTAATACTGCGGCAGTACTAGCTGAGATCCAAGCCCTTTCTATCCCTTCCTCTACAGAGGCTGCTGGCCCTACTACCCTTGCACAAATCGAAAGTGTGTCGGCACCCATCGTTCTGCAACGAAAAGAGAATAGCTAACTTTGAAAGCGGCGGCCGCTGACACTTTTCGATGAGACATTGGCGAGGGCGATGTGAAACACCCGTTAGTGAACAGAGTCTGATGAAGCCTTGGCTGGTAGGATGATAGAATCCGGCGATGCTTGCCCAACCGATTGAGTGCGTCGTGGGCATCAGAACGCTCAGTGGGCAGTTGGTCAAGGCTTTCGACGTTCGGATCGTCGCGGAAGATGTTTACGTGAATTATTCGGACCGTAGCACGCCAGAAGCTCATAGTTCCTATCACTCCTCCGGCCAATACCACATGAAGGTCGGCGGAAAGTTCATCGAATGGACAGGCGGCTTCACTGGTCATATGGAGCCGATGAAGCTCTACCGAACGCCACCGGGACTCGTTGCAGGGCGAAGTGGTTGCTGGACAGTCGGTTGGGAAACCCGAAGGCTGGATGTGATTCTTCCGGGTCTGTCTTCTCAAGCAGACATGCTCGTCGACACACGACCGCTGGGAGGCATCGAGTCAATTCTAGCGTTCGAGGTAAGCGTTGTGGGTTGTGAGGCTCGAAAACGAAGCGAGATCGCTGGCTTCCGAATAATTCAGTGTCACCGCTTCGGGAAGGCTGTAGAGGTCGAAATTGATGCTTTTGTTCTAGATGAGAGTGGAGTCTAACCGGAGACTGGCATTCCTGCAAAGGCGGCGGACAGGAGTGTCCGCCCCACACGGGCCGTGGGCCGGGGTGAGGCTCCGGCCTCGAAATCCAGCGCCTAAAGGCGCGATCGGAATCCGGCATTTACGGCACCGCTGAAGCGGTGCCCTGATACGAGGCTTTCCCCGGGGGCTGAAGCCCCACATCAGTCAGAGGCTGAACGCAGCGCTGAAGCGCCGCTCTACCGTGCCTCGTTCTACTTACGGTAATTCGCCAAGATCAGATAGCAGCTGTGTTCACCCGGGGATAGTTTCCGCTCCAGAGATGAGTCAACGTTCATTTCGACCAGTGTCATCATGATTCCATTTTCCGCTTTTTGCGGATCTGGTACCTCGCTGCGCTGACTACTGGGTTTCAGACTGCCAGACTTGACACGAAGGAATTGCAGATAAAACTGCCCCATTATGTCATCAGGGCTCGGCGTGCCCTGTGCCGCTTCCTTTTCTGGAATGAAGTGGAAACCGGGCATACGTCCGGCGTAGAAGGCTTCGATCTCGGCGGGACTTTTCGCGTAGTGATAGGTGCGCAAACGTAAGCGCAAGTGATCGGCAACCCCCGCGTCCCCCAAGGCGATCATCATGGTCATTGAGATCGCGTCGCCCGCCAGGAGTTCGCCGCCTTCAGGGGCCGAAAGGGAGTCGAGGTCTTCGAGCAACGGGATCATGGGATGGTTCTTCTGCGCAGAGCGCAGGATTGCCTCCCCCTCCCCCGGATGCCCCTGATCAGCAAGGAACAGGGCGAGGAACTCGCGGTACTTAAGATTCTCGGGCGCGAACCCCACTGCCTGACGCAGAAACGGAATGGCTTGCCCGAAGTCATCCCTCTTGCTCCCGGCCTTTTCGGCAAGAACCAAGCCCTCGTACATTCGGCCCTTGAGGTAGAGCGCCTCTGCGTTATGAGGTTCGGCTGCGAGCACGCGATCTAATGCAACGTCAGGAGAAGGTAAGGATTCCGTTTCGGATGCAGGCGGATCGTATCCTGTGGCAAGTTTGTAGGGATCCGGGACAAAGGCAAAGCGGACCCATAGCAATAGAGCCTGCGTGTCCTGCGGCCGGGCCTTCAGTCGGGAGACGAGTTCAGACGTGGTCTTGGCCACATCGGCATCTGTAGGGCGGTCTTTGTCCAGTTGTTCTACACCTAGCTCCGTGGAATCCCACTGGGCCTCCAGCTTGCTTACCACCTGCTCGACGGCCATAGGCGGTGGAGTAGGCCCTAGCACCTTCTCCAATGTCTTCACCATTTCCGGCATGTGACGGTTCTCGGCGTAGGTTTTCTCGGCTTTCCAATTGGCGCCGGCGGCAATGAGCGTTCTCGCCACTTCGGGTCTGTTCATATTAAGCGCCGACCACAGCGGACTTTGCCCCGGGCCGGCGCCGTTCACGTTCGCCCCGAGTGAAAGGAGCAGCCGAACCATTTCCACGTAATCCACTACCACAGCCAGAGTCAAGGGCGAGCCGCCGGGACCACCGTAATTCACCTTGGCCCCGGCCTCTATGAGGATGCGAGCAATGGTTGTATCCTTGCGTTCGATTGCCGCCACTAGAGGCAGCCCAAATCCAATGCTGCCGTTGGCATCGGCTCCGCTTCGCAGCAGCGCACGCGTTTTTTCGGCGTCGCCGGAACGGATCGCTTCGAGCAACTGTTCATCCAGGTCTCTCTTGTCAGCGGTCTGCGCTTGTGGCAACGCCGGAGAGCTTGCTTCCAAAGTTGCGAGGAGAGAGGCCGACGTTGCAGGACTTAGAAGGACTCCCATTAGAACAGCAGAGGTTAGCCACATTGCTGGCCTCCTGGCGCTTGAAATCCGTAGCAGCGCAGGTTAAGCAGGTTGCCTCATACTACCGCACAATCGAGAGGATTGTTGGCTAAATCCAGATGAAGGAAATAGGGACAGACGGAAGTGACCCCAATTGGCAAGAGCCTGACCTTCTTCCAGCTTTAACCCTGCGATTTGAGATACAGGAAGATCGCCAACAAAACAGCCAACAGTAACAGGAGCCACCGATATCTCCTGGCGAACCTTTTCAGTACTACACCTCTTTGAGGAGGCTTGGAGGGAAGCACCTTCCTGTTCTGAATGGAGGCGGCTTGCAAGGATTCCAGTTCTAGACCGGCCTCCGACAACGCTGCCGTCGCGTCATTGGGGAACCTCAACAACCCACGCAGCAGATGGTCGGTGTCAATCCAGAACTCCTGGTCGAGGTGCGCTTCCTGGGTGGCGTACCGCAGCGCCTTCTTGGCGTCGTCCTCCAGGGAAGTTGTGGTCTTGGACGGATGAGGGAGGAATCGAGACGTCGCGGGAGCGGGGCAACGCCGAAGGCTGCGCGAAACTCGGCGGCGTGGCTGCTTAACTCGCTGATGTAGTTGGCGCGTGATTTCCTCTCGCGGGTAAGACCTAGCAGAAGGTCGCTGACGGAAATTGCCGGTGCCTTGCGGAAAAGGGATTCGGCGCGGGCGAAGAAGATGGCGCGTCTGGCTTCTTCTGTGTAACGTTCGAACATAGGGGTGTTGGGCTCTGGTGGCAATCTACCACGGCGCCCAGAAATGGCCTTGTGGCTTTCTGATCCCTTCCCATTTCGGAACCCGCCTCCCGAAATTCCCACTTAGTCGTTGACTTAGCACCCCACCGACCGCACCATATTTATAAGGAGTTTGCAGGAAGGAGTTACAGGCGGAATGAATCTTGTAGAGCTATCTCCTTTGTTTTCCGGATTTTGCCTGTAAGTCCTTTGAACTCAAAGATTTTGGCCGCTTTCGCCGCGTATCTCGTTGATTCCATTGGCCGAGGGAGTGGGGGGTGCATGGAGCCCAGCCTCTTGTTCTCGATCCAGGCAGCGGGCAGGAACGCCCACAGAGCCACGCGAGCTGCCGCTATGATGAGCCATGCCGATGAAAGTTGTTTCCGTCAACGTGGGCCTGCCGCGGGAAGTGGAATGGAAGGGAATTACGGTCTCGACGGGAATCTTCAAGGAGCCCGTGGCTGGAACGGTGATGGTGCGGAGGAACAACCTGGAAGGCGATCGTCAGGCGGACCTGACGGTGCACGGCGGCCCGAACAAGGCGGTCTACGGTTATGCCAGCGAGCACTATCCCTATTGGCGAAAGCAATATCCGCAGATGGATTTGCCCTGGGGAGTATTTGGAGAGAACCTGACTACCGAAGGCCTATCGGAAGACTCGCTGCACATTGGAGATACGGTGCGCGTGGGTTCGGCGGTGCTGAAGGTGGTGCAGCCGCGGCAGCCTTGCTATAAGCTGCAAATCCGGTTTGGGCGGGACGACATTATTCAGCGCTTTCTGGTGAGCGGGCGCAGCGGGTTTTACTTTTCCATTGTGGAAGAGGGAGAAGTCGAGGCCGGGTCGGCCATCGAGGTACTGAGCCGAGATGAAAATCAGGTCACGATTGCGGATATCAACCGGTTGTATCTGGGCGTGGAGGCTAATCCGGAATTGCTCCAGCGAGCGCTACGGGTGCCGGTGCTGCCGGAGGGATTGCGGGGGTCGTTGGTGAAGCGGAGTGAACGGTAGGCGGATTGCCTTCGCTTTCCCCATCAGCCCCTATTCAATTTGAGTAGCCGTGCGTTACGTGAGCGCTCTCCCAACCTCGAACCTTGCGGCGGGCTTCGTCGAAGATCCGCTCGAAGTTTTGTAGACGCACTTTGCGGGAGGTATCCGCGTCGAGGGACTTCCACAGAGGATCGTATTGATAGAAGACCTTCGTGTATTTCGATTCGTCGGGCGGTGCGGCGGAGTCTGTGCCGAATAAGAAACGATCGGGATAGCGCTGCATCAGATCCGCCATCGTCTTGGTGGCTTCCGGGGTGGCGACGATGTACTTGGCGGTTTCGTCCCAAGAAATATCGAAGTTCACGTGGCGGAAGTCGGGATCGCGCAGGATCGCTTCGATATCGCGGGCGTGATTCTTGTTAGGGCGGACCACGCGGCCTAGGCCCATGTGAGCCCAGATGAAGGTTGTGCTCGGGTGGCGCTTGAAGACGGCCTTCATAGGAGCCAGGTAGGCGGGTTCAGTTCCTTCTTTCATTAGAACATCAGAAAAAGGAATATCGATATCGTTGTGGATTAAGACGACCAGGCCTACTTCTCCAGCGAAATCGAGGAGGCGATCGAGGGCCGGGTCCTCCAGGCTGGCGACTTCGCCCGAGATTTTCGAGGAGACAAATTCCTTGTGAATGGTGAACTCGCCGATGCCACTGAACACGCCAGGAAAAGTATTGAGCACGCGGCGGATGTGGTCGGCGGCGTACATGTCCGTGGGATTGAAGCCTGTAATCATGGGATCGACGCGGGCTTGTTGTTCCTTCGCCAAAGACTTGTAGGCCATAGCGATATAGGCGTCTGTGAAGGAGTAGTAGTAGAGCGGAGCGTCCGAGTGAAGGTAATACTTCGGGGCGCGGTCGCCGTCGTCCCGGTACGACCACTGTTGCTGCAGCGGGAGGCCGAACAGAGCGACCCTACCGGTGCGGGTGCCCATCATCTTCAGGAAATCGTGGATGTCTGGGCCTTCCTGGATGTTGTTGGTCAGGTGGAAGTGGGAATCGTTAAATTCGTAGCTGGTGGTTTGCGGGCGAGCTGGAGAGATCAAGAGAAGGGCGATCGACGCGGTTAATAGCAATCGCTGCGCATGCAACGAGAACGGCATTCTCATCATTATTAATACCCCAGTGCCTAGTGGTTTCATGACGTATTCAGCACATCCGGTATCGCTGGCTGCTATTGGAAAACGGCGAGCCAGGCCGGCTCCTGTAGGTCATGCGAAGAGCGCGAGGAGAGCGAGGACCGGGTGCTGTTGGAATCATTGATATGCAGGGCGTTCGGATCGTCTCCGCGCTCTGTATTGATGCGCTGTACCAGCTTGATGAGTTCTTCGATGGTGCGGCCGTTGTGCATAGGGTCCCCTTATAAATTGAAATTGCGGGTGCGACGCGAAGCGCACCCCCCAGGTGTGCTTCGCGTCGCAACCCGCCTTCCGCGAGAAATGGAACGTGGCGCTTATTCCTCTCTGTGGAAGAAGTAGTAGTCGGCGGAGTATGGAACGAGCGTTTGCTTACCCACATCGCCGGCGACGGAGCAGCCGGTGGCGGGAGAGAGTCCGCCGCGGGTATTCAGGCGCTGGACGAACGTGGTCTTGGCGAGCAGCTTGCCGCCGGTTGGTCCTTCGGCGTTCCCGATGGATTGCAGCAAGAGGCAAGCGATGGAGTTGGCGTGCGAGCAGCTGTTGAGGTCAGTACCAGCGGCAATAGAACCCACCGTCTGCGCCCACACTTTGCTGGTGTCAAACGAGCTCTGCCAGGTTGCGTTGGCGAAGGCCACCGGCTTGGGTGCGAACTTGTTCGGGTTGGTATCGGGGCTCAGGAAGTGCGTGATGATCTGGACATCCTGGCCGAGGACCTTGGTAAAGAGTGTAGCTTCGGGACGGGCGTTGTTAACGGTCCAAGAGGCGCCTGTGGCGGTTGGCAGGCAAGTGTAGCCCTGCGTGCCGATTGCATTGCCCACCAGGAAAGCGGTGTTGCCCTCGGGCGGCGTGATATTGGCAGGAGTGGTGGGCGGTGTGACGTTTTGCGCGGCTGCGTAGGTAACGGTGCTGAACGCACACGCGAGCACGAAGGCGGCGGCGAACAGGCCGCGGACCCGCGTCTTCTTGGTTTGCTGATCGATCATGAGTGGTTTCTCCAGTTTTCTAAGTGTGGAAGTGTTTTGCAAGGCGTAAACGCCTTCACTGGATAACACGAGATCGGAAGGGAATTTGCTTTTCCGCGAAAGCGGAAATGTTCGTGGAGTGGAAAATGCTCCTCCCGATTGCCGATACTCAATGGACAATTTCGCGTACATTCCGAACACTTCTTCAATCGTTACTGCGGGATAGGCGAGGCGGGTTGTCCTTGAGCGAGCAAGGGTGGAGGCGTTTGACTGAGGTCGCGATCTTTCATGGCGGAGTGGCAGACCATGCAGGAGCGCTGCGTGTTGCCACTTTCCTGGGAAACCAGCGCATAAGTAAGCCCGTGCAGGGACCACGTGACGACTCTGTAGCCCTGCACCATGCCGTAGTGGAAACTTACCTTCTTGAAGCTGACCTCGACTCCTCCGGAGGCGACGGCCACGGAGTTGGGAGCCACCATCAGGCTAACGGGCAGGGTCGCTGAGCCCGTTTGCATCTTGTAGGCGATGAAGGCAGCTGTCTTGGCGCCGATCTGGACGAGGCGGGCACCCTCAAGTTGGTTCGGTACGGCGTCACCGGGGGACTCGACGGACGCAGGCAAAGCCAGCGAAAACGGCAGCTTCTGCTGGAACCATTTATTGACGGTTTGCTGCGAATCGGAGCGAACATCGAGCGCCAGGCTTCCTTGTGCGTGTTGCTGATGAGCCTGAACCGCGTATTCCGCGAAATCGGCACTCGACATCAGCGTTAAGGATGACCGCGGTCTGGTCACGAAAACGCCAGCGAGCAACAACATCGCCATCGCGGGGGCCAGCCAGAGGAGCGCGGGCCAACGGACGACGGGCCAGCGCCGAGATGCGCTCCGCGCAGGCGGCATGGTGAATTCGGGCCGTGACGGGGCTTTCAGTTCGGCCAGAAATTGCTCTTCCTGCGGAGTCGGATCATCGCCGGCTACCGCGGTGGATGTCGCGGCGCGGAGCAGGGGACCACAATGGTCGCAAAGCGCAGCATGCAGGATCAGTTGCCTGGCTTTGAACTCTGGCCACTTGCCACTGGCCACTTCATACCAGTCGACGTCTTCGTCTTTCGGGCACCCGGAGGTTCCTGGGGTAGACTGCGAAAGCCTCGCGTTCGATAACTGCTCTACGACTTGCCGATACTTCGAAACCCTCTGACTGCAATCCTCGCAGGAGGCCACGTGGCGTTCCGCCTCCCGCAGGGCATCTGCGGAAAGGCCGCCCGGCTCCCGCGTACCTCTCGGGGACCTAGCGCCAGGGGACGGTACTAGAGCGTTGAGCTCTGCATTATCTATGTGCTGATCGAGTGGACGGTCCAACTTTGAATGCTCCTATAGAACCAACACGAGATCGGCGGGGAATTTGCTTTTAGACCTTGACTTCCTCTTCTACAGAAGCCGCGCTGCCATCCAGAATCTGCTCCCGAATGGAGTGCTTCAGGCGTTCGATGACGCTCCCAACTCCTTTAGTTCCAAGGCCAACGCTGGGTAGAGAGGCGATTTCCTTGGTACTCATGCCTTGCCGGAAATAGAGCCAGAAGATCATCTTGTCGCGCTCGGCGTCGGGGCCGGTCAGGCAGCAGCCTAGGTGCTCATCAATCTCCTCCAGAAACAGGCTGAACTCGATCTTCGCTTCGCTGCCGTGGACTTCTCTGCCGGCTTCAGGGTCGACGTCGTCAGTGGAGACATGAAGCAGCTCGCCTCCGCATGTTTGGCTGCGGCTGTGTTTGAAATAGTCGTGCGTGGCATTGGCGGCCGTTTTCTTGAGGTATCCGAGGATCGCCTCGGGGCGCTCGACCGCGAAGTCGCGCAGAAGCCTGCAGCCACCTTCCCAAAGCTTCAGGTAGGTCACCTGCACAAGGTCCTCGACCAGGGTGCGCGAGGGCTCACCCCAGAGCGAGGCCGTGCGCAAGATCATGAGACTAATGGGCTTACCGACGCGCGAAACGAATTCCTGCCAGGCTTCGTCGTCCGAAGGACCACCCGACGGGGCGGCGCACAAGCAAACGACGTCCTTGAGGGACAGGGACGAGTATCGCGTCGGCTTGGCTGAGCTCCACATCTTGGTGTAGCTGCGGGAGAATCAAGGGTACCTCCCAATGCTTAGGTCATTGGATGTAGGTCGATGCCCGGAGGCTTGTAAAAACTTTGTCTTCTGTGTGTAACAAAGAGCGGGGAAGCAGGGCAGGGAATATGGGCTCGTTGCGTCTCAAGAACGGTACGGGTGACTCCGAGATTCAGTGAATGCGCGCCCTTGCGAGGTCCCGCGCAGTGACATCCGCAGCCACCCTAAACAGACGTGAGCTAGTTGGGCTCGGAATTGGAACTGGCGTCCGAATCCTGGTCGTCGCTCGGGTCTTCTGTCGTGACCCCGGCGGAGCTGAGTTGCGCCGCAGTGCTGGCACGCCCTCCGCCGGCAGCGGGAAGATTGATCGTGGCGCCAATTGCCACCCCATTGGCATCCGTGGTCACGGTGACGCGATTCTTTACACCGTAGGATTCGCAGTTGAGAATCTCATAGCTGCCGACGAGCCGCGCCGCCATGAAGGTGAACAGATTGCTCCCGAGAGAAGCTACGGGCGAGGGTGCGGTCGTGAGTTGGGTTTGGCGCCGCGACAGAGCGTTCGTTTGCTGGTGCATCATGGAATGGCAATACGCCGCTGTACTCGCCTGTCCGAGCCAGCGCACTTCGGGTTGGTCGACGCCCCGCCGGTATAGGTTCAGCTTTGCGAGGCTGGGGTTCCCCTGGCTATCGAGGACCATGGGATCGCCTGCGGGAATCAGCGCCTGATAAAACACGTGCGAGCGTGCCTGCAATTCATTCAGCGGCAGTGCCGGCAGGGTTTGGCCGGGGTCGGCCAGGTCTGCGCCTTTCCATGGAGTGCAGCTCAGCGAAGGGTCGACAAATCGATCCAGTAGGCCGTTGTCGCTTGGGTTTCCAAATTTCTTCGCGCCTATCAAACTAGATACATTCGCCGCAGTATTTTGAGCGAACAAGCCATCCGGTGTTACTAGGTAAGTTACTGGTAAGTTGTCGCTCTGGTCCTGATCTACGATGCTGAAGCTCCTCACGGTTGGACACAAACGACCGTCATTACCCATGCCGCGGTGGGGTACATGCAAAAGGCGCCGATCAATGGCAGCGTTTACTGCGGCAAAAAAGGCGACCGCATTGCAGTATGAGAACTGGCCAAACACGCTACCCCGTGTGCCGTTCACGCAGTGGTTGTCGGTGAGGGTGGTCGGATTCACAGCAAGCGTCCGCTGCGTCAAGTTATTGCCGTTAAACCCGAACCACAAGGCGACGATCGCGTGGGCCGGGAGCGTCGGGATTACTGGAGGGACGGCGGGCTGCGTACCGTAATCGATGACCAGCGGGTTGTAGACGGAAATCTGGTGCGTGGCGGGATCGAAAATCGCTGCCTGCACAAATGCGGATTGATCGGCGTTGCCCTCATTGCACGGGCCGTTAGCTGGGTCTGTGGCGACGAGTTGATACGGCGCGGCCAAACCTTCGGCAGTGAGGGGATTGGCGGGGAAGATGATGGAGCAGTCCATGTTTTGCGCGAAAACAACGGCTGGAGAACCTGCGATGAGCAGGATCAGGCATGCAGTTGCGGCCGCGGCATTCGTTCTTAAGCATCCCATTGGAAGTTCTCCTTTGGTTCGGAGCGCGAGATTCTCCCGCTCACTCCAGGTCGCGCTAGGACTGGAATGCGGCGTCTAACTCAAGCAATGTTTAACTCACTGTGGCCCAGGTGAGGGAACTTCATCGCCGGACATACATACTCTCTGAGTATGTTGACGGCGCGACTAACGCGGCCTTGGAGTCGGCAAAATATCTTGCCGCGCAACTCAACTCTTGCACGCAACATAGAACGATTAGTATTCACGGTCAAGAGTCGGAGGTGCAGATTCCAACTTTGGAGCAAATAATGTGCATCCACCAGTACATGACCTCGCGTTCTAAGGCGAGTTATAGGTAAAAGAGCATAGCACCAAGGTGGGGTGTGAAGGTTATGTACCATAAATGAAACACTTAAGAAAGCGTGCGGAGATGGCGTAGAAAATCGGGCTTAAGTGCAAAGCGAACAGGGCCCTGATCCAGGAGAGAGACGAGAGCGGTTGTTTGGGGGATTGAGTTCTTTAGACCACGCGGGCAAGAGTGCCCGCGTCCACACGGAGCGCTTTACTTCTTTACCAGGCTGGAGTGGCTGGCTACGCACAGCCATTTGCCGTCTTGCAGAATCCAGGTGTCGGTGAAGCGGCCGAAGTGTTCGTAGGGCTTGGAGGCGTAGATTCCTTTGACGTGATAGTTGCCGGTGACGATGGCGGTGTTGGGATACATTTCGACTTTGACGTCGTCGATGTTCATGAGGCTGGGCTTGAACTTGGGATCGGCGAAGTCCGCAAGGAACTTGCCTCGGTTGCTGACCTCGCCGTCGTATTCGGTATTAATGAAGCGGTCGCCGATCATGCTGGCGATGGCCTTGGCGTCGAGGCTGACCTGGGCCTGGTTCCACATGCGCTCGAGCGCGATGATGTTGGCTGCGTCAGGCGCAGGGCTGGAGGTTTGAGCCAGAGAGGTCTGTGCCAGGGCACAGAGCGTGACGGCGAGGCAACCGAGAAGAGGTTTCATGTTGTGGGTGACACCGTGCGGAAGCCGGTGCTGAGCGAGGTTAGCAAGGACCTCCGGTTGAGCGCCAGTGGAAATTGAGTGGGAGTATCTGGGACGTTATCTGGATCGAGGTTATCTAATTCAAGTCGTGGGCCGGTTCCGCCGATAAGTCCTGCAGGAAGCTGTGTGCGAGTGCGGACGGGCTGCGATCGGTTATGAAATTTCTTGGAATCAGGTTTTTCGCTGGCGGGTTGCTCGTGATGGCCCTGGCGCTGGTGGAGGCGCAGCCGCAGAGCGAGGATGAATCCGGGGCGAGGACGAAGATTCTGGCGCTTGAGAACGTGTGGAACAACGCCGAGAAAGCGGGAAATGCCGCTGCCCTGGGTTTGATTCTGGATGATGCCATGGTGTACATCGACGAAGATGGCTCGCTGTTGACGAAGGCGCAGTTTCTGGAACACGCGAAGCAAGCGGGGCCAGAGCTGCTAACGCTGGTTACGGACGCGATGAGCGTATATGTCTACGGCGAGACGGCGCTGGTAGCGGGCACCTACCGGGTGAGCGGCACAGCGCGCGGCAAACCGTTCCGGCGGGAGGGGCGGTTCATCGATACCTGGGTGCTGAAGAACGGATCCTGGATGTGTGTGGCGGCGCAAGCTACACCGCTGCGCTAGAGCTGGTGCCTAGTGGCCTGCTGATTTGGAAGAGGAGAACGAACAAATGAAGGTGGCTTGGCTGGTGGCGCTAGCGATACTAGCGGGAAGTGCGCGAGCGGGACCGCGGGATTCGGCGGAGAGCATAATTCTAGCTTTGGAAATAGCGTGGAATCGAGCGGTGCAGCAAAGAGACGGGAGAGCGGTGGAACCGCTGCTGGGAAACGAACTGATCTACATCGACTATGACGGCACAGTCATGAACAAAGGACAGTACATGGCGAGCGTGAAGTCATCCGCGCTGCACGCCGAGCAGGTTACGAACGAATCGATGAAGGTGCGGGTGCACGGAGCGAGCGCGGTAGTGGTGGGCGTCTACCGCGAAAAAGGGACCAAACGCGGCAAGCCGTACCTGTACCGCGAGCGCTTTGTGGATACCTGGCTCAATCGCAACGGCGTGTGGGTGTGCGTGGCGAGTCAGTCGACGTTGATTACGCACTGAAGACCCGGCTAGGTGCGGCACTGAAAGGCCAGTTTCTTCCCAGATGTTTCCGAGCGACAGGCAATCATCGCAAGTTGGTGAAAAAATGGTAGGCACGTGGGGACTCGAACCCCAGACCTCTACCGTGTCAAATCTTAACCCCGTCCGAGACGACGCGACACTGAAGAAGAGTGAATCGCACTGAGAGGCAGTGTTCATGCGCTATTGGCGGTCCCACA
>Ga0137409_10001259_pt1 | contig 27606 bp, 25 predicted proteins | sample CZODoug1_16funga_FD_122059 | JGI IMG/M metagenome (GOLD analysis project Ga0137409, IMG submission 122059) | Vadose zone soil fungal communities from Angelo Coast Range Reserve, California, USA - CZODoug1_16fungal (Hybrid Assembly) | ecosystem: Environmental > Terrestrial > Soil > Vadose zone...
GTTCAGACGGCCGCTCCTGGTAGCGCACCGATCATTGAAGCGCAGGCAGATGCCTGGCTGGTGCGCGCCAATGCATACACGCAGGCAGCCACCGCGGACTTGATGCGGGTACGTGCTATTGATCTGGCGGATGCAAGCGCCAACGTGAGGTCAGGAGCCACTAATACAACGGTTCTGTTGCAGCAGCTCAATAATCTGTTGAACCACAGGTGAAACGTGTTTTACTTCGAGCAGTTGTTCCAGACCGCCCTGCAGGGCATTGACGGAACGAGCATCCTGACCACGGTTCTTGAAGTGGCCGGCTCACTCCTTGTCCTTAGTTTTCTCTACGGTGCCTATCAAGCTTTTGCTGCGGGGGGCGACGTCCGACGACTCGCTGTTGCCGGGATTGAATACTTGGTACTCGGACTGGTGTTTGCAAATTATTCAGCGATTTTCCGCAGTGTCAACGGGATGTTCAACTCGGTTGCAGATTTCGTCTACAACGCGTCTGGGGTTGGAGATGTATTCCAAACGTGGCTCAATCAGCTTTCAAGCTATGTTGGCCAGAATGGATTCTCGTCTCTCTGGGGCCTAGTTAGCGGAGGCATCTCAGGTTTTCTCACCACATTCATTATTCTGAGTGGTCTCATCCTTTTCCCGATCTCGTACGCATTGTTCTCGTTGTTTTACGCGATGTACGGCTCAGTCCTTTATGTCACTGGTCCATTTGTGTTGTCGCTCTTTCCTTCTCGGAGCATGGGTCAATTGGCGCGGACATACCTGGTGAACCTCATGATCTTTCAAGCGTGGGGGCTGATCTATGCAGTTCTTCAGGTGCTTATGTCTGCCGTAAATCTCGGCAGCATGAACGCGGTACTAAATGCGAATGGCGTTCTCAATAGTTTCATCGGGTCAAGCCAAATGATGCTCCTGGCGCTCGCGAGTGTTCTGTTCTCCATTTCGATTGTACTGATCCCCTTCATTGCGAGTCGGATTGTGCGGGGTGATGTGGGCAGCACGATGATGACGATGGTCAGGACCATGACTGCCACTGCTGGTGCCGTGGCTAGTTTGGGCGCTGCATCATTCATTGGTGTCGGAGAAGGTGCAGCCGCCTCTCATGCGGTGGGTGGAGGATCATCTCCGCCCCCACCCCCGCCACCGGGTGGGCCAGGAGGCGCGATGTCAGGAGCGTCATCTGCGCCACTTCCCGCGGGCTCGTCTTCAAGTAGCGGTGGGGCGGCTGGTGCAGTTGTCTCCACGTCTACGTCTCCAACACCCCCGTCGGCCACCAGGACGGATGACGGGAGTACGGCGACACCTACTAGCGGAAGCAGCGTTACACCGTCCTCTCCGGCAACACCTCCATCGCCCCCGCCACCTTCCGCGTCGCCGTGGCGTTCCTCGAGTCGCCCCGGCCAATATCGTGGATTCAACGCTCCGCATGCAGCGGCGTGGTACGTCGGCTACTCGCTCGGGTCAGCTTACAGAGGATTGAAAGGAAGGAATAGCAGATGACAAAAGTTAGCCGATTCGGAGAGCTTCCAGAGATCACTCGATACACCAAGTATTACGAGCACGACGGAATGATCCGCGCGTACGCGAATCGCGCCATGCTGCTGGCCATGATGGTTGGTGTGCTGGCAATGGCGTCCCTGGGGTTTGCCATGTACGTTCGCTTGCAACCACCGACCGTGATCCACGTGGACAAAGATGGCAATGCTTCGGTTGTCGGAGGACCTCACCCGCTGCGTGCGGCGACGTTCAGCCTGTCCGCGAATGCCTCCTCTGCAGATAGGTCCACAAGCGTTGCGCCTACAGATCTTGAAGGCCGGGCAGTCGTGCGTCAATTTCTCAGCCGGTATCTCGTTTATACGCCGGACTCAGTCGACAGAAACCTGGCTGAGGCCTTGAACATGATGACGGCAAACCTGCGCGTGTATTCCATGAACACGCTGCGCAACGACGATACCGTGGGAAAGATCAAGAACGATCACGTGATTTCAGATTTTGAGATCCGCTCGATGGAGCACGTCAAGGGAACCCCGTGGACGTACACCGTCTTCGGCGTGAAGGAAGTGCACCGGGTGAAGAACGCGACGGAGGCGACGGACCAAATCGTCGGACGATACAACGTGCGGCTGGTCGAAACGACGCGCTCGGAAGTGAATCCGAGCGGACTCCTGGTAGCCGAATACGGCGAACAGCAGATGGTCGGTGACCGAGACGCAGGGCTGCTGCAAAAGAGCGCGCTCGATAAAGACAGGCCTTGAAGGATTTGCCGCGAAGAAGCATGCACTCGAAGGCGGTGGAGCAGAAGAAAGGAGGTCTCGATCATGGCGGCAGGTATGGCGGAAGCAGTGGGAGAAGGGAAAGATTTGCAAACGAGCCGTTCGTTGCGTGGAACTCGCAAATTGCGAATGGGACACGCGAATGGAGAGGAGGGGCAACGCTTCTTTCTTGCCAAACCAGGAGGAAGTAACGGCGTTCCTGAATTCAGCAACGAGTTTCCGGGCGAGCCAGAGGCAATGGTGGAATCACTCAAAACGGGCTTGAGCTACTTCGTCGTTTCGGAGTGGCGAGGCGTTGCCGATTTCTCGGGCAAGAAGCCGCAACTCGGACGAGAAGCCGTTCGCGGGGGGCCCAAGACGGGATCGTAAAAGTTTCTTCACAGACTGAAGTTGGTCTGTCGAGAGCCGTCCACAAGCTCCAGGAATTGTGGATGAGTGCTTGGCACGCTTGAGGTGTGTCCAGTCGGACTCACACGGGTGCGTCAGCAGACTCCTTGTTTGTGGTGACCGAGCAAACAAGGAAGAAAGAGGCGCAGCAACGAAGAGGTGCAAAGCGTTGAACTGCCCATAAACAAGTGAGCCTGGTCCGGTTCTTCGCGAACTTGACCGGAAACCGTACCTCGTTTTCGGCCTAGGACAGCGAAGAGACCGGCGGCAACGGCCTCCTTCGCTGTCCCTTGCCGGACAAAAATAAGGAGGAGGAAATGCCAAGTGAAATCAGCAGTGGGATGCCTGTGATTACGATCCATATCAACGAGATGGGGCAGATGAAGCGGATGTTGCCAAGATTGACCCAGGAAGAGCAGCTCGAAAATACACTCCTCCAGGGTCTTTATCCCGGCATTCGCGTCGCACGACTCAATGTCCCACCTGGGCGACTCGAAGATCATCAGGAAAACGAAGTGCAAAGATCGATGAGGTCTTTCGATCTGGATGGTGTGCGCTTTCGACTCATAGGCGCGAGCGCCTCGGCGAAGAGCGGCAAGTTCTACGCCGTGGACGAACGCTACGAGCCGGCGATCGCAGAGCGCTTCCGTAAATGGCCGGAAGCAGCCATCACGTATTTCGGCATCCTGGTATCGCCGTGCAAACAGCGAATCCAGTTGCCCGACGCCAGGGTGATGGTCGTAAAGGACCACACGTTGGGAACAAATGATTGCCGCGGCTGGATCTCGCAGTCGGTGTTCGAGCGGTTTCATCTGCCCGGGCACCGGCTCTATCAGTTCCGCCTGGCATTTGAAAACACGCAGGCGAAAGGTGCATGCAAGGTCATGCCGGACGATGTCGCTCAGAAGCTCGGGGCCGACATCCTCTTGCCTGAATCGTGTGTCAAACCCGAATACAAACAATCCACACGCTTCTTGGACTTCGTCCATTGGCGGCGGCCGAAAATCGAGGTTCGCACCTACCGGGGGCCGGTGGTATTCGGCATCCGAGAGGTTTCTCAATCGCTCCAACTCCAAAGCAGCTACACGCTGATCGAGCACGCACCGTGGGAGTCCATCCAGCTCGAAATCGTGCCGTTTGCCATGGAGCAGGCGCGCAAGCTGCGTCAAGCGTGCGAGGACGCGAACTATGACGAGGTCATTGAACTTCTAGGCGCGTCCCACGCACAACCCCCAGGGGAAGAGGCCATCGGGTCGGAGTACACCTCCCTCGAGCACACGATCGTTGAAGCTGTGCTCAAGGTGGATTCGAGCGGCTACCTCATCAAACACCCCTACATCAATAACGCATTGAACCGCCTACTTGCCAAGTGGACCTTCAAGCTCTGCACGGCAGGCGGCTTCAAGATCCCAGGGTTTGCCCTTGCCGACGACGGCTTCCTCGGCCTGTATCAAGGTCAAGTGGTTACCGGATCGGACTGGCTGCCTCAGGACCGGGCGATCAGTTCAGTGCCGTGCCGGAAAGGGCTCGTCGTGCGCTACCCAATCCGCATGTTCGAAGACTTGCTTCCTTACACGCGGGTGTCCACCGAAGAGGCGGTCGCCCTCGTGACGCAAGTCATCGAAGACCAAAATGGCTGCTCGATGGACAGCGGGGCAGTTGTGGATTTGGTGGAGAAGCAGATCAAACTCGAGGGGACGTTCACCCTACACAGCGAAACAGCGGCCAAGAACGGTGGAGACTTCGATTTCGATCTGGTAGCCGTGGTTGAAGGAGACCGTTTTCCCCGTTTTGTGGACAGCCGGTTCGTGCATCAGGGTACTCATGAAAAAGGGAAATCAAAACGCACCAAGAAGCAGAGCCCTTGGTGGAACCTCGCTCTGGTGGCGAATCAGGCCAAAGGAAATCAGATTGGCTCGATCACCGATCTGAAGACCTCCTGTTACGCCGCCGGTTTCACAGGAGAAGCCTACCAACTCGTGGATGAACTGCAGCATGCCTTGGACAGCCTGAAGTGGGGCACTGAGGTAAACCAGCAGCTCGTCGGCGAGATCCGCCAAAAGGTGCCAGCGGCGCCGTGGCTCCAGTTGAAAGATAAAGAGCGGGTCAGCGATATGCCGGTGCATCTTGAAGTTCTGGCCACCGACAAGATCGGGTACCTATACAACCTCGCGAGGAAGGAAGTCGAAGACTTCTTTTCCGCAAAGTTACCAATCACCGACTTTCACGGGCTAATCACGGGCGAGCATTTCACGCGGGAAATGTCCCAGGAGTGCCGCTTGGTCAACCGGATCTACGCCGAGGAAGTCGGAAAACTCATCAAGGAAAAACAGGTCTTGGACGAGGCTCTGGCGAAAGCTGAGGCCGAGTATCAGGCCAGACGAAACGACCAGGCAACCAGGAATGAAGCGCGCACTGGGCGCAATGCGGCCCGCAGTGCAGTCCACGCCAACAAGGAGCGGTCACGTGAGGAGTTCCAAGCCTTACGGTCGATCGTTCGAGCTTGGGGAGACGGAAAGAAGCAGAACCGGCGAGGCTGGTGTCAGTCCCTGCACGCGATTATCTGTGCGGGGAAAGGAAACGGCTCGTTGCTGTTTCACGCCTTCCCACAGGAAATCATCGACAAGATTGCGGAGGAGACCGGCAGCAGGCCCGTCGAGGTCTTCGTTCCCGATCTCGTGGATGGTGAAATCGAGTTTGACGAGGAAGGCCGCGTCTTTCTCGTTGAACGATTCCCCAACGGCGATGGAAGCACGCACGAGCGCAAGATCTTCCTCCTGCAGATATCAAAGAGGGGCGAAGTGCTCGTGGACGGGAAAGCCGTCGATCGCGTGCAGCCATTCCCGATGCGATACGGGTCCGGCACGATCCGCGATGGCAAGTTGGTGTTCAACGATATTCGCCAGCGCACCACCGTAAAACGCGCAACGACGACCTTGCGCAAGCCGTGTGACGACACTCGCGGCGAAACACCTTCTTCGAGTGATGAGAGCACGGCCCCTGCACAAGGAGAAACTCCATCGTGAACCAAATCCTGTCCAGGAGGCCCGAGGTCCGGGCCTCCTGGACAGCCCATATATATAAGGATGCAAGGGGGAGGAAACGTGCAGAGATTTTGGAATTCTTGCATAGCAGTTGCAGTCCTTTCATTGCCTGCCTGGGGACAAAAGGTGGAGGTGCAGAAACCAGTTCGGGGACAAATCCTCCATGTCGAGACGGCCTTGAACCACTTGACGGTTCTCGAAATGAGCGAGCCGGTCAGCGCGGTTGCGGTGGGGAGTCCTGTGTTCAAAGTGGAGTGGCGCGAGAACAAAGTCTTCATCGAACCGACGGAAGCAAGCGTGGCGACCAATCTGTTTGTGTGGACAGCGTCTGGCCGCTTCAATTACGAGCTCGACCCGGCAGGAGCGGTCCCACAAATGGACTTCGCGATTGATCAGCCGATACCAGATCCCCCGGTCAATGTTTCTGCGAATCATGCTGTCCCGCCAAGTGACCCATCGCCGGCGGACGTACTCATCGAAGCTAAGCCTGTCCGTATATATGGGACGATCACTGAAAGAAACCGAATTGCAGTGTACTTGACGGATTTGCTCGAGCGCGACGGGCAGGTCTTCATCCGGTACATCATCCGGAACCAGACCCAGAAAGCGTATGTGACCGGAGCCCCGCAGGTAGTGGCACTCGATACGCCGCGTTACCGTCAGTCGCTCTATCCGCTTGCAAGCTATCAGCTCAGCCCCGACGAGGCAGCACGATTGAAGAGCGGCGGGGAGACCCCCATTGAGGTCGCGAAAGGCGAGATACGCTCCTCAAGAATTGAGCCAGGACAGGAAACGACGGGAATCGTGGCGGTACCGCTGCCTCACGGACACAAGGGACCAACCGTGCTTCGATTGGTATTCCTTGCCGGTCCCAATGGACCGATTATCGCAACGTTGGTGCTTTGAGATGACCACGCAAGTTTCGCCGCATGAGGTGCACGCCTGGATCAAGGAGTCTTTGGGACAACGGTCGGACCTCGGTCTAAGGAAAGCAATCGTCAACACGCTGTTCGAGCCCCCCAGCCCCTTCGACCCGAGAGCCCGGCACAAACCCAAAGCTGGATTCGTGCTTGGCGCGACCCTATGCATGGCTGCCGTGATCTGTTTTTGCTATTTCAACTTCGCGCGCTAATGGTCGTGGCTCGATGAACTTCTTCGTCCAACTACTGGAGGCGATTGCGATTGTCGTCCCAGAGGTTCTCACACTGGGGTTGGTCGCTCCTGGGTTCTTCAGCCTTTACTGCATCGCGAAGGCGCTCGGTCTGACCGGAACCGCAGACGTGGACTCGGCTCTTAGGGTCTCTCTCACCCTCGCATATTTGGGTACCGTCGCTGTCAACATCGTGAGTGTTGTGCTAACTCCAGCGCGATCGAGAATAACGACCACGTCACGGTCAAAATCAAAATCCAACCGGTCTGAGCGTGAATCGGCGCCTGGGAAGCCGAAGGCGCAATCTGTCGAACACGGAGGCGTGTTCTGAGTCATGCACTCAGCGTATTCAGCACCACGTGAACAACCTCCACTCGCAGAGACCTACGAGGTGGTCGTCGCGGCACTCCTGCTGGCCGGTGGCTGGCTTGCTTGGTACATCGCGCGCGAGCGATACCACTTCACAGGCCGACAAGTCGCCGAGCTGGCTTGCTACCTCTTCATCGCAATGACCGCGCTCTATACCGCTGGATATCTGCTTCTGACAGCACGGTTACGACGAGAGAGGGGGTGGCCCCATCCACCGCTAGCTGTGCGTCCCAACAGAGACGAGAGCGCAACACAAGAAGCCTGGACGCAAGATGCCGTTGTACTGGGCTACGACGTACATGGCAAGCCATGGCTGTGGCCCGATCGTGTCCGGGTGATGCAAGGAATTGTGTTGGGGATGACCGGATCGGGAAAGACGACCCTGCTGCGCAACATCATTACGCAGGATTTGTGCCGAGTTGTCGGACCTCTGGAAGACCGCCATCACATACCGATGGTGATTTTTGACGGCAAGGGTGACATGGAATTCTTTGACAGTCTTCTCCCACACATACACCATGCCGGCCGCCTGAACCAGTTGCGTGTTCTGAACCCCGCCCGGCCGGACGTATCGGTGCGGTACAACCCATTCCACTGTAGCGATGAGGACTACATGCCGGTGGTAAACATGGTGTTCGGTTCTTTCAACCTGCACGACGAGTTTTTCGGCAAGCACCAGTTGAATTACCTCGCGGATATTGTGCGGGTGCTCGTGTACACGGGCCTGAAGTTCAACTTCTACGATGTGCTCGTCATGGCGATTGACGAACAGGTATTGCGGGAACAAGTGACGAAAGCATCTCGACATCTGGAGCGGGACACAGGGATAACCACGCAGCGAAAACTCAATTTCGAGATGTCTGTGAAGAATTTATATCAATCGTTCCAGGACCGGGAAAGGGTTCCGAAGATTCAGGGATTGCTGAACGAGTGCATGACGTTTCTCGACGACGAATTGAGCGTCATTACCGGCCCGTACGAAGACCTGCTTTCTCTGGATGAGGTGATCGAGCAGGAACTCATCCTGTTCGTGACACTGAACGTGAACAAGAACACCGAGCCAGTCCGCGCGTTGGGCAAAATGCTGCTTCAAAATTTGCAACTCGAAGTCGGCAAGAGGTACGAAAGCGAGGAACAGCGCCACAGGACGAACCGGCCGCTCTTCAGTGTCATACTGGACGAATTCGCGCCCTTTGGATACCGGAACTTTCCGCAAATCCTGCAAACCGCGCGAGGGACCAACACAGCGTTTCTCTTCTCGATGCAGAGTCTCCCGCAGCTCATGCACGTTGGCCGCGGGTTCAAAGAGGATGTGGCCTCCGCGCCGAACACCACCATGACTCTGCGAACCCGCGACGAGGAAACGGCGGGCTATTTTCTGCGGGCCTCGGCGGAGCATCGCGTCACGCGCCGCAGCCTGTCCATGGAGCGGTGGACGTTCTTCGGATATGAACGATATGAGGAGACAGGCCGGGCGGTCGATGTTCAGGCCACCGAAACGCGAGCGCTTGATGAGCACATCAAGAACCTGCCGAAAGGTCAGATGGAAATTCTGATGACGGATGACACGCGCGGAACTCTCCATGCGCATTTGCATGTGCGTCCTCCAGCGGACGTTCGGGTGCCTCACTTCGAGCCTGCGCTGTATCCTCGGCTAAAACAGTCGCGCGCAACATCGGTGGGCGCCCATCTGCGCTTTAAGAGTGCTGAATTCACGGAGAAGCGATTCGCAAGACGCATGCGCTGAGAATAACGAATATGAAGCGGGCAATCTGTAGCGGCGTGCTGATGATCGTGCTCTTCTTTGTTACTCCTAGTGTCCAAGCGCAAGCCCCACAGCGGCACATTGGCCGGGACACCTGGTACGAATTTCTGCTAAAGCAATTCAACCAGAACAATTTCGACTATGGAGCCTGGTTGGAAAGACGGCGTGAGGTTTTCCTCCAAGCAACTGTGAAAGAACCGCACTTCTGGTACAGCGTGTCTGTAACGGCGGGGATGTTGCTCATCCTGGTTGCCTACACCAAGCTGTATCTGGACCACCGACGCAGCATGCGAGTCACCGCGGAGATGATGGCGGACATTTACAGTCACGATCTCATTTCCCGTCAGGCGGCCACCGAAGCCATTGAGAAATACAACCGGCACATCGAGCAGTGTAATCGCGCGATCGAGGCTTCGGAAGCAGGAGACGTCCGACCCGGCTGGGGCGATACGCAGGTAGACAGTCTGAGAGTAGAACTCCAGCGCGTCGCGGGCCAACTCGAAGCGACAACCCAGGATCGGAACAAGCTTCAGGAAGAGCTCCACCAGAAATCACTTGTTGTTGCCGACCTTTCCATACGCCTCGACGCTCTGTCAAAGAAGCTGAACGCACCACGAAGCTCCGGGGTCAGCACGGGGGAAACCGTGTCGGCCGATGCAAATGGGGACGGCGCCAGGCTTGTCGGTCACATCAACCGGCTGCAGGAAGATTTGTATGCCGAACGGCAGAAGAACAAGCGCTGGAAGGGGGCATGACAGAAATGCTGGTCACTGTCACAGGTTTTGGGAGCGTTTGGCGCCGGCGCTTTGGCAAGAACCAGAGCGATCCGAGGCGGTTTGCGCGCGCAGCGTACTTCAACACAACCGGCGTTCAAGTCGATGGAAAGGTCAGGACCCGGCCCAAGATTGTCGGTCATGTCCGGTTCAACAGTATCGGAGGCTTCGATCCGAATTACCCGCTCCGGATGATCAACAGCGTCTTTGAGTGCGCGGAACCCTGCATTTGGCAGGGACAGAATAAGATTCTCTTCAAGCGCATGCTGCCAGCTCCGCAACAGCCTGACTACTTCCTAGTTGTCGTTAGAGCCTCTGAGATCGGACGCGTGGACGTGGGGTCACTGGCATGGAGATCGGAAGGCACACTCTTGATTTCTTTCAGTGAGTGTTGCAATGAACAGGAGGCGATGCTGTTGATGCCGACCAGCAGTTGGCTGCGGACTGACGTCGGCAGGTTCGTCGTCCGGCCGTTCGTCACTTGGCCTTGGAGTGCGCGCCTTCAGCTGGAGTCTTAGTAGTGCGGTGAACAAATGCGATATCCGAAAGGCTCCATTCAACTGAACGAGTCGCGAGACCTTCCGCTGCTGCGTCAAATCTTGCGGTCCGAATTCGTGTCCCACTCGCAGCTATTGGAGTTCATGCGCCTGAACCACCATGAGCGGAGTCGGAACTCGTTCGACTGGAGGCTCCGAAGATTGGTGGACCGCGAACTTGTACGCCGGCAGACAATGCGAGGGTGTGCTGGTGAGTTCGTGTATTCCATCGCGAGCAGCGCCGCTCTCCTGCTACAGGGAGTAGGTGAGTACTGCTTGGTTGGTCGTGACCGGTTCAACGGGAAAGAGGCTGAACGGAGTGTTCTACATGCGACCGGGCTCAACGAAATTCATCTGCGCGTGCTTCGGGCGGGCGTACTGGTCCGCTGGATCGGATCGATGGAGGTCCGCTCGCAGAATGAGCTGACCGGGTTTGGTTTCGCAAAGGACTATGATGCCGTTGTGACGGTTCGCACCGAGGCGGGTGAGCAACGCTTCGCACTCGAATACGAACGCAGCCCCAAAACAATCAAGTATTACAGAGATGTTGCGGCTTCGCTGAGTCGAGAGGCGCATGTGAACCACGTGCTCTACCTGACCTGCAATTATGATTTGCTGCAGTTTGTTTCCGGTTTTTTCAGGAATACCAAGTGTCGTGTGTTCTTCGGTCTCGCGAAGGACTGGCACAGCCAGCTTCTGGACATGCCGGTTTCTTGTAACTCAGCGACCCGCTGCTTCCGATTTCGAGAAACTCTCAATGACCCCGCCACACGTGTCGAGGGGGCAGTAAATTCAGCGTAAGCGCCTCGTTTGCCCTTCCATTGCCCTTACTTTGACTCAATATTGAATCCACATTGCCATTGCCCGTGGCCATTTAAGTGACTGAGGAGGCTGGGCTTATTGGTTTACTATTATCGTCTCTATGGGGTTTGTGCCCAGGAGTTTGTGGTCTGAAGTCGCTTGTTCGCGCGGTGATGGTGAGGGGCGGCGTGCGTGATTGCGCGAGCGTTGTCGTTGTTCTGCGGCTGAATTGGTTTGAACGGGAGTCGTGTTCGATGCGTAAGGATTGTGGATGTTATACGGCTGTTGAAGGCGAGCGAATTTGATACGCCGGCCGCAGTTGGGGGTGAGCGCTGTCTACAGAGTGTTGCTTCGGAGTGCGCCGTGATCCGCCCGCAATCGGCGGCAAGTGCAAATGGAGGTTCCAACTTCCTACAACCAGTCTTGGAAACCGCTTTGTGAACGCATAGTATCTTGGCGAAGATTCGAGATACTCGGAAGTCTTGAGAGGCAGCTCAGGAAGAATGTCTCACGCACGGGTTACAAAAGCGGCGGTTTCGGCCTTTGAGATTCTCAGTGGGGGCAGAAATGATCCCTGCTACGCCCCCTAGGAGAACGATGCATTGAAACTGGGTCGGAGCATCGCATTCTGAGGCGGTCGGGTGTATGTCGCCGGTCAGCCCGGATACCAAAATGGAAATCTCAGCTAATCCAAAACGAAGCGTTTGGTGTACATTCATCAGCAATGGTGGATTCCGGAATCGGGATCCGGCTGAATGAGTCTCCGGTAGCTGGCGGTGTTTCGATCGCGGGAGATTCTGCATAGAATTTGGAGGTCCTCACGATGTTATCCTTGAAAGTCAATCGAAAGACCTATAGCGTCGATGTGGAACCCGAGACTCCTCTCTTGTGGGTTATCCGTGACTCAATCGGTCTTACAGGAACGAAGTTCAGTTGCGGTAAGGCCCTTTGCGGGGCGTGCACCGTGCATGTGAACGGGAAACCAGTCCGGTCTTGCGTCGTACCGGCAAGTCAGGTGGTGGGTCAAGAAATCACCACCATCGAGGGCCTGTCGCCGAATGCCCAGCATCCCGCCCAGATTGCTTGGCGCGAAGCGGATGTGCCTGAGTGCGGCTATTGCCAGTCCGGACAGATCATGGCAGCGGCCGCTTTGCTTGCGAACAAGCCGAACCCAACCGACGCTGACATCGAGCGGGAAATCACCAATCTTTGCCGCTGTGGAACTTATCTGCGCATCCGCCAGGCAATTCACCGCGCCGCTCAAATCGCTGCGAGGGCCTAGACGTCTCTTTGGAGGTAGCATGTCTACGAACCGCGAAATAAACCGGAGAGAATTCATCGTGACCACTGCTGCAGTGGGTGGAGGATTGGCGCTGGGACTCACCTTTCCCATGAGCAGTGCCGGACTGGCCCTCGATGCCGCCAAAATCTCCGCGCGGCCCTGGGAATCATTAGCGGGCAAAGGCGATATCGAGGTCGATCCTTGGGTCGTGATCGCACCCGATGACACTGTAACGCTTCGCATAGGGCAATCCGAAATGGGTCAAGGAGTGATCACGTCCTGCGCGAAGATGCTCGCCGAGGAGCTGGAATGCGATTGGTCGAAAGTGCGCGCGGAATACGTATCCGTCAATCGCCACTTCCGCGAAAATAAAGTTTACAAACGATTACTCACTACTTCCAGCAGCTCCGTTCGGCTCGGCCGTCCATATTTGCAGCAAGCCGGCGCCAGCGCGCGGGAGCGCTTGATGGCTGCGGCCGCGCAGACGTGGGGCGTGCCGAGGTCGGAACTGACGGTGAAAGATAGTGTGATCACTCACAAGCCAACGGGCCGCACACTTCGCTACGGGCAAGTGGCACAGAACGCCGCTGCAATCAAGCTATCCGCAGAGCCTAACATTAAGACACCGGATCAATTCACGTTGATGAAAAAACCCACGAAACTCCTGGACGCGCCTCTGAAAGTTGACGGCAGCGCGGTTTACGGAATTGACGTGCGCTTGCCAGGCATGTTGTACGCCGCTGCGAAGGCATCGCCGGTTTTCCTGGGGAAGGTGAAGAAATATAGCGCCGATGCGGTAAAAAGTCGGCCAGGCGTGCACGCAGTTGTGGAATTCAGCGGTCCGCAGATAGAAGCAGGAGTTGCTGTCGTCGCGGACACTTACTGGCGGGCTAAGACCGCTTTGGACCTGCTCCCGATTGAGTGGGATGAAGGCTCGCACGGCAGTGACAATTCCGAAGGCTTCTTCAAAATGTCGCGCGCAGTGCTGGAGGAACCCGGCGCCAAAGTCGTGACACAGCTGGGCGAGCCCGAAGCGGTGCTCAAGAGCTCCTCCCAGATAGTGGAGGCGATCTATGAAGTTCCTTACCTCGACCACACCGTGATGGAGCCATTCAACTGCACTGCCCAGGTCACTCCGGATCGAGTGGAAATATGGGTAGGGTCCCAGGATCCAGAAGTGGCGACGATGGACGCGTCGAAAATAACGGGAGTTCCCGTGGAGCATATTTATCTCCACAATTGTTTTCTGGGCGGCGGCTTCGGACGGCGCGGAAACCAGGACGACGTGCGCCAAGCCGTCTCGATTGCCAAGCAGCTGGATGGACGCCCGGTTAAGGTGATCTGGAGCCGCGAGGAAACGATGCGGCACGGATACTATCGTCCGATGCGTGTGTCGCGGTTCCGCGCTGCCCTCGGACCGGACGGAAAGCCGCTCGCATGGACTACTCGCGTCATCGGTATTGATGAAGACTATCCGGGTGATGAGCAGACCATCCGAGGCTTGCATCAACTTCCCTACCAAGTGCCGAATCAACTGTTCGACTATCATCTGCGGAAGACGCATGTGCCGACCGGCCCGTGGACGTCCGTGGGAAGGTCACAAAACGAATTCTTTCTGGAAACCTTTGTCGACGAGCTGGCGCATGCGGCGGGAAAAGATCCCTTTCAGTACCGGCGCACCTTACTGGAAGGCAATCCAGATTTGCGGTTTTCAAAGGCTTGGGTCCAGGTGCTCAGCGCTGTCACGGCCAAAACTGACTGGGGCAGGCAACTGCCCGCAGGGACTGGAATGGGTATTGCGATTGGCGATAGTCGCCGGCTGAGTCGAAAGGAATACACCATTTGCGCCGCGGTGGCCACCGTCTCGGTCAGCAAGAAAGGCGAGGTCCGGGTAGAACGGTTTGACGTTGCAATGGACACTGGCCCATTCCTGGTTAACCCTTTGGCCGCCGAACGGCAGGTTGAGATGCAGGTTACGATGGGATTGGCTGCGACGCTTCGTCAGGAAATCACAATCGAGAAAGGGCGCGTCGTTCAGAGCAACTTTGATGACTACCCCTTACTGCGAGCAACGGAAATTCCGGAGATAGGTGTCCATTGGGTCCGCGCGACAGATGACCCGATTGCTGGCATTGGTGAGGAAGTGGTTGGATGGGTAGCCCCAGCGGTGTGCAATGCGATCTTCGCTGCAACCGGCAAGAGAATTCGTTCATTGCCTCTCAAAAATCACGACCTCAGTTGGACATAGCGAGTTGGGGGCGCGATCCTTTCGTCACTCCCTGACAGAAGGAAGCCAAGCAACAGGATTTCTGGAAACAGGCATCTGCGAAGTGACAGACGAGATTCCGGACGGATGGTCGGCCAACCGGAAGTTATCCGGATGGCCCGGCACTCCAACTTCGGATTGGGCCTACGAAGTAAGCCTATCGGAATGTCGGAATGCCCCCCACAACTGCTAGGAAGGGATGTAGTGATTTCCCCAAAACAGGTATAAAATCCTCAAACAATCTACGCGCCTAGAGCATCGATATGGCATCACGGCGGTGATACGGTGCCCGGCGTGGGATAGAGCCATACCGCGAGCCAATGGGAATCCGAAAATTTCAGATTGAGGAGGGGGAAATGAAAACCTACCTTGCGATGCTTCTGACTTTGTGTATGACCTTCGTTTCGAGCGCCCAAGGCCAGACCCCGCCCGCGCAGACCACGTCGGGGCTTCTGAGGCCGGTCCAGAGCATCCCATTGCCGACCGAAGGCTACATGGACCGCCTAACGGTAGATGTCAAAGGCCAGCGCCTATTTATTTGTGGGGAGCACAACAAGACTCTTATCGTTGTGGACCTCCAGGCAGGCAAGGTGATCCACGAGACCGTGCTCGCGGCGAGTCCAAAAAAGCCGGTCTATCTCCCCGACACCAACGAAGTCTGGGTGAACATGACCGATAGCACTCTGGTAGCCATTAGCGGGACTACGTACGAGGTAACTAAGACAGTCCCAATGTCTGGACATGGTGATCCGAACAGGGGAGGAGATAACGGGGCTTACGACCCTGCCACCCATCTGTTTTATGCCGCCGTCGAAGCCTTTAAGGATAGCGCCCTGGAAGCCTTCAGGGGAACAAAAGACGTAGCCTATGGTGGCGCGGACAACCACGTAACTACTGGTGGTTCTATCGAGATAGTTGACACAAAGACGGCCGAATTGGTGGGCAGCATCAAGATGCCAGGTGGTGATCCCGCAGGAGTTGCCATCGAGCCATCGGGAAAAAGATTGTACGTCACTATGGGGGATATTATAGGAGGTGACAGCCACGTTGCGGTCGTTGATCTCGAAAAGCGCGCCGTGGTTGCCGAGTGGCCGATCACGGGAGGTCCAGTGCCTCATACCGCGGGTCTAGACGCGGCGCATCATCGCCTGTTTGTCGGTAGCCGGATCAAACCAAACACTGGCGAAATCGGAGGTGGACACCAGTATGAACCGGGGAAGTTGGTGGTGATGGATACGGAGACGGGAAAAGTGGTGCAAGCGCTGGACAGCGTGGGCGGCGCCGACGACACCGTTTATTATGACGCGGCAACCGGACGCATCTACTTCCCAGGAACAACTGGCACGGTTGCCGTATTTCAGGAGATGGACCCGGACCACTTCCAGCTTCTCGGAAAAGTTCCGACCGGGGCAGTATCGAAGACCGGGCTCTGGGTGCCTGAACTGAAGCGGTTCTACTCGGCCGTCCCGCAGCACTTCGTTCTCACTGCACCCCACGGGTCAAAGGACATAACGGCCGACCTGCGTAAGGAATTGAATCTCAAACAAGGCATGGTGGCGCCGATTCTATCTAACCTAATAACCGAACCAGCCCATCTCATGGTCTTTGAATACTTGCCTTAAGTGGTGCGATAAACAGATAGCGAACACAGGCGCAGGACCTTCTATCGCTGGTGGGGTTGCTACGATGCGAATAATCTTGCCACGCTCGAACAGCCGTCGCATCGTCCGACCCTCCGTCTAGGCTTAAAGCTCGATGTTACGTCGCGCGTGAGACCAGTGGATCCTATGGAGATCCTCCTTGCCGTATCCGTTACGTGGACGGACGCATTGGCCCGCTGTACATCATTTTTATCCTAGCAGATAAACAACAGCCAGTGAGATGAATTGATAACACGATCGGATTGTCGGATGTGCGGCGGAAAAAATACTGTGAAGATTTGGAACGACGCGGGGACCGTGCTGGATTTCACGTCGTAGAAAAATATGTGCTCGCCCTTGACTGGTATTTTTGCGCTGGTCTCGCTGACCTTGATTTGGCATATTTGCCCTTTTCCCGGTGGTCTCTTGCGCTTTAACCAAGCCGACCAACGACACTGACAGTCGAGGGCATGGGTTACCCCGAAAATTCTCTTGACACCGGGCAGAGACGGTCATCTAATCGCGACAACAACCAAGGGACAGCGAAATCATTAGGAAGGTGAGCGTAATGCGAGAGTGCTTACCTGACTACGTAGACCTCGACGGGGAGTTGTCTCACCGTACTGACGCTCTAGTGTGGCCTGCGATCGATAGAGTCGTAACCTTCAAGAACCTGCCCATAAGCTTACCGCGACGATCGGTTGCTGGCGTTCGCGTAGTTTGCATGAACTGCTGCGCAGGGATAATCCGACATGCTTTTCCTTGGTGGACCCCGTAATAAGCCGACCTTAGGAGGTGGCCCATGGCTAGCAGCCATTCGAAGAAAGTCATCTACATTTTTGCAACCATAGTGACGCTGCTCTCCAGCTTTCCTCCCGCCATTCCAATCTATGCGCAGGTAGCGGGAGCAACGCTCACCGGCACAGTGAAGGATTCTTCCGGTGCGGTCATTCCAAACGCTCAAGTCGCCATCACAGACGTGGCCACCGGCGTTACCCGTACCGTTTCACCCGGTAGCTCGGGACTTTACACAGCCCCCAACCTGTTGCCGGGGACTTATGAGATCCATGTTACGGCGACGGGTTTTAGCACGCAGGTGCAGAAGGGCATCACGCTGACGGTAGGGGCTCAGCAGGTTCTTGACTTCACGATGCAGGTTGGGCAGGTGAGTCAAACGGTTGAGGTCACCACGGAAGCCCCCACAGTCGAGCTGACCTCGTCAAGCATCAGCGCCGAGGTCAATGCTACAACAGTTCGCGAACTCCCTCTGAACGCACGCGATTGGACTCAACTGGCAACTCTCCAGGTAGGAATCCTCGCCGTCCGGACTCAGATGGCGAGCTCCGGTACGATAAACAAGGGCACTCGTGGCTTCGGGGACCAGTTGTCGAATAGTGGTCACCGCCCCAACGAGAATAATTACCGCGTCAATGGGATCAGCATCAACGACTATTCGAACGCGTCGCCGGGCAGCGTGCTGGGCGGCCAATTGGGCGTGGACGGAATTCAAGAGTTTTCCGTTTTGACCACCAACTATTCGGCAGAGTATGGACGGGGCTCGGGCGGGGTCATCAACGCCGTCACGAAATCGGGGACCAACTCGTTCCATGGAAATGCCTATTGGTTCCTGCGTGATGAGGGATTGGATGCGCGAAATTTCTTCGATTCCGAGCAAATACCGCCCTTTCATCGCAACCAATTCGGAGGATCCGCCGGAGGCCCGATTAAGAAAGACAGGACCTTCGTCTTTGGCAATTTCGAAGGGATTCGGCAGACCAAGAGCCTGAGTTTCCACAGCAACGTTCCCACGGCGGCGGCCCGCGCCGGAAACCTTTGCTCAGTTCCCACCACAGGAACCTGCGTGCCAAACACCATAACCGTTGACTCGAAGGTCGTGCCATATCTCGCGCTCTACGACCTTCCCAACGCCGGCCTTACGCCCAAAGGGAACGGCGACACAGGATTCGTCAACACTGCAGGCTTACAGCCCTCGACTGATAACTACGTGACCTTCAAGGGTGACCATAAGATCTCAAGCAAAGATAGCCTCGCCGCGAGCTGGTTCTTTGACAGGTCTTCTCAATCCACGCCTGACAATCTCTTGGATTCAACCACTAAGGTTTTCAGTCAAAGGCAGATGTTCAGCTTGGAAGAGACTCACGTCTTTAGCCCCACATTAGTTAATGCTGTGCGGATTGGTTACAGCCGTGTGCTGGCGCTGGTAAACACGCCTGAGAAGGCGCTTACTCCGGCTGCGGGGGATACAACTCTAGGTCTCTTCCCCGGCTTCTATTCGCCTATACTCAAGGTACCTGGTCTTGACTTAATGCAGGGAGGTTTGGGCAGCCAGACCCGCACTACTCCCACCGAGAATTCCTTCCAATTCTATGACGATGCTTTCGTCACTCGGGGGACTCATTCGATCAAAACCGGGTTTGCCGTGGAGCGTATACAAGTAGATTATTTTAGCAGGAGCAGGCCAAATGGAACCTTCTCTTTCCCGTCACTGAAAGGGTTCCTTCTTAACCAGCCCAAGAGCCTCGTCATACAGAATCCCACTGCTGAGAAAGTGATTGCGGGCCGACAGACCGTCTTCGGAGTCTACGTGCAAGACGATTGGCGCATGCGCTCGAACCTGACGGTGAACATCGGCCTGCGTTACGAGCCGGTGACCCTGCCGACGGAAGCTCACAACGCGTTTGGCGTCATGCTAGACCTGTACAGCGGTGGTACGACTGTGCCCGTGCCCCACCCTTGGACGACTAACCAGACTCTTCGCAACTTCGCGCCCCGGATCGGGTTCTCCTGGGATCCATTCCACAATGGCAAGACGGCCGTCCGTGGCGGCTTCGGGATCTTTGACGTGCTGCCCCTTACGTACTTGACCGTTAACTCGTTTACCGGGTCCTTCCCGTTCGCGGAGACAAGCAGCGCCGTCAAATTACCTATTGGCTCGTTCCCAATGGGGGCATTCGCGCTTGTCAAGTTCGACCCGACGCACATCAAAAACCGGTGGATCGAACAACACCCACACCGTAATTACGCCATGAACTGGAACTTGAACGTCCAGCGCGAAATCACCTCAAGCTTGACGGCGATGATTGGCTACGTGGGCTCGCGCACCGTCCACCAGCCGTTCACCGAGGATGACGCCAATATGGTCCTTCCAACCTTGACCTCCGCAGGCTATCTCTGGCCGTTCCCGGTAGGCAGTGGTACGCTGGCCAACCCCAGCGTTGGTACAATTTCTCCACTTTTCTGGGATGGTGACGCTTTTTATGATTCCCTTCAGGCGCGAGTCACAAAAAAGATGAGCCACGGTTTTCAGGTTCAAGGCAGCTATACGTGGGGAAAATGCATTGACACGGGCACGGGCGGTAATACCGGTGACCCATTTACGAATTCAATCGTAACCCTGATCTACTTTGTCCCTCAGGGCAGGCGCGGACTGTGTGACTTCCAAGTCGCTCATAATGTTGTCGTGAACTATATTTGGCAGGTTCCCACCCCGAAGTTCGCCTCAGGGGCTTTGTCGTACCTTGCCGGCGGGTGGCAGGTAGGCGGGATCTTTTCGGCGAGTACGGGCACGCCCTTTACACCCATCATGGGGGGCGATCCGCTCGGCCAGAACAACACAGACCCATTTGCCTTCCCGGACCGCCTGTCAGGGCCTGGCTGCGCGAACCCCGTCAACCCCGGGAAAGTCAATGACTACCTCAAGCTGAACTGCTTCAGTCCTCCGGTTGCGCCCGCTTCGTTCGCTTCGGTGTGCCAGCCCGCTGCAGCGAGCGTTGCAGCCTTGATACCGAATACCTGTATGAATCTCTTTGGCAATGACGGGCGAAACGGCGTGATCGGGCCGGGCCTCGTCGAATTTGATTTCTCAGTGTTCAAGAACAACTACGTCCGGAGAATTTCGGAGAACTTCAACGTGCAGTTTCGGGCGGAGTTCTTCAACATCTTCAACCGCGCCAACTTCCAGTCGCCCATTGCAAACAGCACACTTTTCAATCAAGACGGAACATCGGTAGGGGGTGCGGGTGCGATTAGTACCACAACCACCGACCCGCGGCAAATTCAGTTTGGGTTGAAGATCATCTGGTAACAGGGGAGCGGGGTTCGATAAGATGGGTGATGTGGGCACGGCTTCACTGACCAAGAGGAGGCGTGGTAGCGTGAGGAACTGACGCGGCAGCCCGGAGATGCCTTTGAAACCCCGTTTCCAGCAGTAACCTTATACGCAAGTTTTTGAAGCTCACGACGGTACCCCGCGGGCGAGTCGAATCTAGCAGCAAGAGCACCTTAGCAGGTGAGTCGTGGCTAGTTGCCCTTCGAAGAAAGTCATCTACATTCTCGTGCAGAGCCCAAAATTGATGGTGAGGGAACGCGATGAACCGCGAATATGGCATTCTTGAGAGACTGTCCGATGCCTCGGATATATGGCGCGACTTGGTCGTTGAGACACCCATTACGGCGTAAAGTTTTTTCATAGCTTCCTCCAGTAAGGTCAGCTTCACGGGAACCACAGCTCAGACTTCTATGGCTCCAATTCGTAAACCTCTATGTAGCCTTCTTCGAGCTTTCCTCCCTATACACCTTCAACGACATCGCGGTGTTACGAGGCAGCGACGTCACTGACGGTGTAGATCCTTTTCCCAGCCTTCAGATCCACGACTTCAACTGTCTGGTGTTGCTCGCAGGAACAAACAGTCGGTGCCCTTGAACATCGATCCCCATATGATCCAGCGCCCTTGGGACACCCGGCAAAAGAATGGTTTGGATCAGTTTCAGGGGCGCAGGCACTGTTTGACTTTGAGCCGTCGGTACAATGCCCACTAGCAGTATCGCAAACGTTGCGAAATGTGTTTGCACTTTCCACATCCAGTCAGAGGAAGTCCACTAGTCTTCACCAAAGGCTTCTGTAAACTCCCGAGCTGCTCCTCTTACGCTCTTCGCTGCTTGCATTCCTCATGGCTGCGGCGCAAAGACCACGATTGCGGCGTCCTCTTTTTGTCATGAGCGGGAGCTGCCACGCAATAGCGATTGAGTTGTGGTATCCCAAAATGAAGTGCCCGCGCTGGGGTGAGGTGGAAATCTTCAAAATTAGTTTGAGCTACGAGCAGTACCTACAACCTTCGTGAAATCGCTCCACGGAATTGGTTTTCCGTGGATGGGCGCGATTTGGGACACATCCAGCTTCAACTGCTCACGCACTTCTCTATAGAATGTCTGCTGGTCCTTTGTGGGAGTGGTCGGAAGCGGCACGTTCGTGTTGACGAGGTCGGCTTCGATCAGAATCCTCTCCTTCGGAAGATAAGCCATTAACATGCCGTCTGCATGCTGCAGCGGGTTGACGTAGTAGAGGTTCAGGTTTCGCGTGCCATCGCTCAACACGTAATTTTCTCGTACCGCTTCATATTGGTAGCCTTCCGCCAACTCGGTGGGCGGCCACAGCGACACCATGTCAGGCTGTAAGGTTCGAGGCGCATAGTTTATGAAATCACGAACGTAGAACGCGTGATTCAGCCATTGCGTGATGATGGTCGCGCCAATGTGGACGTAGGTCCGTAAACCACCGGCGTGATCAAAGTGCTGATGCGAATTTATCACGAACCGAATCGGCTTGTTAGGCATGAGCTTCACCACTTCTTCTATAACGGCCAGGCTCCGCTGTTCATTCAGGGGCGCCTCGTAGACCGCCACGAAGTCATTGAACTCCACGGCCACGCTGTTGTGCGAGCCGCCGCCCAATAAATAGACTCCGTCTGCGAGCTTTTCCGTCTCCACGCGAACCGGGAAGGTCGCCTGCCGCACCGAATCGGGCACTGTCACAGGGTCGGGGCAAACGTTCGGCTTCACATCCTTCATGCTGCCGCCAAACTGGTTGTGGCCACCAGACACATTCATATTTTGGAAGTTGTCATCCCAGCCGTTGTGAGAATGCCATCGGGTGGGGAACTTAATTCCGTTGTCTACGTCCACGTAGCTCTCATTGGTAAATTCATGTTCGTAATTCATGTCCCCAAGAACGGGATTAGGAACCCAGGTGTGGACCCTTTGCAGCATATTTTCCTTATTGATTGTCGCGTCCATCCTGTATTTCCCGTTCACGGTAATCGAGACTATGGTTACCTTTTCTGGTACCGTTTCCGCACCGTCGCGGCCCATTTCGCCTAACTCCCATCGCCACGCCGCCCTCGGGTTAGCGCCGGGCATCTGCGCCGCCTTCAGGAAGCCGTGCGGGTTAAGATACAACTCAACCGGCCATATCTCAGCAATGTCAGGCGGCACCGCAGTCGGAGCACCCTGCGCTCCATCCATATGCCACCCATACATGCCGTTCAGCATGAAGATCTGATGCGAATTCTGCTGGAGTGGGCCATCCACCCAACCCATACCGTACTTCCATGACGCGGGATTGAGCCCCGGCTTCCGATCAAATTCCTCCTTCATCGTCTTGGTTTCCCAGTTCATGGTGCGCGTGTAATTCGCCAATGAATCGATGTGCGGCCAATCTACGCCTTTATCCGTCAGTTTTTGTTGGCCGACCGCGCCGTTATACGCGGTCCCGGAAATCGTGACGCATTTCAGGTTATCGTTGCCGATCGCCTTGCGTGCCGCCTCCAACACTGGCCGGGGATCGACATAACCCGGGGCGAGCCCCTGGGCTGCCGCTGTCCAACCCATTAGTGCCAGTAGAACAAAGTAAAGCCATAATCTCCTTGCCATAATGCCTCCTCGTCAGTCGGACGTGTTAGGCCGGAATTTCCGATTTCAACTTTATCTTTGTGCGAAAACTATATGTCTGCTGCCCTCCCGCGTCAAGATCGGTACGTTACCGAATCCGGTGATCTTCGAGGTGACAGCGACGGACAGAACTAAGAAAGTTTATCGAATTTCGATTTCAAAGTAGGACTTCGGAGCTTTTCCCAAAAGGAGTCAATCGGGTATATTGAAAGCTTCAATGGTCGGCTGCGCGACGAATGCTTGAACATCCACGTATTCTTCTCGCTGGCCGACGCCCGCCAGAAGTTAGAAGGCTGGAGGCAGGATTACAACGCCCAGAGACCGCACAGTGCTCTGGGCGATCGGCCTCCGGCCGATTTCGCCCAGAGAGAGAAAACCAACATCGAAGAGGAGCTACTGAAGGCCGGAAACTCAAGTCCTACATGGTCGAGTTTTTGGGTGCGGGTCAATTCCCAAATCCTAATTTACCAGCTGGACCGATTTAAGGGGGGCAGGTCACAGTAGTGTTCATGACCCCCAGCGCCGCCAATCGGGTTTCCGGACACATCGAAGATGGTGTTGTTAGCAATGGGCGGCACGATGCTGGCACGATTCAGGACACTGAAAAACTCTGCGCGAAACGGTGTGTTGAAGTTCTCCGAAATCCTCATGCCGTAATTATTCTTAAACACCGAGAAATCCAGGCTCACTAGCCCCCGTCTGTTTCCGACATTGCGACCGCCATTGCCCAGCAGCGTACCGGCAGTGGGAAGCGACTTCCTCCATCAACCGTTCCGTATTGGCCGGGCTTTCAGTTCTGCGCTACGCCGCCAGTGACTCGGTTCCCTCTCCGCTCGTCTTCCGGGTTTCACCCTTCGGCCCGGCGAAGAAGGCCAACTGCCTCTGGTTTTTCTGCCGCTTGTCGGCTCGTGCGCCGCGCTGCTTACTCACCTCTCCCTTTAAGCTAGGACTTCCTGTTTGGTGTTCGCGTCATTCTTGGTCGTTGTCTGCGCCTGAGCCAACGGCGGTGCTGCTCCTAAGAACCCAGTAAGGAGCAACGCCTGCGTGTATCGCATCGCAAAATTCCGCACCGGGGCGCTCGGCGCTCTACCTCACAATGCAACGAGACCCGAGCCCCATTCGTCTTACGGCACGACTTCATAAACTAGTACTTGTGCATCTTGATTGAGTCTTTGGGTCGGCCACTGTGCTGAATATCCCTTGGATCCGCTCGCGAGGCTCGGGACGCCGAGGTAAAACCTGTTGACCTCAGGGAAAAACCGCCCGGTTTTAGCACCGTTCTTGGTTGGAATGTTCGCGATCACCTGATAATCGTCGGCGCCCCGCTGTTGGACCACGGTGAGGATACCTTCCCTGGCCGGGACGTAAAGGCGGTGCAGCTTAGAATCAAAAGAAAGGTCGTCGACGCCCTGGGCAACAGGAACATTCGTGATTTCTTTCCCTGTGTCCGTATCCAGCACCACAAGTTTCGGGGGCATGCGCGTGACCACGAATAAGCGATGATTGGCTTCGTCGAACTGCATCGGAGTGTTCTCTATTCCTGCGGTGACGGGCCAAGTTTTAACCAGAGCGCGTTTCTCGCGGTCAACCACTCCGACTTCGTTATTGCCCGTCATGTTGACGAACAGCCTGGATCCCGACTTTTCCAGCGCCATCGACTCGAGACGATTCGTATCTTTCTGGACAATCTTTATATCCGCGAGCTTCTTGTCGCTCCTCGTATCCACAACGCTGATGAGACAATACGGTGTATGCGCTTCGCGGCCGCCGTTCACGACGTAGAGGAGTTTTTTGGCGGAATCGTAAACAATCGGGTCCGCATCGATTGTCAGCGCGATGTGCCCGATCAAATTGTACGACTTGTAGTCGAGGACCTTAATCTCTGAGGCCTCTCCGTCCACGACGTAGATTTTATTCATTTCTGGCAGAGCAAGGACGTTGTGCACTTTTTTGAACCCTTTGATGGTATGAATATGCTTGTTCGTGCGCAGGTCGAAAACGTCGACAACCGGCTCGTCCTCCGAGGCACTAAAGAGCCGATGGCTCTTCAGATCCAAACCGAAATGGTCCTGATAACGTGCGGCATTCGGTATGGGAATTGTTTCTAACAGCCGAAGCGGCGTCTTCTCCTGAGCCGGAGACTTAACTGTCCACGCAACTATTAGAGAGAGCAGGACCACCCGAAATTTTTTCATGTCGGTTCCTCCCTTTCCATATTTTTTGGTAAATTCATTCCGAATCCGGAGTAACCTGGAACTTCCGATTTCAACTTTCCTTTCCACGAAACCGTTCGCCAGTCTGTCTTATCAATTCAAGCTTAACAGGGATTTCCTCAATGCAGTAGATCACGTCCGCACGACGGCCGGGGTAGTCCAACAATCGTTCGAGCTCAAGGAGAAGGCGGCTGACCCGTAAAGTGTTTTGCCTACGCTGGCAAGGGAACGCGTCCGGCGCTCGACTTTGCTTTCGAGAGACCTAAACCTCGACTTAGCCGGAATTTCCAATTTCAACTTTATCTTTCCACAAAAAGGATATGCCAGCCACCCTCGTGTCAAGCTTCCTTCCCGCAACCACCCTGCATGAGGCGCCTGATCGGCGTTTTCTACACACCAGGCCGGCTCGGCCTCGGCTGCCTTCCTCTGATCAAAAACGCCGGGGAGTTCTGTATGGACGATGCCGGCGATCCAGTTCACAACGAAAATCTTCCCTCCGGAAAGCTGTTTGGCTTGTTCCAATATGGCGATCGTTTCTTTGACGTAGCCGACTCGGTGCAGCAACGAGACGGAAAATGCGTGTTGAGCGCGCAGCAGTCCGATGGCGCTTAGATACAGGGCCTGTTGAGCGTCCGTCAGGCGAGGCCCGAATTCCTTCAGTGGCGCAGAGAAAAACTCTGCACCCTCGCCCTGCCGGTTCGCGTTCGAATACTGCGCCATCAGCAGAAACAGCAACTGCGGATCCCGGGGTGGTGCCACGCTGTTAACGGCCTTCAAATATTCAAGCTCCGAGCGATAGGACCCGGACGGAGAGTCAATTCCGCGGCTTTTGGTGACAGTCGTTCCTGGCAGAGTGGCGAAGAGAGTCCCAAGCAAAAGCGCGGCCAACAAGTAGATAACGGTTCGCATAAACGGGTTCCTTTCTGGAAGGTTTCAATCCCTTCACATCTAATAGATGTATATGCATCTATATTCGGTACAAAAATTTACACGGCCATCGCGGCCTCTGTAATTCGCGAGACCGTCTGTTTCATGCCTTTCCAGCCCGCATCGCCAAGTTCTCGCCGCAGTCGCTGTTCCGCCCGCTCCCAGCACGGTTGAGCCTCTGCCATTTGTCGCTTGCCTGCCTGCGTGAGACGGAACAGGCGCTCCCGTCGGTCCTTTCCGCGCCTGGCGCGAACCCAGCCCTGTTTCCGCAGTAGCCCCAACGTTCGCGTTAGAGTCGTACTATCCATGGCAAAGCCGGCACTCAGCCGCTTTTGTTTAGCCTCTCCCACCGCGGCCAGCGCGGTGAGCAGACCGAATTGCGTGATCTCAAGACCTGCCGTTCTCAGTTCCTGGTCGTAAATTCGCGTTACGACCCGGCTGAGGCGGCGAAGGTTCTGACACGCGCATGGCAACTCAAAGAGTGTATCCGCAGGTTGCTCTCCAAAAGCTTGCCTGTTCATATTATATGTATATACATCTGTTATGCCTGCGTGTCAAACAAGATTTTCGCTTGGTCATTGAACTTGAAATTTACCTTAGAGGGAACGCAAATGACGCGTGGGGTCCCAAGTCCCTTCCGGGACGACCTGGACTTCGGGAAACAACGTTGTGGAAGAACGAACCTGAATACTGGGCGAATCGTCGGCTACCCTTCCCTGACCACCGACCGGTTGGGGGCTGGGTTCGATCCCGACGCGATCATTAACGGCGGAACGAATCCGCTGCTTGCAGCCTAGATACCGCTCCGTGGTTTGAACTGAGACGTGTCCCAGAAGGAATTGGATTTGTTCCAACTCACCTCCCGAAGCATGGCAGAGCCGAGCACAAGTTCGACCCAGATCATGCGGTGCTAATTTCGCAACGCCGATATCCTCTGCTGACTCCTTCACGATGTGCCAGACGGCTTTCTCTGTGATCGCCTCTCCTCATGCTTTCCCGACTTTATTCACGCGACGGAACGTCCATGCAACTGAGCCGAAAGACAAGCAAGAGCCAGACAGGGGGTTTTGGCTTTACGGATACGCTCATAGCACACTATTGATACGGTTAACATATAACTATTTGTCGGTGGCCACTTCAAAAGCGGTATGGGTTCGGGACTGCATGGCACCGTAGTCCTATGCGTTGCGCCATTTGGCGTTACGCCAATCGGCGTAAAGAAAGCCTTCTCTTGCAGCTTGCCAATTACGCCATTTGGCGTTACGCTAATTAGCGTAATATGGCGTCTCAGGAAAATCCCTTCGTTTTTGGCGAAATTATCGACGACGCAAATTTCGTCAACCGCACTGATGAACTCAGCCAACTCGTCCGAGACTTGGCAGATGGCCAAAAAGTGTTCTTGTTATCACCGAGACGCTTCGGAAAGAGTTCCC
>Ga0137409_10001260_pt1 | contig 27567 bp, 20 predicted proteins | sample CZODoug1_16funga_FD_122059 | JGI IMG/M metagenome (GOLD analysis project Ga0137409, IMG submission 122059) | Vadose zone soil fungal communities from Angelo Coast Range Reserve, California, USA - CZODoug1_16fungal (Hybrid Assembly) | ecosystem: Environmental > Terrestrial > Soil > Vadose zone...
CTCAAGCGCGAGCGGGCGTAGATCTCGTGGCACCCAGTGACATGATGGACGGCCGGGTCGCGGGAATCCGCAAGGCGCTCGACGCGGCGGGATTCTCGCATCTGCCGATCATGTCGTACGCCGCGAAGCTCGCGTCGGCGTTCTACGGTCCGTTCCGCGAAGCGGCCGGCTCGACGCCGCAGTTCGGCGACCGCCAGAGCTATCAGATGGCGGTGGCGAACGGCGACGAAGCGATGCGGGAGATCCGTCTGGACCTGGAGGAAGGCGCGGACATCGTGATGGTGAAGCCGGCGGGGCCCTGCCTCGATCTGATCCGGCGCGCGCGCGAGGAGTTCGGCTCGCCGCTCGCCGCGTATCAGGTGAGCGGCGAGTACGCGATGATCAAGGCGGCGGCGGAGCGGGGCATGCTGGACGAAACGCGGGCGATGTGGGAATCCCTGACGGCCATCCGGCGGGCCGGCGCGGACATCATCCTGACGTACTTCGCGCCGGCCGCCGCCGAACAATTGTAGGGGCGCAGCATGCTGCGCCCCTACCGTTACCCGATGTCCGCGGCGTCCCGCGGGAGCAGGAAGAACTTCCACAGCGCTCCCGCTGCCGTCGCGCCCAGCAACGGACCCAACCAGTAGACGGCCTGGCCGTGCCACTCCCACGCGACGAGCGCGGGACCGAACGCCCGGGCCGGATTCATCGCGGCGCCGGTGAGGGGTCCGGCCGCGAGGCCGCACACGGTGATCGCGAGGCCGATGCCGAAGCCGCCGACCTTCGGCGCCTGCGTGGAGACGGCGGTACCGAACACCGCGCAGACCAGGAAGAAGGTCAGCACCGCTTCGAGGCCGATGCCCTCGAACAGACCGAGCGTGCCCGCCAGCTGCGGCGCGCCGAGCGAGGTCACGCGCCCAGCCATCGTCGGCAGCAGCCCCTTGACCAGCAGCGCTCCGACGACGCCGCCGAGCAGCTGCGCCCCGACATATTGGCCCAGCGTGCGGCCGTCGATCTTCTGGGTCAGCCACAACGCGACGCTGACCGCCGGGTTGATGTGGCCTCCCGAGACGGACATCGTCATCGTGACGATCACCGCCATTGCGACGCCGTGCGCGAGCGCGATGCCGACTACGCCGATGCCGTTGTTGGAGGCGGCGTTGACCACGATGCTGGACACGCCGAAGAAGACGAAGAGCGCTGTCCCGACGAATTCGGCGACGAGCGGCCGCATGGCTTTGACGTTCACGAGTCTGCTCCGAGGTATGATGGCGGGGGCAATCTACGGGTCGCCGGCGTCAGGCCGCAACACCAGCGCCGCATTGATGCCGCCGAACCCGAACGAGTTCGAGACGACCGCGGCGGGGCGGGCCGGGAGGCCGGCCCCCGGAAGGCAGTCGAGATCGCAGGCGGGGTCGGGGTGTTCCAGATTGAGCGTCGGGGGGAGCCAGCCTCGGGCCAAGGCGAGCGCGCAAATCGCCGCCTCGATCGCGCCACTGGCCCCGAGGGCGTGTCCGTAGTAGGCCTTCGTGCCGCTCACGGTCAGCCGGTAGGCGTGGTCGCCGAACACCTGCTTGATCGCCGTTGTCTCCGTCGAGTCGTTGAGCGGCGTCGAGGAGCCGTGCGCGTTGATGTAGCCGACTTCTGTCGGCGTGACGTCGCCGTCGGCGAGCGCGAGCTGTATCGCGCGGGCGGCCTGGCGCCCATCGGGTCGCGGCGCCGTCATGTGGTACGCGTCGTTCGTGTACGCGTGCCCCACGACCTCGGCGTAGATCCTGGCGCCCCGTGCGACCGCGCGGCTCCGCTCTTCCAGGACGAGGACGGCAGCGCCTTCGCCCATCACGAATCCATCGCGCCCCACGTCGAAGGGACGCGAGGCGTGCGCCGGGTCGGCGTTGCGCGTGCTCATCGCGCGGATGTTGCTGAACGCCGCGAACGTCAGCGGCGCGAGCGGCGCCTCGGCTCCCCCCGCGAACATCACGTCGGCCCGCCCGTCGCGCACCACGTGGAACGCCTCTCCCACCGCGATCGTCCCCGAGGCGCAGCTCATCGCGTTCGTGGCGTTGGGTCCTGTGACGCCGCACTCGATCGCGATATTGCAGCTTGCCGCGCCCGCGAACACCGCCAGGGCGAGCCCGGCGTCGAGCCCGCGCGGGCCCTCGGCGAGATACTTGGGGACCTGCGCCTCAGCGTACGCAACGCCGCCGAGCGCGGAGCCCATCATCGCGCCGATCCGATCGCGATCCTCTCGCTCCAGGTGCAGGTCGGCGTCGGTGAGCGCGAGCCGCGCGCTCGTGACGGCGAGCTGTGAGAACCGGTCGAGGCGGCGCGCCCGTTTGGCGTCGAGGTGATCTTGCGGACGGAAGTCGGGGATTTCGGCGGCGATGCGGCTGCGGAAGGGCGCGGGATCGAACCGGGTGATCTCGCGAACCGCGGACGTGCGCGCTTCGAGCCCGGCCCACAGTCCCTCGGCGGCGGTGCCGATCGGCGTCACCACGCCGACGCCGGTGATCACCACGCGCCGTGGCGCCCGCGCGATCATGCTGCTGCCTCCACCGCACGCTTGATCCCGGCGAGCGTGCGCGACGCGACGCCATGAATGAAGACCGGACCGATCACGAGATTCGCTGCGAGACTGCCGATGAGGGGCCAACGTGGCCCGTCCCAGGTGTGCACGATCTCCACGTCCACTCCTCCTTCAGCCTTCACCAGCGTCCAGGTAACCTGCATGCCTCGCGTGATACCCCGGACGTGACGGTAGTGGATGGCACCTGCGCGTCGGTCGAGTGTCATCTCGGAAACCCACCAGACCGGATACTTGAGCGGTCCGAACGGCCGCCACGCGGCCATCTCCACCAGACTTCCCTCGAGACGCCGGACCCAGCGGTAGTGCGTCAGGAACGTCGGCCAGCGTTCCACACCTGCCGCCGCGTCGTACACGCGCTCAAGAGGAGCACGCATGTGGATGCGGTCAACGGTACGCACAGGCCTGCCCAGGGTGGGCTAACCCCGGGCCGGCGGCCCGGGGTCAACCCACCCGGGGCAGGGGTGCTTACTCCCGCAGCCCGGCATACCCGCCCCGGTAGTACAGCAGCGGCCGACCGTCGGTGACGCTGCCGCCGATGACCAGCCCAATGAACACCGTGTGGTCGCCCGCGGGAATCACGGACTGCCGCTCACACTCGATGTGCGCGAGCACGCCGTCGAGGACCGCGATCCCCTGTTTGTTCAAATGGAACCCGACACCGCTGAAGCGATTCGCCTCGTCGCCGGCGAAGCGACGCGAGAGTGTTTCCTGATCGGCGGCGAGGACGTTCATCACGAAATACGGTGCGGCTTCCAGGGCGGCGTGCATCTCGTGCTCGCGGTCCACCGACACGAGCACGAGCGGCGGATCGAGGGACACCGACGCGACGGAGCTCGCCGTCATTCCCACCGGGTCGCCACTGGCGCCCCGTGTCGTCACCACCGTGACGCCAGTTGCAAAACGGCCGAGCAGTTGACGGAACAGCGGAGCTTCGACGCCGCGCATGGTCACCAGAGGAGGCCGGCGAGAACGCCGGGAGCGAGGACGGCGCGCGCGGGGACGCAGTTCCCCGTCGCGCGCACGAGAAGATCCGCGAGATCGGCACGCCGCGCCAGCCGGCCGACGACGCGTTCGACGAGCGCGGGCCAGCCGACGCCCAACCCGATGAGCCGCTCCAGCAGCCACTTGCCCGTGAAAGCTGCGCGGCGAGCGCGAGCATAACCTTGCAACGCAGCCCGGGAGACGGGCCCGCTGACCCCGCGCGCAAGCGCGGGGATCAAGCAGTCTGCGGCGAGCTCCGCGCCGCGCAGCGCGCTGTAGATGCCTTGTCCGGTGAACGGGTCGAAGAAGTCAGCCGCGTCGCCGACAAGCAGCGCACCGCCCCCGGGAGCGACCGGCCTCCGCGACCACTGGGCGAACGGCCCCGTCGCCAGCACGTCGCGCACCATCCGCCGCGGATCGAAGCGGCCAGCGAGACCGGGGAACTGTTCGAGTGCGTCGAAAAAACCGGGACGTCTCTGCAGTGAGCGCACCGGCACGACCAGCGCGACGGTCGTGACGCCGCCGCCGATCGGGCCAAGGCCCACGTACCCCGTGCGGCCGATGTGCATCTCGCCCACGTCCGTCACGCCCGCGACGTCTGAGACGTGCGCCGTGAATGCGACCCGACGCGGCGACGACGTGCGCACGCCGCCGCAGCGCCGCGCCACGATCGATCGCAAGCCGTCGGCCCCGACCACGACGCGGGCTCGATACGTCTCCTTCGCAACCACTCCACCCACCGCCCCGCGATCGTAGACCAAGTCCTCGACCTTCACGCCCTCGCGTACGATCGCGCCCGCCGCCTCGGCGGCGTCGCGCAGGATCGCGTCGAAGCGGGTGCGCGGCAGCGCGTAGCTGAAGCGTGTGCCAAACCGCCCGATCATCTCTGCCCCGCTCGGCGCGACGACCTTCATCCCGGTGAGCCGGGCGTGCGACCCGGCCGCCACCGCTTCGACGACACCGCCGCCGATGCGCTCCAACACCCGAGTGGTCTCGGGGCTCAGGTACTCCGAGCAGGGCTTGTCGCGGGGGAATCGAGCGCGGTCCAGGAGCAGGACGCGGGCACCGGAGCGGGCGAGGAGCAGAGCGGTCGCCGAGCCCGCGGGTCCCGCCCCGACGACGACGGCGTCCCAGCGCGTCACGCCAGCCACGCGGCGATCCCCGCGCCGGCAAGTGTCATCGCGAAGTTCACGCCGTTGTTGTCCAGCCATTTGTCTGCGGGTCCCTGCACGGTGGCCCCAAGCAGAGAGTCGAACAGCATGCCGAGCACGCCAGCGACCGCCACCGCGGCCGCAAGCCCGCCAGGGTGGGTTAACCCCGGGGCGGTGCTCCGGGGCGCTAGGGCGTACGTCAACCCGGCGATGAGCGCTGCCCCAAGGACGCCCCCAGCCGTGCCGAGGAGCGTGACGCCCCCATTGGTGCCGGCGGAGACCGGGGCGCCGCTGGTGATGAGCCGCGGTGGCGTGCGGGAATGCCCGCCGATCTCTGTGGCCCAGGTGTCCGCCGCCGCGGCAGCGAGCGCGCCGGCGAACAGGGGCCAGCTGCCGGCGAGCGCCCCCGCGGCCGCCACGCCCCCGTTCGCGATCACCTGACGCGCGGTGCGACGCCCTCCACCCTTCGTCAACAGACTTCCAGAAACGAAAAAGGCGAGGAGCAGCAGCAAGCCTCGCCATCCCACGCCCCAGATCGTCGCCCCGCCGACCACGAGCGCCGCCGCCGCGCCCGCCGCCGTCAGCCACTTCACTCGCCGAACAACTCGCGCATCACCCGGCGCTTGAGCTCGGCGGGCGCGCCCTGTGTACGGCACCGGGCCCGGAGGAACTTGAGATAGATCGTCTCGAAATCGAACTGCTCGCCGCAGGGGGGGCATTCCTCGAGGTGTTGGCGGATGTCGCGCTCCAAATCGGGAGTGACCTCCCGGTCGAGGAACTCGTACAGGTGGTCCACACACTCGCGACAATTCATGCCGGTGTTCCCTTGATGTAGCCATTGCTGACGGCGTACTCGTACAGCTTGCCCTGCAGCGCCTGGCGCGCGCGGAACAGCCGCGATTTCACGGTACCCACCGGAATCTCCAGGATCTTCGCGATCTCCTGATACGACATGCCTTCGACGTCGCTCAGCACGAGCGTCTCGCGGAAGGTCTCCGGGAGCTGGTCGATCGCCTTGAGGACCTCGTCGTCCACGATCTTGTCGAAAAAGGCGCCCTGGGGGTCGTCATCTTGTATTTCCCCAAACACCGCGAAGGGCTCAATAGTGTCCAGGTCCACGTTTTCGGGGTGCCGGGTGCGGCGCCGGTATTCATTAATAAAGGCGTGGCGGAGGATGGTGATCAGCCACCCCTTGGCGTTGGTCCCCTTCTCGTACTGGTCCCAGGCGCGGAACGCCTTGAGCATCGTCTCCTGCACGAGGTCGTCGGCGTCGCTGGGGTTCGCCGTGAGGCGCAGCGCGACGCGATACAGTGCGTCGAGGTGGACCAACGCCTCGCGCTCGAAGCTCGCCCGCTTCTCGTCGACGGGAGTGGGGGTAGGGGCGGGGGTGGCGTTGGAGGTCATCGGCGTTCCCTAAGGCTCATGCGGGCTGCCGAGTTCCGCAATGGGGCGGGGGGCGCTAGGTTTCGCGCGCCGTGGTCCACAGCATCGTTCCGCTCACCGTCCTCGAGGCGGTCAAGAATCTCGACACGCCGGTCGAGGACGGGCTCACCGAATTCGCCGAGGAACTCCTCGTCAAGCGGCTGGGGCTCTCGCCCACCGTGGCGATGCAGCTCGCCGAGTACGAGCAGCTGGTCCGGCGCGATGCGCGGGTCGATAGCGGGCACGTCGAGGCGCTGCTGCGCCTCGTCGGGCGCCGCCCCGACGCCGACCTCGTCTTCGCCGACGCGGGCCGGCGCGCCGCGCGGCGGGCGGTGCGGCGCGTGTTCGGCCCGCTGCGGCTCTTCGGACACTTCGCCGCGCGGCGCGCGGCCCGCGCGGTCCTCGGCGCCGACCTGGTGCGCGAGCGGCACGTACCCGTCGCTCGGGTGACCGATCCCATCGCCATCAACGCCACGCCCGACGGCGCCGCGTGCGGTTTCTACGGGGCGGCCCTCGCCGAGCTGCTGCGCTTGCTCGTCGGCTACGAGGGCGCGATGCTGCACACCGCCTGCCGCGCGACCGGCGGCGCGAGCTGCGAGTGGCGCGCCGCGCCCCCCGATCCCCGGCATCATTGATGGCCCTCCTCGAGGGGTTCGACTTCGCCGCGCTGCGCGACCTGCTCGGCGACATCGGCGCCGACGGCTGGTTGCTGTACGACTTCCACGGTGTGAACCCCGTCGCGACCCGCGTGCTCGGAATTCACGGCATGGGCACGCGGCGCTTCTTCACGTTGCTGCCGCGCGCGGGGAAGCCCGTCGCCGTCGCGCACCGCATCGAGCTGGCGTCGTTCGACGGGTTTCCCGGCGAGGTCCGTCCGTACGCCGCGTGGCGTGAGCTGGATGCCGTGCTGGGTCCGCTCGTGAAGGGCAAGACACTCGCGATGGAAGTCTCCCCCAACGACCGCGTCCCGTACCTCGATCGTGTGCCCCACGGCGTGGTCCAGATGCTCGAGGGGTTCGGTGCGCGGGTCGTGCCGTCGGCGCAGCTCGTGACGCGGTTCGCGGCGCGTTGGTCGCCCGAGGAGCTGACGGGGCATCGTCGCGCCGCGGAAGCGTTGGCCGCCATCGCGCAGGACGCCCTGCGCTGGGCCGGCGCCGAGCTCGCCCGCGGGGTCGACGTACGCGAGACGACCGTGCAGCGCCGTGTGATGGAGGCGTTCGGGCGGGCGGGGCTGATCACCGATCACCCGCCCATCGTCGGCTTCCAGGCGAATGCGGCGAATCCGCATTACGACCCGCGCGAGGGCGCCGACCGGCGCCTCCAGGCCGGCGAGGTCCTGCTGCTCGATTTGTGGGCCGGGCCGGGAAAGGGTTCGGTCTTCGCCGACCAGACCTGGATGGGGTTCGCCGGTCGCACGCCCGACGCCGAGGTGCAGCGCGTGTGGGAGACGGTGCGCGGCGCGCGCGACGCGGCGGTCGCGTTGTTGCGGGAGCGGTGGGGGCACGCCCCGGTGACGGGTGCCGAGCTGGATGACGCAGCACGTGGCGTGATTTCGAAGGCCGGTTACGGCGAGTCCTTCCCGCACCGGACCGGTCATTCGATCGATCGCGACCTGCACGGCTCCGGCCCGCATCTCGACAACTTCGAGACGGCGGATGACCGGGTGCTGCTCGCGGGCGTGGGGTTCTCCGTCGAGCCGGGGATATATCTCGCGCAGCGATTCGGCATGCGCAGTGAGATCAACGTGTTTCTCGGGGAAACCGGACCGGAAGTCACGCCGCGGGCTCCACAAACCGATTTGTTGCTCGTTTGACGCCGGGTGGGCCTCTTGCGGGCCTTCCGAGGAGGGTGCATTTTCGCCGCCGTTGAACCCGCCGTCCTGTCCCCTGCGGGGGACAGAAGCGCCCGAAGGATGTTGACGTGTTGTTGCCTTGACGCATCGCATATCGCGGGGCAGCTTACCGAAACATCGGTAGTTAGCCGTACAAGCGTCGTTTAGCCGTCGGGTACGTGCACACCGAAGGGAGGTGGCGTGTCGACCTCAGTGTTTTTGTCCGGTAGTCCACGCGCATTCACGTCTTTGGAGGACGATTCCATGACTCAACGTGTGCGGAGCGCTTTCGGCCGCTTCCTCGCGCTGAGTGTCGGGCTCGCGATCGCACTGGTGATCGCGTCCTCGCCGCTCTCGGCGCAGCAAACGACAGGGAAGGTCGAAGGTTCGGTGACCGATCAAGCCGGCGTCGCGGTCGCGAATGCCCAGGTGTTCGTCGTCGGAACATCGTTCGGCGCGATCACGAACGACAAAGGCTACTACTTCATCAACAACGTCCCCGTCGGGACCTACACGCTGCGTGCGCAGTTCATCGGCTACGCGCCGTCTGAAGTGCGCGGTGTGCGCGTGATCGGCGGTAACACGATCACGGTCGACGTGAAGATGCAGTCGTCCGCGGTCGTGCTGACGGCCGTGACGGTGACGGAGGCCGCCAACCCGATCGTGCCGCGCGACGAGGTCGCTTCCAAGACCAGCGTCGGACAACAGCTCGTGGACAACCTGCCGGTCGACGACATCCGCAACATCATCGCCGTGCAGCCCGGGGTCGTCGAGTCGGGCGCCGGCGCGGGCGTATCGATCCGCGGTGGCCGGCCCGGTGAGGCGAACGTCTACATCGACGGCGCCCCCGTGCGCGCAACCAACAGCGGTTCGCAGCGCGTCAACCTCGGCACCAACGCGGTCGAAGAAGCGTCGGTGACGACGGGTGCGCTGGGCGTGGAATTCGCCGACGCGCAGTCGGGCGTCATTTCCTTCACGACGCGGGCCGGTGGGCAGAGCTACAAGGGCTCGTTCTCGACGGAGAGTGACTCACCGTTCGGCAATGCGATCAGTGTCGGATTCAACCGGTTCGAGGCGAACATCGGCGGACCGATCCCGAAGATCGCGAACCTCACGTTCTTCCTGTCGAGTATCCTGCAGGGCCGCCTGTCCGACTTCCGCGGCGCAAGCCAGGACCAGAATGCCACGTACGTGATGGGTGGTCTCGATACGACGGTGAACGTCACGGTCGCCGGAGGCAGCCAGCAGGCGGTGGCCATCCCGGAGTTCGTGCAGTACAGCGGCCAGTGCCCGAGCGGTTCGGATCCGAACCCGGTCCGCAACGCGATCCTGAACAACTACGGAGTCGCGTGCCAGGGCCGTCGTTTCCCGATGGACTGGACGACCGACGCGACGCTCTCCGGCAAGCTGCAGTTCACCTACGGTCAGGGCTCGCGCATCGCCCTGTCGGGTCTGGCGAGCGGACAGCAGGGTCGCAACTGGCCGGGCGCCGCGATCGGCGATCCCTCGAGCTTCACCGGGTTCCACAACACCAGCCGCTACGTGGTGCTCGACGCCAGCCACACGTTCATTCGCGGTGCCGAGCGCGCGCTGTCGTTGAACCTCAACTTCTCGCGCCAGGAAGACCAGCAGATCGCCGGCCCGCTCGATCCCGCCTACGAGGCGGGCTCGCGCAGCCCGACGATGGGCATGGAGCTGGGGACGGTCAAGTTCGCGGGGTTGAGCAACTTCCCCTTCCCGATCACCGAGCAAACGATCCGGAACATCCGGACCAACTCCGGCCTGCGGGTCCCGCTGCTGAACCGCGAGGATCTGCGGAACGCGCAGCCGCACCGCATCAATCCGTACGGCTTGATCTCGGGCGGCTTCCGCACGACGGGGTTCGACGTCGGCGCCACCCTGTACCACGAGACGCGGTACACGGGTCGGGGCTTGCTCGACTTCCAGGCGAACCGTTTCAACCGGTTCCAGGTGGGCGGCGACTTCGTGAAGACGAACCTGTCGTACTGGAGCTCGGCGCTGCTGCGCCAGGCGTTCATGGACGCCTACGTCGTCGACCCTCTCAAGTACGGGCTCTTCGCCTCGGACCGCCTCGATCTCGGCGACGTCGTCATCGAGGTTGGCGCGCGGTACGACTATTACAACGCCAACGCGTTGTTTGCGAACACGCCGGGGCGCATCTATTCGAACCCCGCGTGGAGTCCGCAGGCGGCCACGAACGACGATTCGCTCGCGGCGGCCATTTCGCGCGTGTTCACGCCCAGCGTCGGCCATCACACGATTTCGCCGCGGCTGCGCGTGTCGTTCCCGGTGACCGAGAACACGGGCTTCCGCCTGTCGTACTCGCACCAGGTGCAGACGCCGGAGTTTACGACGCTGCTCACGGGCGTCAACAACGATCTCGACTTCACCAACACGAACGACGTGTTCGGGCGCGATCTGCAATTCGGCAAGAGCATTCTGTTCGAGTTCGGCGTGCGCCACGCCTTCAGCCAGGACATGGTGCTCGACGTGTCGGCGTACAACAAGGACAAGGTGTCCGACTACGCCGCGCGCATCGTGCCGTACGCCGACCCGCTCAACCCGGGTGACACGATCAACGTGAACGTGCTCTCGAACGCGGACTTCGGGAACGTGCGCGGCGTGGACTTGAAACTCGACCGGCGCATCGGGAGTTACCTGAACGCGTCCGTGGGTTACACGTTCCAGCTGGCCAAGGGGACGGGGTCGGATCCGTTCTCGTACCTGCGCACCACCTCGCGGCAAATCGCGCAGGTGACGGGTTCGCGGGTGCCGCCGCCGCAGGCGATTCTCCCGACCGACGACAACCGCACGCACAACGTGGTGGGATCGGTGGGCCTGAGCCTGCCCGACGATTGGCGCAAGGGCACCACGGTGGGCAAGATCTTCAGCAATGTGAGCGTGTTCGCCACGTTCCGCGTCGTGAGCGGCCTGCCGTATACGCGTCAGGCCAACAACGGCGCCGGCGCGCTCGCGCCGCGTCAGGGCTTCGGCCTCACGGCGACGAGCATCGAGCCGGTGAACGCCTCGACGATGCCGTGGACGAAGAACATCGATCTGCGCTTGAACAAGGCGGTCAGGTTCGGCGGCATGGATCTGACAGCGTACGTGGATGCGCGGAACCTGCTCAATTTCCGGAACATCACCTCGATCTTCGTCGAAACGGGTGATGTGGTGAACGCGGAGCACCGCCGCCAGACACTCGCCAGCGAGTTCTCGAACTTGCGGGGCGAGGCGGCAGGCAACAGCGCCCTGCGGGCGGGCGACGCGATCGACCTGTCCGGGTGCGGCGCGTGGGCGGATCCCGTCAACTGCGTGATGCTGCGGCGGACGGAAGCACGGTTCGGCAACGCCGACGGGACGTACACCCTCGACGAGCAGACCCGGGCGCTCAATGCGTATTACGATGCATTCAACGGGCCGCAGTGGCTCTATGGCGCCCCGCGGAACATCCGCGTGGGCTTCGAGCTGAACTTCTAGAACAGGAGGCCGGCGGCGCCCGTGAGGGCGTCGCCGGCCGGTCTCTTCACTCGAGGGCTGAATATGCGTTCAACCTGGTTTAGTCGTGCGGCGAGGGGCTCGATTGCCCTGGCGCTCCTCTCGGCGACCGCCGTCGCCATCGTGGCGGCCAAGCCCGCTCCTGAGCGGCCGGGTCGGCGGCGTGCCGTCAACCTGTTCGCGGTCACGAACGCGGTGCTGAACGTCAACCGCGTCTACTGCGGCATCAACAACCTCGGCGAGCTGTGCGTCGACCCGACCAACTCACCGGTCATCGGCGGCGGCTTCTGGCCCAAGGGCACGCCCGATCAGTACATCTTCAATTCGGGTCTGCAGCTGGCGGGCACCGTCGATACGGCCGGGTACGCCGGCGCCGGGTCGTTCCCCTGGAAGGGGGACACGATCGGGGCTTACTTCTTCGACGCCCGCGGCACGCAGGTGCAGGGCGACGCCGTCACCCTGGTCTATAACTCACTCGACGCCGCTGATGCGTGCGGGTGGCCCAACGGCGCCTTCGTCCACGACACGGCGATCTACGATCCGATTCTCATCGATCGCGCCGACTCGGGGCGCATCAAACGCGACTGCAGCGGCACCGGTATTTCGCAGCAAGACCTGTGGACGCGCGCCTGGGACGGCAATCCTGCGTTCCTGTCGGGCCGCACGCATCCGATGGGCATCATGGTCGAAGAGCGCGGGCTCGCCTGGAACTATCCGACGGGCAATGAAGACATCATCTACTTCATCTTTACGTTCTACAACATTACGGCGCGGAACTGCTCGGCCTACGCGGGGCTCGATCCGGTCATCCAGACCGAGGTCTGCCAGGTCGGCCAGAATTTCCAGAATCGCAACGAAGCCGTCTTCAACTTCGACATTCCCGACGGCGGCTACCCGATCTCCAATCTGTACGCCTCGTTCTCGATGGACCCCGACGTGGGCGACGCGAGCTTCGACTACTCGACGGCCATCCTGCCGTTCAGCATGGGCGTGGCTTACAAGTCGGACTTCCTCGAGCCCAACTGGGCGTTCCCGCCCGACATCTTCGGCGCGCCGTTCGTGTCGTCGCCGGGGTTCGTAGGCGTGAAGTACTTGCGCTCGCCCAAGGTCGGCGGGTCGGAAGTCGGGCTCACGATGTTCTCCAACACGCGCAACTCCGGCACCGGATTCCCTGACCCCATCGGTGTGATCCAGCTGTTCCGCTACCTGTCGGGAACGGTATCCACCGCGGCGGGGGATAACCCCTGCACGGCGGGCGTGAATCCGTTGACGCAGCACATGTGCTTCCTCGATCAGACCGCGGCGGACACGCGCTTCTTCCAGGCGTCGGGACCGTTCACGCTGCAGCCCGGTGCGTCGCAGACGATCGTCGTGGCGTACGTGCACGCGGCGCCGACGCCTGCGGTGCTGCCGTACGTCGGCGGCGACCTGCCGCCGGGCATCCCGGCCCCGGGGGACACGATCCGCTTCACGCCGAGCCGCATCCGGACGATCGAGCGGGCGGCGGGGTGGGTCAGCCAGGCGGACGCGGATGGGAACGATAAGATCACGCAGGATGAGGTCGTGACCGTGCCGCGGTCGCTCCTCAACAAGGCGCTGGTGGCGCAGGCGGTGTTCGACAAAAAGTTCCTGCTGCCCTTCGCACCCGAACCGCCGCGCTTCTTCCTCATGCCCGGTGACAATCAGGTCACGGTCGTGTGGCAGAAGAGCGCAACGGAAACGGTCAGGTCGGGCGGCGGCGATCCGTACTTCGCGGTCGCCAGGCTGCCCCTGAATCCCGATCTGTCGGTGAACGTGCTGTACGACCCGAACTTCAGGCAGTACGACGTCGAGGGCTACCGCATCTACCGTGGCCGCACGACGAGCGCACTGGACCTGATCGCGCAGTTCGATTACGCCGGCACCTCGCTCGTCGATTACACGGGGAACTTTGCGTACACGCAAGACATAGACGGCGACGGCAAGAGCGAGTGCGCGCCGGAGTTCGGCATCCAGGACGATTGCCCGGTGACATTCCCGAGCGTGGTCGGCGACACGATCCTGCTCGTGGGTAAAATCCTCCAGGTCCCGGCCGGCGGCCGTGTCGTCCTGGCGGATAGCTCCGTCCTGATCGTGAAGGTCGACACGGCCGTCACGGGCGGGGACACACGGTATCCGGAGCTCAGCGACAACGGCGTGTCGTTCTCGTTCGTGGACAACACGGCCCGCAACTCCTTCACCTATTACTACGCGGTGACGGCGTTCGACGTGAACTCCTTGAAGTCGGGCCCCTCCTCCCTCGAATCTCCCCGGGTCACCAAGCCGACGACGCCGCGCAAGGCGTCGGGCCAGGAAACGGCGGGGCTGCTGCAGCCGGTGCAGTTGCTGGCCGGCGACGGCACCACGCTGGCCCCGGGCTCGCTGCCGACGCTCGATGCGGCGACGGGGATCTTCAGCGGCGCCGCGCCTCCCACCGACGGCCTGCAGCTCGGGCTGGCGGCGTTCCTGCCGCAGATCCTGGCGAGCGGCAGCGTCACGTTGACGGTCGACTCGATTGTCCCAGGGTCCGCGCTGAACGGCCTCTCCGCAAAATACTACGTGACGGCACAGGGCGCCGGCCTGCCCGTAGCATTGGCCATTCCGGTCGCCTACGACGCGTTCAGTTCCGACGTGACGGCCGGGGTGAGTTTCCCGGCCACCGCGATCAACACGGCGAAGTCGACGCGCTACGGCGGCGACTCCACGTTCGCGTTGTTCGGGAGCGCAGGCGTTTCGACGTCGGGCACGTGGCGGCTGCAGTCGTGGGGCCGCGGCGACGCCAACGGCGATCCCGCCAACTCCTCGTGGAACGGGCCGCGTTGGTGGGCCGGTAACGCGACTTCGAACGAGAACACGAATGATCCGAACGGGCTGCAGTGCCATCCCGCCGCCGGCGGCTGCGCCCAGGCGGACTTGAGCCGCAACGCGGGTGGCATCCCGGGTGTGGGGATCTTCGCGATCAATTCCTATCTCACGGTGCAGAACAACCCGCCCCGCCAGGTCGAGGGCATCACGTCGGGAGTGACCCGGGCGGCGGACTTCCGGATCGTCTGGGGCGCCAACGGGGCCATCGACACCGTCTTCGACGTTACGCACCAGATATCCGTGCCGTTCAAGACCAACATCCGGGCGTCGTGGGGAATTCTCAATGATTCGTCGTTCCTCGTCGCCGGTACGTCGGCCGCGTTAACGCCTGACAGGAACAACGGCAAGCTCACCTGGACCGACACGTATTGCGTCGATCCGATCCCGACTGCGGGGTATCTCTCACCGACGACGGCGCCTGCCGATACAGGTCATCAGCGTTGCGGTGGCGGCGTGGGAAACCCGCCGGCCGTCTTGCAGAACCACGCGCGGCTGAGTCCCGTGGCGTTTGCGTCCTCTTCGATGGCGAATTCGGCCGCGCTTGGGGCGGCTGCGCCGACGGGAAACGGATTCATTTTCTACCTGAACGGCAGTTTCTTCCTGATGCAGATGGCGGCCTTGCCGACCGCGGGCACCATGTGGCACGCCCGCTTCTACGCCGGCACCGTCGTGGGAGCGCCCGGGAGCTTCACGTTCCGGTCGTCCATCCGGCCGCCCGCCGTGCCCGGGTTGCGGGCGCAGGTGGCCTATCAGGGTTCGACGTTCAATGCTGCGGTGACCACCGACGCGATGCTCCAGCGGATTCACACAGTTCCGGATCCGTACTACGTGACGAACGCCCTGGAGATCACGCCGACGACGAAGATCCTGAAGTTCGTCAACATGCCGTCGCAGGCGATCGTGCGGATCTACTCGGTGAGCGGCATCCTGGTCCAGGTGCTCACCAATAACGATCTCACCGGCGGCGGCGAGATGACCTGGAACTTGCGGAATCGCAACAACCAGTTCGTCGCTTCCGGCGTGTACTTCTATCACGTCGAGACACCGGACGGGAAGTCCAAGGTCGGCCGGTTCACCGTCGTCAACTTCGCGCAGTAGGGAGGACGCCATGAAGCTTTCGATTTCTCGCGGACTTCTCGCGATCGCGCTCACGGCGGCGGTTACCGCTCCCGCATCTGCGCAGGTCGTCGACCGGTCCGACAATACAGCCTACGGCACCACCGCCGCGGAATTCTTGCTGCTCGGCGCGGGGGCCCGCGGCGCGGCGCTGGGGGGTTCGTTCGCCGCCCTCGCCACTGACGTCACCGCGCTGTACTACAACCCGGCAGGGCTGGCCCAGCTGTCCCGGCCCGCCGTCATGGTGTCGACGTTGAAGTACGTCGCCGACACCCGCTACACCTGGGCCGGGATCGCTTTCCCGACCGGTGGCGGCTCGAGCGCCATCGGCATCAGCGTCGGGTCGTTCGGGTTCGGCGATCAGCCGGTGTATACGGTCGAGAATCCGGACGGGGATGGCCGCGTGTACTCGGTGAACGAGACGTTCGTCTCGGGTACGTACGGCAAGAACTTCTCCGACCGTTTCTCGGCCGGCGTGTCACTCAAGTTCATCAGCGACAAGCTGGGCTCGACGTCGGCGAGCGCGTTCGCCGTCGATTTCGGCACCAACTTCCACGCCATGGTCGGCCAGCGGCCGATCCGGGCGGCGTTCGTGATCCAGAACCTGGGATCGACGTTGCAGCACCAGGGTCCGGGCATCGAGACGACGGTCATTCCGCCGCCGCCCCTCGGGACGGTACCGGTGCCGCGCGAGCCGCAGCCCGCGAGCTTCCGCTCCAAGGAGTTCGGCCTCCCGGTGATGTTCAGGGTCAGTGTGGCCCTGGACGTGCTGTCGCAGGGGGCGAATCGGCTCACGCTGCTGTCGGAGTTTACACAGCCGAACAACACGAAGCCGGGCGCGAGCGCCGGTCTCGAGTGGTATTCGCAGAACCTGGGTAACTCCGGGTTCTCGCTGGCGGCCCGCGGCAGCTACACGGTCCAACCCGACAACCAGCTCAACGTCGGGACCGCGGCCGGCTTCGCGTCTCAAGAGAAGGCCGGGAGCTTCACCAGCGACGGCGCGGCCCTGGGCGGCGGCATCGCCTACGGCAAGGGCGCCGTGAAGTTTGGCTTCGACTACGCCTGGCGGAACATGGGCCCCTTGGGCTCGACGAACTTCTTCAGCTTCTCGCTGGGGTGGTAACGACGGTTTGTTGAGAGGTCGTCGGGTGCGGAAGACGGTGCTTGTCAGTCTGGCACTCATGGCATTTCCCGCCGTGAGTGCCAGGCCGCAGAGCTTGGAGCTGACCGCGGTGCGGTTCTATCGTACGAGCGGCACGTTGGTGGATGCGTTTTGCCAGGTGCCCTTCGGGCTCCTCGACCCGGTGACGCGCGGCGGAAGCGGAACGGCTGCCTACCGCTTCTCGGTTTCGGTGCACGACACGGCGGGCAACGAGCTGCTGTCGCAGTCGTGGCTGCAGACGGTGCCGGTACGGGTGCTCGCCGTAGCCCATGGGTCGGCCGTCGAGCACTTCAGCTTCGCCGCCCGGCCGGGGAAATACACGATCGACGTAGCCGTGACGGACTCGGCCACGGGGCGGGTGGTCCGGCAACGTGCCGACGTCAACGCGTTCGGCGCCGCGCCGGCCGGGTCGGACTTGCTGCTCGCCACGGGGATGCGGTCGGCGGAAGGCGCCGATGCCACGCCGGCCTCCGGCGAGATCCGTAAGGGCGCAGTATTGCTCCAGGCTTCCGGTCGGCCGGTGCTGACACCGCAGCAGGCGCGGCTGGCCTACTACTTGGAGCTGTACCCGTCCCGCGCGGAGACGGTGGCCGTGATGGTGCGCGTCGCGACGGCGCAGGGCGCGCAGGTGGTGGCGACCCCCAGCGAGCGGATTCCGCTCGCCGCCGGAGGCGGGGTGACGCGAGGGATGGTCGATCTCGCGGGTCTCCCGGCGGGCGACTACCGCCTGGAGGTCGTGACGGGCGGACCCGATTCGGTCGTGCGGATCGCGGCGTTCCGGATGGCGGGGTTCGAGACCGAGGCCGCTATCGCGGAGGCGGCGCCGACGCCGGATGTGTTCGCGGACATGGCCGAGGCCCGGCTCGACACGCTGTATCTGCCGCTCGTCTATCTGATGACGGCGGACGAGCAGGGGAGCTATCCGTCGCTGACGCTGGAAGGGAAACGGCGCTGGCTCAGGATTTTCTGGACGAAGCGGGACCCCACGGCGGGGACGCCGCGCAACGAAGCGCAGGAAGACTTCTATGGGCGGATCGCCGAGGCGAATCGCCGCTACCGCGAGGGTGGTTCGGCGCAGATCCCGGGGTGGCGGACGGACCGGGGGCGAGTCTTCATCAAGTATGGCCCGCCCGATGAGGTCTTGAGCCGCCCGCAGGCCGGCAATACGCGGCCCTACGAGGTGTGGAAGTTCAGTCGGGGACGGTCGTTGAAGTACGTGTTCCTCGACCCGACCGGGTTCGGGAACTACACGCTCATCTGGACGAGCGATCGGCGTGAGCCCAGCCGCCCGAACTGGCAGGAGATGTTGGGACCGGAAGCGGTGCTCGAGGTGGAGAGATTCTGATCACGCCAGTGAGACCTTCAAGCGAGGTTCGCATGCATCGTCGTCGTTACGGAACGCTCGGCCTCCTGGCCGCGCTCGCCCCCGTCGCCCTCAGCCTGGCGGGCTGTAAGAGCGACCCTCTTTCCGACCTCGACGGGAATCCGGCCGGGGTGATCACGGACTTCTCCTACCTGCAACTCGGCATTGGCGGCAAGGCAGCGGTTACGGCGCGGGTCGTGGACGGTCGCAACACACCGCTCGCCGTTCCCATCACGTTCACGGCGTGCACGGCTGACGTGACGGTAGCCGTCGACACCAGTTACCATCCGGTCCCGGCGACATCCGCGCGTGCGGTCGTTACGGCGGTGGTGGCGAATCCGTCCTGCGTCCGGGTGGCGGGCGGGGGCATCCATGACTCGGTCAGGGTGGCGATCCTGCCGCAGGCGTTCGCGGGGGTCCTGTCGAGCACGACTCCAAAGGGTGGCGATACGCTGACCATCAACTCGACGTCGGTGCTGAAGTTCGATCCTGTGACGACGACGGTCACGTTCGGGGGCGGCGAGAGCCCAATCGTGCTGTCGCAAACTGCCGACGTCATCAAGGTCCTGGTCCCGTTCAGCAGCGCCGCCCCGCTCTCCATCTCGAACATCAACGTTACCTACGTGCCGGGCCTGTCGGTAACACTCAACACCGCTCAGACCGTGACCCAGACCGGAAGCCGGTGGACGCCTGCGGACACGGGTTATGCCACGGCGCCGCAGATCACCTTGCCCACGACGACCGGCGGGCATACCATATTCGTCACCGACATCCGCGGCACCTCGAACGACGCCAACTGCGGTGAGGGCACGGGCGGAGGTGGCATCGGCGTGTGCGCCTTATTCAAGTACGTCGCCAACGGCACCGATTCGCTGCGCTTCTCCGTCGACTGGCCGGGCGCGGCGCTCAATCCAGACATCGACGTCTACTCCTGCGGTAGCGCGGGCGTGTCCCAGTGCTTCGAAGATCCTGGCAGTGGGGCCACAGCTGCAAAGCCTCAGGTTTTCACCTTCAAACCCACGGCCGGCACGCATTACTACGCGATTGAGGTCTACGGGGGCACCCCGCCGACCAACGTGGTCACCACGATCACCAAGCTGAACTGATTCGGAAACGTCGATCGATGAGAAGGCCCCGGGGGAAACCCCGGGGCCTTTTCTGTCAGCGGGCCGCCAGCACCACTCCCGCCCACACCGCCGCGCCGGCCGCCACATGCAGCACCTGGAGCACCGGAGGCAGGCCCAGGACCACCGTGGCCGCGCCGATGGTCACCTGCACCAGCACCAGCGCGGCGACGCCCCACATCCCCCGTCGTTTCTGTCTCACCGCCACGGTGAGCACGGACGCCGCCAGCGAGTACGCTAGCACGCGGTGGATCCAGTGCACGACGGCGAGTCCGCCTGCCGACGGCCAGACCTGATCATTGCAGAGCGGGAAGCCGGTACACGCGGCCGCGGCGCCAAGATTGGCAGTGAGGGCACCGAAGAGGACGGTGACGAACGCGAGCACGAGTAGCGGTAAGTGCAGGGGCGCAGCATGCTGCGCCCCTGGGGGATTGCGTGCCGCCATCAGCAACGTCGCCAGCAACAGCATCGCGGTCCCGAGGTGCAGGATCACGGTCCACGCGGGGAGCTCGAGCTTCACGGTCAGCGCGCCGAGCAGAACTTGGAGTACGAGAAGGCCGAGTGCGGCGTAGCTCATTCGGTCCGGTGGGACGTGTCCGGTCCTGCGGGACATTTGCCGGAGCCCCCACGCGAACACCGCCAGCCCGGCGACGAGCGTCGAGACCAGCGCCGCCACCAGCCGGTGACTCCACTCGATCACGGTGCCGATGTCGTGGAGCGGGGGAAGCAGGTGGCCATTGCACAGCGGCCAGTGATCGCCGCAGCCCATTCCCGACCCGGTGATACGCACGACGGCGCCGAGAACGATGAGCACGTAGGTGGCGGCCGCTGCCGTCCACGCCAGCAACCGGTAGCGCGTTCTCATAGGGCGAGAAGTATATTCCCGAACTCACATGACTGCACTCGCATGACCGCACCTCTTGCGGATCGCTGGGGTGAGCGCCTCACGCGCCGCCTCGGCCTGTGGAGCGCGGTCGCGGTCCTCGTCGGCTCGACCATCGGCAGCGGCATCTTCCGCACGCCGGCCGGCGTCGCCCGGCTCGTGGACGACGTGCCCCTGTTTCTCCTCGCGTGGGTGTTGGGTGCGGGCGTGGTGCTGTGCGGCGCGCTCACGTACTCGGAGCTCGCCGCTGCCTTCCCGCGCTCGGGAGGCGTGTACGTCTTCGTGCGCGAGTCCTTCGGTCCGCTCCCCGCGTTCCTGTTCACGTGGGCGGAGCTGTGGGTCATCCGGCCGGGGGCGTTCGGCGCCATCGGCATCACCGCTTCGGCGTATACGCTGCGGACGTTGGGCTACGACCCGGCGACGGAGGTCCTCGGGAGCATTCGCGCCGAGCAGCTCCTCGGGGCGGGCTACATCCTCCTGGTCGGCGCCGTCAACTACATGGGAATCCACCGCGGAGCGATCTTACAGAACCTCTCCACGGCGTTCAAAGTCGGCGCGCTCGCCCTGCTCGTGATCGTCGGCTTCGTGTTTGGGACGGCGGGCACGACCGCGGCTGGAGGGATCCTCGCCCAGCGCGCGTCGGTGGGTCTGTCGCCGTTTCTGCTCGCGATGGTCGCGATCCTGTGGGCGTACGACGGCTGGGCGGACTTGGCATTCGTGGGTGGCGAAGTGAAGGACCCGCAGCGGAACCTGCCACGGGCGCTGCTCATCGGGACGGGGACGATCGTCGTCCTCTACCTCGCGGCGAACCTCGTCTATCTGTACCTGATCCCAATTGAGACGATGAAGGGTGCGGAGCTCGTGGCCGCAGACGTGGCGCGGCTGGTGATCGGGCGCGCCGGTGTGGTGGTCGTTTCCGCGGCGATCGCGGTGAGCACGTTCGGAACGCTCAACGGCTCGATGATGACCGCCCCGCGCATCTTCTTTGCCGCGGCGGAGGACGGCTTGATTCCCAAGGCTATCGCTCGCGTGGACCCGCGTACCCAGGCGCCGACCGCCGCCGTGCTCCTCATGATGGTGATGGGCATCATCTTCATCCTCATCCGCCGCTTCAACGATCTGGCGAACCAGTTCATCATCGGGATCTGGCCATTCTACGCCCTGGCGGTCGCCGGTGTGTTCGTGTTGCGGCGCAAGCGCCCCGACCTCGAGCGGCCGTACCGAACCTGGGGGTTCCCAGTGGTGCCGTTGTTGTTCTTGGCCGGTGCGGTGCTACTGCTCGGTAACTATCTCGTATCGGAGACGCGGGATTTCGCGCGGGACATCGGCATCATCCTCTCGGGTGTGCCGTTCTACGCGCTGTGGCGCTGGTGGCAGAGCAGGCGCGATCAGCGCCCGGTTGCTTGACGACCCCCTGACCGGGGGTCACATTTACCTCGCCCTTACAGCACCTGCAGTACGCCCGTAACCCTCTGCGGAGAATCTGCACGATGACTTCACCCATGGTGCGACTCGGCGCGCGCTGGGGCGCCGCGGCGTTGGCGTTGGCATTGCTCACTCCCATTCGCCCGGCAGCCGCACAGGGCGTGACGACCGGGGCGGTGACCGGCCTGATCAGCGACGACGCCGGGGCCGGCGTGACGGGCGCGACGGTGACGCTCACGAACAGCTCGACGGGCCAGCGCTTCTCCGGCAATGCGCGGGCCGACGGGCGGTACAGCTTCGAGAACGTGGCGGTGGGTGGGCCCTATGTGCTCGAGGGGCGGGCCCTTGGCTTCTCCCCGGGCCGCTCCGAAGCCTTTACGGTGCGGCTCGGCGAGCGCCGCGTGATGAACCTAAAGCTGCAACGCGCCGCCGTCGAGTTGACGGGTGTTACGGTCACCGGCGAGGTGAACCCGGTGATGTCGGCCACGCGTACCGGCGCCCAATCGTTCGTGTCGGAGAGCGCGCTGGCACGCCTCCCCAGCCTCAGCCGCAATTTCACCGACTTCATTCAGACGGTCCCGCAGGTGGTCAGCGCCAACGTGCCCGGCGCGACCGTGGGCGGCCAGAACAACCGCTTCAACAACGTGCAGGTCGATGGCGGCGTGAACAACGACGTCTTCGGTCTGGCGGCCTCCGGGACGCCCGGCGGCCAGGCGAACGCACACCCGATCTCCATCGAAGCGGTCAAGGAGTACCAGGTCCTCATCGCGCCCTTCGACGTGCGGCAGGGGAGCTTCGCGGGCGGGTTGATCAACGCCGTGACGAAGTCGGGGAACAACCAGTATCACGGGTCCATCTTCGGGTACCTGCAGAACGAAGGCCTCGTGGGTCGCAGGCTGGATACGCTCTCGAACACCGCGTTCTATCAGCGGCAGTACGGGGCCACCGTGAGCGGCCCGATCATCCGCGACCGGCTCCAGTTCCTGCTCGTCACGGACCAGCAATCGCGCGCCGCGCCGTTCAGCGGCTCGTCGATCGGGACCGACACGGCGGGCGGCGCCGATTCCCTGAACATCGGCATCCGCCGCGCGACGGCCGAGCGCGTCGAGAACACCCTGATCAACAATCCGGCGTACGGGTTCAATCCGGGTTCGTTCCTGGCCCCCACGCTCACAAACCCCGACAAGAACTACTTCGGCAAGCTCTCGGCGCAGCTCGCCACCAACAACCAGCTCGAGCTGTCGTACAACTACGTGAAAGCCAGCAGCGATCAGTTCACGCGCATTCCGGGGCAGACCGGGTTCCGCGACGGCTACCAGTTGTCCGCGAGCGGCTACGTCCAGGCCAACATCACGAACACGATGCGCGCCAAGATGACCACGCAGATGGGCGGCGGGGTCTCCAACGAGCTCCTGATCGGATCCAACTCGATCAGGGACCATCGCGAGCTGCCGACGCGCGTCCCGCTGATCTTCGTCGGCGGCGACCGGGCCGGCACCAACATCGCCGCCGGCGCTGAACGATTCTCGCACGACAACCTGCTCAACCAGAACATCTTCGAACTCACCGACAACCTCACGATCGCGGCCGGCTCGCAGCACGTGTTGACGGTCGGTACGCACAACGAGTTCTTCCACTTCGTCAACCATTTCTTCCCGGCGTCCCTCGGCGTGTGGAGCTTCGCGAACGCCGGCGCGCTGGACAGCGTGCGGCCCGGCCGCTACGAGATCGCGATCCCGTTGCGTCCTGGCGGTCCCAATACCGACTTCCACGTCAAGCAGTGGGGCGGGTACGTCCAGGATCGTTGGTCGCCGAGCTCGCGACTGACCGTCACGGCGGGCGTCCGCTTCGACATCCCGGTGATGGACAAGCCGCGGCAGAACACCGCCCCGGCCCTCACCGACACGCTCAACGTGAATACGGGCGCCTTCCCGAGCGGCAACATCCTCTGGTCGCCGCGCATCGGGTTCAACTACGACCTGACCGGTGACGGTCAGACCCGCGTGCGCGGCGGCATCGGTGTCTTCAGCGGCCGGCCGCCGTACGTGTGGGTTTCCAACGCGTTCGGGAACACCGGTCTGGAGCAAGCGACCTTGGTCTGTGACAACGGGCCCACCGGCTTCGCCGGGACCAACGCGAACCAAAACCTGTTCACCGATTCCGTCCCTGCGTTCACGATCGATCCGAACGCCCAGCCCACGTCATGCCGCGGCGGCCTCGGCGTAGCGGCGGCGGCGTCGTCGGTGGTCTTCTTCGATCCGCTCTTCAAGTTCCCGCAGAACATGAAGCTCGCGCTCGGCTTCGATCATCAGCTGCCCGCCGGGATCGTGGGGACCTTCGACTTCATCTACACGAAGGCGATCAACCAGTTCTATCTGAGCGACGTGAACCTGCGCGGCATCATCGGCAACTCGCTGGGTGAGGCGGGCCGGCCGCTGTACGGCGTGCCGGTGGCGACCTCGACAAACATCCCCGCGTCGCGCATCACCACGCGCTTCAACGACGTCCTGCGCCATCGCAACGAGAGCAGCGACCGCGCCATCCAGGTGTCCGGCGAGCTGGCGAAGCGCTTCAGTGAAGGGTTCGAGTTCCGGGCATCGTACACCTACTCGCACAGCGAGGACCTCTTCACCCTCGGCTCGAGCATCGCGAACTCCAACTGGCGCTTCACGGTGCTGGACGGGACCGTCGAGCACCGCAACCTGCGGACCTCCGGCTTCGACATCCCGCACAAGATCACGGCGACCGGCCTCTTCGGGCTGCCCTACGGCGTGAGGCTGTCGCTGATCTACGTCGGGCAGTCGGGCCATCCGTTCACCTACACGACCTCGACGGACGCAAACGGCGACGGCGTTGGTGGTAACGACGCCGTGTACGTGCCGCGCAACGGTGCCGATATGTCCTTTACCACGTCGGCCGATTCAGCGGGGTACTTCGCACGCATCAACTCCGAGGCGTGCCTCGCGGAGAACAAGGGTCACATCCTGCCCCGCAACAGCTGCCGCGACCCTTGGGTCAACTTTCTCAACGCGCGGTTTGCCAAGGTGATCCCGACGGTGGGTGGCCAGAGCATCGAGCTGTCGGCCGACATCTTCAATCTGCTCCACTTGGTGAACCACGACTGGGGCCAGGTTCGTACAACGAGTGGTGGAGCCGGTTTCGAGAACGAGAGCATGCTGCGACAGACGGCGTACAACACCGCCCTACAGCGCGGCGTTTACCAACTCTTCACAAGGGCCCCGAACCGGCCGAATCTCACCTCGTCTAGGTGGCAGATCCAACTCGGGGCGAAGTACATCTTCTAGGAAACGAGACGGGAAAAGACGGTAGGGGACGGTAGGGGGCCGTAAGCTCCCTACCGTTTCTTATGTCTGCGCTTTTCGGAGCAGATAGAACGCCGCCGCGCCCACCAACAGGTTCGGCGTCCAGGCGGCGAGCGCCGGCGGCAACACCCCCCCGGCTCCGACGGCCTTCGAGAGCTGGAACATCAACAACACGATGAACGTCGTGGCGAGACTCACCGCCACGCCCCACGCGGCTCCGCTGCGCGGCGACGAAATCGCGAGCGGCGCCCCGAACAGGGCGATCAAGAGACAAATGAACGGGATCGCGATCTTGAGGGCCCGCTCCACCCGCAGCTTCTTGGAGTCCGACCCGCTGCGCGACAGGGCGTCGATGTAGCGCCCCAGCTCCGCATAGCGCATTTCGTTCGGCGCCTTGGGCTCGGCGAGCAGGTCGGCGGGCCGCTCGCTCAGGCTGCGGGTGCGCGACGAGTCGAACTGGAAGGCGAACTCTTCGAGGGGTCCCCCCAGATAGCGCAGCGTGCCGTCGTGCAGCGTCCAGCGGCGCGTCGTGTCGCTGTACACCGCGCGATCCGCCGCCAGCACGATCGTCGGATACGCGGCCCCCGTGCCCTCACGCTCGAGCACCAGGTCGCGCATGTCCTGGGTGTTCTGCATCATTGGCATCATCGCGATCGGTATCCTCTCGAGAGTTGTTCACACGGGATTAGTGGTCTTTGACAAGTATCTGGGCGACGCCTTGTACGCGACGATGGTCTACGGGATTTTGCGCCTGTTATGGAGGGCTGCAACGTCGGCCGCGTGCGCGATGCTACTATATTCGACGTCAAGGGCGTTCCTGCAATCGGCGCGAAATGATCGAAGCCGCGATTGAAAAGGGCGGAAAGCACCTCGCTCATACCCACGAAGCCTGGGTTGCCATCGACAGTCTTGCACGGCGGCGTGAGCGGCGCATGCTGTTCGCGATCGACGAGGAGCCGGCCGAGATTACCAGCCGCGTCAAAGAGACGTTGGACGAGCGAGGGCGCGGTGGACCGAATTTACCCACGTGGCGAACGCGATCCGCGTAATTGTGGTATGCCGGTAAAGGCTTGTACGCTGCCATGGAGGTTCATGAAAAAGCTGCGGATCGGGATTATCGACATCGTTTCCAAGGGTCCTACTCGGGCCTTATACGCACGCATAATGAACGCCAGCCTCGCCAGCATCATGCCCCAGGTCATTGGGGTCTGGTGCAAAGAGGAGGGACATGAGGTTACCTTCGTTTGTTACACCGGCTTTGAAGATCTTCTGACGGAGTTGCCGGATAACGTCGACGTGGTCTTCATCGGCGCGTTCACCGAAGCCGCGCACACGGCGTACGCCCTGAGTAATCTCTTCCGGGCGAGAGGGGCTATCACCGCGATCGGGGGGCCGCACGCCCGCTGTTACCCCGAAGACGCCGCGCGTTACTTCGACTATGTGCTGGGCTTCACGGATAAGGGCACGCTCCATGACGTGTTGCAAGACCGCTCGCAACACCGACCCACGGGCGTCCACCTCGCGGCTACCCAGCAGCCCAGAACGCTCCCGGGGGTACGCGAGCGTTGGCAGTTTATCGAGCCGACACTCAGGAAAGCGCCCCTCCTAAAGATGGTTCCCATGGTCGGTAGCCTGGGGTGCCCGTACACTTGCGCCTTTTGTATCGACTCCACAGTACCCTATCAACCGATGGATTTCGAGGGACTCCGCGAGGATCTCCGGTTCCTGCTGACCAGGTTCAAACGGCCTTTGGTAGCTTGGCATGATCCCAATTTTGGAGTTCGCTTCGACGACTACCTGGACATGATCGAGGATGCTGTCGCTCCCGGCAGCATCGACTTCGTCGCCGAAAGCAGTCTGTCCCTGCTTTCCGAACCGCACCTCAAGCGGCTCAAACGCAATTCATTCAAAGGCGTCCTTCCAGGCATTGAATCCTGGTTCGCCCTGGGCGACAAATCGAAGACCGGCGCGCTGCTCGGGATGGCCAAAGTTCGCCACGTGTCCGAACACGTCAATCTGATCCTGCAGTACATACCCTACATCCAAACCAATTTCGTGCTGGGACTCGATACCGACGAAGGGCCCGATCCTTTCGAGCTCACCAAGCGATTCCTGGACATGACCCCAGGGGCCTTTCCGGCCTATTCGCTGCTCTCCGCATTCGGCCGGGCCGCGCCGCTCAACCTGGATTACCAGCGATCCAACCGCGTGCTGCCCTTCCCATTTCACTTCCTCAACAATAACGGCGCCATGAACGTCAAGCCGGCAAACTATTCCTGGCAGACGCTCTACGACCAGATCATCGACCTGACCCGCTATTCCTTTTCCTCGCGCGCTATCTTCCGCCGCTTCCTGGCGACACAAGGGGTGACCGCACGTTGGATGAACCTGGTACGCGCAGTTTCGACGGAGGGCTTCGGACGGGCCAAATACTACCGGGAGATTCGCGATCGCCTGGACACCGACCTGCAATTCCGGCCCTATTTCGAGCAGGAGAGCAGCGTGCTGCCCCAGTTCTACAAAAATATAGTGCGCCAGGATCTCGGACCGCTGATGGAGTGGCTTCCCGAGAGTGCTCTCTATCATGATCCCAACGCCTACCTGAAGTCCGAGCGCTCCAAGGATGTGGTAGCCCTCGTCTAACCGCAGCCGGCGCACTTTTTTTTCGTGCCGCACGCACTTCCGGTTTGCCTGCAGTTCCGCCGACCATTCGCTCGTCCCGGTCACCGTCCGCGCCGGAGAGACGTTGGTGGGGTACGCGATCGCCTTCCTGATGCCGCACATGCACTACAAGAGCTCGGGGCCGATGGCGATG
>Ga0137409_10001261_pt1 | contig 27557 bp, 24 predicted proteins | sample CZODoug1_16funga_FD_122059 | JGI IMG/M metagenome (GOLD analysis project Ga0137409, IMG submission 122059) | Vadose zone soil fungal communities from Angelo Coast Range Reserve, California, USA - CZODoug1_16fungal (Hybrid Assembly) | ecosystem: Environmental > Terrestrial > Soil > Vadose zone...
CCCCGGCGCATTCAAGACGCTCGACCGCCAGTTCAACACCGAGCTCGCCCCCCTGCGCGATGCGCTGTCGGCGGCGCGGGGACAGGCGAAGACGGATCGCCAATTGCTGATCGCGGAAGTCACGGCCCTCGCCTCCCAGGCGGCAACGCGTGACACGCCGGCGCTGGTCAAGGCGATCCAGGCGCGCTGGCAAGAGCAAGCCAAGGCCACGCCGCTGGCACAGCGCGAAGAGCGTTCGCTTTGGGAACAGTTCCGTGGCGCCTGCGACGCCGTGTTCAATGCGCGCCAGAGCGCGCGTAAGACGGAGGTCGATCGCCGGGAATCCGGGCGCCGTGCGCTCGAAGAGATCTGCGCTGGGATCGAGCAGCTGGCGCGCGCCACGGAAAAGGACGATCAGGACATCCGCCGCGCGCTCCACGAGTTGAAGGAGCAATGGAACAAGGCGGGCGCTGGAGCAGAGACGGTGCCGCGCGACCTGGAGGGCCGATTTGGCGCTGCCAAAAAGGCGCTTGACGCCATCCTCTCAAATCGAATGCGCACGCGGGAGGCCGCGGTGTGGCGGACCCTGGCGGCCAAGGAGCGCCTGTGCGAGGAGCTTGACGGCGTGGTGCTGGCACGTTTGGACGTTGGCGACGCCGCCCCGCTTGACAGCGCGGCGCACGCAGCACGGATACAGGAGCAGTGGTCCGCCCTGCCCGCACTGCCGGCCGCATGGGAGGAGAAAATAAGGGAGCGCCGCGACGCCGCGCTGCGCGCCTTGGCCGATGAAGCCGCGGCCGAAGACTACGCGTACCGGATCGAGGATTGCGTTGCGTCGCGCCGCGAAGGATTGGTACAGCTCGAGATGACGTTGGGACTGGAAACGCCGGCGGAATTTCAGGCGCAGAGACTGGCGGTGAAAGTCAGCAAGTTACGGGAGCGCTTCAAGAATGTGCCGGCGAGCGGCGCCGGCACGCCGGCTGAGCAGCTATTGCAATGGTGTGCGCTGCCGGGGGTAGCGGACAACGGGAATCGGCGGCGTTGTGAGAGCGTGTTCGCGGCGATCGAACGGGGACGATGAATTGAGAACGGCCGGCGACCGTGGGGCACCTTGGAACTTGATCAGCGGCGCAGCCAAGGCAGGGCGCGAAACCCCCGACTATCCGACCTCGTATCCTTGCCGTCGCGCGACGAACAGGGCCTCGGTGCGATTGGATGCTCCAAAGGCGCGATAGATGCTCCGAACATGCGCCTTGACGGTGCCCTGCGAAAGACCCAGCTCACGGCAGATGATCTTGAGCTGAGCACCGCGCGCAAGCAGATGCAGAATCTGCTCCTGCCGCTGGGTAAGTTCGATCCGCGGCGGGCCAGGTTCGCATTGCGCCTCCGCGCTTTGTGTATTGCCGTCCAGCAAGTCACGTGGAATGTAAGCGCCTCCTGAGAGTACCAGCTTGATGGCGGATACAAGAGTATCCGAGGCCATCGACTTGGGCACAAAACCCGAGGCACCCAACTGCAACACGCGCTCGACGCTGCGTTGATCGTGCACCCCGGATAAAACGAGGATTTTCAGCTTTGGCGCCCAACCTAAGATTGCTTCGAGCAGGCTCGTGCCCGAGACGCCGGGCAGTGCAAGGTCGAGCAGCATAAGGTCGGCATCCGGATGCGCGTCGAGCAGATTTTTGGCATCGTCGGCATTGGCCGCCGTCAAGACCTGCGCGCTGGGTTCAATGTCAAGCAGCAGGATACGCAAGGCGGCGGCAATTAGCGCATGGTCGTCGACCAATAGGATCTTCATGAGGCCGTCGGCACGCAACGCCGTCAATCCTTAGCCACTACTATCGGCGCGAACTCCACGGTCACCCGCACGCGCACCCGTACCGCAACATCGCGCCTGAGCATAGGGTCGTAGAGCACCGCGGGGAGTCGGTAGTCAACGCGGTTGCTATAGATGTGCCGCCCCTCGGTGTCGTGGGCCGTGTGCCCGGCGCGCACAATCAATGACCCGCACTTCTCGGCGAAGTCCGAAACAGTCATCGAGGACACGGCCATGGGTTTCGGCGCTTGTCGAGCTGGATCAACGCGCCGGGTCAAGTCGGTCGGCGTCGGATCGAGGGCGGCGGACAGTCCCGCCGGATTGTGCGGAGACGTCATGTCACGACACGTTCAGCGGAAAACATATCGACGCCCGGCACAGTTCGCTCGCGTACATTTGGCGCCTGCACCTCGAGGGCAAGCGCATTGATGAACGCGTGAACACTCATGGCCTGCGCCTTTGCTCATAGCGAAAAACGAGACCGGTACCGTCGGGCCTTTCGTGCAGACTCACGCTGCCTCCCAGGCGCAACGCGGCTTCTCGGGCGATCGATAGACCCAGTCCGCTACCGTCACCTGCCGCGCCCGCCATCCGATAGAACGAATCAAACACTCGTTCGCGCTCAACGATCGGAATCCCCGGACCGTTATCGACAACTTCGATGACGGCCAGATCCGCGTTCGAGACAAGTCTCACTGTCACGACACTGCCGGACGGCGAGTGCTTCAATGCGTTTTCTAGTCCGTTGCGCAGGATTGATCGCAGCAGTTCCGGCGATGCGCGTAATGAAAGCGGCTCGGTTTCCTCAAGGCCGAGATCGATCTGTTTCGATTCGGCGAATGAGAAACAATCGGCAATCAACTCGCGTGCCATCTCCGAGACGTTGACGTCTTTCGCCTCGGCGATTGCCGCCCTTGTTCGAGCCAGGCTCAGTAGCTGCTCCGTCAACTGCCTGGCGCGCTCAATCCCCGCTCGCAGCGGAATGAGGCGTTCGCTGACTCCTTGCAGTGAGTTGACCTGGCGCAGGTTTTCGGCTTGCACCGCGAGTGCTGTCAGCGGACCGCGCAGTTCATGGGCCGCATCGGCGATGAATCTCCTTTGCTGTGCCATCAGATCATTGACCCGCAACAACAGGCGGTTGATCGCGTGCACGAAAGGCGTGATCTCCCGGGGCAGGCCAGCGACAGGGATGCCCTCAGGCCGGTCTGCCGGCTGCTGGTCCAGGGTCCGGGCAAGACGACTGATCGGCGCCAAATCACGACGTAAAATGTGCATGAATATCCAAGCCAATATCGGACACGCAATGAGCAAGGGGATCAGCGCGTGAAGTGCGCTCTGGATTGCGATCTCATTGCGCGGTTCGGTCGATTGAGCAACAACCGCCTTTTGTCCTGACGCTGTGTCCCGAACAAAAAGTCGAATCTGCGCCTCCTCTTCCGTGCGCACGGTATGAAAGCCCGGCAAGAGATCCCCGGCGAGCCAGGACGGCGCCGGGTCGTTCGGCAACTGAATCAGGCGGACGAGATTGCCGCTGTCACGGGTCGCGGCCACGTTCGCGTTGTGCCGCTGCGCGCTGCCGTCACTGCCAGGCGATCGCGATTGCGGTGCGTCCGCCGCCACCAAGGTCGCGATCTGAAGCAACATGTCGTCCTGGAACTCCTTTGCCTCCGCATACGCGAGGCTGAAGGACGTGATCGCCGCTATCAGGCCGGAAAGCACAATGGCGATTCCCAAATTGATCGACACATGCCATTGCAAGCTACGTGTCATGAGGGTTTCTCGACCATCCATCCTGCCCCGCGCACGTTTTTGATCACCTGGGGACCGAGCCGTTTGCGGACGCCGTGAATCAAAAAATCGATCGCGTTGCTTTCGACCTCCTCATTCCAACCATAGATGCGCTCTTCCAGTTGAAGTCGATTAAGGATTGATCCCGGACTCAGCAGAAGCGCATGTAGAAGCGCGAACTCGCGCACGGTCAAGGTCGCCACCGCTTCGCCGCTGCGCGCCTCGCGTCGCGCGGGATCGAGGCTTACTTTGCCGTTGGTAAGGACAGGCGCGGCATGTCCTCCTCTTCTTCGTATCACCGCCCGCAGCCGCGCCAGTAGTTCGTTGACGTTGAAAGGCTTCACGACGTAATCATCGGCGCCGAGATCCAATCCTTTGATCCGATCCTCCACACCGTCGCGCGCGGTGATGACAATGACGGGCACGGCACTGCCCGTTCGGCGCAGTTGCCGCAAAACCTCGAAACCATCACATTGGGGCAATCCCAGATCAAGCAGCACGGCCTGGTGCGCCTCGAACTCCAAAACGCCGGAAGCCACCGTGCCGTTCATTACCCAGTCCACGGCGTAAGCAGCGTCTTTCAGAGCGACGGACACAGCTTCACCGATCATCTTGTCATCCTCGATCAGCAGAATGCGCATAGGTTCTCCCGATAACTGGGACGATCCGAGTTGGCCGTCCCTTCCTCATATTTTCCGAAAGCACGCCGTCTTACGATGAATGTTCCTGGCGTCTACCCGGAGCGGCCAACCTCCTTTGGAGAGCGGTCAGATACGAGACCAACACCAAGATGATCAAGAGGAACGTCGCGCTGGTCACAGACGCTCCTAGGCCCAGGCCACCGGCAGTGACCGGCTGGGACAAGAGGTCGCCGCAGGAGGCGCCCAGCGGTCGCGTCAAGATGTAGGCAGTCCAGAAGGTCGCAATCGAATTTGCGCCCAATGCGTAGTGGGCGACGGCGACAACGGCAATCAGCCCAGCAAACCATAGAGCGGATATGCCATAGCCGAGCGACAACCCTTCAGCCATCAGATCGCCGCCGGCTGTGCCGAGCGCGAAGGTGAACAAAATGGCGGCCCAGTAAAACAGCTCGCGCCGCAAATTGGTAATGGCACGGATCGACAGAGTGCGCTCAAGGTAATACCAGGCGAAGAACGTTGCCGCGAGCGCGACCGCGAACGCCAACGTGGTGGCCTCAAGAGGCACTCCAAGTGTGTCGACAAGATAGTCTGTAATCAAAGTGCCAACAACGCTGATGAGCACGACCGCGACCCAATAGATCCACTGTACGCAAGCGCGGGCGCGGATCTGGACAAATAGAAAGACCGCGAGCAGCGCGGTCATGAAAAGCGCCGTGCCGGAGAGTCCGAAATGCAGGTTGACATTGAGAAAATCAGCAGCCGTCTCACCGACCGTGGTCGCAAGCACCTTGATGATCCAAAACCAGATCGTGATCTCCGGTACCTTGTTCAACATCGGCATCACGCTTGTGCGCGACTGCATTTCCACTTGTTCTTTCTCCCACTATTTGTTTCGGCGCACGATTCCGGCAACGGCGCATCAGCGTTGATCAGTCGGCCGGGTCATTGTCATCGTCACGATCGATCTGATCCTCGACAGCCTCGATGACCGCGCCGTTGGCAGAATCGATCTTTACGTCATAGGTCACCAGACCCTTGACCACCTCGATATCGAATACCCAACGGCCTTTGTGTTGCTCATATTCGGCACGGGAAGCCTTGCCGCCGACGTATTGCTCGGCGGCCGCGGCAGCTTGAATCAAACCGATCTTTGCAGCCGCAATTCCAAGGGCATCATTTTCTGGAACTTTCGCTGCGTAGGCGCCGCCGACGGCGGTCGCGAACAGTGCGGCGAGTACAGCAAAGGTGAACTTGCGCTTCATGAGAGTCACTCCAAAGGATCACGCGGAAATTCGCGTTGGCCTGAAGTTACCGATCAAGAATTAGCAAAGCATTAGCAATCAGCTTTGTGCTCGCAAGGACGGGCTACGCGTGGCCGATACCCAGGTAATGGAGACCGTGTTCACGTTAAGGCGCCCGGTGTGAAGGGCGGAACTCATATGCGCGCGCCGGCAGACGGGTTCGACACTGTGTTGATCGCAGTAGCAGGCGGTCCTTACCAGGTCTTACGTAGTCCAATCAGAACCGCGTGCGGCGCAATGCTCAAAACCACTGGCGAGTCGCGCTGATGGGCGTAGTACCCCGCTGCGGTCCCGAGAGCGAAGCCCGCTAGGACGTCGGTCTGCCAATGCGCTTGCACCTTCATGCGGGCGATGCCGTCGTAAAGCGGCAGCAGGTCCAGCAAGTAGATGGCCGGCGTCGCCGTGCCGTATTCCAGGACAAACGGCGTAACGATTGCGCTCACCGTGGCCACCTCGCCGCTGGGAAAGCTGTAGTGACCGCGACCCTGAAACCAAGCGTTGGGGCCGTCGTCTTGCGACGGTCTTGCCCGCATAAAGGCGTATTTCAGCGGCTGAGCCGACAACCCCGCTAGCAGCGACGCATCTATCGCCCGCCACAAAGTTGTCCCGAGGCGGGACTCGCCGCCCTCAACGACGCCGCCCAAGATTTCTCCTGCGATCATCAGATCCAGGAGCGCCTTCTGGTTTCGGCGTTGCCAAATTCCGCTGTCCTCATAAGAGATTTTGTGATCAATACCGATCGGTCCGCCGCCGGCGCATGCAGAGCCGACGAGGCTGGTCAGAAGCAGCCAAGGGGCGAAGTAACGTACATCCACATTGGCTCCCATGCTAGGAGTATTTCTGCGCGCCTTCGGTTCACATGTTCGTCCCAGTTTTTCGTCGGATCGGCGCGCGACGCCGATGAACGCTAGACCGATTGGCGGAAATTTTTCAAGTGCGTCCCGATCCAGGCGCGCAAAGTCCCGGGCGGCGCGCGCAGTGGCGGGCACTCCCCGCGCGGCGGCACAATCGCAAAGTCAAGCGCATGGGTTGCGTGCTCCGGGCGTTCTGCGGGTACTCTTAATACGCCGCGCGTGATATCGGGTCCGATAGCCTGCCGTGCTGCCGAACCCAGATACACCGCGCCGCATTGCTCGACACGCCCCTGATCGACCCAGGGAGTCTTTTGGAAGTCGCCATCGATAACGACCTGCGGCCGCTCGGGCAGCGCATACGCGGCGAGACCACCGAGCCATTGCGGCGCGACGACATACGGCACGGACGTCGAAGAAGTCTCCTCCCACACATCCTCGATGACTTCCTCGAGTTCCGAGGGCTCAAAGCCGCCGGACCGATGCGCGCCGAGCATGACACCGCGCTGGGAGCTAAAGATCCACACAAACCACACCAGCATCATTGCCTGCGCCAAGATCGCGCCTTGAATCAGCAGGCGCGAATTCGTTTGACGATTTCCTCTATGCAGCCACAGAGCGACCGGCAGCGCGGAGAACTCAAACACCGTCGTGACCCAATGGCCATGCAGAAATACGCCGAACAGGAGGCACAACGAGGCAACGAACGCGAACGGCCCGATGGCCAGCACCATTGCCCATGTTGAGGCCGACGGCGAAATCGCCAGCACTTGAAATGAGGGCACAGCCTTCGCGCGTCGTCGACGTCGAAGCCACGCGATCAGGCCAAAGGCGGCCAAAGCCGCGCCACAGTCGCGCACCTCCATGGCGACGAAATGCACGATCCTCTCAGCCCGATCGCCCAGACTCATCGCGTGGCCCAACACGGAATGCTCGGCGTAGTGCAACGGCGCAAATCCATTTTCGATCAGCCAAACAACGTGCGGCATCACTACCGCCGCGGCGACAAGAGCCGCCAGCGTGAGGCCGCGCAAGACGTCGGCGCGGAACCGGGTAGCCCACAACCTCTCAGCCTGCCACGCCGCGACAGCGATGGCGGCGAGCGTGAGCAGGCTTTGATATTTGGCAAGAAGGGACAGGCCGGCGATTAGCCCAAGCACGGACCAACGTCCATAGTCGACGCCCGCTAGAGGTCGCAGCGCCCGCAACGCAGCCCACGCGGACGCATATCCAAGCGCCACCGAAAATGTATTGTGGTTGAGCACATAGCCGCGACCGCCAAAGTGATAGACACACAGGCTCAGCACAACGGTCGTGGTGGCGACGCCGCGCCCGGCGAGATCGCGCACGAATAGCCAAAAGAATGCGAATCCAATCGCGAGCACGACGTACGCCAACACGGCCGTCATGCCCAGCCCACCTCCAAACGTGTGCAGGGTCAACCAGGTAATCCAGGTCGGCAGGGGCGGATGCTTGTAGTAGCCCCATTCGAGCCCCTGTGCCCAAACCAGTTGCTCGATGCTGTCGTCGGGCGGCACGGGATGAACGAGCAATGCCGCGGCCACCCATACCAGGCACCAAAGAGCGAGCACGCTGGCAATCGATAGCGCGGACTCGTTTGGCGCACCGGTCATGTGCACGCGAAGCGAACTGTCGGGCGCGACCCCGGCCGGGCGAGGGAGTAACAGCATCGTGCGATCGGCTTTCTTGTTCAGCAAAGATTAGTGCCGCCGGGAACCCATAGCGGGCGAAGCGTGCACAACTCCTCTGTGCGGATATTGAACGGGCCTGCCAGCGAAGTGCTTTGCGGCAGCGGGCGGATCGCGCTCATGGCCCGAAGCGAATGAGGATGGCGTCCAGTCCCGTGCCATCGGCGGACAGCGATCCCATGACCGCCACGGACTTGCCCGGTGCAAGGTCGGAGATCGTTCCATTGACAAACGTCACGCTGCCGGAATAGTGGATCGTGATGTCGCGCACAACAAAGGTCTGGCCGGCCGCGTCCATGGTGAGGATCGCGCCGTCCAATTCAAATCCCTCATTCACGACGTCGACGTCGGTCTTGATTTGAACTGAGCTTGCGGTCAAGACGCCACCGCTTGCGACGCCCTCGACCGCGACGCGGGCACCCAGTCCCAGTCCCGCCGTGCCCGTGGGAAAGGTGGCTCCGCTCGCGTCGACGACAATGCCGTCCACGCTGAATTGCGCCGGTGACGAGAAAGAGCTGATCAGGGCCTCGACCCGCGTGTCGTCCAAGTCCTCCAGCGGGTGCTCGCTGTCTTGCACCTTGGTCGCTTGCCAACCCCCGGACGTCGGATTTATCTGCATTTGCACCCTGACGAATTGCTCCTCGGCCAGCGCCGGCGGCAACTCACTTGTGGGCAGACCCGCATAAGAAACCCGCAAGTTGCCAAGGCTGAACGCCTTGCCCGCTGTGTCCAGCAGGCTAACGACGCCGCGCAAGTGGTAGGTCAATACACCGTTCCTGCGCTCGACGCGTGTAGCGGTGTAGCGTTTGGTGGCGGCATCGAACAGCGCATAGACCTCGATGACGTCGCCAACCGACAAGACCGCAAGACCGCCGCTGAGGGCGGCGTCAAACACCGTGGTCACTGTCACAGCCACCGGCTGGCCGAGCACCTCGAGCGTCGAGCCGGCTGCGTCCATACGGTCGATTGGCCCCAGGAGTGCGCTGCCGAAGACAATGCTGGTCGCAGTGCTGGTGAATCCGTTGGCAGCCACCACCACGGCTGTTCCCTTGATGTCGGCCGTCATTCCGAGCTTGAGTTCGTCCGGGCGGTGCACTGCGCCGTCGGCGTCGGTGATACTTGCGAAGGTGTCGTCGAAATGAACCCCATTTACCATCACAGAGCCAAACCCGGTAATCGGACCGCTGGCGGATGAGGCGGGCGTTGCGCCGGTGCCGCCGCTGTCGACGCCACAACTTGAGACGGCCAGCACGCATACTCCTATACGGAGCGCACCAAGTACCCGCTCGCAGGCGCGCCAGCTGTCCCACAAGCGATAACGCGGCCACCTGCTCATGCGCGCTTCCTCGCTTTGGCCGCGGGTTTAGGAGGCCGCGTCGGTGCCAGTGAATCGGGTCGGCCCTCTGCCATCGCCTCCGAATATGCGTACATACCAACGCGCACTCTCCGGTCTTGCGGACGCTTGGCCGCCTGATCAGCGGCAATGAGTCCGTGCAGCGTGGGCACCGTGGCGGTCAGCAACGCCTGCCACTGGGCGCGGACGACCAACTGAAATTGATCGATCGATGCTTGTGAAAGTTCATCGGCGAATACTGCCTGCTCCAAGTGGGGAGGCATGTTTGCTTGAACATTGGCGACGGCGGCCCGAAAATGATCGCCAACGTTGCTGCCCAAGAGGTCGAGCATGCGATCGTGGTCGGCGTTTGGCACGAAACTCTTGCGAATGATGCGCACCATTTCGCCGTCGACGCGCGCCAGACCGAGCCGGCACAGCTCGTCGAGCAAGCTGCGCGGGTGCACATCGCGGGTTACCGATTTTGCCAATTGTTCGAAGCTGGGCGCCGGGCCCTGCCGTGGCAGCGGCATCGGTTCGCCGCGCGGGGTTTTCAACGATGATTCCGCAATCCAGCGCGTAAAAACCTGCGTCGCCGGCGAATAGCGGGCCGGCGTCATTTCAGTGCGAGCTTTGACGAGACGCGCGACTTCGCGCCGGTTCAGCCCGGTGACGGTGCTGATGCGACTCACTCTGCGGGCGCCGCTGCCACTTGTAAGCGCCTCTCCGGCCGCATCCACGAATGCCCTCTTCAACAATTCTTCTACCGTCGCAAACGGCAACCCTCGGGCGACGGACAGCGCGGCCAAAGGCTCCATCAGCGTTTGAATGGCATTCAACAGAGCCGCGTGATCGAGCGGCGACGCCTGCGCTGAGATCGCGGAGGACTTCGGCGCTCCGGTCTTCGCACTGGCAGCGCGCCGCGGAGATGTGGTCATTGATCCAGTTTAAGGGGCCTCAGTGCATAGCAGGCCCGCGCAGAACGACCTCTTGGAGCGAGGGGGCAAGGCTCGCTCGGCGCGGCTCACTCTCTCTCGGGCACCCCCAAGGCGCCAAGTGCCCGAGAGTCCACCTTGCACACCCTCTTCACTTCTCAAACGTGATGGCGGTCGCGTCCAGCTTTGTTCCGTCCGTCGAGAGAACGCCCTTGACTTCAACTTTACGCCCTACGGCAAGATCACTCTCGATACCGTTCTTGTCGACGACCGCGGCCGTCACTTGCAAGGTGCAGGATTTCCGTCAATAGTAAATGTGTAAACTGCACATTTCAACAAGAATATCTTTCTCTTGAGCCGAGAAGCGCTCGTACACACGGCCGATGCGGCTGGCTTGGGGAGTTATTGAACTTGGTGCCGCCCGCTATTTCTGGGCCAGTTCAAGTGGCGGAGCTGCCGCTTTGGCGGCGAGCTAGCGCTGAACAGTGGACAGGTGTTTCAGGCGCCCACTGAGACGGGGAGTCACTGGGGCTCTGTGCCGTGGACCGATCCACCCGCAACTCGAGCGGAGAGGCGCTGGCTCAGACGATCCAGATAGAGATAGATCACCGGCGTCGTGAACAGAGTGAGCGCCTGGGACACGAGCAAGCCACCGAACAAGGCAACACCCACGGGCGCGCGAAGCTCGGAGCCCGCGCCTGTTCCAAGGGCGAGCGGCAACGCGCCAAAAAGCGCAGCGCCGGTCGTCATCATGATCGGCCGAAACCGCAAACGACAGGCGCGCTGAATCGCCTCGCGCGCCGAGATGCGTTCCGAGCGCTCGGCAGCGAGCGCAACATCGACCATCATGATCGCGTTTTTCTTGACGATGCCAATCAGTAGGATGATTCCGATCAACGAAATGACGTTGAGCTCGTACTGCAGGGCCAAGAGCGCCAGCAGCGCTCCCAGTCCTGCCGACGGCAGGGTCGACAAAATCGTCAGCGGATGAATGTAGCTTTCGTACAAGATGCCGAGCACGACGTAGACGGCGAGGATCGCCGCCAGGATCAGATAGGGCTGCGTGCTCACCGATGCCTGAAAGGCCTTGGCGTTTCCCTGAAAACTCCCATGTAGCGTGGCCGGCAGTTTCATCGTGCGCAGCGCCTGTTCAACCGCGGCAACCGCATCGCCCAACGCCACACCGGGAGCCAGGTTGAACGACAACGTAACGGCCGGAAATTGGCCCTGGTGATTGATTTGCAACGGAATGACAGAGTCTTCGAAACGGGCGATCGCGGCCAGCGGCACCTGCTGTCCGGTCGCCGAAGACACGCGAATCTCCTGCAGTGCGTTGGCGTCCAACCGATGCGAGGGATCGAGCTCCATGACAACGTGATACTGGTCGATCTGCGTGAAAATCGTTGCCACCTGCCGTTGTCCCAATGCGTCGTACAGAGTGTCGTCCACCACCTGCGGCGTGATGCCAAACTGGGCAGCGCGTTCGCGGTCAATCACGACCGTCGTTCGCGGCGCTGCGCTCTGCAGGTCAGAGGTCACATCGCTTAATTGGGCCAGTGTCTTAAGCAATGTGATCAAGCGCGGCGTCCACGCGTAGAGTTCTCCCAGGTCGGTATCCGCCAGTGTGTACTGGAACTGTGTCTGGCTGAGTCGACCTCCGACCTGCAACTCCTGGCGAGTGCGCAGATGCAACTCGATGCCGGGCACGCCTGCCACCTTGTCGCGCAAGCGCGACATGATCTGCCGCGCATCGTTCTGCCGTTCACTGAAAGGCCTGAGATTTATGACGAGGCGCCCGTTGTTCAGTGTCGGTGTCGGGCTGATCCAGCTGTAGACGTTGGCGACGTCCGGATCGGCGACGACGATTCTGACGAGTTCGAGTTGGCGCGCGGCCATGGCCGGCGCCGAGATATCGGTCGGCGCCTCGCTTGCGCCCAGGATTTGTCCCGTGTCCTGTTGTGGGAAGAAGCCCTTGGGAATGAACCAAAATAGGAGCAATGTGACCGCGAGGACAATCAGCGTCAGAAAAAGCGTAAGTGCCGGATGACGCAACACCTTGGCCAGCGCCCGATCGTAGGCGCGCGCGAGCGCCAGAAAAGCGTGTTCGGCCACGCGTGCTACCGGGCCCGGCCGGTGATGCTGGTCCAGCCGCAGCAGCACGCGGCACAACATCGGCGTGACGGTCAGCGAAACCACGGCCGACACCAGCAAGGCGACGCTGACCGTGATCGAAAATTCGCGAAACAGCCGGCCGACGACGCCACTCATCAGTAACAGCGGAATCAGCGCGGCAATCAAAGACAAGGTCATCGACACGACGGTGAACGAGACTTCACGCGCGCCGTTGAGCGCGGCCTGCAACGGTCCCTCGCCCGACTCGACGTGCCGGATGATGTTTTCGATCACGACGATGGCGTCGTCGATGACAAATCCAACGGCAATCGTGATTCCCATCAACGACAGGTTGTCGATGCTGTAGCCCAGCAAGCTCATGACACCGAAGGTGCCGGCAATCGAAAGCGGAATTGCCGTTGCCGGAATCAGCGTCGCCCAGAAGCCGCGCAGGAACAAATACACGACCAGAACAACCAAAGCGACGGTAACCAACAGCGTGCGTTCGACGTCGCGCAGACTCGCTCGTATGGTCTGCGTCCGATCGTTGACGACTTGGGCAGTCACCGACGCTGGCAGCGATTGCTCCAGTTCCGGCAGGAGGCGGCGAATCTCATCAACGGTGTCGACCACGTTGAAGCCGGGCTGCTTGTGGATGTCGACGATGATCGCGCGCCGGCCCTGAATCCACGCCGCCTGTTTGACGTCTTGCACGCCGCTGATGGCCCGACCGACGTCGTGTACGCGCACCGGCGCGCCGTTGCGGTAAGCCAGCACCACGTTGTCGAATTCCGCTGCCTTGGTTAGTTGATCGGTGGCGTCCACCGAGACCGAGTGCTTCGGACCGTCGAGTGTCCCCTTGGGAGAGTTGGCCGTGGCCGCCCCCAGTGCGGCACGAACCTGCTCCAGGCTGAGTCCCACCAGAGCAAGCTTGCCGGGATCGAGCTGGACCCGGATCGCGGGCTTCTGCTCCCCGTGCAGATCGACCAGGCCAACACCTTTCACACGGGATAGTTGTTGCGCGATATAGGAGTCCGCGTAGACGTCGACCTCCGACAGCGGCAGGACATCGGACGTCACGGCGATCGACATGATCTGGAAGTCGGCCGGGTTGGCCTTCTCGTACGAGGGCGGACTGGGTAGCGTCTTAGGGAGCAGGCCGCCGGCGGCGTTGATCGCGGCCTGTACATCCTGCGCCGCGGCGTCGATGTTGCGAGTCAAGTCGAACTGCACCGTGATCGATGTGCTGCCCTGGGAACTCGTCGACGTCATTTCCGACACGCCGGCGATCAGTGCGATCTGTCGTTCGAGCGGCGTCGCCACCGAGGTCGCCATCACCTCTGCGCTCGCTCCGGGCAATTCCGCCGAGACGCCGATGGTGGGCAGTTCAGCTTGCGGCAGCGCTGCCAACGGCATCAGCGCGAAGCCCGCGACGCCGAACAGCAGCAGCGAGAGCATCAGCAGCGACGTCGCGACCGGGCGCTGAATAAAAGGCGCCGAGAGATTCATCGGTTGGCTCAGGGAGAGCGCGCGGCAGCGGCCGCAGGCGCGCCAGTGATCGTCACGCGCTTGCCTTCGCGCAGATGGGACTGACCGTCGGTTACTACACGCTCGCCCGGCACGAGGCCCGCGGCCACGACGCTGACGCCATCGACTTCCGTGACGACTTTGATCGAACGTATTTCAACGGTCGAATTCTCTTTGACGACAAACACGAACGGCCCGTCGGCGCCGCTCTCAACAGCCGGCGCGGGTACCACAACCGCGCCGCTCAGGTGATCAACAGTCACTCTTAGATCCGCGAATTGTCCGGGGGTCAGTCCGCCGTCCTCGTTCGCGAAGGACGCCTTGGCAACGATCGCCCCGGTCGTTGCATCAACCGCGTTGTCAAGAAATGCGAGGCGGCCGGACAGGGCTGCGTTGGATCCTGGGACCGACGCTGAAACCGGAACCGGGCCATTCGCGATGGCGTGTTTCAGGCGGCCAAGTTCGGTCTCCGGAACAGCAAACGATATGTAGATCGGCTTGATTTGATTGACCACGACCAGTGCGGTGTCATTCGCCTTCGCCGCACCTCCGACCGGCAGCAGCGCGGCACCGGCGACGCCGTCCACTGGCGCGACTACGTTCGTGAAGCCCAATTGCAGGCGGGCGCTTGCGACATTGGCCTGATCGGCCTTGAGCGTCGCTTCGGCAGCACGCAAATCGGCCTGAATCTGACTCAGACCGCTATTTGAAATGAATCCTTGTTCGTAGAGAGAAGTGTTGCGACGCGAGTCGCCGGCGAGCCGCTCGAGTTGAGCCTGGTCACGGGCAACCAGCGCCTTCGCCTGCTCCAGTTGTGCTTCCGCCGGGGCGGGGTCCATGCGCAGAAGCACTTGCCCTTTGCGCACCGACCTTCCTTCGTTAAACAAGATCGCCGCCACCTGCCCATCGATGCGCGACTTCACGATGACTGACGCCTTCGCTTCGGCGCGCCCGGACGCCTTGACGAAATAAGGTAGGTCGCGCCGCTCGACGGTTGCCACGGCCACGGCGGCCGGGGGAACTTCTGCGGTAGCGGCTTGCGACGACACAGGTGTTGCTCTGTGCATGCTGGCGGCAAGCAGGATCGCCGCCAGCATGACCACGCCGGCAATGAGGGGCCACTTCAGTTTCATTGAGCTCTGCGTCAGCACAATGGCGGCTTCGATGCGCAGCGTGCAGGACTTGTGCGTGGTGCGCGCGGCGCTACTGCCAAGAATCAAATTCCCAGTGAGGGCACGACGGCGGCATTTCTGACCATTGCGCCGGTTGCGCGTGCCCGTAGTTATACCGGCTCGCCATTAAGGAAGCTCTCGAGGCAATTCGGGCTTGCTCGTTAAGCCTTTTCAGAGCTTTCTTAACGGCACCATTGGCGCGACTCGCTCCACGCGGCCCGTCCTGTCATCTTCGAGACACCGTCGCGTGAAAGCATCGGCTTCCTTACATAACTCGATAGGAAGCAGCAATATGAAACTCCGCAAAACCGCAATCGGCCTTGTGCTGGGATTGGCGATGGGCGTGACTGCATCCGCACACGCCGATGAGATCGAACACGTATTGCTGATCAGCGTCGACGGTCTGCACGCGCTGGACGTTGCGCACTACGTCGAAAGTCACCCGAACTCCGCCTTGGCCGAGTTGTCACGTCATGGCATCACTTACACAAACGCGCGCACGCCATCCAATTCGGATTCCTTCCCAGGGTTGCTGGCCCTGGTGACCGGCGGCTCGCCGGTTTCGCACGGTCTGTTCTACGATGTGAGCTACGACCGCGCGCTGTTCGATCCCAACAACACTTCCTGCAGCGGTATGCCCGGCAATGCGATGGTGTTCGATGAGAGCATCGACAAGTATGTGCCTGACCCGGCGGATTCGTCCAAATTTCTTTCCCTGGACATCATCGATCCAAAGGCGTTGCCGCGTGTCCTCAAGGACGGCAATTGTGTTCCCCTGTATCCCCACGACGCGCTGAGGACGAACACGATTTTCGAGGTGGTCAAGGAACATGGAGGTCGCACCGCCTGGGCCGACAAGCATCCGGCCTATGACCTCGTCAATGGCCCATCCGGCACAGGCGTGGATGACCTGTACACGCCGGAAATCACCAACGTCGGCGGGTTCGACGCCACGGTGAGCGTGGTTTGCACCGTTGCGAACGACCAGAAAAAAGTTGCCGCGATTCTTAACGAGATTCGCGGTCGAAAGCATGACGGGTCGCCTGGTCATGGCGCGCCGACACTGTTCGGAATGAATTTCCAAGCAGTGAGCGTTGGCCAGAAAGTGGCCAGAGACAACAGTGACCTTAGTTGTCCGGATAGCGTTGTGGCCGGCCTGAGTGGGCTCGCTGGAGGATACGTAGACGGCGCCGGGACGCCGAGCAAGGTTCTGCAATACGGTCTGGATCAGACGGACGCGGCGCTGGCAAGCATGGTCAATGCGCTTAAAGAGCGAGGAATTTACGACTCGACGCTATTCATCGTCAGCGCCAAACACGGTCAGTCCCCGATCAACCCGGCCAAGGTCAACAAGCCCGGTCACTTCGCGGATTTGGTGGCGGCCTTGCCTGATGGCAATACCAACCCGGCAGCCCTGGCAATCGCCAGTGCTGCCGCCTGCTCTACGGGGGCGTGTGGTCTCGTTCAGGACGACGATATCGCTCTCATCTGGCTGCAGGACCAGGGCCAAAGCAAGGCCGTGGCAGATTATTTGAACGCGAACGCCAAACTGCTGTTTATCGAGGAGGTGCTTGCCGGAGATGAGCTGACACTGAAGTTCAACGAGCCTGCGGTTGACAGCCGCACTCCGGACGTCATCGTGCAGCCGCAGTATGGGACGATCTACACGGGGTCGGGCAAGAAGAACGCTGAGCATGGAGGCTTCAGCTTTGGTGATACCAATGTGGGTCTGATTGTCTCAACTCCCCGCATGACAGTTCGTGTCGTCAAAACGCCCGTCTCCACGTCGCAGGTCGCCGCGACTATTCTCCATGCACTGGACATTGATCCTCAGGAGTTGCATTCGGTGCGCGGTGAGCACACGCAGGGTTTGCCCAGCGTATCACGTTAGCAGCAGGTATCTCCAAGGATCAGACTTAGGACTAACGGGTCGCTTCGGCGGCCCGTTGGCGCTGCCTGGCACAGCAATCTCCCTCTCAATGTTTGGAAAGAAGTATCAGAAAGAGCATGGGGAGAATAAGGCGATTCCGAGGACCTTGAGCCGGCCGCATGCATCGGCTTCAGTTTGGAGCAAAGGTCAGATCTCTTCTCGGTGGAGTCCGCGTGTTGCTCACGTTACTTGTGACCGGCACGCGACAAGAAGTATTGTCTTAGTGCCTGCTCCTCCTCGGTCGAGAGGACCGCATTCAACGGCATCCGGTGATTGCCCGCCTGGGGCGAGAGGCGAAAGAGAATCTCATCCAAGAGGAAGCCGTGCTGGGAGGCCCGGGAACGCAACTGACCCGACAATGCACTTTGGTCATCGAAGGGAATCGGCGGCCCAATTGTCGAGGAGACATGGCAGGCAACGCAGCGATCGGACGCATTCGGCCCAGTCGCATCCGCGGAAAGTTCGACCGTGCGGCCGACTCTCTCCCTCGACTCCTCGTTGGCGGTCGGCGCCGATCGCCCAGCCATCGCCGGGGCCGAGTGATGGAACGCTTCGAGACTAAGTCGGCGCAGGCGTGCGCAATATTTCGCGTCACTGGAAACCTCGGCAGCCTCATGCAACTCCAATAGTCGCGGGTCGTCCTTCCCAAGAAGCAACAGCAAGCGACGTTCCAACTGCGACGCGATGGATTCTTGCATGGTGAGATCGTTACTGTCCTGCTCCAATGCAAGCGCCCAGTGTCGCGTCGCCAATTCCAGACCTTGTTCCGACAGGTAGCGAAATCCGTCCATGGCCGCATCTGCGGATGCAAACGATATGCTGTCAGCACCGGCGTTGGACCTCTGCAACTTGTGACGTGCATGGATTCGAGTTCGAGTGCTCGAAGCCTCGGCAAATGTCGTGATCGCAGCACGGTATGAAGCGGCGACAGCGGTTGGGACCGCGTCTGTCACGCCGCCGCAACCCGGGTGCAGCGACCACAGCAACGCGTAGCGGTAGTCGTTAAAGTGGGGTGACGCCTGAACCTCTTGCTCTATCACCCGGACGCTGAGACGGCCGAGTAGCGCCGACAAGACCGCGTTAGGCGGCTCTTCGAGAGTCCCGGAATAACGCCTTTGTTGCGTTGGGGCGAGTTGCCCGCGCAATTGCTCCGCATTGAACCCTTCGAGGTATCGATAGCGCGGATGCGCGGGCTGCGCCGAAGCAAAATCCGACAGACCTTCGGCCTCGGGGCCGCTCAGTGCCCGTTGATAGCGTTCCCCATAGACACCTGGCCACAGCGGGAAGGTATCCCAGACGGGTCGAGCCGGCGTCCCGTGACAAACCGCACAACGCGCCGGATTGGACTCCGAGAATTCCACCGCATCCTGGTCACTGCGACTGAAACCCGGGAAGCGAACCTCACGGAACGTGAAGCTGGCCGTTGCTTCGACGAATTCCATCGTCTCAATCGCGTCAAATCCCCGCTGACGGGCGTCGCCGTTAAAGGAAATCATGAAGCGGGCGTCGCTTCCGAAAAGCAGAACACGCGGACTCGATAGGCTGGCTTCCTGCATGCTGCGGCTGTCAAAGACCAGCACGTAGCGAGACCGCAATGCCGGGGAGAGAAGCGGCAACAATTCCTCGACCGACCGCACGTCGTGAGCAGCGATCGTGTGGCGAAGCGCTGCAAATTTCGGCGTGTCAGACGAGGGCTGCGCCGCAGCGCGTTCCGTGTTCGCCAGGAGCAGAATCAGCGACCCGACGAGCAGCGCGCAAAGGGGCGGATTCGAGGTCCGGCGAAAGTGTTCGCGCATCTCTGTTGGTCCGAGGGCATGCAACCAAATGGCCGCCGCAGAGACCGCAACTGCCCGGCTTGCAACCTTTCAGCGGGTGATTCTATCTTCATACGAATTCTAGGCAGCCGCAGTCTCTCGCGGTCTTCCAAGGTGGGTTGCTGTCCGACCGCAATTCATGAACACAAGCCAGCACAGGCCATTGGTAACACTCCCCATAGAACCTGCTGGGTGTCGACCCGACGAATCGAGACCGGTGGCCAAGAGACCCTTGTCCCGTTATGCGTACTTCGCGCCTCGTCGAACGCCCGGCGGGCAGGCGTGGCGGCCGCCTCTGTGGCGCGGTCCATTTCTCCCCAGGCGCGTGGCCATGGCCGACACGTCGGCCGTGCGATGCTCTGACGAAGCGAGACCAGCATTACCTGCTTTTGGCGTCGGACGCCTGACGGCAGAGTTGACAGACGAGGAAGGTTGCATCGTTCACCAGGGACTGTTCTTGGCGGGCCAGGCACAGGCCGCCCCGCCACAGAACGAAGAAGAGGCCTGACTGATATAGGACAGTCTCGGCCAGAAGCAGCTGCTCCCGCCCGGTTCCCAGTTGCCCCGAAACCCACCCTCCCACAGCGTGGCCCTTGGTCCATGTCTCCCACCCAAAAATCGTGGAGCATCCGGCGATTAAGTTCCTGCCGGACCTGTCGGGGCGTTACTTGTTGATCGTCGCCGCACCGGCCGTGCAGACCTCTTCGTCTTGCGAACCGGTGCCGCCCGAGCAGCCAATCGCGCCGATCAGCCTGCCGTCCTCGATCAGCGGGATGCCGCCGCGCGACGCTATGACGTCGTCGAGTGTGAGGATGTATTTGTAGTCCGACTTCTGGATCGCGTCCTCGAAGACCTTGGTGGGACGGCGGAAGCGGGCCGAGACACGCGCCTTGTGCTGGGCGATCGGGATGGACGCGAGCATCGCACCGTCCATCCGCAGGAACGCGACCAGGTTGGCACCGGAATCGACGACCGCGATATTCAGCGGCCAGCCGCGCTTGGTCGCCTCGGCGGCGGCCGCCTGGATCACAGCCTGAGCTCGCTGGGCAGAGATGGCAGGCCCATAGCCGACATTGAACGGCAGCTTCTCGGGAATTGCGTCGAGCGCGCTGGCGGGCGCCGCGGCAGGTGCAGCCGGCGCGGCCGCCTGCTGCGCCACCGCAGCCGGCTGCGTCAGGCATGCGATCGTAGTAGCGATGGAAAGCGCGAGCGATTGGATCCTCATTTTCTTATCTCCTCGATTCGGACCGTAAAACACGATTGTGTGCCGCGCGGAAACAGTCATCAATGCCGCTGAATGGGTTGGAATTTGTAAGGCGATCGAGGGTCGACCCTGGCCGCGTTGTCGCAGCAACTAACAGTCGCCAAGCCCAGTCGCCGAGCCCTCGTCAAGTCGTGGACGGTGTGCGGCCAACCGCCGTCGCGCCGGCGTTGCGTCCGAATTCTTCAGAGTGCAACCGCCCGATTTTCGGGGAGGCGACAACACTCGGGCTTCGTCAACTTACTATGAGCCGTCAGTCATTGGACGCTCGATCCCGCTCCACCAACTCGCAAAGTCTCACCTTCCGCGCCGATCCCTGCGCATCGCCCCAGGCATGCCGTAGCGCACGGCGCCATTGATCATCACGAGGCGGATCGAGGACTCCCTGGCGCTCACGAAGCTTCGTGGACCCCCGGCTCGTCCTTCAATCGCCCCAACATCAGCGCGAAAGACGCCAGATCGCATAAGAGCGGCGATTCCTCCTATTTGTCTGATGCATGAGCGTCGCCGGCCACAACGTCGAATATTCGACATTCGTCCACCGACGCCGGTTGTTGTCCTAGGAGATAGCGCGGCGTATAACTTTCTCGCGCGTGTGGCGCAAGAACTCAACGGAGCAACATATGGCCAACACGGCTGTTCGTGCCGCTTTCAATCGTGGAGATCTGCCGAAGATCGTCTGCTTTAACCAGGCGACGACAGCTCTCGGCGTGAGCTACAACATGCTGATCGCGGCGATGCAAAAGTATGTCGATCAGTTCGTGGCGCCCGTGTGGGGTACGCCGGCCAAGCTCATCAAGGGTAGCGGCTTCGTCAAGGACGCCTGGGCGATGGTCTTTCTTGACAACGCCGATCAGCCCGGGGCGCTTGCGTACCACGATCTCACGCCCGATGGGATGCCACTGGCGAAAGTGTTCGTCAAGACAACAGTGGGCAACGGCGACTTGGTTAGTGTCTCCGCTTCCCATGAACTGGTCGAGATGCTGGTCGATCCCGCAATCAACCTGATGACAACCGGTCCGGATCCGAAGTTGATGTACGCCTATGAGAGCGCAGATCCGGTCGAGGCGCTGAGCTTTCCGGTGGACGGAATACCGATGTCGGACTTCGTCTATCCGTCCTTCTTCGAATCTTTTCACAAGCCGAGGTCAGTGCGTTTCGACGCTATGAACAAGGTGAGCAAACCGTTTCAAGTCCTGGCCGGCGGCTATCAGATCATCTTCAAGAACGGCAAATGGACCCAGGTGACGGTGTCCAAGGCTAAAGAGCGATCTTTCGCAAAGGAAGATCGGCGCGGACACCGCAGCGAACAGCGTAAGCAGAGGACCCTGAAGCGCGCCGATTCGGCCGCAATCAAACGGGCTCTGAGGCAGCGGTAGCTCTAGGTGGCCGATCGCCGCGGTCTCCCGCACGTCGTGGAACGAAGCCGCGAATGGCAAGAAACGTCCTTTGTACCCTAGACTGTGTCACACGTCGCTCCTACGCGCGAGTAGGATCTGTGCCGCCCTGTGAAGTCAATCGAGCACAACCTAAGCTTGGCAACCATTCAGCACTTGAGGCCCAGCCGCACGGCAACGGTCCCCTTTCGCCAAAGCGGTAGTACGACCGCGGCGCCAAATGCCGCTGATTATCGGTTGTTCAGGACACAAGCTCCGGGTTATAGCTGCTCACATTCGAAAGGAGGAGGATCCAATGCCTTCGTTTCCAGTCGTATCGGTTGACAAGACAACGTTCGATAGGGACTACTGGGACAAACTAAACGACTTTCGCTGGGTATTCCTGGCTGAGGGCGATTCGTGGTTCAGCTTTGGGTCGCTGAAGTTTCGCAGTGTGCTTCGTGACATGCAGCTCCCGGAAAGAGCGCTGATTCTCAACATCGCCGAGCCGGGCGACACGCTGCGTAGAATGCACGAGACCTGCGGCAACGCCGAGCTTTATTTCCAGCTCAAGAATAAGAGTGGGCGACGCTGGGATGCGATCTTTCTTTCGGGCGGCGGCAACGACATCATCGACGCGGTCTGGAACGCCGATGTCAGGGCGCCGGAAGTCTTCGTTCGACCGGTGAACCCCGGCTCAATGACGGCCGCGAACCTGCGCGACATCATCAAGCAACCGCAATACGACGCACTGTTCAGCTACATCGTAGCCAACGTTCGTCAGATCGTGCTCGAAGGACGTGACGAGGCAGGCGGCAATAGCAACGGTGTGCCGCTTTTCATGCACACGTATGCCCTCATGCAACCACGCAACGCGCCGGTGCAGGATCTCGGGCTCGGTCCCTGGCTATACGCAACTTGTAACTGGCTCGGCATCGACCGGGCGCTCTGGATCGAGGTGGCGCGAATGGTCCTGACCGATCTGGCAGCGACGCTGAAGAGGCTGGACTTGCCAAATTTCCACGTCATCGACACCCTCGCACTGACGACAGCAATGGTCCCTTCAACGCCGGGATCGACGGGCGATTCCAACGATTGGGAGAATGAGATTCACCCGAATCAAGGTGGCTACGGCAAACTTGTTGCGACTTGGTCAGCGCAGATAGTTAAGACATTGGACAGAAGCTGATTTTCACCCAGCAAGAACTCGATCACGCGCACACCCTACACGCAGCCTCTCCGTGATTGAATCGTACCGGCTCGCTTCGGTGCGAGTAGTGACCAGCGATGCTGATACGGCGTTCTTGTCGCGCGACCAGCGGCGCTTCGCTCATGGGTGACCGCTTTCCGGGAAATCGCCGCGGACCTGCCCAAGCGCGCGCGCTGTGCGATCGGGCGCGGAACTCGTCATGGCTACGACGGGTAAACTCAACGCGCGCGCCCGAGTCAGTGGATCCTGGGCGCCCACAAACTGCCCGCGGCGCGAGAAGAGATTGCGTCCTGAGCGATGCGGCCACCAGCGCGATGCAAGGACACTGATCGCGACCGCAAGCGCACCCAAGAGAGGACATTCGAATGCCATCGCAAAACGGCAACGGCGGCCGCGGCGGCCCGTGGAGTGGCGGGTCCAGACCCAATTTCGATATGGAGGACCTGGTTCGCCAAGGGCAGGATCGCTTGAAGGGGATCGTGCAGGGCGGCGGTCCACGCCGGGCGATCGTCCTTGCTGCCTTCGCCCTGGTCGTGATAGGTACGTGGACCGCCTATTACACAGTGCCGAGCGACTCGGTCGCTGTCGTGCAACGTTTCGGCAAGTACCTTGAGGATGTTCCACCAGGGCTGCATTTCAAGCTGCCGCTGGGCATTGATGTGGCGACCATCGTTCCCGTCAAACGGCAGTTGAAGCAGGAATTCGGGTTTGCGACCCCGGGCGCCACCGATCCGTTTCAGATCTCTCGCGACGGCAAGCGGGAGACGCAGATGGTGACAGGCGACCTGAATGCCGTCTTGGTGGAGTGGGTGGTTCAATACCGGATCTCCGATCCGGTCAAATTCCTCTTCGACGTGCGGGAACCGAGGGGGACTCTGCGGGATGTCTCCGAATCCGTGATGCGCGAGGTCGTCGGCGATCGCACGGTGGATGAGGTCATTACCATTGGCCGGCAGGAGATCGAATCGGAAGCGTTGACCAAGATGCAGGCGCTCTCAACCAAATACGCAATGGGGATCAGCATCGATCAGGTGCAATTGAAGAATATCAATCCACCGGAGCCGGTGCAGGCGTCGTTCAACGAGGTCAACCAGGCGCAACAGGAGAAAGAGAAACTCATCAACGAGGCGCGGCGCGATTACAACAAGGTGATCCCGCTGGCCGAGGGCGAGAAGGATCAGCGGATCCGCGAGGCGGACGGCTACCGGCTCAAGAGAATCAATGAGGCAGAGGGCGATGTCGCCCGATTCCGCGCTCTGTTGGCCGAATACGTCAAGGCCCCCGAAGTTACCCGCCGCCGGATCTACATCGAGACTCTGCAGGACGTGATGCCGAGCGTGCGCTCCAAGATCATTGTCGATGAGCGGACGCGCAGCATTCTGCCGTTCCTGAATCTCGACTCCCAGAAGGCAGACTCCCAGAAAGAATCCCAGAAGGGAGATCGGCCATGAAGACGCTCAAGCTCGTCACTATTCTGGCCGCTCTTCTAATCGCGCTGTTCGTTGCGGTCAGCTCGATCTATACGGTGAGCGAAGTCGAGCAGGCGATCGTCACGCAGTTCGGCAAGCCGGTCGGCGATCCCGTGACCAGCGCCGGTCTGAAGCTCAAGGTGCCGTTTATCCAGGACGTCAACCTGCTCGACAAGCGGGTTCTCGAATGGGACGGCAATCCGTCCGATATGCCGACCAAGGACAAGCTTTATGTCTCGGTCGATCTGTTCGCCCGCTGGCGAATTATCGATCCTCTACAGTACTTCCTGCGGCTGCACGATGAGCGTAGTGCTCAGTCCCGCCTGGACGACGTTCTCGGCAGTGAAACCCGCAACACCGTCGCCAAGCATGAGTTGATCGAGATCATCCGCACCACCAAGGATCGCGTACCACTGCGCGACACCCGTCTGGCCGACCCGGGACGGCAGGTGGACGTGGGATCACTGGTGCCGCTCCTAAAGGGACGCAAACTGGTCGAACAGGAGATCTTTGCCGAAGCTGCCGAGAAGGTTCGCGTGTTCGGCATCGAGTTGCTCGATATCCGGTTCAAGCGGATTAACTACAACGAAAGCGTGCGTCCGAAGATCTACGATCGAATGATCAGTGAACGCCGTCAGATCGCAGAACGCTTCCTTTCGGAAGGAAACGGCGAGGCTGCCAGAATCCGCGGCAATCGTGTGCGCGACTTGAACAAGATCCAATCTGAAGCCTACCGGCAGGTCGAGGAGATTCGCGGCCTGGCAGACGCGAAGGCCACTGAAATCTATGCCAAGGCCTACAACCAGAGCCGTGAAGCGGTGGCTTTCTATGAATTTACGCGGACCATGCAGTCCTACAAGTCCATCATTGGAGAAAACACGACCCTTGTCCTTTCCACGGGCAGTGAACTATTCAAATTTCTAAAGGGCATGAGTCCCGATGGCGCTTTCGTTCCGGTCAAACGTTCCAGCGAGAATCAATGACATGCGCGCACCAGGGAGGTACGTTCAGGACCATGTAACCACCACGCGCAGCCCTCCCAACGCGTCCGATCGTCGCACCTCGATCGCAGCGCCCGTCGCCGCTCCGATCCGGCGAACAATCGACCACCCCAACCCACTGCCCGCCTGATCGCTCCCAAGCACGCGAAAAAATCGTTCTCCCAAACGCGCCAGTTGCTCCTCGCTCATGCCGGGACCACTGTCTTCGACATTCAACCGCACGCGGCCATCCTCCTTGGCCACGGCAATTCGGATTCGGGCCTCTCGCGAGCTGTAGCGAATCGCGTTGTCGACAAGATTGCGTACCAGCACGGCGAGCAGCGCGTCGTCGCCGACGACGAGGCAGGACTCGGGCGCGGCGAGTTCCAACGACTGCTTCTGCTCCAGGGCCGTGTTCGCCAACTCGGCGACGACCTGTCTAGTCAATGTCGAAAGGTCAACTGCCGCCGCCGGCGGAGCAGCCGTCTGCTCCAAACGGGAGAGCAGCAGCAACTGCTCCACCAAATGCGCAGCCCGATCGCACCCCGCGAGCGTTGCCTGCAACGCGTGCCGGCGCGGTGCGTCGTCGACGGTGATAAGCGCCGTTTGCGCCTGCACGCGGATGGCGGCGATCGGAGTGCGCAGCTCATGCGCCGCGTCAGCGGTGAAACGCCGTTCGGACTCCAGCAGTGCAGCAATGCGCTCGAATAATCCATTCAACGACGTAATCAGCGGCTGCATCTCGGTGGGCGCATCGGCCACCGCGACCGGCGCCAGTACATGCGCTTCGCGCCGCGCGATGATCTGACTCAGGCGGCGCATCGGCAGCAGGCCCTGACGCACAGCCCACCAGCCGAGAACGGCGAGCAACGGCAGCGCCACGGCCATCGGCCACAACGCGCTGCGCATCACCGCCCACAGGATGCCGGCGCGCGAGGCGATTTGTTCGCCGACATAGACCTGGGTATCGCTTTCCGCGCCGCGCGCCGCGAACACTCGCCACGCGATGCCATCGATCGCCAGCGTTGCAAAGCCGCGCCGGCGATGCGACATCGGCTGCGCCGGCGCGTTAGCCGAGCGCAAGGCGAGCACATCGTCGTGCCAGACCTGGAACACGACCTTCGGCGCATAGGGATGCAGCGACGGCGCGTCGATCGTTTCGTGGTCCTCGTTTTCGCTGATGGACTGCTGCGCAACGAGCAAAGCGGCGGCCTGCGCCAGGTGGCCGTCGAGCAATTCGTCAAGCTCGTGCTGCGCGTCGATCCAGATCACGGCGGCCGCAGCGAGCCATACGGCGCTCATGACGCCGAGCACGAGAACGACCAGGCGCCAGTGCAGCGAGCGCGGCAGTCTCATTGCGCGCTCGTACCGCGCGCGAGCACATAGCCGACCCCGCGTACCGTCTCGATCAATTCCGGGCCCAGCTTGCGCCGCAGATGGTGGATGTGCACATCCACCGCGTTGCTGTCGACCTCCTCGCCCCACTTGTACAGGCGTTGCTGCAACTGTTCGCGCGACAGCACCCGGCCTTGATTGAGCATCAGGACGTGCAGCAGATCGAATTCACGCTGCGACAGGACCACGTCGACGCCGTCGCGCAGCACGGCGCGCGCCGCCGGATCGAGCGTGACGGCGCCCAGCTGCAGCCGCTCCTCGGGCTTGCCGTGCGCGCGGCGGACGAGCGCGCGCAGGCGCGCCGCCAGTTCGTGCAGATCGACCGGCTTGACCACATAGTCGTCGGCGCCGAGGTCGAGGCCGCGGACGCGATCCGCAATCGCGTCGCGCGCCGTGAGGATTAATACCGGCGTCTTGATGGACTGCGCCCGCGTAGCGGCGAGCACGTCAAGGCCGCCCTTCATCGGCAAGCCGAGGTCGAGCACCGCTGCGGCATACGGCTCGGCGCGCAGCTCGCGTTCGGCTGCATTGCCGTCGCGCACCCAATCAACCCGGAATCCGAGTTGCCGCAGCCCGGAGCGCAGTCCGTCTCCGAGCAATGGATCGTCCTCAGCAAGTAGGATGCGCACAGAATGACCTGACGATGTCCTGATGTCCTATATCCCCACGTCCATCGCATGGCGTGACGGACATGGCATTTTCGCGACGCCCAAGCGTGTTGCGCGCTGCTTCCTGACACGCGGTGCGCGCGCCGGTTTGCAGGCCGGCGCCGCTCGACAGGCACAACGCATGTGGCTCGACACCCCCCGTCTCGTCCTCACGCTCACCTAATCGGAGCCACTGCGCTGCGCGGACACGCTTGCGTTGACTGCGACGGAGGGCACCGGGGCGCGGTGCCATTCGAGCGCCCAGAATCCGATGACGGCCGCGAGCAGAACGGCTGCCAGCCCGCGCCAGG